>Ga0318555_10000263_pt1 | contig 14752 bp, 9 predicted proteins | sample GRESIP082b2f23_FD_202529 | JGI IMG/M metagenome (GOLD analysis project Ga0318555, IMG submission 202529) | Tropical soil microbial communities from Luquillo Experimental Forest, Puerto Rico - GRE.SIPMG.082b2f23 | ecosystem: Environmental > Terrestrial > Soil > Tropical forest > Bulk soil... | reverse complement strand
ATCCAGGTAGTGCGTGCCGGCCTGCAGCGCGGCCCGGAACAGTGGCATCACGAAGCGCGGGTCGGTGGCGTTCATCAGCACGTCGCAGCCGTGCCCGGTGAGCAGCGCGGCGGTGGCCGCATCGTCCCGCGCGTCCAGCTGGACCGCCCGGTAGCTGTCCTTCGCTGCCGCCGCGCGCTGCGCGCGGCCCAGATCGTAGTCGGCGACGACCAGTTCGGCGAAGGAGCGGCGGGCGGCGATCCGGGCAAATGCCGTCCCCACGCCGCCGGCGCCGACGAGGAGTATCCGCATACGGCGATCCTAACGTTCGCGAGTTAGCGACTGATCAACGGGTCCAGTCATATTTCAGCCTCATAACAACGGAAATCGTTGTGGATGTCCTGGAGATGCACCAGAATCGTATGACTGGACATGCTCCGCACGCCCCCGGTGTGAGCCCGGCCGGCCAGCGGGGCACAATATCTACTCAGGTCATGATCGCCAGGACTGCTGGCGGACGGCGACAAGGACGGGTCTTATGGCCACTGCTGGGCACACCGCGGACCAGACCGAACAGCCCCTCGACAAAGGCCTCAAATCCGGGGCGCTGGGGCTGGTCTCGAGCACCGTGATCGCGACGGCGTCCGTCGCGCCTGCCTACAGCATCGCGGCGACGCTGGTGTTCGTGGTGCTGGCGGTCGGGCTGCAGGCGCCGATCATCGCCGTGCTCGCGTTCATCCCGATGCTGCTGACCTCGATCGGCTACAGCGAGATGAACAAGGCCGACCCGGACTGCGGCACCACGTTCACGTGGGCGACCAGGGCGTTCGGCCCGAAGACCGGCTGGGCGGGCGGCTGGGGGATCGTGGCGGCAGACGTCATCGTGATGGCCAGCCTGGCCCAGGTCGCCAGCCAGTACGTGTTCCTGGAATTCGGTGCCAAGGGCATCGGCAGCGACCCGACCAGCGGCTGGGTGCTGCTTGGCGGCATCATCTGGATCATCCTGATGGCGACCATCTGCTACGTCGGGATCGAGGTGTCGGCGAACTTCCAGAAGATCCTGCTCGGGATCGAGCTGGTCATGCTGACCGTGCTGTCGGTCACCGCGCTGGTGAAGGTGGCCAACGGCACGGCGCCGGCCGGCCACCTGACACCGCACTGGTCCTGGCTCAACCCGTTCCACGTGTCCTCGTTCAGCGCGTTCGTCAGCGGGGTCATCCTGATGGTGTTCATCTACTGGGGCTGGGACACCGCCGTGTCAGTGAACGAGGAGACACGGGACCGCAACCGGACCCCCGGGCTGGCCGCGATCATCTCCACATTCATCCTGCTGGCCATGTACTTCCTGGTGATCTTCTCGATGCAGGCGTTCGCCGGGATCGGGACCAAGGGCAATGGCCTTGGCAACCTCAACAATGCTGGGGACGTGCTGTCCGTCCAGTCGAACGCGGTCTTCGGCACGTCGGGGTTCGGGTCGGTGCTTTACCACCTGCTGCTGCTGATGGTGCTGTCCTCGGCCGCGGCGTCCACGCAGACGACGATCCTGCCGACCGCCCGGACCACGCTGTCGATGGCCGCATACCGGGCGCTGCCCAGATCGTTCGCCAAGATCCACCCGCGGTTCCTGACCCCGAGTGTGTCCACCGCCGTCATGGCCGTGGTGTCGATCGGGTTCTACGTGTCGATCAACTTCGTGTCCAACGCCACCGGTGTGTTCGGCGACGCGGTCACCTCGCTCGGCCTGTACATCGCGTTCTACTACGGCCTGACCGGGTTCGCCTGTATCTGGTACTACCGGAAGACGCTGACCAGCAGCACCCGCAACCTGTTCATGCGGGGCATCTTCCCGGTGACCGGTGCGATCATCTTGTGGTTCCTTGGCGGCTGGAGTGCGTGGCTGGACTACGACGTGGCCACCGCCAACGACTACACGATGTGGACGGTGCCGTTCATCCACTGGCAAATCGGCGGCGCCTTCGTGATCGCCGCCGGCGCTGCACTGGCAGGGCTGATCGTCTTCGCTTACATGCGGATCACCGCGCCCGCGTTCTTCAAGGGGCAGACGCTGACCCGGCACACGCCCACCCTGGTGCCCGATGCCGACGTGGCCGGTGCCGCTCCCCCCGGCTCGCTCCCGGGCCAGCCAGGCTGACCACCACTGGCCTGCCGCCGCAGGACCCCGGTGCAGCCGCGCGCGGCGCATTCCTGGCGTCGGTGCCAGCGCCTACGCTGGGCTGGTGGCCGCCATCATCACGCACGCGCTGCTCGATGATCTGAACCCGCAGCAGCGCGCCGCGGTGCTGCATCAGGGCGGGCCGCTGCTGATTGTGGCGGGCGCAGGCTCGGGCAAGACCCGGGTACTGACCCGGCGGATCGGCTACCTGCTGGCCGAGCGGGAGGTCAGCCCGGGCGAGATCCTGGCGATCACCTTCACCAACAAGGCCGCGGGCGAGATGGCGGCGCGGGCCGCCGCGCTGACCGGGCAGCGGGCCCGGGCCATGTGGGTGATGACCTTCCACTCGGCGTGCGTGCGGATCCTGCGCCGGGAGGCGCCCAGGTTCGGCTACCCGTCGTCGTTCTCCATCTACGACCAGGCCGATTCGCAGCGGCTGATGGCGCTGGTCGCCCGCGAACTCGACCTGGATGCCAAGCACCACCCGCCGAAAGCCATGCACGCGCAGGTGTCCATGCTCAAGAACGAGCTGGTGGACCACGAGACGTTCGCCGCCCGCGCCGAGGGATACCGGGAGAAGGCACTGGCCGAGGCCTATGGCGAGTACCAGCGGCGGCTGGTCGCCGCGGGCGCGATGGACTTCGACGACCTGATCATGAACACGGTGTTCCTGCTGCAGGCGTTCGGTGAGGTCGCGCAGACCTACCGGCGGCGGTTCCGGCACATCATGGTGGACGAGTACCAGGACACCAACCATGCGCAGTACGTGCTGGTCAGGGAGCTGGTGGGGCACGGGGCAGGCCCGTCGGCTTCGGACGGGGAGGCACTGCACCCGGCGGAGCTGTGCGTGGTGGGTGACGCGGACCAATCCATCTACGCCTTCCGCGGCGCGACGATCCGCAACATCGAGGAGTTCGAGCGCGACTTCCCCGGCGCCACCGTGATCATGCTGGAGCAGAACTACCGGTCCACCCAGAACATCCTGTCCGCGGCGAACGCGGTGGTGTCGCGCAATTCCGGGCGGACTGCCAAGAAGCTGTGGTCGGAAGCCGGTGACGGCCCGCCGATCGTTGGCTACGTGGCGGACAGCGAGCACGACGAGGCCGCCTTCGTCGCCGAGGAGGTGGACCGGCTCACCGACGAGGGGGAGGCGACCCCCGGACAGGTCGCGGTCTTCTACCGGACCAACGCCCAGTCCCGTGCCTTCGAGGAGGTCTTCATCCGGGCTGGCCTGCCCTACAAGGTGGTCGGCGGGGTCCGCTTCTATGAGCGCCGCGAGGTCCGGGACCTGCTCGCCTACCTGCGGCTGATCGCCAATCCCGAGGACGAGGTGTCGCTGCGGCGGGTGCTGAACGTGCCACGGCGGGGGATCGGCGACCGGAGCGAGGAGTGCGTCGCGGTGCTGGCGCAGCGGGAGAAGATTTCCTTCGCTGCCGCCCTCACCCGTCCCGCCGATATGCCAGCGCTCTCGCCCCGGGCGGCCAAGGCGATCGAGGGGTTCAACGAGCTGATGGCCTGGCTGCGGGCCGGCGCAGCGGCGGGCATGCCGGTGGCCGAGATCGCGGAGGCGGTGCTGGACCGGACCGGTTACGTCGCCGAACTGCAGGCCTCCAGTGACCTGCAGGACGTAAGCCGGGTGGAGAACCTGGCCGAGCTGGTCGCGGTGGCCAGGGAGTTCGACGCGCTGCGCAGCCTGCCGGACCAGCCACCCCCGCCGGAGACGGAGCTGCCCGGGCCCGTGCCTGGCTCGCTGGCGGACTTCCTGGAGCAGGTGTCGCTGGTCGCCGACGCCGACCAGATCCCGGAGGGGGAGGACCACGGCGGGCAGGTGACGCTGATGACCCTGCACACGGCCAAGGGCCTGGAGTTCCCGGTGGTCTTCCTCACCGGCATGGAGGAGAACGTCTTCCCCCACCAGCGGGCGGTCAACGACCCCAAGGAACTCCAGGAGGAGCGCCGGCTGGCCTATGTCGGCATCACCCGGGCCGAGCGCAGGCTGTACCTGACCCGGGCGGTGGCGCGGGCCTGGTGGGGCCGGCCCGAGTACCACCAGCAGTCCCGCTTCCTGGCGGAGATCCCCGAGCACCTCATCGAGTGGCGCCGGGACCAGACCGCCTCGGTGGCGCCCGCGGCGCAGCGGCTCGCCCAGCGGCCGGGCGGGCGCGCGCCCGGCAACCGCCGGGTGCCGAGCCTGACACCGGGCGACAAGGTCACCCACGACGCTTATGGCCTGGGCACCGTGCTGTCGGTGCAGGGGTCGGGAGACGACCCGGAAGCCAAGATCGACTTTGGCGGCGAGTACGGCGTCAAGCACCTGGTACTGCGTTACGCACCCATTGAGAAGCTGTAGCGGGCCGCCACCTGGCCTGGCGGCGGGGCGCGGCTGGCACCTGGCCCGGCTGCGGGCGCTACCCTGCGGGAAGCGGCAGTAACGCCGGCGGGGAGGCAGCATGGGCACGATCCGGGTCATCATCGCCAAGCCCGGCCTGGACGGGCACGACCGGGGCGCCAAGGTGGTCGCCCGGGCGCTGCGGGACGCCGGCATCGAGGTGATCTACACCGGCCTGCACCAGACAGCGGAGCAGATCGTGGCGGCCGCCATCCAGGAGGACGCCGACGCGATCGGCCTGTCGATCCTGTCCGGCGCGCACATGACCCAGTTCGCCCGGGTGCTGGAACTGCTGGCCGAGCGCGGCGCCAGCGACATCGTCGTGTTCGGCGGCGGCATCGTGCCCGCGGCCGACATCGCCGAGCTGGAGCGGATGGGAGTGGCGCGGATCTTCACCCCCGGCGCCCCCACCCAGGAGATCGTGGACTGGGTAAAGGCCACGCTGGGCCGCCCGACCGCGGCCGGCGCCGGCTGACCGGCCGCGCCGCTACCAGCTGCCCTGGCCGCCGGCGGGGTGACCGGCCGGCCGGCGCGCAAAACGGGCCCGGATAGGCTGCCACCGGACATCCAGCCGGACCGAGGACGGACACGTGGACCTGTTCGAATATCAGGCGAAGGAGCTGTTTGCGGAGTACGGGGTGCCGGTGCCGCGCGGCCGCCTCGCCCGCACGCCGGCCGAAGCAGGCGCGATCGCAGCCGGGTTCGCTGCCGAAGGCGTTCCTCGCGTCGTGGTGAAGGCCCAGGTCAAGACCGGTGGCCGGGGCAAGGCGGGCGGCGTCAAGGTGGCCGACGGGCCGGCCGAGGCGGAGGCCCGGGCGACCGGCATCCTGGGCATGGACATCAAGGGCCACACCGTGCATGCGGTGCTGGTCGAGGAGGCCAGCGACATCGCGCAGGAGTTCTACCTGTCCTTCCTGCTGGACCGCGCGGCCCGCACCTTCGTCTCCATCTGCTCTGTGCAGGGCGGCATGGAGATCGAGGAAGTGGCGCATGCCAGCCCGGAAGCGGTCGCTCAGATCCCAGTGGACCCGCTGACCGGGGTGGACGCGGCGAAGGCCGCCGAGATCGTGGCGGCCGGGCGGCTGCCGGAGCGGGCCCGGGCCGGGGCAGCCACCCTGGCTGAGCGGCTGTGGGCGGTGTTCACCGACGAGGATGCCACCCTGGTGGAGGTCAACCCGCTGATCCTGACCACCGACGGCCGGGTGGTCGCGCTGGACGGGAAGGTCACCCTCGACGACAACGCCAGCTACCGGCAGGACCATGCCCGGTTCGCCGACCCCGGTGAGACGGACCCGCTGGAGGCGAGGGCGCGGGCAAAGCACCTGAACTACGTCAAGCTGGACGGCCAGGTCGGCATCATCGGCAACGGCGCGGGACTGGTCATGTCGACCCTGGACGTGGTGGCCCAGGCGGGGGAGGCGTTCGGCGGGATCCGGCCGGCGAACTTCCTCGATATTGGCGGCGGTGCCTCGGCCGAGGTGATGGCGAACGGCCTGGAGATCGTGCTGTCGGACTCCTCGGTCTGCAGCGTGCTGGTCAACGTGTTCGGTGGCATCACCTCGTGCGACGAGGTCGCCAACGGCATCGTGTCGGCACTGGCCATGCTGGCCGCGCGGGGGGAGCAGGTGAGCCACCCGATTGTGGTCCGGCTGGATGGCAACAACGCGGCGGAGGGCCGCCGCATCCTGGCCGACGCGGGACTGGCCGTGGTCGAGCAGGTCGAGACGATGGATGATGCCGCGCGGCGGGCGGCCGAACTGGCTGCCGCCGGGCGCCAGCCGGCCACGACAGGAGCATGACATGGCGATCTTCCTGACCGGCGACAGCCGGGTCATGATCCAGGGCATCACCGGTTCGGAGGGCAGCAAGCACGGCCGCCGGATGCTCGCTGCGGGCACCACGGTGGTAGGCGGCACCAACCCGCGCAAGGCGGGCCAGACCATCGATCTGGGGGGCGCGGCGCTGCCGGTGTTCGGCACGGTGGCCGAGACCATGGCCGCTACCGGCGCGGACGTGTCGGTGGTGTTTGTGCCGCCAGCAGGCACTAAGAGCGCGGTGATGGAGGCGGTGGACGCCGGGATTGGCCTGGTGGTGGTGATCACCGAGGGGATCCCGGTCCACGACACCGCCCAGTTCTGGGCGTATGCCAGTGCGCGCGGCAACACGACCCGGATCGTGGGCCCCAACTGCCCGGGTGTCGCGTCGCCGGGCAAGTCCAACGCCGGCATCATCCCGGCCGACATCACCAGCGAGGGCCGGATCGGGCTGGTGTCCAAGTCGGGCACGCTGACCTACCAGATGATGTACGAACTGCGCGATATCGGTTTCTCGACCGCGGTCGGGATCGGTGGCGACCCGGTGATCGGCACCACGCATATCGACTGCCTGCGCGCCTTCCAGGACGATGCGGAGACGGACGCCATCGTGATGATCGGCGAGATCGGCGGGGATGCGGAGGAGCGGGCCGCCGCCTACGTCGAGCAGCATGTGAGCAAGCCGGTCGTCGCCTACGTGGCCGGGTTCACCGCGCCGGAGGGCAAGACCATGGGGCATGCCGGGGCGATTGTGTCCGGCTCCTCTGGTACCGCCCAGGCGAAGAAGGAAGCACTGGAGAAGGTGGGCGTCCGGGTCGGGCGCACGCCCAGCGAGACGGCCCGGCTCGTCCGCGAGGTCATGCAGAGCCGCTGACTGCCATCGCCGGCTGGCACCGGCGCCGCTGGGCCGCACTTGGCAGAATGGCCGCAGACGGCGGATCGGCCGGGAGGTGCTGCAGGTGACAGCGACGCGGGGACCGGGCGGTATTGGCAGCGACCTCGACGAGGCACTGGTCCGGGCCGGCCGTTACCTGCGGCGGGGTGTGGTGTCGGCCGACCTGCGGACACTGGAGAAGACCGGGGGCCGGGAGGCTGACCGCTTCTACCGGGACCGCTGGAGCTATGACAAGGTGGTCCGTTCGACACACGGGGTGAACTGCACCGGCTCATGCTCGTGGAAGGTGTACGTCAAGGACGGGATCATCACCTGGGAGTCGCAGCAGACGGACTACCCGTCGGTGGGGCCGGACCGCCCCGACTACGAGCCGCGGGGCTGCCCGCGCGGGGCCGCGTTCTCCTGGTACACCTACTCGCCCACCCGGGTCAGGTACCCCTACGTGCGTGGTGTCCTGCTGGAAATGTTCCGGGAGGCGAAGGCCCGGCACGCCGGCGATCCCGTCGCCGCCTGGGCGGAGATCACCGGGAATCCCGAACTTGCTCACCGCTACAAGTCGGCCCGCGGGAAAGGCGGCTTCACCCGGGCGAGCTGGGACGAGGCGGTGGAGCTGGCGGCGGCCGCGCACGTGCACACGATCCGTGCCTGGGGACCGGACCGGATCGCGGGGTTCAGCCCGATCCCGGCGATGAGCATGGTCAGCCACGCCGCCGGAGCACGCTTCCACGCCCTGATCGGGGCGCCGCTGCTGTCGTTCTACGACTGGTACGCCGACCTGCCGGTCGCCTCCCCGCAGGTGTTCGGCGACCAGACCGACGTGCCCGAGTCCGGGGACTGGTGGGACGCCGCCTACCTGGTGCTCTGGGGCTCGAACGTGCCGGTGACCCGGACCCCGGACGCCCACTGGATGACGGAGGCCCGGTACCGCGGGCAGAAGGTGGTGGTCTGCTCCCCGGACTACTCCGACGCGACGAAGTTCGCCGACGAGTGGCTGGCACCGGCCCCCGGCACGGACGCCGCGCTGGCGATGGCGATGGGGCACGTGATCCTGCGGGAGTTCCTCGTCGATCGGCCGGTGCCCTCCTTCACTGATTACCTCACCCGGTTCACCGACGCGCCGTTCCTGGTGACCCTGGAACAGGCGGGGGAATCCGCCCGGCCGGGCAAGTTCCTGACCGCCGCCGCGCTGGGCGATCGGAGTGAGCATGCCGACTTCAAGCCGGTCGTCCTGGACGGCCGCAGCTGGCAGCCGGTGGCGCCGGGCGGGTCGCTCGGGTTCCGGTTCGGTGAGCAGGGCCTGGGCCGGTGGAACCTCGACCTGGGCGGCATCGAGCCTGTGCTGACCCTGCTGGGCGGGCCAAGCGAGCCGGTCGCGGTTGATCTGCCCCGGTTCGACGCACCCGATGGCAGTGCCGGGCTGATCCGCCGTGGCGTCCCCGCCCGGCGCATCGGCGGCCACCTGGTTACCACGGTCTTCGACCTGCTACTCGCCCAGTACGGGGTAGGCCGGGACGGCCTGCCGGGCGAATGGCCGTCCAGCTACGCCGACCCGGGCCAGCCATGCACCCCGGCCTGGCAGGAAGGCATCACCGGGGTCCCGGCGGCTGGAGCGGAGCGGATAGGCCGCGAATTCGCGCAGAATGCCGAGGATTCGGGCGGCCGATCCATGATCATCATGGGGGCTGGCACCAACCATTATTTTCATTCGGACACGATCTACCGCGCGTTCCTGGCGCTGGTGACCCTCACCGGCTGCCAGGGACGCAACGGCGGCGGATGGGCGCACTACGTGGGGCAGGAGAAGGTGCGCCCGGTGACCGGCCATGCGACCCTGGCCATGGCGACGGACTGGCAGCGGCCGCCCCGGCAGATGATCGGAACCGCCTACTGGTACCTGGCGACCGACCAGTGGCGCTACGACACCTTCACCGCCGATGCGTTCGCCTCCCCGGCCGGCCGGTCCGCATTCGCCGGGCTGACCACCGCCGACCTGATCGCCCAGTCCGCCCGGCTGGGGTGGATGCCGTCGTACCCCACGTTCAACTGGAACCCGCTCGACCTCGCTGACGCCCTGGTGCGGGCCGGCCAGGAGCCCGGCGCTTTCGTCGCCGGGGAACTGGCCGCCGGGCGGCTGCGGTTCGCGGCCGAGGACCCGGATGCGCCGGAGAACTACCCCCGGATCCTCACGGTCTGGCGGGCAAACCTGCTCGGCTCCTCCGGCAAGGGCAACGAGTACTTCCTCAAGCACCTGCTGGGTGCGGCCAGCTCGGTGCGCGCTGCCGAAGCGCCACCTGGCCAGCGCCCGCGGGATGTTACCTGGCGGGAGCAGGCCCCGGAGGGGAAGCTCGATCTGCTGCTCGCGCTGGATTTCCGGATGACATCGACCACCTTGTTCGCCGACGTCGTGCTGCCGGCCGCAACCTGGTACGAGAAGCACGACCTGTCCAGCACCGACATGCACCCGTTCGTGCACGCGTTCAGCCCGGCCATCAGCCCGCCCTGGCAGACCCGGACCGACTTCGACTCCTTCCATGCGCTGGCGCGCGCGTTCTCGCAGCTTGCGGCCACGCATCTGGGCGTCCGGCACGACCTGGTCGCCGTCCCGCTGCAGCACGACACCCCGGATGAGATGGCCGTTCCGGGCGGGATCGTCCGCGACTGGCGCGCCGAAGGGCGGCCGCCGGCACCTGGGCGGGACTTCCCCCGGCTGGTCGTCGTCGAGCGGGACTATCCGGGCATAGCTGCGAAGATGGCGGCGCTGGGGCCGCTCCCGGAGCGGCTCGGCCTGACGACCAAGGGCACCACGTTCCATCCGTCGGCAGCGATCGAGTTCCTGAAGGGCAAGAACGGGATCGTCCGCGGCGGCGTCGCGGACGGGCGGCCCCGGCTGGACCGCGACGTGCATGCCTGTGAGGCGATCCTGGCGCTGTCCGGGACCACCAACGGCCAGCTTGCCGTGGACGGGTTCCGCGCGCTGGAGCGGCGGACCGGCACCGCGCTTGCGGACCTGGCCGCCGAGCACGAGGGCAAGCAGATCACCTTCACCGATACCCAGGCCAGGCCCGTCCCGGTGATCACGTCACCGGAGTGGTCCGGCTCGGAGACCGGCGGCCGGCGTTACTCGCCGTTCGTCATCAACGTCGAGCGGTCCAAGCCGTGGCATACTCTCACCGGCCGCCAGCACTTCTTCCTCGACCACGACTGGATGGCTGAGCTGGGCGAGCAGCTGCCGGTGTTCCGGCCGCCACTGCCCATTCACACGCTGTTCGGCGAGCCAGCGGTCGGGGAGACCGGGGCGCTCGGGGTGACGGTCCGCTATCTCACGCCGCACTCGAAGTGGTCGATCCATTCGGAGTACCAGGACAACCTGTTCATGCTGTCGCTGTCCCGCGGCGGGCCGACCATCTGGATGTCGCCACAGGACGCGGGCAGGGCCGGGATCGCCGACAACGACTGGATCGAGGCGGTGAACCGGAACGGCGTCGTGGTAGCGCGGGCGATCGTGTCCCACCGGATGCCCGAGGGGACGGTCTACATGTACCACGCACAGGAGCGGGTCATCGATGTGCCGATCGCCGAGACCAGTGGCCAGCGCGGCGGTATCCACAACTCGCTCACCCGGCTGCTGATCAAGCCAACTCACCTGATCGGCGGCTACGCCCAGCTCAGTTTTGCGTTCAACTACCTTGGCCCGACCGGCAGCCAGCGCGACGAGGTCACCATGATCCGCCGCCGCAGCCAGGAGGTGCGTTACTGATGCGGGTCATGGCGCAGATGGCCATGGTGATGAACCTGGACAAATGCATTGGCTGCCACACCTGCTCGGTTACCTGCAAGCAGGCGTGGACCAACCGCAGCGGTGTCGAGTATGTCTGGTTCAACAACGTCGAGACCCGGCCGGGGCAGGGATACCCGCGCGGCTACCAGGACCAGCAGCGCTGGCAGGGAGGCTGGACGCTGAGCCGCCGCGGACGGCTGACCCTGCGGGCAGGCGGGCGGATCAAGAAGCTGGCGAGCATCTTCGCCAATCCGCTGATGCCTGCGATCACCGACTACTACGAGCCGTGGACGTACGACTACGAGAACCTCATCGCCGCCCCGGCGCAGGCGGACACCCCGGTCGCCCGGCCCAAATCGCTCATCAGCGGCAAGGACATGACCGTGTCGTGGTCGGCGAACTGGGACGACGACCTCGGCGGCGGGCCGCAGCTGACCGCCGCCGACCCGGTTCTGGCGAAGATCTCTGATGACGTGAAGCTCGCGTTCGAGCAGACCTTCATGTTCTACCTGCCGCGCATCTGCGAGCACTGCCTGAACCCCTCGTGCGCCGCATCGTGCCCGTCCGGCGCGATCTACAAGCGCACCGAGGACGGCATCGTGCTCGTCGATCAGGACAGGTGCCGGGGCTGGCGGATGTGCGTGACCGGCTGCCCCTACAAGAAGGTGTACTTCAACCACCGGACCGGCAAGGCGGAGAAATGCACGTTCTGCTTCCCGCGGGTCGAGGTGGGCATCCCCACGGTGTGCGCAGAGACCTGCGTCGGGCGCCTGCGGTACATCGGCCTGGTCCTCTACGACGCCGACCGCGTCCTGGCCGCCGCGTCGGTACCGGGCGAGCAGGACCTCTTCGCCGCCCAGCGGGAAGTGTTCCTGGACCCGGCCGACCCGGCGGTGATCACAGCGGCAGGGCGGGCTGGCATCCCGCCGGACTGGGTTGAGGCCGCACAGCGCTCCCCGGTCTGGGCGCTGATCAGCAGGTTCGAGGTGGCGCTGCCGCTGCACCCGGAATACCGGACCCTGCCCATGGTCTGGTACATCCCGCCGCTGTCCCCGGTCGTGGACGCGCTGCGTATCACCGGGCACGACGCTGAGGCCGCCGGGAACCTGTTCGGCGCGATCGACGCGCTGCGGATCCCGGTCAGCTACCTGGCCGGGCTGTTCACCGCCGGCGACGCCCGGCGGGTCAGGGATGTGCTGGCCCGCCTGGCCGCGATGCGGTCCTTCATGCGCGACATCAACCTTGGCCGCGAGCCGGACACCGCTATTCCCGCCGGGGTCGGCATGACCCCCGCGGACGTCGAGGACATGTACCGCCTGCTGGCCGTCGCCAAGTACGACGAGCGGTACGTCATCCCCCCAGCCCATGCCGAGCTCGCCGACCAGGCGCACCAGCTCGAAGAACTCGCCTGCTCGCTCGACTACGAGGGCGGGCCCGGCATGGGCGGCTCCGGGCCGTTCGGGGAGTCGTCGGGCGGCCCGCTGCCGGTGGCCGTGGAGAACTTCCATGCGCTGCGGCAGCGGCAGACGTCGGACACCTTCACCGACCCGTCCGGAGCAGCCCGGGTCAACCTGCTGAACTGGGACGGCAAGGGCAGCTCGGCCCGACTCATGCCACCCCGGCACGAGGGTGAGCAGCCCGGCGAGAGCCCGGAGCCTGGTGCCGGCGGAGATGGCTCATGACCTCCGCCACGGCCGCTGGCCAGTTCAGCCGGGTGATGCGGGTCTGCTCGCTCGCGCTCGGCTACCCGGACGGCGCATGGTGGCAGGATCTCCCGCTGCTGGACGCCGCGACCAGCACGGTCGCCGGGCCGGCCGCCGGGCAGCTGCGGTCCTTCCTCGACGCGGCCGCCGCCCGCACCCCCGGCGAACTGGAGCAGGCATATGTGGATACGTTCGACCTCCGCCGCCGCTGCTGCCTTTACCTGACGTACTACAGCTGTGGCGACACCCGCAGGCGGGGCATGGCGCTGCTTCAGTTCGCCGCCGCCTACCGGGCGGCCGGATTCGAGCTGGCCGGCCGGGAACTACCGGATCATCTCGCCGTCCTCTGCGAGTTCTCCGCCGCCGAGCCCGGCCGGGGCCGTACCCTGTTCCGCCAGCACCGGGCGGGCCTGGAGCTGCTGCGGACCGCGCTGGCAGAGAACGGATCGCCGTGGCGGCACGTCGTCGACGCTATCGGGGCTGTCCTGCCCGAGGCAGCGCCGCGGGATCTGCGGCGCGCCCTGCACCTGGCCCGCACTGGGCCGCCCGCCGAGGAGGTCGGCCTCGAGCCGTTCGCCCCGCCCGAGTACATGGGCGGCCCCCGGTGAGCGCGCTGGCGGTGGTGGCGTGGATCATCGTCCCGTATCTGTCGATAGCGGTCTTCGCGCTCGGGCACGTGTGGCGCTACCGGTACGACAAGTTCGGCTGGACCACCCGGTCCAGCCAGCTGTACGAGAGCAGGCTGCTGCGGCTCGGCTCGCCGCTGTTCCATTTCGGGATCCTGCTGGTGGCGGCCGGGCATATCTTCGGCATCCTGGTGCCGGAGACAGTGACCCAGGCCATCGGGATCAGCGAGACCGCCTACCATGCGGTCGCCGTCGTGCTCGGCTCGGTCTCCGGCGCCATGACCGTCGTGGGCATGGCCATCCTGATCTACCGGCGCCGGGTCACCGGGCCGGTATTCTCGGCGACCACCCGCAACGACAAGGCGATGTACGTGCTGCTCGCCGCCACCATCCTGGCCGGGCTGGCCACCACCGTGCTGGGCAATCTGCTCGGCCACCCCTACGACTACCGGCTGTCGGTCGCACCGTACTTCCGCAGCATCTTCTACCTGCATCCGGACGTGGGCCTGATCACCGCGGCACCGGCCGGCTTCCAGATCCATGTCCTGCTCGCCTGGGTGCTGTTCGCCGCGTGGCCCTTCACCCGTCTGGTCCACGTGTTCAGCGCGCCGGTCGGATACCTCACCCGGCCCTACATCGTCTACCGCTCGCGCGGCGCCCCGGCCATGGGCAGCCCCGCCCGGCGGGGCTGGGAACCGGTCAGGCGCCTGTGGTAGTGACCGCCTGCCGCCGGGTCGCCAGTGTGTACACCGTCGCGCCCGCCGCCACCACGGCCAGGGCGATCAAGCCCCACGCGTACGAACCGGTGGCGCCGTAAATTCCGCCCATCACCAGCGGCGGCACGAAGCCGCCCAGGCCACCTGCGGCCCCGACCACCCCGGTCACCGCACCCACCTGCTGGGCCGGGGCGCGCTGTGCGACCAGCGCGAACACCGCTCCGGCCGCCGTGCCCAGGGCGGCCGCCATCGCCAGAAAGGTGATCGTGCCCGCCGGCGCGAGCGCCGGCGTCAGCGACTGGCCGATCGCGGCGGCAGTGACCACCGCGAACGCGGTGGCGAGCACGGGCGCCGGGGTGAACCGGTCGGACAGCCAGCCGCCGACCGGCCGCATCAGCACCGCCAGCAGCACGAACCCGGCCATCTTGTCCGCCGCGTCCGTCTGGGTGAGCAGGTAGGCGTTCTTCAGGTAGGTCGGCAGATAGACGCTGAACGCCACGAAACCGCCGAACCCCACTGCGTACAGAGCCGACGCCTGCCAGGTGATCCGCAGCTTCAGCGTCGCGGCCAGGCGGGACAACGCGGGCTCGGCCGGGACCGGCCGCCCGGGCGCGTCGCGCAGGATCAGCGCCGCGGCGGCGCCGAACACCGCCAGTGCCCCAGCGACGATGAGGAACGG
>Ga0318555_10000262_pt1 | contig 14789 bp, 13 predicted proteins | sample GRESIP082b2f23_FD_202529 | JGI IMG/M metagenome (GOLD analysis project Ga0318555, IMG submission 202529) | Tropical soil microbial communities from Luquillo Experimental Forest, Puerto Rico - GRE.SIPMG.082b2f23 | ecosystem: Environmental > Terrestrial > Soil > Tropical forest > Bulk soil... | reverse complement strand
CGCTCGATGTCCGCGCAGGCGGCCTTCGGGTCGAGCCGCGGCACCGGCTGCACGTCGCGGCAGTAGACGTAGGCGCAGGCGCAGTAGTCGTCGACGCGCTCCGCGATGCCGTGCGCGTGCACGCGCGGGTTGTCGCGCGACCAGCCGGCGCCAGCTGCGGGGTTCTGGCGCTCGATCGCCTCGAGCTCCGCAGCCGGCGTGTCGAGCGGGATGGCCGCGTAGCCGATCTGCTGGATGGTCACGCGCAGCTCGCGCTGGAAGATCACCGGATCGGGCACGTGCCAGCGGTAGAAGCTCACGAAGTCGGGCACCGGTCCCGACTCCGGCGCGCGCAGGTCGAGCGGCACGCCGCCGTAGAGCGCGAAGTGCGCGCCCATCCCCCAGGCGCTGCCGACGTAGTCCTCGAGCCCGGTGCCGCAGATGGTGGGGAAAGCGCCGTCGCCGTCGAGGTAGATCTTGAGCTCGCCCTCGCCGTACCAGCCGAAGTGCTTCTGCGGCAGCGTGCGGATGCCGACGTTGCAGCCGAGGAAGCGGCCGGGCCCGCGGAAGCCGTCGGCGATGGTGAAGTCGCGCCGCAGCAGCGTCGGGTTCTCGCGCCGGAACGACACGTGCAGCAGCCCGGTCTCGGCGGAGTGCGCGCGCTCGAGCGTGTAGTCGAGCTGGTAGTACAGGATCGTCGGGCGCGGCGAGTGATTCAGGGCCTCGACGCGGATGCGCCGCCGGAACGGCAGCGGCAGGTAGGCGTTGAAGCCGCGGCCCTCCTGCGCGGCGAAGAGCGCCGAGGTGTAGGCCGCGGGGCGGCCGTGCGGCAGCCCGAAGAAGTCGAGCGCCGGCACCGAGATCGAGGGCGCGTCGCTGCCGTCGTAGAACACCTCGAGCACGAGCGCGCGCATGCGCTCGGGGCGCATCGGCGGGAAGGTCATCCAGACGTGCCGGATCGTGCCCGGCCCTTCGAGGTCCGCGAGCAGCACGCGTTCGCCCGGCTCGATCCGCCGCGCGGGCGAGCCCTTGCGGCCGCCGTGTGACTGGCCGCCTGCGCCGCGCTCGCCCGTCGGGTTCTCGAAGGTCACGGCGCGCGAGTCGAGCGACAGGTCGATCTTGGACGGATCCAGGTCGAGCATCGCGCGACTCTACCGCGAACCGTGGTAGCGTGTCGCCATGAAGACCTTCGTCCGCGACGGCGTCCGCATCGCCTACGTAGAGGACGGCACCGGCGCCGAGCCGATCGTGTTCGTGCACGGCTGGTGCTGCAACAACCGCTACTTCGGTCCGCAGCTCGCGCACTTCTCGGCGCGACACCGGGTGGTGGCGCTCGACCAGCGCGGCTTCGGCGCGAGCGACAAGCCACAGCAGAAGTACACGATCGAGGGCTTCGCCGACGACGTGGCCGCGCTGTGCCGCGAGCTCGGGCTCGAGCGCCCGGCGCTGGTCGGCCACAGCATGGGCGGGGCGATCGTGCTGGCCGTGGCTGCGCGCCATCCCGCGCTGCCCCGCGCGATCGCGCTGTGCGATCCCGCGGTGGTGCTGCCGCCGTTCGTGCGCGACACGCTGGGCCCGTTCGTCCAGGCGCTGGCGACGCCGGGCTACCGCGAGGTCGCGGCGCAGTTCACCGAGCAGAGGCTCTTCGGCGCGTCCGACGACCCCGCGCGCCGTGCGCGCATCGTGGCCGAGATGTGCGAGACCCCGCAGCACGTGATGCACTCCGCGTTCGAGAGCCTCGCCGCCTTCGACAGCGACGCTGCCGCACGCGCCTGCCGCGTGCCGGTGCTGCTAATCGACGCCGAGGTCGGCCTGCCCGACCGCGCGCGCTTCAAGGAGCTCTGCCCGCAGCTCGTCTGCGCGCAGACCGCGGGCGCGGGCCACTTCCACCAGCTCGAAGTCCCCGACCAGGTGAACGCGATGCTGGAGCGCTTCTTCTACACCAATCGGTGACGCGCGGTCTCGTCGCGGTGCTTGCGCAGGTACGCCATGAACGGCGTGCCGCCCGTGCCGACGCCCGTGGGGTTCGCGCCGCCCGACGGCCGCTGCTGGTGGATGTAGCGGGCCGCGTAGTCCAGGTGGGTCGAGCGGAACGCCTCGAGCCAGCGCACGCACTCGTCGTAGGCCGCCTGCACGTGGCGGTCGCCCGAGGCGATCGCGGCCACGCGGATGCTCGGCGCGGCCTCGACCGCCGCCACGAACTCGCGATGGCCCGGCGGCATGTAGTCGCGCATCTCCGCCAGGTAGGCGCGCAGCGGGTCTCCGGCGTGCTCCACCCCCAGCGCCGCGTCGAGCGCGGGCACGATGCCGCTCTGCGCGCCGGTCTCGCCGCGCAGCCGCTGCGGCCGGCCGGCGAACGCCGCGACCCCCTCGTACACCACACCCTCGGGCAGGAGCGGGTGGTCCTTCCAGCCGTGGATGTACGGGCGCACGCGCTGGTAGTACACGTACGGGTCGCAGAGCTCCGGCATCCGGCCGAGACTCTGGCAGAGTGACTCGATGCCGTCGGCGATCCCCGCGAGCCGATCGGACAGCCGGCCCCAGTCACGCGCCTCGGCCGCGGCGCAGGCCGGGCCCAACGCAGCGATCACCTGCGCGGCGCGCGCCTCGATCTCGAGATGCACGAGGATGAACCAGTCCTCGTCCGCGCCGCCCAGGAAGTTCTGCAGGACCGCCAGGTTCGCGAGCTCGAGCGGTCCCTCGGGGTCGAGCCGGCGCCAGTTGTCGAGCGCGTACGACGCATAGGACAGGACGGGCGGCCGTCCGAGCCGCGCCGCCACCGCGCACCACGGCACGGCCACGGACTCCGGAATGCGATCTTCCGGCTGCGCGCCGCCCCAGACCCAGGCGTGCCCGAAGTACGACAGGAGCATCATCGCGCGCCGCAGCGTCCCGTCCCCGGACAGCGCCGAGACGTCGAGCGTCGGCAGCGCGCGCAGCGCGGCGTGCACGCGGCCCGCCGCAAGGAGCTTTGGCAGGTCGGCCGCCAGCTCGTCCCAGCGGTGAAAGGCCGTTGGCAGGGCCCGGGCCGGGTCCTGCACCGGCAGGAAGCCGCGCTCGGGCGAGAGGTCGAAGCGCTTCAGGTCGGACAGGCCGCTCATCGCGTTCTCCTCGCAGGCCGCACCGATTCCTTCGGGACACGCCGAGATGGGCTGGAGTGCTGCGCGTGGCGGAGGAAGCGCTTCGGTCCGCGGGGGACACTCGGGTATCCTTGCGTCATGAGCGCCCTCGCCCGCGTCCGCGCCTGGCTCTCGCGTCGCCCCTCGGGCGAGACGAGCCGCGACGGGCTGCGCGTCGCACAGACCGTGCAGCTGGTGTCGCTGGTGTACTGCGTGGTGTCGCTCGCCGCGATCGGCGCGATCTTCCTCGCCTTCCCCGATCCGCTCTGGCGCGCCGCCATCGCCGGCGTGTGTCTCTTCTTCAACGCGCTCGCATGGGGTCTCGTCCAGGCGCGGCACGTGCGCGCGGGCGCGTGGGTGCTCGTGCTGAGCAGCTGGCTCTGCCTGCTCTACACGGTCGCGAGGACACAGGGCGGCTCGATCGTCGCGCAGTCCGGCCTGGTGCTCTCGGTCTGCTCGGCCGGCCTCTTGCTCGGCGCGCGCGAGGCGTTCGCGCTCGCGCTCCTGTCGGCGCTCGCAGGGCCGGTCCTCGGCGCGAACCTCTCCGAGGTCGAAGTGGTGCGCGACAGCGATCACTTCGCGACCGGTCTGTGGCTGATGCAGGCGGCGCTCTTCGGCAGCGCGGCGGGCCTGGTCTCGATCACGGCGAGACATGCGGAGTCGGCGGTGCGCCGCGCGCGCCGGAGCGAGAGCCGCTTCCGCGCGCTCGCGGACAACATCGGCGACATGGTGATCGAGTTCGACTCCGCCGATCGCTTCTCCTACGTGAACCGGTTCTTTCTGGAGCGCCGTGGCATGAACTCGATCGAGGAGCTGCGCGACAAGCGGCTCGGCTTCACGCTCCACCCCGACGACCGGGAGCGCGCGGCTGCGGCGATCCGGCGCGTGCGCGACGCAGGTGGCACCGGCACGCTCGCGACGCGGGTCGTCACCGCCGACGGGCAGATCGCGCACGTGGACGTGACTGCGGGCGGCATCGTCTATCCGAACGGCGAGCGCCGCGTCGTCTGCGTGGCCCGCGACGTCAGCGTGCAGCGCGGGGTCGAGGACGCGCTGCGCGACAGCGAGGAGCGCTACCGGCTGCTGGCCGAGAACGCGCCCGACGAGATCGTCGAGCACGACTCGACCGGTCGCATCATCTACGCCAACGCGGCGGCGCGCGAGAACGGGCTGCCCGACGCCGACCGCGAGAACTTCGGCAGCTGGAACCACCCCGACGACGTGGAGATGTGCAAGAAGGCCTTCGAGGACGCGATGACGTTCGGCCGCACCGGCCGGCTGGTGCACCGGCTGCGCAACAAGGACGGCGGCTACCGCTGGGTGTCGTCGTCGGGCGCGCCTTACCGCACCTCGAAGGGCGAGATGCACATGGTCGGGCAGAGCCGCGACATCACCCAGGAGATCGCGCTGCAGGAGCAGCTGCGCCAGGCACAGAAGATGGAGGCGATCGGCCGGCTCGCGGGCGGCGTCGCCCACGACTTCAACAACCTGCTCACCGTGATCGGCGGCTACGCCGGGCTGCTCGAGCAGTCGGGCGCGGCCGATCCCTCGGTGCGCGAGGCCGCCGACGAGATCACCGCGGCCGCGGACCGCGCGGCGGGACTCACGCGCCAGCTGCTCGCTCTGTCGCGCCGCCAGCTCGCGACGCCGAAGGCCGTCGACGTGAACGCGCTGATCACCGGGCTCGAGCCGATGCTGCGGCGCACGCTCCCCGAAAGCATCGAGATCGAGCTCTCGCTCGACGCGAGCCTGCCGGCGGTCGAGGCCGATCCCTCGCAGCTCGACCAGGTGCTGCTGAACCTGTCGCTGAACGCGCGCGACGCCATGCCCCAGCGCGGACACCTGCGCATCGAGACCCGGCGAGGCATCGGCGGGCGGCTGGTGCACCTGGTGGTCTCCGACACCGGCGTGGGCATGAGCGAGGCGACGCGGCTGCGCGCGTTCGAGCCGTTCTTCACCACCAAGCCCGCGGGCGAGGGCTCGGGTCTGGGGCTCTCGACGACCTACGGCATCGTGCGGCAGATCGGCGGCTCGATCATGCTCGAGAGTGCGCCCGGCTGCGGCACGCGCGTGATCATCGACCTGCCCGCGGCGTCGACCGCAGCGAGCCGCGCGGCCGTGTCTCCGCGCCCGCGCGCCGCATCGGTCTCGGTCGACGCCTCGATCCTCCTGGTCGAGGACGACCCGGCGGTGCGGCGGCTGCTCACGGTCATGCTCGAGGGCTCGGGCTACCGCGTGCTGTCGGCGTCGAACGGCGCCGAGGCGCTGGAGCTCGCGCGCAACGGCAGCCTGGCGATCGACCTGGTGCTGTCGGACTACGTGCTGCCGGGCATCTCCGGCGTCGAGCTGTGCACCGCCCTGCGCGGCAGCCGGCCCGGCGTGCGCGTGGTGCTGATGACGGGTCACGCGGAGATTCCGCGCGGCGGCGCCACGCTACCCGAGGGCGCAGTGCTGCTGGGCAAGCCGTTCACGCGCGACCAGCTCGAGGAAGCGCTCGAGCGCCAGCTCGCCGCCGCCTAGTGCAGGTCGTCGAGCCCGCGCGCGCCGAGATCGAGCGCTTCCTGCGGCGCTCGGCGCCTGCGCAGCTCTACGCGCTCGCCGACCTCGACGAGCCGTTCTGGTCCGCGACCCGCTGGCGCGCGACACGCAGAAGTGACGGCGAGCTCGAGGCGGTCTGCCTGGTGCTCGAGAAGCTCGAGCTGCCGATCGTGCACGCGATCGCGCCGCCCCAGGATTGCGCCGTGCTGGCGCTGCTGCGCGCGATCGCCCACGAGCTGCCCGCGCGCTTCTTCGCCAACCTGCCGCTCGGTTTCGCCGCGGCGCTGGCGCACACCCATCGCATCGAGCCGCACGGCGAGCACCTGAAGATGTGGCTCCCCGACGCGCGCGCGCTCCCCGGCGTGCCCGAGCCGCCGGGGCTCGAGCCGCTCGGCCCCGCGCACGCGGCCGAGCTCGCCGCGTTCTACGCCGGGCGCGCCTATCTCGACCACGAGCGCGAAGGCCGCTTCTTCGCGCCGTACATGCTCGACTTCTTCCCCTGGGTCGGGCTGCGCGAGCGCGGGCAGCTCGTCTGCGTGGCCGGCCTGCACGTGTTCTCCGAGCGCGTCGGCGTGGCGGCCATCGGGAACGTCGCGACCGTGCCCGAGCGGCGCGGGCGCGGCCTCGCCGGGGCGCTGTGCGCGCGGCTTGCGCGCGAGCTGCTCAGCCGCGTGCCGCTGGTCGGCCTGAACGTCGCGGCCGACAACGAGCCGGGGCTCCGCTGCTACCGGCGGCTCGGCTTTCGCGAGGCGCTGCGCTACGAGGAGGCGGTCGTGATCCGGAAGGCTGCCCCGGGGTCGCTCTGATAGACTCCCTCGATGCGCACCCTCGCGAGGTCTCTCTCGGTGGTCAGCTTCGCCCTCGGCCTCTGCAGTGGAGCCCATGCGCGCACGATCGAGGTGGGCTCGGGCGAATCCATCCAGGCCGCGCTCGACCGTGCCGAGCCCGGTGACACGGTCTCGGTCGCCGCAGGCACCTACGGCGGCGCGGGCGGCGACGCGCTCCTGCACGTGCGCACCAGCGGCGTGCGGCTCTCCGCCGCGCGTTCGGCGCTGATCGACGCGCACGGCTACCGCTACGGCATCCTCGTCGGCGACGACGGCACTCCCAGCGCAGACGGCTGCGTGCCGATCGCCGTGCGCGACTTCAGCCTGTCGGGCTTCACCGTGAAGAGCGCCTCGCACGCGGGCATCGCGCTCGCGGGCGTCGACGGCTTTTCGGTGCGCGGCACAGCGCTGCTCGAAAACGGAGAGGAAGGCGTGCGCTCGCTCTGCTCGGCGCACGGGCTGGTGAGCGGCGTGTTCGCCGCGGGTGAGCGCGGCGCCGCGCTGCGAGTCAGTGACTCCGACCACGTGGTGGTCGAGGACAGCGCCGTGACCGAGAGCGGCGTGGGGACGCTGGTCGAGAACTCGAGCTTCACCGTGGTGCGCCACAATCAGCTGTTCAACAACGCCGCCGGCGCGGTGGTGCTGGTGCGCCCGAACCTGCCGCTGCCCGCGACCGACCACGTGCGCATCGCCGAGAACGCGATCATCCAGAACGACCTCGAGAACCCGGTGCCGAGCGGCGGCGACACGCTCGGGGCGGTGCCGAGCGGCGCGGGCATCCTCAACGCGGGCGGCGACCACGTGACGATCGAGCGCAACGTGGTGCTGGGCAACGACTCGTTCGGCGTGGCCACGGTGGCGAGCCCGTTCGGCCCCGCCGACCGCCGCGTCGATCCGTTCGTCGACGACGAGCGCGTCGCGCACAACGTGATCCTGTTGAACGGCCAGCGGCCCGACCCCGACCGCCCGGGCCCGCCCGGCGCCGACGTCGTGTTCGTGCCGCACGTGGTCGACTTCACCACCGGCGAGCTGGTGCAAGAGGATCCCGACCCGAGCTCCAACTGCTTCGGCGACAACCGCTTCTTCACCGAGTACCCCAGCGGAGTCACGGCGGGGCTCGCCTGTCCTTGAGCACCGCGTGAGCACCGTCGGCATCCTGGCGAACCCGCTTTCGGGCCGCGACGTGCGCCGCATCGCCGCGCGCGCCGACACGTCCACGCCGCAGAGCAAGCGCAACCAGGTGGCGCGCATCGCCATCGGCGCCGTCGCCGCAGGTGCGAAGCGCGTGCTGGTGATGCGCGAGCCGTTCCGCGTCTCGACCTCCGCGATCGAGAACCTGGTGCTCGACGCCGCGCTCGAGGTGCTCGACGTCGGCGCGCAGCTCGACGCCGGCGATACCGCGCGCGCGGCCGAGGCCATGCGCAAGGCGGGCTGCGCGGCGATCGTGGTGCTGGGCGGCGACGGCACCAACCGCGCAGTCGCGCGCATCTGGCCCGACGCGCCGCTCGTGCCCCTCTCGACCGGCACGAACAACGTGTTCCCGCGCCTGGTCGAGCCCACCGTCGCGGGCGCCGCGGCCGGGCTCGTCGCCTCGGGCGCGGTGCGGCTCGACGAGGTGGCGACGCGCGCCAAGTGCGTCCGCATCGAGATCGACGGCGAGCGCCCCGACTTCGCGCTGGTCGACGCGGCGCTGCTGGTGAACGACCACGTCGGCAACCTCATGCCGTTCGAGCCCGCGAAGCTGCGCGCGCTCCTGCTCTCGCGCGCCGAGCCCGCGGCGCTGGGCATGTCGCCGATCGGCGGGCTGCTCGAGCCCGTCGGCGCCGCCGAGGACGCGGGCCTGCTGGTGCGCATCGCCGCGCCCGGCGAGCCCGGGCGCGTCCTGCTCGCGCCCGTCTCCGCCGGCCTCTACCGCCCCGTCAACGTGGTCTCGCACGCGCGCGTCGCGCTGGGAGAGCCCGTCGTGCTGCACGGCCCCGGCGTGCTGGCGTTCGACGGCGACCGCGAGCGCAAGCTCGCCACCGGCCAGCGCGCCACGCTGCGCGTCCTGCGCGACGGCCCGCACGTGATCGAGGTCGACCGCGCGCTCCGGCTCGCCGCCGAGCGCGGCGCATTCGTCGACCGCGGCCGCTGGCGCGACGCCTACGACGAGCGCGAGTAAGGGCTAGTTACAGCTTCCCGCCGTTCCCGCAGCGCACGTCAGCGGGCAGGTCGGGCACCTCGGGCCCGGAACCTTCCCGTTCAGCGCGCGAAAGACGCCCAGGTCTCCCGAGTTGATCACCGCGCCGGTCTCGTCGAGGTCGAAGATCGCGCAAGGCCGCGCGCCCGTGGTCCCGCACGTGTCCGCGCTGCGGAGCTTTCCGAGGGATGCGCGGAGCTGGCCCAGGTCCTGGGCGCCGACCACTGCGCCCACCGTGCCCGGGAACTTGGCATCGCACTTGTTCCCGTAGCCGTCGTGGTCGTCGTCGCGCTGGCCTCCGGTGAGCGTCGCCCACGGGTTGCTGCCGAAGTAGGTGAGCGCGTCCGGAGTCACTCGCGGGTTCGCCACGTTCACGCAGTTGTCGCAGGCGTCGCCGACTCCGTCACCGTCGGTGTCGGCTTGATCGGCGTTCGCAACCGAAGGACAGTTGTCGAACGCATCCACGATGCCATCGCCGTCGCCATCGACGCCCGAAGGATCGTAGAGCTCCGAAAGGGCGATCGCGGCGTTGATCGAGGTGCTGAATCCCCCAGCGAGCAGCACGATCCCGTTGTTCAGCAGCGTGGCGGTGTGACCGTACCGAGCCGTCGACAGCGCCCCCCCGCCCGACCAGCCATCCACTGCTGTGCTGAAGAGCTCGGCGCTCGCGAGAGAGGAGCCGGACGCGGTGTTGAGTCCGCCTGCAGCGAGCAGCCTGCCATCCTGCAGCACGGTCGTGGTGTGGTAGTAACGGGAGGCCGAGAGCGCTCCCGACGGCGACCACGCGTTCGCCGCAGGGTCGTACAGCTCGGAGCTCGCGATCGACGACGAGCCGATTCCGCCGGTCACCAGCACGTCTCCAGAGACGAGCGTGGCGGTGTGGAGGTACCGCGCGGCCGCCAACGTCCCCGCGGCCGACCAGGTATTGGACGCAGGATCGTAGAGCTCGGCGCTCGCGAGAGCGGAGTTCGACGCGTTGACCCCCCCTGTCACCAGTACCTTGCCGCTCGAGAGCAGCGTAGCGGTGTGATAGGCCCGGTCGGACGCGAGCGAAGCCGCGGGGGACCAGCTGTTCGTCGTCGGGTCGTACAGCTCGGCGCTGGAAAGGGTGGTGCCCGGAGGAATCAAGTATCCGCCCGTCACCAGCACCTTGCCACTGGGCAAGAGCGTGGCCGTGTGCGCGTATCGCGCGTTCGCCATGGTCCCGGCAGCCGACCAGGTGTTCAGAGCCATGTCGTAGATTTCGGCGCTCGCGAGAGAGGAGGCCGACGAGGTGCCGTATCCGCCCGTCACCAGAATCTTGCCACTCTGCAGCGATGTCGCCGTGTGGTAGTAGCGGGCGAACGACAGTGTGGCCGCCGCAGACCATCCGTTCGCATTCGGGTCGTAGAGCTCCGTGCTCGCGAGACCGGAGGCAGACGAGGTGCTGCGACCCCCGGCGACCAGCACCTTCCCATTGAACGTCAACGTGGCCGTGTGGAGATACCGCGCAGTCGACATCGAGACGCCGTTCGGGTCGTAGATCTCGATGCTCGCGAGCGAGCCGGCGTACGCACCGCCTCCGATTCCGCCGGTGAAGACCACCTTGCCCGTGGGCAAGAGCGTCGCCGTGTGATGGTATCGAGCGACCAGGAGCGAGCCCGCGGACGACCAGGAGTTCGCCGTCGGGTCGTACAGCTCTGCACTTCCGACCACGACGCCGCCGGCGCCCGAGCCGCCGGTGACCAGCACCTCCCCGCTCGGCATGATCGTGGCCGTGTGACTCCCGCGCGCGGTCGCGAGCGACGCTGCCGGCGACCACGAGTCGAGCGTCGGGGAGTAGACCTCCGCGCTCGCGAGCGCACCGCCGTTGGCCCCGCCAGCGACGAGCACGTTACCGTTCTGGAGAAGCGTCGCGGTGTGGCTGATGCGTCCGGTCGAAAGCGATGCCGCCGGCGACCAGGTGTTCGACGCCGGGTCGTACAGCTCGGCGCTCGCGACCGGCGAGGCGGACGTCGTGCTGAAGCCGCCCGTCACCAGCACCTTGCCGTTCGGCAGCCGCGTGGCCGTGTGAAGATACCGCGCGACCGACAACGTCCCCGCGCTCGACCAGGTGTTCGCCACCGGGTCGTAGAGCTCGGCACTGGCGAGAGATGAGTTCGACGCGCTGAGTCCGCCTGCGACCAGGACCTTCCCGTTCGTCAGCACCGTCGCGGTGTGGTACTCCCGGCCGTCCGAGAGCGGTGCCACCGCCGACCACGTGTTCGACCCCGGGTCGTAGAGCTCGACGGTGATGAGAGTGCCGAGCGGGGAGTTGCTCAATCCGCCCGTCACCAGCACCTGCCCGGAGTTCAGCACCGCGTCCGCGTGGGCGTACCGGGCGTTCGCCATCGTTCCGCCAGACGACGTCGTGTTCGTCGCCGGGTCGTAGAGCTCCGCACTCGCGAGAGCGGCGCTGGCCGAGGTGCTGTATCCGCCCGCGACCAGCAACTTTCCGCTCGGCAGGAGCGACGCCGTGTGGGAATAGCGGGCCCCCGAGAGAGGTGCACCGACGAGATATGCCTGCGCGCGCGCCATCCCCGCGCACGCGACTCCCGCTACGACGACGCACACCCATGCCAGTCGACGACCCACGCGCCACCTCCAGGCGCGCGAGCCTACGCTGGTGCAACGAGGAAGAGAATTGTTTTAACGTCGCTCGAGGATCTTCTCGAGCTCCTTCCCCTGCCGCTCGAGCGTGGTGAGCCAGTGCTCGTGCTTCGCGGGGTCGATCGCGGTCACGTTCAGCGCGCGCACCAGCGTGCGAAAGAGGTGGCCGTTCGCATCGTGGTCGAAGTCGAGCACGTTCACGCAGCCCGAGTCCTGCTCCATGTGCGGCGCGCTGCCCAGGCTCGCGCCGAGCGCCCAGCCCAGGATGATCCGGTTCACGCCGCCGTGCGCGACCAGCAGCATCTGCGACCACTCCTGCTGCGCGACGAGCAGCTCCACCGCGCCCATCACTCTCCGGTGTAGCTCGAGGAAGCTCTCGCCGCCGAGGAAGCGCCCGCCCGGGTGCGCAGCCTCGCCGATCGAGTAGGCCACGTCGCGCGCCACGATCGGCTGGCCCTCGCCGCGCCGCCCGCCGCGCACCTCTTCGAGCTCGGGAATGCGCTCGAGCGCCATGCGCTTGTCGCGCAGCACGAGCTCGGCCGTCTCGACGGTGCGCGGCAGCCCCGAGCACACCGCGCGGTCGAACTTCGCCGGCGCGAGCAGCTCGCCCATGGCAGCTGCCTCACGCCGGCCGCGCGCGGAGAGCGGGGCCATGCGCGGATCGCCGGTCATGCGCCCTTCGGAGTCGATGTAGGCCGCGTCGCCGTGGCGCATCAGGTAGATGCGCCGGCGCCGGCCCGGCTCGAAGGGAAGCTCCACGCTAGAGAGCATACCAAGAAGCCGATCGCGCCCGCGTGCGCGCCGTGTTACGACTTCGCGAAGTGAGCTCCCTGCGCCAGCGCCTGCGCGCCGTCGTGATCGCGCTCGTCCTCGCGCTCGCCGCGTTCGGCGCGGTGACGTGGTGGGCGCTCGAATCGAGCGGCGTCGCGGTGCTGCGCACCGAGCGGCTCGACCAGGACGCGCGCGAGACCCACGTGTGGTGGGTCGAATCCGACGGCGCGCTCTGGCTCGAAGCCGCCACCCCCGAGCGCGGCTTCCTGTCCGAGATCCGCCGCTTCCCCGTGGCCATCCTCGTGCGCGCCGGCCAGGAACAGCCCTTCCACACCGACATCGTCGACACGCCGGACGCCCATGCCCGGGTGCGCGCCGCCATGCGCGCCAAGTACGGCTGGCGCGACGCCTGGGTCGGGCTGTTGCAGGACACCTCGCGCTCCGTCGCCGTGCGGCTCACGCCTCCTTTACCAGCGGTCAAAATCCCGCCGCCCGCCGCCGAAACACCCGAGAGCGGACCCTCGAAGAAGCCCTGACGAACGAAGGCGGAGGCGGGCATGGCGGGAACGTTCCTCTTCAACATTCCGAAGACCGGCGACGTGGTGCACTACCCGGAGTCGCGCGCGCTGGTGTCGCACTGGGACTCGCTGTGCACGCCGCAGTGCTGCGAGCTGATCGAGCGCGGCATCAAGGAATGCGGGCGGCTCGGCGCGAAGACGTGGATCGTCGACCTGACCCGCAACCCCGGCGTGCCCTCGCAGGCCGACTACGAGTGGATGGGCTCGACGGGCGTGAAGCTCTGCAAGAAGAACGGCGTCGTCGCCGTGATCAACGTGCACGGCCAGAGCCGTATCTCCAACATGGGCTCGAAGCGCTGGAGCAAGAACGCCACCGCCGGCGGCATGTCGAGCTTCGACACCAACTCGCTCGCCGACGCGCTGCAGCTCGCCGCCGACATCGCGGCCGGCCGCGTCGCGGCGTAGGGCTGCGCGTGGCGCAAAGCGTTCCGCTCTTCTCGATCCCCAAGGTGGTCGAGGTGGTGTACCACCCCGGCTCGCGCGCCGTGGTCGCGCACTGGGAGTCGCTGTGCACGCCCGAAGCGCGCAAGGCGATCGAGCGCGCCTCCGACGAGTGCAAGCGCGTCGGCGCCAAGACCTGGATCGCCGACCTGACGCAGAACCCCGGCGTGCCCTCGCAGGAAGACCTGGTCTGGATGGGCACCACCGCCGTCGCGCTCGCGCGCAAGTGCGGCCTCGTCGCCGTGATCAACGTGCACGGCGAGAGCGCGCTCGCCACGCTCGGCTCGAAGCGCTGGACCCGAGGCGCGAGCGCAGGCGGCATGTCGACCTACGACTGCAAGTCACTCGCCGACGCGCTGCAGCTCGCCGCCGACGTCGCGGCCGGTCGCGCCGCCTAGCCGAAGGAGCCGCGCATGAAGAGCACCGTCCTCTTCACCGTTGCGAAGGTCATCACCGTGCGGCACTACCCCGACGCGCACGCCGTGGTGGCCAGCTGGGAGGCGCTCAGCTCCCCGCAGTTCCGCGAGATCTGCACGCGCGGTCTCGGCGAGTGCGGGCGGCTCGGCGCGCGCTCGTGGGTCGTCGACCTGACCGGCAAGGACCCCGGCGTGCCCACCCAGTCCGACCTGGCCTGGATCGCGAGCGACTGCATCGAGATCGCCAAAGACAACGGCGTGGTCGCCGTGATCAACGTCCACGGCAAGAGCCGCGTCGCCAGCATGGGCGCCAAGCGCTGGGCCAAGCTCGTCGACGAGGGCGGGCTCGGGTCGTACGACTGCAGCTCGGTCGCGGACGCGCTCACGCTCGCGGCGGAGATTGCGGCCGAGAAGGCCGAGTAGGCGCATTCCCAGAAGTCCTCCCGCCGCCTGCTCTGGGCGGTCATTAGGCTTGACTGATAATCAGTCTCAGCTAATATGACGCTGCCCCGATCCAGAGAGAAGGCCGTGACGCAGGTCGAATATACGGACGCGTTCGGGGTCTGGTGGCAGGGGCACACCGAAGCGGAGCAAGAGAGCGTCGGTCACTACGTTGGATTGCTGGAAGCGATCGGACCAACACTTGGGCATCCCCACACCTCTGGGGTTCGAGGCTCGCGCCACTCTCATATGCGAGAGCTCCGCACGCGGCACCGAGGTAGACCATACCGGGTTTTCTATGCGTTTGATCCGCGTCGGGTGGCGATTCTGCTGATCGCGGGAACAAGGCTGGAGACGATCGCTTCTACGAGAAGATGATTCCAATTGCGGACCGGCTCTATGACGAGCATCTCGAACAGCTGGAGAGCGAGAGCCAAAGCTAAGCACCGCAAGGAGGATGTCGTGGCAAAACCCTTCAAAGAGCTCCGCGATCGCATGAGCCCCGAAGCTCGCGCGCGCGTGGATCGCCGCGTCCGCGAGACGCTGCTCGAGATGAACCTCCAAGAGCTCCGGCAGCACGTCTCTGGGGCCACGCAGAGCGAGCTCGCGGAGCTGTTGAAGGTCACCCAGGGAGCCATCTCTCAGCTCGAGAATCGTCACGATGCCCTGCTGAGCAACCTCGCGGACTACATTCATGCGCTCGGCGGAAGACTGGAGCTGATCGCGCGCTTCCCGGAAGCCGACGTTCGGATTACGCAGTTCGGATTAGGCGAGAAAAGTACTGCCTCGAAGCGTTGACTCCTCCAGAACGTTCGCGCCGCTTGAGCGGCGAGGGGCCCGTCAATCCTGGGTGGTCTCAAACGAGCGGGGAC
>Ga0318555_10000259_pt1 | contig 14880 bp, 17 predicted proteins | sample GRESIP082b2f23_FD_202529 | JGI IMG/M metagenome (GOLD analysis project Ga0318555, IMG submission 202529) | Tropical soil microbial communities from Luquillo Experimental Forest, Puerto Rico - GRE.SIPMG.082b2f23 | ecosystem: Environmental > Terrestrial > Soil > Tropical forest > Bulk soil... | reverse complement strand
CTGCCCGGCATGGTGCCACATCTCGTCGATCTCGTACTGGTCGTCCTCGTCATCGGACTCCAGCGGGATGTGCTCCGAGGGGTGATTGCCCGCGGCGTGCTCGCGCTCGTAGGCCTCGTGGTCCATGTCGTGCTCAGACTCGTAGACCTTCGGATTGCGCAGGCCTAGGCGGGCGTGCACGACGCCCGGGTAGCCCTCGTGCCGCTCGCTCTCGCCCGAGGAATGCTCCCCGGACGCGAACTCCCGGGCGACATCGTGGTCCGCGGTGAAGTGCGTGCCGAGCAGCGAGTTCCAGTGGCCGCCCTCGGTCTCCGACTCCGGCTGCTCGTACGCCAGGCTGGAGGTTTCCATCGGGTCGGCGAAGCCGCGGCGCAGCTCCCCGGGCTCGGCCTGGCTGCCGTGGAACCACTCCTGGCCGCCCGTGTGCGGGTTGCGGTAGCCAGGCCCGGCCACCGCCTGGCGCCGCATGGTTTCGCGTGAATCATCGAGCGCGCCTTCGTGCCAGCCCGGATCGTTAGACCAGTGCTCTGGGTCGTCGGGCCCGCGGCCCAGGTGGTCCGGGTCGTCGGGGTCCATCCAGCCCTCGTGCTGGCGGGTCGGCACCGTCTCGATCCCCGCCCGGTGCGCGGCCAGCACCCGCCTGTGCCCGTTCATCACCTTCGGCGGGCTGGACTCGTAGTCGACAGGCACCGGCCGGCGAACGCCGTTGCGGCGGACGTCCTCGACGAACTCGCGGTTCTCCGGCACGTCCCAGTTGAAGTTGTGGTCGACCTCGGCCCAGGTGCCGAAGTCGGTGGGCTGGTAGTGCGCGAGGATGTGCGCAACGTTCTCGGTGCGCTCGGCCCTGGGGACATAAGCACCGAAGTGGCCCTTGCCGGCGAAGTTGGTGTCCCAGAACGAGCGGCGCCTGGGAGCGCGCTCAGGACGCTTGGCGCCCTCCGGCAGCACCCGGGCCCGGTGGCTGCACCGCTCGGAGGAATGCGGCAGGTCCTTCAGGTCCGGGCCGGAATAGCCCCACTCGGTGATGTCGCCGTCCGCGTTGCGCACGTGCCTGGCCGGGACCAGCGCCGACCAGATGTGATACCGGTTCGGGTGGTTAGCGGGCAGGCTGCCGCGCGGCGGGTCGTTGACCTCATAGGACTCGCGGAGCGCCTTCTCCTTGCTCAGCGCTATCCAGTCACCGTGATTGATCTCGCCGCGCTTGTTGTTGCGGGACTCAGGGTTGACCGCGGGGGCCGACCGCCAGATGCGGACCCGCTTGTCCGGCTGGCCCCGGAACTTGCGGATCTTGGCCATGGCGTCATAACCGGTATCGCCCTCGCCGTAGTTGTACTGGTGCAGGTTCTCGTAGATGTCCGGGGGCATCCCCCAGTCGGTCCCGCTGGAGTCGAGCAGGTCATGCAAAGGCGGGCCGCCGGTATCCGGCTCATGGCCCATGCCGTAGTCCTGCTCCCTGGCCAGCCGCTGGATCGTCCGGTGCCCGGTGTCCAGGCGCTCCTGGAGCTGCTGAGCCGTCCAGGCGCCCTTGCGCTCGGCGTCAGCCGAGGTCGTGTCGTGCAGCCGCTCGGCCGGGTCGTCGCTGACCGAGGCCGCCCAGGCCTCCCCGGCCTCGGTGCGGTCGGGATGGTGCCTCAGGCCGGGCTCGACCCACCGGGCGCGCTGGTAAATGGCATCAGCGACGCCGTGGCGCCTGTACTGCGGGTGCACCCACAGCTGGCCGATCCTGTCGTCGTGCGGGCCCCAGGTCAGGTGGCCGATGACCTGGCCCTGGTGCGCGGCGGCGACGGCGTGGTAGCCGCCCTTCTCCCGGCCCTGGCGGACGTGGTAGTACTCCAGCTCGGGCAGGTCACCGCGGGCCCCGGCCTGGCGCCGGAAGACCGCGGTGTGCAGCTGGCCGCCGTCATGCAGCTGCTCGTAGTGGTGCACGTCCAGGGCATCCCCGGTGCCGGTGCGCCACTCCCGCATGCCGCCCATCGGGTAGCCGTGCCCGCCGGGGGCGGGCCGGACATGCAGCAGGGCGAAGTTGCGCGGGTCCTTGGCCGCGAACTCCTTCGTCCGGGGCGTCCAGAAGTTCGGGTCCTCAGGGCCGCCGGCCCCCTCGCGGAAGGCCGAGAACTTCTGGTAGAAGTCGGCGGCATTCTCCCGGTGCTCGTCCGGGGTCATCTCCCGCTCCCAGTCCAGGTGCACCCGGCGCGGCGGGGTGTGCCCGCTCATCCAGCCCTCGTCGTCCCGGGCGGGACGCCATCCCGGGCCGTGCTCGGCCTCCATCTGCTCAGCGGTGGACCCCATGGTGTGCTTGCGCTCGATGCCGTGGATCGCGTTGTGCAGCCCGATGGGCATCTCGTCGCCCTCGTGCCAGCTTTCCCGGTGCCAGTAGCGAGCCAGGTCCTCGTGGAACGGCCGGGAGGCGCCCCGGCCCGCCTTCGCGTCCTCCCACATCTGCCGCGGGGTGTACCTGCCGCTGACGACGCGGTGGAACTCGTGCAGGGCGCTCAGGATGCCCCGGCCCAGCTGGTGGTCCGTGGTGACCGAGATGGTGTCGTCCTCGCCGCCGCCCAGGCCGTGGCCGCCCTGGTGCTGGCCCAGCTCGTCGCGGGTCTTCAGGCCGTGCCGGCGCACGCCGGCCAGGTCGGTGGTGGCGTGGTACATCTCATGCGGCAGCGGCTGCCAGCGCGGCTCGCCGTAGCTGTCGGTCTCGTGCCCGCCGAAGTAGTAGTTCAGCCCCTTGGCCTCATCCGCTGACAGGTGACCGAGGGACAGGCCGCGCTTGACGTGCGCGTCCCAGTCATTGCGCCTGGAGCGGTTGCGCTCGAAATGCGCCATCTGCTCGTCCTCGGTAGCGCCCTCGGGCAGCGGCTCGTACTCCGGCCGGGGCCCGTACTCAGGGCGGTCAGCCAGGACGCCCTCCTTGCCCGGCAGGGGCTCAGGCTCCTCCCAGTCATAGCGGTGAGCCTGGCTGCCCGGGTCGAAGGACACCGGCAGGTGGCTGACGCCGAGCTGGTGCGCCCGGACGATCCGGTGGCCGCCTTCGCTGACCACCTGGTGCCCGGTGGGGGACCATTCCAGCAGCACCGGGTCGATGGTGCCCGATCTGATGGGCTCGTCCAGGGCCGACCAGGCAGGCTCGTTGGCGGCCATCTCCGCGGCCTTGCGGTCATACAGCGACCGGACCCGGGTGCGCTCGCTCCAGGTCGCCAGCGGGCCCTCGGTACGCCGCTGGCGGCGCAGCGCCTCGTTGGAGTGCATGTCGAGCAGCTCCCCGACGGGCCTCAGCTCACGGTCACGGGCCGCGGTCCTGCCGCAGCAGCGGATGGCGGGACCCCAGTAGCCCTGCTCGCGGTAGTAGTCGGTGCCCGCGTCGCGGACGTGCTTCGCCGGGACCACGGCGTGGTGGACGACGTACCGGGCCTCCGGGTCCTCGGTGCCCTCGCTCGCCCAGGCGTGCTTGCCGGCGTAGGTCTTGCTGAGCGTCACCCAGTCGCCGGGGTTGATCTCGTGCGGGGCGCTGTGGTGGGTGGCCCGGAAGATGTGCACCGGCTCGTCCGGCTTGCCGCGGGCCTTCAGCAGCTGGGCGTAGCCTTCCAGGTCGTCGCGCTCGGGCGGGTTGTGCGCGGCCCAGTACTGCGGGTGGGTGTAGATGTCCTCCTGGTACGCCTCGGTCAGGTCGTGCGCCGGGGCGCCGTCGGACAGCGGCCGGTGGCCGATGCCGTACTCGCCGACGTCGCCCGCGGTCCTCTCGCGCCAGTGGCGGCGCTTCGGCGGGGCCGGCTGGTCCTGGTCGTGCCCGGGGCAGAAGGGATCAGCCGAGCCCGCCCTCACGAAGCCGGAGCCGTCACAGCGAGCGCAGGATTCAGCCCCGTGAGAGCCGGCGCCCTCGCAGCAAGCGCACTGCTCCTGGCCGCGCGGAGCCCTGGTGGCGGCGAAGTGCTCCAGCAGGTCCACGAAAGCCTCCTCGGAGCTTCCGGGGGCTGGGGTCTACTGGCCTGAGGCGCGGGCCATCTGGTCGAAGTCCGGGGCAACGAACTGAGGCGTCAGGGCAGCCGCCTGTTCAGCTGCCGCCGGGACGATCTCAGCCACGAATGCCTGGCAAGGCCCCCCGTCGGTGCCGGAATGGCACCCGCGTGCCTTGCATTCAGTCTCCCCGTTGGAGTGCAGCGGACGCGGGTGGCGGCAGCGGGCGCAGATGACACGGCCCGTTGTCGTACGCGGCATGCGCGTCCTCCTCTCGGGATCGTGATTTGGTCTGGTAAATTCCCTAATAACCTTAGCATTAACCCCGGACCTGTGTATTCCCTCAGCTGCGCCGCATCCGGCGCCTCATGCCTCCCAGGCCGCTCGCCGCCTGCTGGCGCTGGCCGGGGAACTGGATCCGCTGCTGCCCGGCCCGGGACCCGCGGGCCAGCATCTGCCCGCCCAGGGCCGCGGCGTGCGGGTTGGGCACCATGGTCGCCGGGTCGAACCTGTTCATCGGGTCCGTCTGGGACGGGTGCATCGAGCCGGCCGGGCGCTGGCCGCCCAGGGTGTCGCCGAGGAACACGGCCATCTGCTCGCCGAGCAGCTCGGCGGTGACGATGCTGATGCAGTCGGCGATGTCCTTGGTGACGACCGGGCCGTCATCGGGCGGGATGACCTTGGCCTGGCCCTCGGGCTTGCGCAGGAACTTCAGCTCGTCGCTGGCCTCGGCGTGGAACGGGGCGTGCACGAAGCCCATGTTCAGCGCGCCCTTGAAGCACTCGTAGGTGGCCCAGTTCAGCGGGCCGGTAGCGGGCCGCTCGTAGACGATGACCCGCTTGGGCATCCGCCCGGCATGCACCTTCTTCTGGAGCCGCTTGACCGTGCTGGGCACGTTGAACTGGTCGAACGTCAGCTCGGTCGGGTGGAACTTCTGCACCACGTGGTCGAAGATCCAGTCGGTCACCTCGTCGTAGTCGATGAAGTGGTCCTCGTAGTCGGCCGGGTCCCAGAACTTGATCAGGTCGAAGACGGCGTGCAGCATCCGGTCGGGGCCCATCTCGGTGTGCGCTATCGCGAAGCCGAACCGGCAGTTGACGTTGGCCGGGTCGCCGTGCGCCCGGTACTGGATAGTCAGCGGGCCCTGCACCTGCATCTCAAGCCGGGGCGGGCCGAGCATCTCGGGCCGCTCGTACCAGGGCTCGAACATAGCGTCGACCTTGCCCGGGTTCAGGTAGGCGTCCATCGCAGTCTGCCAGTGCGAGCGGCGCTCGACGGCAAACGTGTCCGGGTTGGCGCGCTCCTCCCGGGCCATCTCGTCGTCGTAGACCTGGATCGCGCCCTTCATGGCGGGCAGCCGGGGCAGCTCGCGGCCCTCGTACTCGCCCAGGTCGCCGGCGAAGCCGGCCGGGAACAGGTCCAGGTCCTGGGCGTCCTGCCAGTCCTTGTACGGGTCCCAGCTGGCCAGCTGGATCATCATCTTGTTCGGGTAGACCCCGGTCAGGTCGCCGCGGTCGTCGGGCTCCTGCTCCAGGGCCAGCTCCCACAGCTGGTAGAACTTGCCGGTCATCTCCCAGGTCGAGGAGGGGATGACGATGAAGGCGTCCCGCCCGAATTGGTCGAGCGCCGGCGTGGCACTACCGTACACATCTCCGAATTGTCTCGTTGTCCCGGCGTTCTTGACGTGCGCGGCCTCGTCGAAGCCGAGGATGCAGGCGGCGGGCCCGCGGGCGGACAGCAGGGTGGACTCCCGCGGGTACACCCCGAAGCTGGCGATGTCCCGGGTGGACCGGATGCCCTTGGCGGCGAGCTTGGCGGCCCGGATCTCGTCGTAGGGCGCGTAGATGGTCAGGTGCTCGGCGCCGGACTCGGAGATGTACGCCGAGAAGCAGTTGCTGCCGACGATCGCGTTGAACAGGTCGCCCCACAGGTTGGCCTTGGCCTGGTCCTTCTTGCCCGCGAAGATCAGCACGGCCAGCTGCTTGTCCCGGTCGACGCCGTAGTGCTCCTGGGGGTTGCCGCGGCAGATGTAGGACCACAGCACGTAGGCCATCGCCAGGCTGCACACGTAGCCCTTGGAGCCGCGGCGGCCGACGGCCATCAGGACTTCCTTGAACCACCGGTAGCCGCGGGCCTTGCACCAGGCGATCCGCTCGTAGATGTCGGGCTGGATGCCGTTGGTATTGGCCTGGAACTTGTTGTCCGGGCCGGCGTTCGGGTTGGTGGCGCGGAACTCGGCGATCCACTCGGCGATCACCTGGTGGTCGTAGTCGGTGAACAGGTCATCGCGCAGGAAGATGATCTTCAGCAGGGTGGCCTGGCGCGGGTACAGGTTGGGGCGGTCCAGCCACTGGGAGCCGATGACGAAGGTGATCGGGTCGGGCAGCTGCGGCCCGACGACCTCATCGACGGTGCCCCAGAAGTCCAGGGTGCCGGGGATTGCCTGCTCGATCGTCATCTACTAAGGTTCCTTAGTACAGTACTCACGAAATGAGCCACTGTCCTGTGAACGTGCGCGTGGCGAGGCCATAGACGCACATCTGCGTGGCGTATGCAGCGAAGCGCCCGGGGGCCGCGGCCGTCAGTGATGGTGGCCGTGGCCCTCCCCCTTCCCGCCCTTGAACAGCCGGTAGGTCTCGCCCTGGTCGGTCTTGATGACGCCCTCCTGGCCGGGCAGTCCCAGGATGTTGGAGGTGACCTCGTGCACCTGGCGGTCGTGGTCGAACTCGTGCTTGGGGTCGCACCGGCCCACGATCGTCACCTCGGGCATGGCGGCGCCGCTCTGCGGTACGCCGTCGACCGCGTACTGGAACCAGTTCACGTGCACGATGAAGCCCGCCTCGGCGAACCGGCCGACGATCTCGCGCTCGACGGCATCGAAGTTGCGGAAGGCCTTCTGGTGCCGGTCGCGCAGCCGGTCCCAGACGGCCTGGATCCGGTCCACTTCCGAGTCCAAAAGCTCAATCGGCGGCCTCGGCACCGTCACCGGGCACCTCCTCCCGGCCCGGGGGCATGATCGCCCGCAGCGTCTCGCTGCTGCGCAGGTCGGCCACGAAGTCAGGCCAGCGGGTGCCCAGGTGCTTGCGGGCGATCCACAGCAGCTCTCTCGTCGCCGCCTGCCACTGCTCGGCCGAGCCGGCCAGCTGGCGGGCCACTTCGTGCCGGTCGATCTCCAGCTGGAGCCGCAGGATGGCCACCGCGTCGCGGATGTTGGCCTCGCCGCCGTCCTGGAGCGCCTGGTACGCGCGGCGGACGGCCAGCCGGGCCAGGTCCGCGGGGGCGACCGGCGAGGAGCCCTCGTCCACCGAGGCGCCGCGGGCCGTCACGTCCTCCTCCAGCTGGCGGCGGGCCTCCAGGTGCGGGGCGGCCAGGTGGGGGACGTGGGCGCGCAGCGCGCCCGCGCTGATGACGCGGACCCCGGCGGGCTTCATCGACCGGGTGTAGTCGCTGATCCGGGCGTAGGTCCAGCCGTAGCTCAGCAGCGTGTCCAGCTGGAGCAGGACCGGGCTCGTGCAGGCCGGGCAGCCCGGGTGCCAGGGCTTGTCGTGCTCCCGGTCGCCGATCCTGATCCTGATCGTGCGGCCGTCAGTCACCGCATCACCTCGGCCGGCTCGGAATAGGTCACGGGGTACTGGGCCGGGTAGTGGTCAGGGTGACCGCAGACGCGCAGCTCCCCGTCCTGCGGCAGCGCTATCCCGGCCGGGCGCGTCTCGGTCCAGCTGTGCCCGCACGCCGACTGCACGCCGACCCGGATCACCGGGATATCAGTCATCGCAGTAGTCCCCGTCAGCCGAGGCGAAGTCGGGGGAGTCGGGGATCCGCCGGGCCGGGTAGTAGCCGTCGCGGCTGTTCAGGTGGCTGTGCCGGGAGTTCCAGGTGCGCCGGAACATGCCGCGGCGCACCGCCGGGTCGGCGAAGCCGGTGGAGGTGAGGATCTCCCGGCGCTGCCGGTCCTCCTCCTTCCACTTGGTCAGGATGTCAGACTTGGCAGACCGCGAGGTCACGCCCCGCAGCGACTCGGCGATCAGCCAGTCCGCGTACTCTTCCAGCGGGCGGCTCACCCCGTTGCGCAGCCTCAGCTTCATCTGCGGCAGCGGCGGGCCCGCCGGCTGGGGATCCGGCATGCTCATCGTGCTCTCCCGGCAGTGCGTCCTCGAACATCGCGCAGAGCAGCATCAGGCCCGCCATGGCGTGCTCCGATACCCCGTCGGTCTGCATCAGCTTGGCAGCCTCGGAGTCGGGCAGGTCGTGGTACAGGGCGTAGATGGCCTTGGCCTGGAGCGGCTCCAGGTGACGGCTCAGCTCGCGCAGCCGCAGCAGGTCGGCCAGGCAGTAGATCTCGCCGTCCGGGCCCGTCAGGGAGTCGATTCCCTCCGCCTCGTACAGGCTCTGGAAGCCCTGGAGGTTGCGGAACATCTCCCCGAGGATCGCCGGGTCGAGCAACATCCCCTCCTGCGCGCTGTGGATAAGCCTGCGACCAGGCTTATTGGGCGCCAGTCAACCACGCCACAGAAGGGTAGGACTAGTTTCCGGAGCCGGGCGTCAACGCGCTATCAAGGTTCCGTAATCAGCTCACGCGGTTACCGGCCACGTCGCGGTGCAGCCGCGGCACAGGTGGCTGGCCTCGCCGTGCTGCGGGGCCAGCGCGCAGGTGTGCTGACCGTTAACGGCATGGCAGCACCGGCCCATCGCCCGCCGCCGGGCCAGCTCGAACTCGATGTCCCGCAGCCCGTGCTCGGTGATCGCGATCCGGTACAGCGCCGGGCGCTCGCGCAGCTCCAGGGTGCAGGCCTCGCCGTCCTGCTCGGTGACCTCGACGTCCATCAGCGGCTGTCCTTCATCAGCAGCGCCTCGATCCGCTCCAGGCTGCGGATGAGCGCGTCGGCCCGGCGCGACAGCATGGACTGGAAGATGGAGAAGTACCGCTCCTCGATGCTGACCAGGTGGCCGTGCTGGGTGCGGTCGTCGATCGTCAGCTTGCGGCCTCCCTCAGCGTCCAGGGTGGTGTAGCCCCAGGCGAACTTCTCCTCCCAGATGCCCTTGGCGAACATCGCCGAGCCCCACATGACCGCGGCCTGCTGGCGCCACTCGACCAGGTGGATGACCAGCTCGTGCAGGAAGTCGTCCCGCTCGGCGTCGCCGAGGCGGTCCCAGTGCTCGATGATGTAGCCCAGCTCGTTGCGCTGCCACCGGGTGTGCCCGTGGATGTCGGTCAGCTTCACCCCGCCGATGCCCACTGACGGCTCGCGGACCACCCGGTACAGCCGCTCCAGGAGCCACCAGGCATCGCTGAAGGCCCGCGCCAGGACGCCATCGGCTATCCGGCCCATCTCCTGGACCTTGATCAGGTCCTGGGCCGGCCACTCGGTGCGCATCCGGCTGAAGTTGACGTGGGTGAACTGCCTGGTCCGGTCGGGCGGGATGTCGGGCTCGGCCGGGTGCTCCCCGGGGCCGCCGGGGAGCTTGTCGGCCTCGGCGAAGATGCGGGTCAGCTGGCCCTGCTGCTGCTCGCCGTCAGCCTGGGTCATAGGTCCTGTCCCTGGTCTTGGGGGCGGTGACGACCAGCCAGGTATCGCCTCGCACGAGCCCCAGCCGCAGGCCGCCGGGATGGGGGATGGTCACGAAGATGTCGCCGGGCTCGACGGGCAGCAGCTCGCCGCCCAGCCGCAGGCTCAGGTTCCAGTCCGCGTCCATCCTGGTGATTGGCTCGTGATCGTGGAAGGGGAACGTCAGCATCTGGATAACCGAGTAGTCCTTGCCGTCCCAGACAGCCGATTCCTCGTTGTCAGCCAGCAGCAGGTCGTTCATCACGCTCCTTCAGGCCCAGGGCGCGGCAGTCCTCGTCGAACTCACGGGCTAGCTGCTCGATGTGCGCGGCATATTCCGGGTCGGTCTTCATCCGCCGCACGCCCTCCCAGTACTCGGCAACAGCGGCGTCATGATCGTAACCAGGTTCCTGGTGCAGCGAGCGCAGCGCGCGGCCGATCCAGGCATCCGTGTCCTCGTCAGGCGTCTCGGTCATCACTGCCCCATGTTCCAGAGATTGGGATCATTGGTCTCAGGCTCCCACCGGTCCAGGATGGTGATCGCCCGCTGCCACCGGGACCAGGCGGCGGCCTTGTTGATGCCGAGGGACTCCGCGATCTCGGACCAGCTGGCGCCCGGCATCTCCACCCGCTTCATCAGCACGCGCTGCTGGTCCCGGGTCAGCCGCTGGTACATCGCCGGGACGGCCAGGATCTGCTGCCCGATCGCGACGTCGCGATCGGAGGCGTCCTTCTGCCGCTGGCTGTTCACGGAACCGGGGTAGGGCATGTCTCTGGCCTGACCGGGAAAGGGGGGCCGAAGCCAAAGTGCGGCGCGGGATCCCGCGGGTCGATGGTGAGGACGCCGTTGACCGAGTGCGCGTGCCGGGGGTAGCCGTCATGGCTCTCCCAGCCGTGCCTGCCCTTGTGCCAGCCCAGGGGCTGGCGCTGCGCCGTGCCCCCGGCCGCGGTCAGCAGGGCCCGGATGTCGTTGTGGCTGATGTTCATGCCGCGCTCGACGGCCACCTCCCAGGCAGCCTTCTCCGGCGCCGTCATGGCAGCCTCGGCTACATGCTCCTCCTTCGGCATGGCGCTCCTCTCCAAATATCAAGGTTAATAGATATCGTCGTCGTCGTCCAACCACGGCTCTTCCTCCAGGTCCAGGGAGTACGCCAGGGCGATCGCCGCCGCGTCCCGCTCGTGCTGGTTCCAGGTCCGGGCGTCAGAACCGGGCACGTAGCGCAGCACCGCGGCAGCGATCTCCTGCTTGTCGTGCAGCGGGTTGCCGCACAGCAGGGACGAGGCGTGGTTGGCGCTGATCACCGTCCCGGCCCGGTGGGAGGCCTCGTACACCTGGAGCCCGGCGATCAGCGAGGACTCCAGCCGGTGGCCGCGCACGGCCGGCGCCTCCCAGGCGATCACCGACGGCCAGTTGTAGTGCTGCTCGCGCCAGACCACCTCATCGACCAGGCACCTCAGCCGCGAGGCCCGCTCGTAGGTGGCCATGTAGCCGGTCTCGGCGGTGCGGATCCGCAGCGTGCCCCTGGCCAGAACCGAGATGCGGTGCGCCGCCCCGATCCGGCTGACCCGCAGGTGCACCCAGCCGGTCGCCGACAGCGACGGGTCGAAGGCCAGCACCTTGCACCGCCGGAAGTCATCCAGCTCAGGCGGCGCCCAGGGCTCGTCCCTGCGGTCGAGCTGCCCGGCAACCTGCTCCCGCAGCTCATCCCACAGGGTCGTCATCAGGCTCGTCGTCCTCGTCTATCGCGTACAGCAGGTGAGCTTCCGGGCGGCCGAAGCTGACGCAGGCCAGCAGCTCGCGGCGCACCTGCTGCTGGCTCATGCCCGCGGGCGCGGTCACCCAGACCAGGATGCCGACACGCATACTCACGAGGTGATACCGGCCCGGCGCAGCGCGCCCAGGTACTTGCGCTCGATCGAGTAGGCCGCCACCGGATCGGCGTAGACGTGGTACTCGCGCAGGTCCCAGGGATTGCCGATGCCGAAGAACAGCACGATGTACTTGCCCAGGCCGGTCAGCCGCATGTACTCCTGCACCTGCCACCAGTAATCCGGCCAGCGCTCCCTGAAGTACGCCTCGTCCATGTCGGGGGCGTCGCCCAGCCGGAAGTTCTTGATCGTCTTGCACTCGAAGCCCCAGATGTCAGCCGACAGGTAGCTCCAGCCGTCATCCGGCGGCCCGAACCTCAGGATGCCGTCCAGGTGGCCGGTGGACCTGGTGAGGTCGCTCCTGGCGCCGTGCTCGCGGCAGTGCCGCGGCTGCGGGTAGCCGCATGCCAGGCAGGTGCCGTCACGCACCGGGACCATGAGCCTCAGCTGGATCAGCGCCTGCCGGACCACCTCGCCCCAGATCGTGCCGAACAGCACGCTCATCCGGCCGATGTAGCCGAAGTCCTCCAGCTTCTCCCGCGGCGGCATGGTGAGGTAGCCGAGCAGCTGGTCCTCGGTCATGCCCGGGTGGGCGCTGGGGTGGAACCACCCGTCCGGGGCCCGCTCCAGCGGCTTGCCGGTCCTGATGGTCAGCCTGAAGGCCTCCTGGGAGGTCAGGAAGTCGACCAGCAGCGGCTTGACCAGGCAGCCGGGTGCGGCGAACTTGGCAATCGTCTCGAAGCGGGGCATCAGCGCCGGGGCATGCCGACCGTCAGCCTCAGCACGCCGTCCACCCACAGCTGGCCGCGGTTGATCACCGTCTCGTTGACGAACATCCGGTCCTCCTGGCCGAGGCCCCGCTCGACCCGGCACGACCCGACGGAGTAGCCCGAGACCATGCCGCCGTCGCTGACGTAGTAGCCCTGGTTGACCACCCGGGCCGGGTCGGCCAGGTCGTGCCGTGAGTCGACGATCAGGCACGGCCACAGCTCATGCGGCGGCGGCGGCAGGTCGGCCGGGTAGGTGCCGTGCAGGACCTGGGCAGGCGGCTCCGGCGGCATGAACGCCGGCGGCGGCGGGGCCAGCGTCGGCGGCACCACGATCACCGGCTGGTCGTCGGTGACGGTGAACATCGGGTGCCGGGCGCAGTCCAGCAGCTCGCCGAAGTCCGCGGCGGGGACCAGGATCCAGTCCTCGCCGATGCGCTGGAGGTCATCGGTGTCGTAGAAGCGCAGGCCGAGGGCCGGGCGGTTACCCCCGGCCTGCTCCCGTATCTTCTCCAGCGTCGCCCGGTCGACGGTAATGCCCTTGCCCCGGGTCGACTTGCCGTCCCAGGTGAAGGCGAACTCGGTGGTCATCCGGTTGTTCTCGCCGTCGCCCTGGTTCGGCCAGGTCGCGCCCGAGGCTTTCGACTGGCGCCCGCCGAACAGCTCCGCGAGGAACGCCTCGTGCAGCTCGGCCATCTGGTTACGGTCCACAGCCATCGTCCTGCCTCCTGACGATCAGTATCCGCCGGCCTGCTGACAATCAGGGCTCGTGCACGTCGATCCCCTGGGTTGCCGCCTCATCGGTGACGGCGGGGATGACCTGGGTATCATCACTTTCCGGGGCCGAGATGGCGGCCAGGTCCCCGGTAATGGCATCCAGGTCCGGTCCCGCGGCCAGCAGCGCCTCGGCCTCCTCGGTCCCGGCGAGCAGCTCGGCCTTCTCCTCGTCGTTCAGGCTGCGGATGACCGCGCCGGCCTCGGTGATGTCATCGACCATCACGAAGTTGGGCTGGCCGCCGAACCACAGCTGGATGACCTCGCCCTTGCGCAGCGTGAGGCTGACCGGTCCCGGGCCGATCTCCCGCCAGCCCTCCAGGGCGAACGTGCAGTCCTCCACCTCGATGACAGCGGGCTGCTGGTACAGGTGCGCGATGTCCTGGCCGTACAGCCAGGTCAGGAACAGCCCGAGCTGCGGGCTGCGGTAGATGCGGTGCAGGGTCAGGTCCTCGGCCGCCTCCCGGTCACCGGGCCTGAAGAAGGCCGCTTCGCCGGTCTTCATGTCCATGACGATGACGTGCTCCGGGGTCCAGCCGAACTCGGCCAGGGCGGGCATCAGGGAGGTGCTGACGTGGCTCTGCCAGGCCCATTCGATCTCGTCGGGCACGCAGACCATGAACGCGCCCCAGTTCTTCGGGGTCCTGGGGCTGGCGATCGTCTCGAACAGGTATGTACGCATCAGGGCTGACCTCCTGGTGTGAAGATGCGCTCGCGGATGGCGGCGCACAGCTCGGGGCGCTCGCGCAGCAGCTTCACCGCGGCGCCGCGCCCCATGACCTTCTTGGCCCCGGGCATGGTGTACCCGGAGCCGCCGTCGCGCTCGATCACGCCGAGCCGGACGCCGACCGAGACGTATTCGTCGACCAGGTTGATGCCTGCCGGGCCGTACTCGCTGGTATCCCGGTTGTTCACCCAGAACTCGGCGATCCGGCCGGGCGCCCCGGCCTTGTAGCGGGTGACCCGGGCCTTGAACTGGCGGCTGACGATCTCCGGCGGCTGGCCCTCCTCGAAGGTCATCTTGACCGGCTCCTGGGAGCCGCCGGACATGATGGTGCGGCTGCTGGTGGCGTGCTGCATGGCCTTGGGCCCGGCGGACACGTCGGGCATGGTGGCCATGCTCCCGGTCGCCGCCCGCAGCTGGTTGACCAGGATGACCGTGCAGTCATGCTTGCGGGCCTCGGTGGCCAGGGACTGGCACATCTGGGTGATGACCTGGGAGTTGCGGTAGGGCAGCGGGTCGGCCGCGCCCTTCTTCAGCGTCTTGCGGGACTGCATGCCGCCGATCGAGTCGACCACCACCAGGCAGTACAGGCCGGACATGATCAGCTTGCGGGTCATGTCCGAGCAGTCCTCGCTGTCGTCGGCGTACAGGTGCTCGATGGCGTCCGGTTCCAGGCCGTTCTGCCGGGCCCAGTCCTCGTCGAAGGTGCCCTCGATGTCGACGTAGCCGATCCCCCGCCCGGGGATGTTCCGCTGGGCCCAGGCCATGGCGCAGGTGACCAGGGTGGTCTTGGCGGAATCGGGCGGGCCGACCAGCTCGTGCAGCCTCTTGCGCAGGAAGCCGCCCCGGCGCAGCGCGTAGTCCAGGGTCAGGCTGCCGCTGGACATCACCTCCCGGGGCGTGCCCTCGGGCCGGGGCGGCGCCACCCGGTCGCCGTACGTGCTGACCAGGGAGTCGCGGAACTTGGACAGCTCAGTCTGGCGGGGCGGCATCTACCCGAGTCCCCGGATGCCCTGGAGCCTGCTGGTCATCCGCCAGCCGTCCTTGCCCTTGTAGCGGGACTTCTGGGTGGTCGCCAGGATCAGGGTCCCCTCGTGCAGGAAGCGCATGGCCGTGAACAAGTCAGGCTCCTCCTCGGTGCGGGCGGTGAAGACGGCAATATCAATATAGCTAGATTCCGTTGCCAGTGTCAGCCAGACCATCGGGGTGCCCGTCCGGGTCCTGGTGAACTTGCGCCGGGCCACCACCC
>Ga0318555_10000249_pt1 | contig 15020 bp, 10 predicted proteins | sample GRESIP082b2f23_FD_202529 | JGI IMG/M metagenome (GOLD analysis project Ga0318555, IMG submission 202529) | Tropical soil microbial communities from Luquillo Experimental Forest, Puerto Rico - GRE.SIPMG.082b2f23 | ecosystem: Environmental > Terrestrial > Soil > Tropical forest > Bulk soil... | reverse complement strand
GCCTACGTCGGCCGGATGACCTACACCGGGGATCTCGGCTACGAGATCTGGGTCGCACCGGAGTACCAGCGAGCACTGTTCGATCTGCTGTGGCAGGCCGGGCAGCCACACGGCATCGGCCTGTTCGGGTTCCGGGCGCTGATGTCGCTGCGCATGGAGAAGATGTTCGGTACGTGGGCGCGCGAGTACCGTCCGATCTACACGCCGGTCGAGGCGCGAATGCACCGATCGCTCAAGCTCGATCACGACTTCATCGGCCGCGCCGCGGTGGAGGCGGAGTTGGCCCGCGGCCCGGCTCGGACGCTCGGCTACTTCGACATCACCCCCGATCCGGCGGAGCCGGCCGACGTCCTCGGCGACGAGCCGATCTGGCACGACGGGGCGGTGGTGGGCTGGGTGACGTCCGGCGCTTATGCGCATTACAGCCGCCGCTCGCTGGCGTTCGGCTACGTGCCGAGCGAGCTCGCGGTGCCCGGCGCGATATTCGAGGTGGAGATCATCGGCCAGCGCCGTCCGGCGAGATTGCTCCCCGAACCGATGCTGGACCCGGCGGGCCAGCGCATGCGCGCCTAATGGGACGACACCGATGGGACGCCATCCTGACCCCGAACGACGGGCCGAGCTGCTGGACGAGGTGGTCCGCTACCTCGGCCGGCACGGCGTCGCCGGAGTGTCACTGCGGCCAGTTGCCCGCGCACTGGGTGTGTCGGTCAACGCGCTGGTGCATCACTTCGGCAGCAAGGACGAACTGGTGGTCGCCGCATTGCGGCGGGCCGCTGAGATTCAGCGAGAAGTCGAAGGGCGGTGGCGGCGGCAGGTACCTCACCTCTCCACGGCGGAGCTGCAGCGGCGCTGGTGGCGGTGGATCAACCGCAGCCCGGAGCACTTGGCGCTGGTGCGCCTGGGTCTCGAAGCCGCCACGCTGGACGCCACGGTCAGCGGTCTGCCCGGTGATGTGCGTGCGGAGCAGATCTCATTCTGGCGCGAGGACATCGCCGACGGCCTGATCGCTGACGGCATCAAGCCCGAGGACGCCGAACGCGAGGCGTCGCTGGTCAAGGCCACGTTCACCGGCCTGGTGCTTGACCTGCTGGCTACCGGTCAGCGCAAACGGCTCACCGACGCGCTGGAATGCACCCTCAGCCGCCTCGACGACCTGACGCAGACGACCCCGGATTAACGACTCGGCACACCAGCGGGGCTGGCTACGCCACCTGGAAGGAGCGCTTGGCCAGGCCGAGCCAGTAGCCGGTGATGGTGGTCACCGGGGCCGCGGGACCGGCCGCCGCGCCGAGCGTCACGAACAGCGGGGCGAAGTGCTCGGTCGTCGGGTGCGCGTAGCGCGCGGCTGGTGCGGTGGTGAAGTTGGCGAGCGCGTCCACGTCGCCCGAATCCAGCGCCTCGGCGGCCCAGTGGTCGAACTCGGCCGACCAGCCCGGCGGCGGCGCGTCAAAGCGGAAGTCCCGCAGGAACGGCAGCCCGTGGGTGAGGAAGCCGCTGCCGACGATCAGCACGCCCTCGTCACGCAACGGCCGCAGCGCCTGGCCGATCCGCAGCAGCCGCTCCGGGTCCAGGCTGGGCATCGATATCTGCAACACGGGAATGTCGGCGCCGGGGTACATGACGGTCAGCGGCACGTACGCGCCGTGGTCCAGGCCGCGGCCGGGCAGCTCGGTGACGGGTTCCTTCCCCGACAGCAGCGCGCGGACCTGCGCGGCCAGCTCGGGCGCGCCGGGGGCCGGGTACCTGGCCCGGTAGTACCGCTCGGGAAACCCGCCGAAGTCGTAGACGAGCGGCACGCCGTCGTCGGTCGCGCCGATCGTCAGCGGCGCGGACTCCCAGTGCGCCGACACCATCAGGACAGCCCGCGGGCGCGGCAGGGCGGCGGCCCAGGCCTCGAGCTGGATCACCCAGAGCGGGTCGTCGACCAGCGGCGGCGCGCCGTGGCCGAGGTAGATGGCGGGCATCCGGTCCGGCGTCAGGCCCTTCGCCGCACGCCTGGTCACCTGGTCGGCCGCGTCGAGGGGCACCGGCTCGTGCTCGGGTTCCTGCGGGTAAAGCTCCTCGTCCATGGCTCCTGGATATATCACCCGGGTACGATCCGCCAGGTGATGCGAGTGGTGGCGCTGGCCGACACCCACGCGCCGCGGCGGTGGAAGTCCTGCCCGCCGCGGGTGGCCCAGCAGCTGCGCCGGGCCGACGTCATCCTGCACGCGGGGGACGTCTGCACGGCCGCGGTCCTCGACGAGCTGTCCCAGTACGCCCCGGTCCTGGCCGTGGCCGGCAACAACGACGGCCCCGACGTGACAGCCTGGGGCGCGACGCCGACCCTGCAGACCGACCTGGACGGCCTGCGGGTGGCGATGATCCACGACAGCGGCGCGGCGGCGGGCCGGCCGCGGCGCCTGCGGCGCCGGTTTCCCGACGCCAGGCTGGTCGTGTTCGGCCACTCGCACATACCGCTGGACACCGAGGCCGCCGGGATCCGGATCTTCAATCCCGGGTCGCCCACCGACCGCCGCCGTCAGCCGCAGGGCACCGTGGGCGTGCTGAGCATCCATAACGGTCAGCTGGTGCGAGCCGAGGTGGTCGCGGTCACCTGATCCGGGGTCAGCCGGGCGCTAGCCAGAGCACTCCGAGGGGCGGCAGGGCGAGCGTCGCCGAGGCGGGCCGGCCGTGCCAGGGCTCGGCCACGGCCTCCACCGCGCCGAGGTTGCCCACCCCGCTGCCGCCGTACACGATGGCGTCAGTGTTGATCACCTCGCGCCACCGGCCGGGGGATGGCAGGCCGACCCGGTAGCCAAGGTGCGGGGCTCCGGAGAAGTTCACCACGCAGGCGATCACCCCGGCGGTGCCGTCCGCATCGTCCTGGCCGGCCAGGCGCAGGAAGGACAGGACGTTCCCGGCCGTGTCGGACGCGTCGATCCAGCTGAACCCCTCCGGGCTGAAGTCCCGCCGCCACATGGCCGGATGGCCGGCGTAGACCCGGTTCAGGTCCCCGACCAGGCGCTGAACTCCCTGGTGCATCTCGTGGCCGGGCCGGCTATCGTCCAGCGCCTGCCAGTCCAGGCCGGCCTGCTCGGACCACTCGGCCTCCTGGCCGAACTCCGACCCCATGAACAGCAGTTGCTTGCCCGGGTGGGCCCACTGATAGGCCAGCAGCGCCCGCAGGCCGGCGAACTGCCGCCACTGGTCGCCGGGCATCTTGCGCAGCAGCGATCTCTTGCCGTGCACCACCTCGTCGTGCGAGAGCGGCAGCACGAAATTCTCGCTGAAGGCGTACATGATCGAGAACGTGATCTCGTTCTGGTGGTAGTGCCGGAACACCGGGTCCCGGGACAGGTAGGACAGCGTGTCGTGCATCCAGCCGAGGTTCCACTTGAGGCCGAACCCGAGCCCGCCCAGGTGCACCGGCCGGGTCACCCCGGGCCAGGCCGTGGACTCCTCGGCGATCATCATGATGCCCGGGACGCGCTTGTAGCAGGTGGCGTTCACCTCCCGCAGGAACGAGACGGCGTCCAGGTTCTCCCGGCCGCCCAGGGCGTTCGGCGCCCACTGGCCCGGGCCGCGTGAGTAGTCCAGGTAGAGCATGGACGCCACCGCGTCGACCCGCAGGCCGTCGATGTGGAACTCCTCCAGCCAGTAGATCGCGTTCGCCACCAGGAAGTTGCGGACCTCGCGCCGGCCGTAGTCGAAGATGAGCGTGCCCCAGTCCGGGTGCGTGCCCAGGCGCGGGTCGGCGTGCTCGTACAGCGGCATGCCGTCGAAGCGGGCCAGCGCCCACTCGTCCCGGGGGAAGTGGGCAGGCACCCAGTCGACGATGACCCCGATGCCGGCCTGGTGCAGCCGGTCCACCAGATGGCGGAACTCGTCGGGCGTGCCGAACCGGGCCGACGGCGCATAGTACGAGGTCACCTGGTAGCCCCAGGACCCGCCGAACGGATGCTCGGCCACCGGCAGGAACTCCACGTGCGTAAACCCGAGGTCGGTGACGTACGCGGCGAGCTGGTCGGCGAGCTCAGCGTAGGAGAGGCCGGGACGCCACGAGCCCAGGTGTACCTCGTAGGCGCTCATCGGCCCGCTCAGCGGTTCGCGCCCGGCGCGCGCGGTCATCCAGGCCTGGTCGCCCCACTCGTACCGGGAGTCGAAGACCACCGACGCGGTGGCGGGCGGCCGCTCGGCCAGCGCGGCCATCGGGTCGGCCTTGAGATGCCAGCCGCCGTCCGGCCCGCGGATGGCGTACTTGTACCGCGCGCCGGACACCACCCCGGGGACGTAGAGCTCCCAGACGCCGGACGCGCCCAGCGACCGCATCGGGTGCGCGCGCCCGTCCCAGTGATTGAAGTCGCCGATCACCCGCACGCCGCGCGCGTCCGGGGCCCAGACCGCGAACGCGGTGCCGTCGGCCTGCTCGCTGGCGTGGGCGCCGAGAACGCGCCACAGCTGCTCGTGCCGGCCCTCCCCGATCAGGTGCAGGTCGACCTCGCCGAGGGTCGGCAGGTGCCGGTACGGGTCGTCGGTGATCGTCTCGGGCAGCGCCTCATCCTCGGTGGACGCCGGGTAGGCGACCGCGATCCGGTAGTCCGGGATCTCGCTGACCGGAAGCCTGACCTCGAAGACCCCCTGGTGCACGTGGGTCATGGGAAACCGGCGCCTGTCGGGGAGGACGACCGCGACCGAGTCCGCGAGCGGGCGGAGCGCCCGCACGACCGTCCCGGCCGCGCTGTGGTGCGCCCCGAGGACCGAGTGCGGATCATGATGCGTGCCGTCCACGATCCGCTCGATCTCGTCGTGGCTGACCTCGGACAGCTCAGGCGCCTGGCTGGTGCCCCCCGACATCAGGAGGCCGCAATCGAGTCGAGCGGAATCGGCAGCCAAGACGGACGGTGCCTGGCCTCGTACACCACCTCGTACACCGCCTTCTCGAGCATCAGGGCGCGCAGCAGCGCGGTGTGGGCCTGCGGATCCATCCCGCCCCCCTCGGCGTAGCCCTTGCCGAACGCGGCCTGGCTGCGTTCCACCCACTCGCCGGAGATGTCGCGCAACTGCTCGCTGTCGGGCCGGTCAAGCAGCTGATGACGAGCGGCGTAGTCGAATGAGCGGAGCATGCCCGCCACATCCCGCAGCGCGATGTGGGGCGCTTGCCGCTCACTGAGCGGGACCGCGGGCTCCCCCTCGAAATCCAGGACCACCCAGCCGGTCGCCGTGCGCAGCACCTGGCCGAGATGGTAGTCGCCGTGAATCCGCTGGAGCGGCATCGGCCCGGTGACCGCGGCTAGCTCGGCGTAGTAGCCGCGGAGCTTGCCGGAGTACTGGCGCAGCCCGGGCACCTCATCGCAGGCGGCGTCCAGCTTGCGGGTCATCCGGCCGGCCAGATCGCGCAGCGCACCGGGCGGGATCTGCGCCACGCCGAACGCCGCGGCCAGGTCGGCGTGGACTTCCGCGGTGGCCAGGCCGAGCCGGAACGCCTCTCCGGCGAAATCACCGCCCGCCTGGTCCGGCCGGATCGTCCCCTGCGCCCGGACGCCGTCGCCGGAGTACAGGTCACGCAGGCTGGTGGCGGCCAGCGACCAGCCGTCGCTGGCCGCGGGCAGGTACCTGGACAGGATCCCGAGCAGGATCGGGTCACCGCCGCTGTGAGTCTCGATCCACCCGAACGGCTCGGCCACGTGCGCCGAGCCGCGCCGGGCCAGCGCGCGGGTTATCTCCAGGTCCGGGTTCGGGCCGGGGAACAGCCTGCGCAGCACCTTGAGGATGGCCGACTCGCCGAAGATCAGGCTGCTGTTGCTCTGCTCACCGGTCAGCATCAGGCTGTCCAGGCCGGGGTCGATGACCGCGCCCGGCTCCCGGGCAAAGCTGATCGGGCCGACGGTCAGCTGCTCCGCGATGCCCTGGAGCAAGATCTTGGTCAGCGCGGGGTCGTGCAGCGCTTCGTAGGCGGTCCGGCCGGAGCCGGCCGGCCCCATGACCGCGTGCCGCAGCGAGTCGGGCACGTGCGAGCGGATGCCGACCAGGACCTGGTAGCGGGCGGCGGCGCCGTCCGAGGACGCGGCGACGATCAGGTGCCGCAGCTCGGGGTCACCGGCGGCCAGCGTGGTGTCCTCGGTTATCGCCAGGTTACGGACCGTAGCTCCGGCGCCCGAGTACCAGCGCTGGGCGGGCAGCCACGTCGCTAGTGTGTCCGCTAATGTCATGGCTCCTGGTCTACCCCGCGGCTCGCTGGTCATCCGCAGGCGCGCCGAGGGCCATCGGCGCGTCACGGCCCAGATCAGTCAATCAGATGGGATCGGGCATGAGCCTAGCGACTGGCGGATACGTTGATCTTCGGTCGGACACGGTCACCCAGCCGTCGCCGGCCATGCGCCGGGCCATGGCCGAGGCCGAGGTGGGCGACGACTGGTACGGCGATGACCCGACCGTCAACCGGCTGCAGGACGCCGCCGCCGAGCTGACGGGCAAGCAGGCCGCGATTTACCTGCCCACCGGCACGCTGTGCAACCAGATCGCGCTGCACGCGTTCGCCCGGCCGGGGCGGTTCGTGGTCTGCGAGGCGAGTTCCCACGTCGGGGGGATCGAGGCGGCGTCGGCGGCGGCCCTGTCCGGGATCGCGTTCCGCCGCGTTCCGGGGCGGCCGCCGGGGACGCTGCACGCCGAGCAGGTCGCCGCGGCGCTGGCCGCCGACGTGCCTGACGTGTCCGTGGCGGACCTGGTGACGATCGAGAACACCCACCAGCGCGGGGGCGGGTCGGTGATGCCGGTGGCCAGCGTGGCCGCCATCGCCGCGGTGTGCGCCGAGCGGAGCGTGCCGTTGTACCTGGACGGCGCCCGCATCTTCAACGCCGCCGTGGTGGCCGGCACGACGGTGGCGGACTACGCGGCCCGGGTGGACGCGCTGATGTTCTGCGTGTCCAAGGGCCTGGGGGCGCCGATAGGGTCGCTGCTGGCCGGCGACGCCGAGCTGATCCGGGAGGCTCGCCGGCTGAAGATCCTCTTCGGCGCGGCCTGGCGGCAGGCCGGGATCATGGCGGCGGCCGGCCTGATCGCGCTCACGGAGGGGCCGAAGCGGCTGCACGAGGACCACGCGACCGCCCGCCAGCTGGCCGCGGGCGTCGCCGAGGTCCTGCCCGAGGCGCTGGACCCGGCCGAGGTGCAGACCAACATCGTGTTCGCCGACGTGACTAGCACCGGCCACGACGCAGTCGATTGGCAGCAGCGCCTGGCCGCGAGCCGGGTCCTGGTCACCACGTCCCACGGGCGGGTCCGGATGCTCACCCACGTCGGCGTCATGCCGAGGGACATCGACGCGGCGCTGGCCGCCTGGCGCGAGGTCGCGGCCGGAATGAGGGCTACCGGGACGGGTCGGCCGGCGGGAGCTGGAACCAGTAGAAGCCGTGGCCCGGCAGGGTCAGCAGGTAGCTGAGCTCGCCGATCGACGGGAAGACGACCCCTCCCATGCACTCGACCGGCGAGATGCCCTCGAACCGGCGCAGGTCCAGCTCGACCGGCTGCGGGAACCGGGACAGGTTGTTGACGCACAGCACCATGTCCGTCTGGTCGGATTCCGGGTCGGGGTCATGGCCGGATGCTTCCGCGGCTGGGTGCTGGTACTCACGGACGAACGCCAGCACGCTCGGGTTGGAGGAGTTCAGCTCTTCGTAGCCGCCTTGACCGAAGACCGGGTGCCGCTTGCGGATCTCGATCATCCGCTTGGTCCAGTGCAGCAGCGAGCCGCCGTTGCGCTCCTCGGCCTCGACGTTGAGCGCCTGGTAGCCGTAGATCGGGTCCATGATCAGCGGCAGGTAGAGGCGGGCGGGATCGCAGCTGGAGAAGCCGGCGTTGCGGTCCGGGGTCCACTGCATGGCCGTGCGCACCCCGTCCCGGTCACCGAGCCAGATGTTGTCGCCCATCCCGATCTCGTCGCCGTAGTAGAGCACCGGGGACCCGGGCAGCGACAGCAGCAGCGCGGTGAACAGCTCCAGCTGGTTGCGGTCGTTGTCCAGCAGCGGGGCCAGCCGGCGCCTGATCCCGATGTTGGCCTTCATCCGCGGATCCTTGGCGTACTCCGTGTACATGTAGTCGCGCTCGTCGTCGGTGACCATCTCCAGCGTCAGCTCGTCGTGGTTGCGCAGGAAGATGCCCCACTGGCAGCCGGACGGGATCGGCGGGGTCTGGGCCAGGATCTCCGAGATCGGGTAGCGCTGCTCCCGCCGCACCGCCATGAAGATGCGCGGCATCAGCGGGAAGTGGAACGCCATGTGGCACTCGTCCCCGCCGGCCCCGGGATCGCCGAAGTACTCGACCACGTCGGTGGGCCACTGGTTCGCCTCGGCCAGCAGTACCCGGTCCGGGTAGAGCCGGTCTATCTCGGCGCGGACCCGTTTGAGGTACTCGTGCGTCTCCTTGAGGTTCTCGCAGTTGGTGCCCTCCCGTTCGTACAGGTAGGGGACGGCGTCCAGCCGGAACCCGTCGATGCCCAGGTCCAGCCAGAACCGCAGCACCTCGAGCATGGCGTCCTGGACCTTCGGGTTCTCGTAGTTCAGGTCCGGCTGGTGGGAGAAGAACCTGTGCCAGTAGTACTGGCCGCGGACCTGATCGAAGGTCCAGTTGGACTGCTCGGTGTCGACGAAGATGACCCGGGCGTCGGCGTAGCGGTCATCGGTGTCGGACCAGACGTAGAAGTCGCCGAACGGGCCCTCGGGGTCGGACCGCGAGGCCTGGAACCAGGGATGCTGGTCGCTGGTGTGGTTCATGACCAGGTCGGCGATGACCCGGATGCCGCGCTCGTGAGCCTCTTCGACCAGCTCGACGAAGTCCCCGATGTTCCCGAACTCGGGGAGTACCAACATGAAATCCGAGATGTCGTAGCCGCCGTCGCGCAGCGGCGACTCGTAGATGGGCAGCAGCCAGAGGCAGTCAATGCCGAGCCACTGCAGGTAGTCGAGCCGGGAGGTGAGACCGCGGATGTCGCCCGTGCCGTCGCCGTTCGAGTCGTGGAAGCCGCGGACCAGCACCTCGTAGAACACCGCGTGCTGGTACCAGCGCGGGTCACGCGGCTTGGCGAACGAGAACGAGTCGGGCACCGGCTCACTGGGCGCGGCGGCCGAACTGGGCTTGAAGGCAGGCAGCGGCTGGCCGATCGCCCCGAACGGCGTTGGCCACGGCTGTGTCTCCACTACGGTTCTCCCTGGTTCGAGGTGCGTTCAAGCTATGTGTTGCTGTCGGTTACCAGTCTGCAAGTCGTCGCGCACCGCTTTGCGGTCAGCCGCCCGGCTGGCCGGTTTTCACGGTGAAAATGTGGGCCGGGGCGATGGCCGGATGGAGCCGCACGTAGTTCGCCTGGCCCCAGCGGTACGACTCGCCGGAGAGCTCGTCCGTCACCACGAACGCCTCGCCGGGACGGACACCGAGCTCGGGCAGGTCGAGCCAGACGGTCGCCTCCCGCGGCTGATGCGGGTCGATATTTACCACGACCAGGACCGTGTCGCGCTCGCCTCCGCCGCCGTCGGCCGCCACGCTCTTGGAGAAGCAGAGGAACTCGGGCTGATCACAGTAGTGGAAGCGCAGGTTCCTGAGCCGGCGCAGGGCCGGATGCGCCTTGCGGATCATGTTGAGGCGGGTGATGAACGGCGCGATGTCCGCCTGCGGGTAAGGAATGTGCCCGGCGTGTTCCCAGTCCCGCGGCCGGTACTGGTATTTCTCCGAGTCCAGGTACTCCTCGCTGCCCGGGACCAGCGGGATGTTCTCGCACAGCTCGTAGCCGGAGTACAGGCCCCAGGTCGGTGACAGCATCGCGGCGAGCACGGCCCGGACCCGGAACGCCGGCGGGCCGCCGTGCTGCAGGTACTCGGTGAGGATGTCCGGGGTGTTGACGAAGAAGTTCGGCCGCATGTAGGCGGCCGCCGGGCCGGAGAGCTCGCGCAGGTACGCGAAGAGCTCTGCGGCCGTGTTACGCCAGGTGAAGTACGTGTAGGACTGGTGGAAGCCGATAACGGCGAGGGTGTGCATCATCGCGGGCCGGGTGAAGGCCTCGGCCAGGAAGATCACGTCCGGGTCGGTGCGGGCGATCTCGGCCAGCAGCCGGTCCCAGAACGGCAGCGGCTTGGTGTGCGGGTTGTCTACCCGGAAGATCCGGACCCCGTGGTCCATCCAGTGCCGCACGATCCGCAGCACCTCGGCGTAGATCCCCTCGGGATCGTCGTCAAAGTTCAGCGGGTAGATGTCCTGGTACTTCTTGGGCGGGTTCTCCGCGTACGCGATCGAGCCGTCGGACCGGTGGGTGAACCACTCGGGATGCTCGGTGACCCACGGGTGGTCGGGCGAGGTCTGCAGTGCGAGGTCGAGCGCCACCTCCAGGCCCAGGCCGGCGGCCCGGCCCACGAAGGCGCCGAAGTCGGCCAGCGTGCCCAGGCCAGGCTCGACGGCGTCATGGCCGCCCTCGGGTGATCCGATCGCCCACGGCGAGCCGGGATCGCCGGCCCGGGCGGTCAGCGAGTTGTTAGGGCCCTTCCTGGCCGTCGTCCCGATCGGGTGGATCGGCGGGAGGTAGACGACGTCGAAGCCCATCCGGGCGATGGCGTCCAGCCGGCGCGCGGCGGCCCGCAGCGTTCCCGACTCCGGGGCCTGGCCCGGCCCGACGTCGACCACGGCTCCCTCCGACCGGGGAAAGAACTCGTACCAGGAGCCGTAGAGCGCGCGCTCCCGGTGCACGAGCACCGGGTACCGGGCCGACCGGGTGAGCAGGTCCGGCAGCGGGAACGCGTCCGTGATCGCGATGACGTCGTCAGCGTCGGCCGCGGCCAAGCGGTCCAGGGCCGGGACCGAAGGATCCCGCAGCAGCTTGGCCAGGTCCGCCAGGACGACCCGCGCGGCCGCGGCCTCCTGCCTGGGGAAGATCCCGGACGGCCGCGAGGGCTGAGCCTGCGCCGCGGCCCGCTCGAACAGCAGCGCGCCGTCGCCCAGGGTGAGTTCCACATCCTGGCCGAGCGGCACCTTGATGGCCGCGTCATGCCGCCACCGGGCCAGCGGGTCCCCCCAGGCCAGTACCTCGAAGTGCCACAGGCCTTCCGAGGTGACGGTCACGTCGGCGCCGTACCGGTCGACGCCCGCCGCGATCTCCCGCATCGGCACCACCGGGCGGCGGCGGCCGTCCGGCCCGCGCAGCACGACGCCCGTGCCGAGCATCTCATGGCCTTCGCGGAAGACGGTGGCACTGACCTCGAAGGTCTCTCCGGTAACGGCCCGGGCGGGACGCTCACCGCGGGCTACGACGGGCTGCACGTCGACTATCGGAATCCGGCCGATCACCTAGGAGAAGCTACCCCGCCGCCGCAGCGCTCATGCGGTCGGCCGCAGAAGCGGACCGGTTGATGTCCGATCCGCGCCAGACAACCATTAGGGTCGCTCCGGTGAGAGCTATCCGCCGGTTCACGATCCGGCCGCTGCTGCCCGAGCCGCTCGCGCCGCTGCGCGGGCTGATGCTCAACCTGCGCTGGTCATGGCACGCCGAGACCCTCGACCTGTTCGCCTCGATCGACCCCGCCGGATGGGAGCGCGCCGGGCGCGAGCCGGTCCCGCTGCTCGCCGAGGTCCCGCCGGAGCGCCTGACCGAACTGGCCGCCGACCGGCGGTTCCTGCGCAGGCTCGGCGACGCCGTCGACGACCTGCGCGAGTACACCACCGGCCCGCGGTGGTACCAGACCGACCCGGACCTGGCCGGCGCGCCCCCGGCGGTGGCGTATTTCTCGCCCGAGTACGGGATCACCGCGGCGCTGCCGCAGTACTCGGGCGGCTTGGGCATTCTGGCCGGCGATCACCTGAAGGCCGGCAGCGACCTCGGGGTGCCCCTGATCGGCGTGGGCCTGCTCTACCGGCACGGCTACTTCACCCAGTCCCTGTCGGCCGAGGGCTGGCAGACCGAGCGTTACCCGGCGGGCGACCCGAACGGCCAGCCGCTGACCTTGCTACGTGATGACCAGGGGATACCGGTAAGGGTGACCGTCGACCTGGCCGGCGGCGCGGTCGTGGCCGCGCAGGTCTGGATCGCGCAGATCGGCCGGGTCCCGCTGCTGCTGCTCGACTCCTTCGTGGAGGAGAACGACCCGGCGCTGCGCGAGGTCACCGACCGGCTGTACGGCGGCGGCAGCGAGCACCGGCTCCGGCAGGAACTGCTGCTGGGCATCGGCGGGGTGCGCGCGGTCCGGGCGTTCGGCGCAGTCACCGGCCACCCCGAGCCCGAGGTCTTCCACACCAACGAGGGCCACGCGGGCTTTCTCGGCCTGGAGCGCATCCGTGAGTACGTAGGCCAGGGCCTGACGTTTGACGAGGCGATCGAGATGTGCCAGGCGGGTACGGTGTTCACCACCCACACCCCGGTGCCCGCGGGGATCGACCGGTTCAGCCGGGAACTGGTGACCAAGCAATTCGGCGACGCCGCGGACCCGGCGCTGCCGTGCGACCGGGTGCTGGCGCTGGGCGCCGAGACCTACTCCGGCGGGGACCCCGAGGTGTTCAACATGGCCGTCATGGGTATGCGGCTGGCGCAGCGGGTCAACGGCGTCAGCGGCCTGCACGGCCAGGTGAGCAGGCAGATGTTCACCGGGCTGTGGCCGGGCTTCGATACCGCGGAGGTCCCGATCGGGTCGGTCACCAACGGGGTGCACGGGCCGACCTGGGTCGCCCCCGAGATCATGAGCCTGGCCGGGGGCGGTGGCCCGTCGGCCGAACCTGCCGAGGATGAGGCCGCCTGGGAGCAGGCCGCGGCGGATCTGGCGGCGATCTTCCGGGTCCGCGGCCTGCTGCGGGCCCGGCTGGTGGAACAGACCCGGCAGCGGCTGCGCGCGTCCTGGGCACAGCGCGGGGCGTCCGGCGCCGAGCTCACCTGGATCGAGGACGTGCTCGACGAGAACGCGCTGACGATCGGCTTCGCCCGCCGCGTTCCGTCCTACAAACGGCTGACGATGATGCTGAACGACCCCGCCCGGCTTACCGCGCTGCTGCTCGACCCGGAGCGGCCGGTGCAGATCGTGATCGCCGGGAAGGCCCATCCGGCCGACGACGGCGGGAAGCTGATGATCCAGCAGATGGTGCGCTTCGCCGACGACCCGAAGGTGCGCCATCGCATCGTCTTCCTGCCCGACTACGACATGGCCCTGGCCCGCGCGATGGTGCAGGGGTGTGACGTCTGGCTGAACAACCCGCTGCGCCCGCTGGAGGCCTGCGGCACCTCGGGGATGAAAGCCGCCCTGAACGGCGCGCTCAACCTGTCGATCCTGGACGGCTGGTGGGACGAGTGGTTCGACGGCAACAACGGCTGGGCCATCCCGTCCGCCGACGGGGTCGCCGATCCGGACCGCCGGGACGAGCTGGAGGCCGCCGCGCTCTACGACCTGCTCGGCCAGTCGGTGGCGCCGCTGTTCTACGACCGGGCCCCCGATGGCCTGCCGCGCCGCTGGTTGGAGATGGTGGCGCACACGCTGCGCACGCTCGGGCCCTGGGCCCAGGCGACCAGGATGGTCCGGGAGTACGTGACCACGCTGTACCTCCCGGCGGCACGGTCCTCGCAGGTGCTGGCCTCCGGCGGCGGCTTCGCCGGGGCACGCGAGTTCGCGGCGTGGAAGGACCGGGTGGCCAAGGCCTGGCCAGACGTGGCGATCGAGCACGTCGAGGCGGACGACGGCGAGCCGAGCCCCGGCGCCAGGCTGGTGGTCCGGGCCACCGTGGCCCTCGGCCAGCTGTCACCGGACGACGTGACGGTCCAGCTGGTCTACGGCTCCGCCGGGGACGAGGACGAGATCAGCGCCCCGGCCTTCGCCGACCTGGAGCTGGACCCGGACCCGGCGGGCGGGCCGGCCGTGCGCTACGTCGGCGAGGCCGAGCTCGGGCGCCCGGGCCCGTTCGGCTACACGGTCCGGGTGCTGCCCCGGCATCCGCTGCTCGCCGTCCCGGCGGAGATGGGCCTGATCACCCTGCCGACCGCGCCGGCCGGAATGACCAACGGAGACCTGCGCTAAGGAGGATGCCGCGATGGCCGAGTTCGTGCGCGTCGAGACCGAGGACGCGGTGGCCACGATCCGCCTCGACCGCCCGCCGATGAACGCCCTGAACACTGCGGTCCAGGAGGAGATCGCCGCGGCGGCGGCGCGGCTGACCGCCGACGAGGGCATCCGGGCGGGCGTCATCTACGGCGGCGAGAAGGTGTTTGCCGCCGGAGCCGACATCAAGGAGATGGCCGAGGCGAGCTACGGGCGGATGGCCGCCGACACCCGGCGGCTGCAGGACGCGTTCACCGCGGTCGCGAGGATCCCGAAGCCCGTGGTGGCCGCGATCACCGGCTACGCCCTGGGCGGCGGCCTGGAACTCGCGCTGTGCGCGGATTTCCGGGTCATGGGCGAGAGCGCGCGGGTCGGGCAGCCGGAGATCCTGCTCGGGATCATTCCGGGGGCGGGCGGCACGCAGCGGCTGCCCCGGCTGATCGGCCCGGCCCGGGCCAAGGACATCGTGTTCACCGGCCGGTTCGTCGGCGCCGAGGAGGCGCTGGCCATCGGCCTGGTCGACCGGATCGTCCCCGACGCCGAGGTGTACCAGGCCGCGCGGGCGCTCGTGGCCCGGTACGCCCGCGGCCCCGCGCTGGCGCTGCGGGCCGCCAAGCAAGCCATCGACAGCGGCCTGGACGTCGACCTGCCCACCGGGCTGGAGATAGAGCGGCTGAACTTCGCCGCGCTGTTCGCCACCGAGGACCAGCGCACGGGAATGCGCAGCTTCGTGGAGAATGGACCGGGGAAGGCGACCTTCGCCGGGCGATGAGGAGTGGTCAGGGTTCATGTCCGAAATAGAGGGGCCGGCCGGCCCGTCGCTGGACATGGTCGCGGCCGCGCTCCGCGCGGACAGCGCCGATCTCGCCATCTACACCCGCGTGCTCACCGAGTCGCTGGGCGACGCGCTCCCGCCCGACTGCGTTACCGTGGACCGGGACCGGAGCATGTCCGACCGGATGCGGGGCCGGCCCGGGCAGGTATCCAAGA
>Ga0318555_10000238_pt1 | contig 15218 bp, 19 predicted proteins | sample GRESIP082b2f23_FD_202529 | JGI IMG/M metagenome (GOLD analysis project Ga0318555, IMG submission 202529) | Tropical soil microbial communities from Luquillo Experimental Forest, Puerto Rico - GRE.SIPMG.082b2f23 | ecosystem: Environmental > Terrestrial > Soil > Tropical forest > Bulk soil... | reverse complement strand
CGCGGGCAGCTGCACGAGCTGGTCGGCAGCCGCGACCAGGCTGGCCTGGACGAGCGGTCGCTCCGGCAGCTGGTGCCCGACCTGCACCGCCGCGACGTCTATGTGTGCGGGCCGGAAGGGTTCGTGACCAGCATCGTCGACCTGGCCGCCCGGCTTGGGGTGCCGGATGAGGCCATCCATCACGAGGCATACGCCCTCTAGCGACCGGGAGCACAGTCATGAAGCGGGCATCGTGGTACCTGACGGCCGGTGCCGTCGCGGGCTTCGCCGGCGTGCTCGCGCTCAGCAGCCGCACTTCCCCCGCGGTGCCCGTTGCGCTCAAGGGCACCAGCCCCGCCCGGGCCGGCCAGCAGCACCACGGCAGCGGGTCCGGCAGCAGCACGGCGGGCGGGAACAGCTCCGGCGGCCAGCCTGCGGCGGCAGGCCAGGTCCAGAGCGCGACCGGGCCGGTGACCCCGTACGGGTACGGCGAGCTGGACGTCCGGGTGACGATAAGCGGCAACCGAGTCACCAATGTGACCGTGCCCGTCCTGCGGACGGCCGAGCCGTACTCACAGCAGCTCGCCGCCCAGGTGATCCCCATGCTCAAATCCGAGGTACTGGCGGCCGGCAGCGCGCAGATCAACGGTGTCAGCGGGGCGACCTACACCAGCCAGGCGTACGCGACGTCGCTGCAGGCGGCCCTGGACAAGCTGCACCGCAAGTGAGCGGCGGGGCCTGGTGAGCAGCGGCCCGGCCCTGCTGACCCACGCCGAGCCGGCGATGGGCACTGTTTTCTCCTTCGCCCTGGTGCCGGGCCCGCTGCCGGACGCGGATCTGCGGTCCGCAATCAGCGCCGCCTGCGCCTGCCTGCATGAGGCTGACGCGACGTTCAGCACCTGGGACCCGGGCAGCCCGGTGAGCCGGTACCGGCGCGGCGAAGCGGAGCTGGCGGGCCTGCCCGCTGAGGTGGCCGAGGTGCTGGTCGACTGCCAGGCCGCCCGGCAGGCATCCGGCGGCTGGTTCGACCCCTGGGCGATGCCCGGCGGGTTCGACCCGACCGGGCTGGTCAAGGGCTGGGCGGTGGATCGTGCGCTGGCCATCTTGCGCCGGGCGGGACTGCCCGCGGCGATGATCAACGGTGGCGGCGACCTGGCCGTGTTCGGCAGGCCAGGGCCGGGCCAGCACTGGCGGGCCGGAATCCGCCACCCCTGGCGGGCGGACGCGCTGGCCGGGGTGGTGGAGGTGACGGCCGCGATGGCTACCTCGGGCAGCTATGAGCGGGGGCCGCACCTGATCGATCCGGCCACCGGGGAGCCCGCCTGCCGGGCCGCGTCGGCCACCGTGACCGGCCCCCGGCTGGCCCTGGCTGACGCGCTGGCTACCGCGGTGGCGGTGGGGGGCGACGGCGCCCTGGCCGCGGTCACCGCGGCCCCGGGGTATGCGGCGTACCTGATCCGGCCGGACGGCAGCGAGACGACGGCCGGCCCCATCAGCTTCGTCACCGGGTAGGGCCGGTGCTGGCGTGGCGGGCGCCGGCACGGGCGGTGCGAGCGAACCGTGGCTATGCTGGAATGTGGCCGGCCGCTTTATGGTTGTGCTGTGTGTCCAGCCAGCGCCAGCGTGGCGCCAGACTGATGCGGGAGCTAACCAGCGATGACGGTTCAGGACGAGGCAACAGCCCAGGGTGTCATTCTCACCTCCGCTGCGGCGACCAAGGTGAGCAGCCTGCTGGCCGGTGAAGGCCGCGACGACCTCCGGCTCCGCATCGCGGTGCAGCCGGGTGGCTGCTCGGGCCTGCGCTACCAGCTGTACTTCGACGAGCGCGAGATCGACGGCGACATCGACGCCGAGTTCGGCGGCGTGCACGTGGTCACCGACAAGATGAGCGCCCCCTACCTGGCCGGCGCCACCATCGACTTCGTGGACACGATCGAGAAGCAGGGCTTCACCATCGACAACCCGAACGCGACCGGTTCCTGCGCCTGCGGGGACTCGTTCCACTAAACCCGGGCGGCCACTCGTCAGCTGGCTGGCCGGTGCGCGTTTGTGCCCGGGCACCGTGCGCGTGCCGCTGCCGCTCGCTTAGAGTGCGGCCGTGCGGATAGCTGTCACCGGGTCGATCGCGACCGACCACCTCATGACGTTCCCTGGCCGGTTCACCGAGCACATCATCGCCGACAAGCTCGACCGGGTATCGCTGTCGTTTCTGGTGGACGGGCTGGAAATCCGGCGCGGCGGGGTGGCCGCGAACATCTCGTTCGGCCTGGGGGTGCTCGGCCTCCGGCCGCTGCTGATCGGCGCGGTCGGCCCGGACTTCGGGCCCTACCGCGACTGGCTCACCAGCCATGGCGTTGACTGCACCGAGGTGCGGGAATCCACCCTGCATCAGACCGCCCGCTTCGTCTGCACCACCGACCTCGACGGCAACCAGATCGCCTCGTTCTACCCGGGGGCGATGAGCGAGGATGCGGAGATCGACCTCAGGCCGGTGGCCGAGCGGGCGGGTGGCCTGGATCTGGTCCTGATTGGCGCCAGCGACCCGGAGGGCATGCTCACGCACACTCAGCAGTGCACGGCTATGGGCATCCCGTTCGCGGCTGACCTCTCGCAGCAGCTGCCGCGGCTGGACGGCGCCGCGGTGCGGGCACTGGTCGCCGGGTCGGCGTACCTGTTCTGCAACGAATACGAGGAAGCGCTGATAGAGCGCAAGAGCGGCTGGGACGGTGCCCGCGTGCTGGCGCAGGTGGGCGTGCGCATCACCACCCTGGGCCCGGCTGGGGCCAGGGTGGAACGCGCTGGGCAGGAGCCGCTGCTGGTGGGGCCGGTGGCGGAGCGCAGCAAGACCGACCCGACCGGCACCGGCGATGCGTTCCGGGCCGGTTTCCTGGCGGCGATTGGCTGGGGCATGCCGCTGGAGCGCGCCGCCCAGCTCGGCAATCTGCTGGCGGTGCTGGTGCTGGAGACGGTCGGCCCGCAGGAATACCAGCTGAAGCCGGACGATGCTGCTGAGCGGCTGGCCGCCGCCTACGGCCAGCACGCCGCTGGCGAGCTGACCGCGCACTTCCGCTGACCGCCCGCGCCGGGCCGTGACCGGCTGGTGCCCGCCGCCGTCCGCCGCCGGGAGGGCGGTAACGTGGCGGGGTGACAGCGGGTCTGGCCGCGGGCGGATACCAGGGGCCGCCCGAGCTGACCGTGGCGCGGGCCTTCACCTCCTGGACCCTCGACTGGCCGGCGCTGATCGTGATGCTGGCGGCCGCCGTGCTGTACCTGGCGGGGGTGCGCCGGGCCCGGCGTGCCGGCGGCTGGCCGGCCGGGCGGGCGGTGCTGTTCCTGGCTGGCGGGGTCGGCCTGGCCGCCGTCGCCATCATGGGCTTCCCCGGTGTGTATTACGGTGTCCTGTTCTACGCCCGGGCCGTGCAGACGATCCTGCTGCTGATGGCCGTGCCGCTGTTCCTGGCGCTGGGACGGCCGCTGGCGCTGCTGGCCGCCACCGCGCCCCGGGCGGGCAGGTGGCTGCAGGCGGTGCTGGGCAGCCGGGCCGCACGGGTGCTCACCTTCCCGGCGGTTACCGCATTCGTGCTGGTCGCCGTCCCGTTCCTGCTCTACTTCACCGCCTGGTACGAGGCTGGGTTCCACAGCAGCCTGGTCCGGGAGCTCACCTATCTGGCGCTGCTGGCACCGGGCTGGGTGTTCTTCTGGACGGTGCTGCGGGTGGACCCGGTGCCGAAGGCATATCCGTACCTGGTGTCGCTCTGGGTGACCGGGATCGAGGTGGTCGGGGACGCGATCCTGGGGCTGGCCATCATCGCCGACCAGCATCTCATCGCCGGGGACTACTACCGCGCGGTCGGCCGGCCGTGGGGGCCCAGCCTGCGGACCGACCAGGTGCTGGGCGGGGGCGTGATCTGGCTGCTGGGTGACCTGATCGGGCTGCCGTTCCTGGCTGCGATGCTGATCGTGATGATCAGGGAAGACGAGTCGGAGGCCAAGGTGATCGACGCCGAGCTCGACGCCAGTGCGGCGGCGCACGGGCAGGCCGGCCCGGAGCCGGGGGAGACGGCCCGGCCCTGGTGGGAGAGCGACCCCCGGTTCGCCGGCCGTTTCCGCCCGCCGGCCAGCTGACCGGCTCAGTAGCTGCGCTTGATCAGGAATGCCCAGCCGGAGGGCAGGTCGCTCGCCGCGATGAACGTGTGCGACTTCATGTGGCACCAGGCCGGGACATCTGTTCTGGCCGCCGGGTCGTCCGCCAGCACGGCGACCAGCTGGCCAACCGGGACCTCCCGGATCCGCTCCGCCAGCATGATGATCGGGATCGGGCACTTGCGGCCAAGCGCGTCGATGACAAGCCTCGGGTCCGGGCCCGGCTGGGAGGTCATGCGGCAAGTTTGTCATCTGGGCCGGTGAGCGTCATCCCCGCCAGCCGATCCCGCCGACACACCGGGGGCCCCTGCCAGCCCAGCCACCGCGCACGATACTGTTTCCACGACAGTCTGTAGGACGAAGCCGCTGACCAGCCCGTGCGGCCGGGTGTCATCCGCGGGAAGGCAACCTGTGACCCTCACCCCCAGTGCCCCCCGAGGCCGGGGCCCGCACGTCCCGGGCCGGCCGCGCGGTGCTGAGGCGGCAGTGTCACCCCGCCGGGAACGGCCGTCGCGGTGGCGGCGGGTGCTGCCGCTGGCCGCCGTGCTCGCGGCACTGCTCCCCGCCGTGGCCGGGTGCACCTCCAATGAGTTCACCCGGCTGGGGATGCCGGTCCCGGCGACCAGCCAGGGCCAGGTCACGGTCACCCTGTGGCAGGGATCCTGGGTGGCGGCCTTCGCGGTCGGGCTGGTGGTGTGGGGGATGATCATCTGGGCGATCATCTTCCACCGCAAGAACCGCGCCGGGGCGTCCCAGGAGCCGCCTGCGCAGGTCCGGTACAACCTGCCGATCGAGATGCTCTACACGGTCGTGCCGTTCATCATGGTCGGCGTCCTGTTCTTCTTCACCGCCCGGGACGAGAACTACATCGACCGGCTGCCCCCGCACCCGGACGTGATCGTCAACGTGGTCGGCTACCAGTGGAGCTGGCAGTTCCAGTACCCGCAGTACCAGGTGCCCGGGTCGGTGACCAGGGACGTCACCATCAACGGCGAGCCCTGGCAGCCCGGCCTGGGCACCCGGGGGCTGCCGGAGCTGGTGATACCCACCAATGAGACGGTCCGGTTCAACCTGACCTCGACCGACGTCATCCACTCGTTCTGGATCGCCCCGTTCGAGTTCAAGCGGGACGTCATCCCCGGTCACCCGAACCACTTCCAGGTCACCCCGATCCGGACCGGGACGTTCATCGGCCGCTGCTCTGAGCTGTGCGGCCTTTACCACAGCCGGATGCTCTTTATTGTGAAGATTGTCACCCCGTCGCAGTTCCGGTTCTGGATCAGCGGGCAGCAGGCGGCGCAGCAGAAGGCAGCAGGGAGCGCTCAGTGACCACGCTCGAACACCCCAACGCCCTGCCGGTGACGGCCCCGCGCAGCCCGCGCAAGGGGTCACTGATGGCGGACTGGCTGTCCTCCACCGACCACAAGGTCATCGGCCACCTGTACCTGATCACCTCGTTCGGGTTTTTCCTGGTGGCCGGCCTGATGGCCATGCTCATGCGGGTCCAGCTGTTCGTGCCGGACAACCACTTCCTGTCTGACCAGATCTACAACGAGCTGTTCACCATGCACGGCGCGATCATGCTGCTGCTGTTCGCGACCCCGCTGTTCGTCGGGTTTGCCAACGAGATCATGCCGCTGCAGATTGGCGCGCCGGATGTCGCCTTCCCCCGGCTCAACCTGTTCAGCTACTACCTGTTCCTGTTCGGCGGGCTGATCCTGCTGGCCAGCTTCCTGTCACCGGGCGGCGCGGCCGCGTTCGGCTGGTACGCCTACTCGCCGCTCACCAGCATCGGCAACTCGCCCGGCATCGGCGCGGACATGTGGATCATGGGCCTGACGCTGTCCGGGTTCGGCACCATCCTGGGCGGGGTCAACTTCGTCACCACCATCATCTGCATGCGCGCGCCGGGCATGACCATGTTCCGGATGCCGATTTTCACCTGGAACATCCTGCTCACGTCCATGCTGGTGCTGCTGGCCTTCCCGGTGCTGGCCGCCGCCCTGCTGGTGCTGGAGATCGACCGGAAGCTGGGCGCGCAGGTATTCAGCTCGGCCAACGGCGGCGCCGTCATGTGGCAGCACCTGTTCTGGTTCTTCGGCCATCCCGAGGTCTATATCGTGGCGATCCCGTTCTTCGGCATTGCCACCGAGATCCTGCCGGTGTTCAGCCGCAAGCCGTGCTTCGGCTACAAGGGCCTGGTCGCCGCGACCATCGCCATCGCCGGGCTGTCGATGACCGTCTGGGCGCACCACATGTTCACCACCGGTGCGGTGCTGCTGCCGTTCTTCTCGTTCATGACGTTCCTGATCGCGGTGCCAACCGGAGTGAAGTTCTTCAACTGGGTCGGCACCATCTGGCGGGGCCAGCTCACCTTCGAGCCGCCGATGCTGTTCATCCTCGGCTTCCTGGTGACGTTCCTGTTCGGCGGCCTGACCGGCATCATCCTGGCGTCACCACCGCTGGACTTCCACGTCAGCGACTCCTATTTCGTGGTCGCCCATTTCCACTACGTGCTGTTCGGCACGGTGGTGTTCTGCATGTTCGGCGGGTTCTACTTCTGGTGGCCCAAATTCACCGGGAAGATGCTGGACAACCGGCTCGGCGTCTGGCACTTCTGGACGCTGTTCATCGGCTTCCACATGACGTTCCTGGTCCAGCACTGGGCCGGCGTGCTGGGCATGCCGCGGCGGATCGCCAACTACCCATTCCTGCCGCACGAGGTCACTACCCTCAACCAGATCTCCAGCATCGGCTCCTGGATTCTCGGTGCATCCACCCTGTTCTTCATCTACAACGTCTACAAGACGGCCCGGCACGGCGAGCGCGTCACCGCCGACGACCCATGGGGCTATGCCAACTCGCTGGAGTGGGCGACGTCCTGCCCGCCGCCACGGCACAACTTCACCTCGATCCCGCGCATCCGGTCCGAACGGCCCGCGTTCGACCTGCACTATCCGCACATCAGATCGGGCCGGCCGCCGCGCCATGACTCCATCTCCGAGTCCGGGGGCGTGTCATGAAGGTCGAGGGTTACCTGTTTCTCGGCTGCGCGGTGTTCTTCGCAGTGGTGGACGTCATCTACTGGTATTTCTCCCACGACCCGACCGGCACCACCGCGCTCGCGTTCTCGGTCGGGCTGGCGTTCCTGGCCGGGTTCTACATCCTGTTCACCGGGCGCCGGCTACCGCGCCGGCCAGAGGACAACCCGCAGGGCGAGATCGCCGAGGGCACCGGGGAGCTCGGGTTCTTCAGCCCGCACAGCTGGTGGCCGCTGATCACCGGGATGGCCTGCGCGCTGGCGGCGCTGGGCGCGGCCGTCGGCTGGTGGCTGTTCCTGATCGGGATGCTGTCCGTGGCCCTCTCGGCGATTGGCTTCGTGTTCGAGTATTACCGCGGGGTCTACTCACACTGAGGCGGCGCCGCATGGCCGAGGGACGCACCCGATGATTACTGCGATTGTCCAGTACAAGCTGCCACCGCAGATCGGCCCGGCCGCCTGCGCGGCGCACTTCCGCGCTATCGCACCCGGCTTCCGCGACGTCCCGGGACTGATCCGCAAGCAGTTCATCTACGCCGAGGACGGCTGGGCCGGAGGCGTCTACCTGTGGGAGACACGCGCCGCGGCCGAGGCCTTCTACACCGGGCCCTGGCGGGACGGCATCCGCGAACGCTACGGCATGGACCCGCAGATCAAGTTCTTCGAGACGGCATGCATCACCGACAATGCGGCCGGGGCTGTGCTGCTCCCAGCGTGGCGGAGTAGCGCGGGCACACGTTAGCGGCCCGGCCCGGGTGGCGGCGGTAGCTGGCACCGCCGTTCGGAATCAATGGCTGGGCGGGTGGCCTTCGCCGTCGGCGCCATCCGCAGCGTCCTGCTCCAGGGCGGGGTGCGCGCCGCCGGGGACCGCGGCGGGCGCGCCATGGCCGTTCCCGTGCCCGTTACCATGGCCGTCGGCCGCCACCGGGATGCCTTCGGTGCCACGCCTGACGGCGCTGACGCGGTCCCGGCCCAGCATGCTCCTGGTCTCCGGGGCCGGGACCGCGTCAGCGCCGTCAGGCGTGGTGCGGGGCAGTTCGGGCGCGTTCACCCGGTTGTATTCCAGCGCCGCCCTGTCCTGCTCCGGCACCGGCCGGGTCAGCTCGACGAACTCGCCGCTGGGCAGCTGCCGGATGATGCCGGTTTCCACCCCGTGGGCCAGCAGATGGGCGTCCTTGCGCTGCAGGCCGAGGCAGATCCGCTTGGTCACCCAGTAGGCGATGACCGGGCCGAGAATCACCGCGAACCGGGCGATCCAGGTGAGCGTGTAGAGCGGGATCTGGAGCTGGGCGGCGATGACGTCATTGGCGCCTTCCAGCCACAGCACCCCGTAGAACGTGATCGCGGCCATGCCGATCGCGGTCCGGGTCGGCGCGTTCCGCGGCCGGTCGTTGACGTGGTGCTCGCTGTAGTCCCCGATGGCCCAGCGCTCAAGGAACGGCCACAGCGCGGCCCCGGTGAAGATGATGCCGAGCGGTACCAGCGCCGGGATGAACACGTTGAACGCGAGGGTGTGCCCGGCGATGTTCCACTCCCAGGGCCACATGATGCGCAGCGCACCTTCCAGCGCGCCCATGTAAAAGTCGGGCTGCGATCCGGCGGTGATCCCGGAGGGGTTGTAGGGGCCGAACAGCCAGATCGGGTTGATCTGCGCGAACGTCGACAGCAGGGCGAGCACGGCGAAGATGAAGAAGAAGAACGCGCCGGTCTTGGCCATGAAGTACGGGTACATCGGGGCCCCGACCACGTTCGCGTTGGTACGCCCCTTCCCCGGCATCTGGGTGTGCTTCTGGTGGAACATGAAGAACAGGTGGGCGGAGATCAGGGCCAGCAGCAGGCCCGGGATCAGCAGCACGTGGATCACATACAGCCGGGGGATGATGATGTGCCCCGGGAACGCCCCGCCGAACAGGAAATACGCGAAGTACGTGCCGATCACCGGGATGGACTGGATGACGCCCTCAGTGATCCGCAGCCCGGTGCCGGACAGCAGGTCGTCCGGCAGCGAGTAGCCGAACAGGCCCTCCAGCATGCCGAGGGTGAACAGCACGATGCCGATCAGCCAGTTGAACTCGCGGGGCTTGCGGTAGGCGCCGGTGAAAAACACCCGCAGCATGTGGACCATGAGCGCGGCCATGAACAGCAGCGCCGCCCAGTGGTGGACCTGCCGCATCAGCAGGCCGCCGCGTACGTCGAAGCTGATGTTCAGCGTGGACGCGTACGCCTCGCTCATCCGCACGCCACGCAGCGGCAGGTACGAGCCGTGGTAGACGATCTCGGTCATGCTCGGCTGGAAGAACAGGGTCAGGAACGTGCCGGTGAGCAGCAGGATGATGAACGAGTAGAGGGCGATCTCGCCGAGCAGGAACGACCAGTGGTCGGGGAAGATCTTCCGCAGGAACCCGCGCACCGACACCGCCCCGCGCAGGCGGTCATCGAGAAAGCGGCCTGTGCCCTCCACGGCCTTTTCGGTGAAGGTCATCCCCGCTCCCAGAAACTCGGGCCGACGGGTTCATAGTAGTCGTGGGTCGCGACCAGGTAACCCTCGGCGTCCACGCCGAGCGGCAGCTGCGGCAGCGGGCGGGCGGCCGGGCCGAAGGTCACCGCGGCCCCGCGGGTGGCGTCGAAGGTCGACTGGTGGCACGGGCACAGGATGCGGTGTGTCGTCTCCTCGTACAGCGCCACCGGGCAGCCCACGTGGGTGCAGATCTTGGAGTAGGCGACGATATTGTCCACCGTCCAGTTCATCTTGGTGCCGTAGGTCCGCGGCGTGTCCGGGACCAGCTGCCCGGGGCCGAACTTGATGATGATGGTGGCCGCCTTGGCCAGCGCGTCCTGGTTGTCCTGGTACCCGTCCGGGACAACGGTGATCATCTGGCCCGGGATGGCAAAGTCGGCCGGCCGGATCGGGGTGTTCGGCCCGTAGACGAGCAGCCGCAGGCCCTTGCGCCAGACCGTGTGCCGCAAGCTGGTGCCGGGCAGCGGGCCCATATCCCGCAGCAGCACGAGCGGCGCGATGGCCAGCCCGGCCGAGGCAGCGATCAGGGTCCGGCGCAGCATCGGCCGCTTGACGAACCCGCTGGCCTCGGCGCCTTCGGTGAACGTCTGGGTGAACGCCGCGCGGGCTTCGGGGGTCGAGGCGAGTGGCTTGCGCGGCTCCACCAGCTCCACATGCGGCATGATCACCTTGACCCAGATGACCGCGCCCACCGCCACCGCGCCGAAGGCGATCGCCATGGTCAGGCCCAGCGCCAGGTTGGACCGGAAGACGGCATCCAGCGAGTGCACCGGCAGCGCCACGTACGCGGCGATGAAGGCGATGCTGGCCAGCAGCGAGAGCAGGAACAGCGCCGCCACGATGCGCTCGGCGCCCGTGGCCTTCTTCGGGTCGTCCGGCCCGGCGGGCAGCTCCCGCACGACCGGCTCAGTGCTAATGTGCTCGGCCTCGCCGAGCAGGGTGCGGGCCTGGGCGGGCGGCGGTGTGCCGATCACCCGGTACGGCCCGCGCGGCTCCTCCGGCCCGGGCTCATCCGGCGGCTCGTCCCGGTGGCTGCCGTTGGTCTCGCTCATACTTCCCGCCGCCTCATCGTGATCCACATGGCCGCGAACACCAGGATCGCGATCCCGCCCAGGAAGGCCACCAGCCCCTCGGTCACCGGGCCGATCCGGCCCAGGCTGAAGCCGCCCGGGTTGGGCTCGGCGCGGACCGCCGTGACATAGCCGATGATGTCCCGCTTCAGCGCGGGGCTGAGGGTGGTGTCGCTGAACACGGGCATGGCCTCCGGGCCGGTCAGCATCGCCTCGTACATCTGGGTCGGGGTGGACCGGTTCAGTGACGGCCCGTACTTCCCGTTGGTGAGCGCACCGCCCGCGCCGGCGAAGTTGTGGCACTGCGCGCAATCAGTGGTGAACAGGCTCTGGCCCAGGGCCAGATTGGCGCCAACCGGGCTGACCTGCGCTGCGGATGGAATGGCCGGCCCGCCACCGAGCGAGGCGATGTAGTCCGCCAGCTGGTGGATCTGGGCGGTGGTGAAGACCACCGGCTTGCGGGGATTCTCCGGGCCGAAGTCCTTGCCGGGCATCCGGCCGGTGCTCACCTGGAAGTCGACCGCTGCCGCGCCGACCCCGATCAGGCTCGGGCCCGCCGAGGTGCCCTGCGCGTTGAAGCCGTGGCAGGACGAGCAGGTATGGGAGAACAGCGCGGCGCCCTCGGCGATGTCCAGCGCGGATGGGCCGCCGCGCGGGGCCGCGTAGGCCGGGCCGCCGGTCCCGGCGATGGCCGCGTACCCCAGGCCGATGACGACGAGCCCGGCCAGGACGACGGCATACCCGGCGGCCGGGTGCCTTCGCCGCGCCTTGATCCAGCTCACGTGCTGCCTCGGTTTCTCAGGTCAGGGGATGGCGTGCTCCGGGTGGTCTGCTCCGTGGTGGTTAGCGGATGAGGTAGATGGTCGTGAACAGGCCGATCCACACCACGTCCACGAAATGCCAGTAGTAGGACACGACGATCGCGCTGACCTGCTGCTCCTGGGTGAAGGTCCGCGCCGCGTAGGTGCGTCCCAGCAGGAACAGGAACGCGATCAGGCCACCGGTCACGTGCAGGCCGTGGAACCCGGTGGGGATGAAGAACACCGAACCGTAGCCACTGGACGACAGCGTCAGCCCGTCGCGGATGAGGCTGAGGTACTCGTATCCCTGGCCGAGCACGAAATACAGGCCCATGAAGAAGGTGAGCACATACCACTCGCGCAGGCCCCATTTGCTGACCTGCCAGATCCGCCCGGACCGCCGGATCTCGCCCCGCTCCACCGCGAACACGCCCATCTGGCAGGTCACGCTGGACAGCAGCAGCACCGTGGTGTTGGTGACCGCCAGCGCCATGTTCAGGTGGGCACCCGGCCACGGCTGGCCCTGGCTCTTGTCCACCGCACGGATAGTGAAGTACATCGCGAACAGCGCCGCGAAGAACATGAGCTCAGAGGACAGCCAGACAATGGTGCCGACGCTGACCAGGTTTGGCCGGCTGGCCGGCGACCGGGGCACCGGCGTCTGGGTGGTGGATACGGACGCCACGAGGGCCATTATTACGACATCACGTAGGGGTCCGTCATGCGACCCCCCGTCTCGGGGCGGCCGGACTGCGCAGCCGGCCCGGGTCGGTACCATCCTCACCATGAAAGTCGTCATCTACAGCCACGACGCGGACACCCGCGCGCGGGTCCGGCTGGCCATCGGCCGCCGTCCGGCACTGGACGTGCCGGATGCCGAACTGGTCGATGTGGCCACCGAGCCCGCGCTGTTCCGGCTGCTGGACGCGGGCGGGGTGGACGTCATGGTGCTCGATGGCGAGGCCCAGCCGGCCGGCGGCATGGGAGTCTGCCGGCAGGCCAAGGACGAAATCCACAACTGCCCGCCGGTGCTGCTGATCATTGGCCGCGCCGACGACGGCTGGCTGGCGACCTGGTCCGGGGCCGATGCGGTGGTCAGCCACCCGATCGAGCCACGCGCGCTGGCCAGCGCGCTGGCCGGGCTGATGCGCCAGCGCGGCGCCGTCGCGCAGGCCTGACCCGGCGATGCCTGGCCACCCGGCGTACGCACCCTCCTGGCCGGCCCTGCTCGGCGCGCTCATCCGCGGGCGGGCACTGACTGCCGCCGAGGCGGGCTGGGCGATGGGCGAGATCATGGAGGGTGCGGCGACACCGGCCCAGATCGCCGGGTTCGGCGTGGCGCTGCGGATGAAGGGCGAGACGGTCGCCGAGGTGAGCGGGCTGGCCCAGGCCATGCTGGACCGGGCGACCCCGATCAGCGTGGCCGGGCCGCTGGTGGACCTGGTCGGCACCGGCGGCGACCGGGCCCACACGGTCAACATCTCCACCATGGGCGCGATCGTCGCCGCCGCGGCCGGGGCCCGGGTCGCCAAGCACGGCAACCGGGCGGCCACCTCCGCTTGCGGAGCGGCGGACGTGCTGGAAGCCCTCGGCGTCGTGATCGACCTGCCACCGGAGTCCAGCGCCGCCCTGGTGGATGAGGTCGGGATAGCGTTCCTGTTCGCCGCGCTGTACCACCCGGCGCTGCGGTACGCGTCCGTGCCCCGGCGTGAGCTTGGCGTGCCAACCGTCTTCAATTTTCTGGGCCCGGTGGCCAACCCGGCCCGGCCCGGCGCACAGGCGGTCGGGGTGGCCGACCCGCGGATGGGCCCGGTGCTGGCCGGGGTGCTGGCCGGCCGGGGCTGCTCGGCGCTGGTGTTCCACGGTGACGACGGGCTGGACGAGCTGACCACGGCCGCCGCCTCGACGGTGTGGGTGGCGCACAACGGTGCGGTGAGCCAGGCCCGGCTGGATCCGGCCGGCCTGGGGCTGGCCCGCTCCCGGCCCGGCGACCTGCGCGGCGGTGACGCGGCGCACAACGCCGGCGTGGTCCGGTCGGTGCTGGGCGGCGCGCAGGGACCGGTCCGGGACACGGTGATACTCAACGCCGCGGCGGCGCTCGCCGCCGCCGGTGGCGTGCCCGGCGCCGACGGCCTCGGCACCGCGCTGGCCGATGGCTGCGCCCGGGCTGCGGCCGCCCTTGACTCCGGCGCGGCCGCCGACCTGCTGGACCGGTGGACCGGCACCAGCCAGCGGCTCGCCTCGTAGCTGGCCGGTCAGGCGGTCTCGGGGAAACCCAGGGCGAAGGCGGCTTCCAGGTCGTGCCGCGAGTAGGTGCGGAACGCGATGTGCGTTTCGGTGTGAGTCACCCCGTCGACCCGGTTCAGGTTGCCGGGAATGACATCGGCCAGTTCGTCGTGCGCGCGTACCCGGACCATGGCCACCAGGTCGAACTCGCCGGTGACCGAATACACCTCACTGACCTGCGGGATCTGCGCGATCGCCGCGGCCGTCTCCGGAATGCGCGCCACGTCCGCTTTCACCAGGACGATCGCGGTGACCACGTCTGCCTCCCCGGGTGCCGGTGCCCAGCCATGGCCGGTAGCGTACCGCCCACGGCCGGCCTGGCGGCCGCCCCGGCCAGCGCCGGAGCCAGCGGCCGGGCAGCGCCAGCCACCGCGGCCAGATTCCCGGGACCCGCCGCAGCCGGATCTCACCGAGCGTGCTGATGCCCGCGGCGTCGAGCCGGGGCAGCAGCGCCGTCAGCACATCGGCGGTGGCCATCGCGTCCGCCAGGGCCCGGTGGCTCGGCGTGGTGCGCGCCCCGAAGTACTCCGCCAGGGTGGCCAGCTTGCAGTTAGGCACCTCGTCCGCGCCGAGCACACGCCGGGCCAGGTCCACCGTGTCCACCACCGGCGGCCGTGGCCAGGGCAGGCCGCAGGCCCGGCAGGCGGCGGTGAGGAAGCCGATGTCGAAGGGGGCGTTATGGGCGGTGAGCACACCACCGCTGGCGAACGCCAGGAAGGCGGGCAGCACCCGGTCCAGCGGCGGGGCGGCCGCGACCATCTCATCGGTGATGCCGGTCAGCTCGGTAACCCGCCCCGGAATCGGGCCGCCCGGGTTCACCAGTGAGGTGAACTGGCCGGTCAGCTTGCCGCCGCTGACCCGGACCGCGCCGATCTCGGTGATCTGCGCCTTTCCCGGGGTCCAGCCGGTCGTCTCCACGTCGACGACGACAAAGTCGATCGCGTCGAGCGGCTGGTTCCGGTCCGGAGCCAGCACCGGCCGGGCCGAGGTGTCCCAGGTGATCACCGCTCAACCGTAGGCCGGGCCACCGACAGTCCTGCCCAGGCGCGCCGGTGTGACCCTCCGTCCGGCACAGTGGCGGCGGGATTGTCGGTGGGAGGTTCTAGCGTGGGCGCGGCTGGGGCTGGAGACGCTGAGGAGAGATCATGCTGATCGAGTGCGACCGGTGCGTGATGAGGGATATCGCCTGCCCCGACTGCGTGGTCATGGCCCTGCTCGGCCCGCCCGGGCCGGCCCGGATCGGCGCTGAGGAGGAGCGGGCACTGCGGGTGCTCGCGGACGCCCGGATGGTGCCGCCGCTGCGGTTGCGGGCGCCGGCCGCCCGGGCTTCGTGACGCCGCCGGGGGTGTCACTGGTAGGACGGCTGCGACTGGTGATGAAGA
>Ga0318555_10000228_pt1 | contig 15339 bp, 19 predicted proteins | sample GRESIP082b2f23_FD_202529 | JGI IMG/M metagenome (GOLD analysis project Ga0318555, IMG submission 202529) | Tropical soil microbial communities from Luquillo Experimental Forest, Puerto Rico - GRE.SIPMG.082b2f23 | ecosystem: Environmental > Terrestrial > Soil > Tropical forest > Bulk soil... | reverse complement strand
CGATCCCTGGCCCCGGCGCCCCGGTCCCCACGCTGGGCGCTACTCCACACCGCCCAGGGAGGCCGGCGGTTTACCCGCTCAGGCTGCCGGCCTCCTCCGTGGGCGGCCCGGTCCCCTGCGGCGGCACGATAAGCCGGGCCGTGGATAGACGGCAGAGGAAGCTCGCGAACGAGGCTCGCGTCAGAGCCCGGGTGTTCGCTCACTACGGCACCGAGTGCGCATGCTGCGGGGCCGCTGAGGACCTGACCATCGATCACGTCAACGGCGACGGCGTGAAGCACCGGGCAGAGCTGGGCGGCTACGCCGGCAAGGGCGGGGTGGGCTTCTACTACTGGCTCATCCGGCAGGGCTTCCCGGAGGGCTACCAGGCCCTGTGCCGCCCGTGCAACGTCAGCAAGGGCAGAGGGAGCCGCTGTCGCCTCCACTGGGAGTGGGACGGTGTCCGCCGGCCGTGGTACCCGCGCAGGAAGCCGGGCAGCTTATTTCCGGCCAGGGCGGGAACAGGTGGGGTTAGAGGGCCCCTAAGTAATATCCCGGCATACCAGAATACGACTTAGGGGTACACTAATTCGCAGCTGCCTGAAACGGCAGCGGCCCGCCCGGGGTTGTCGCGACCACCAGGGCGGGCCTGAGACGACACCCTTCGAGGGAGGGCACCGCCCGTGCTCACCGAGGCTACTGCGGTCACCGTGGCCGCCAAATACCTCCGCATCTCCCTGGACCGCAACCAGGACGAGGCCGGCGTCGGCCGGCAGGACGAGGACACCGCCGGGCTCATCGCCGCGCGCCGGTACGAGCTGGCCGCCGCGCACGGCCCCGGCTGCGCGCCGGGCACGTTCGCCGACAACGACATCAGCGCCACCAAGGGCGCCCCGAGGCCCGGCTACGAGGCGCTGATGGCCGCGGCGGCGCGCCGCGAGTTCACCGTCATCGTGGTCTTCCAGCTGTCCCGCCTGTGGCGCAACCGCGTCGAGCGCGCCCAGGGCATCGAGGTGCTGCGCAAGGCCGGCGTGTCGGTGGTCTGCGTCAAGGGCACCTCGCTGGACTTCAGCTCGGCCATGGGCCGCGGCATGGCCGCCATGCTCGGCGAGTTCGACACGATGGAATCGGACATCAAGGGCGAGCGCACCTACGCCGCGCAGGCCAGGAAGGCGGAGGCCGGGCTGCACCTCGGCGGCGCGCGCCCGTTCGGCTGGGACATCGTGCCGGACCCGCGCCGGGAGGGCCGCCCGGACGCGCACCGGCCGGTGCTCCCGGTGGTCAACCAGGCCGAGGCGGCCGAGCTGCGCCGCCTGGCCGCCGAGGTGCTCCGGGGCCGGACGCTGGCCTCGCTGTGCCAGGACCTGAACGCGCGCGGCGTGCTCACCGTGCACGGCAGGCCGTGGGCGGTGCAGAGCCTGCGGGGCGTGCTCAGGCGCGAGCGCAACTACGGCACGGTGACCTTCGACGGCGCACGGCACGAGGGCGCCTGGCCGGCCATCCTCGACGAGGACACGGCGCGCAAGGTCACCGCGCTGCTCGACGACCCCGGCAGGCGGACCAGCACCACCAACCGGGTGAAGACCTTGCTGAGCGGCATCGCCCGCTGCGGGAAGTGCGGCGAGAGGATGAAGACCGGCGGCCGGGGGCGCAGCGGCGCCCGGCGCCGGGTCTACAAGTGCCCGGCCGAGCACCTGTACCGCCTCCAGGCCGCCGTCGACCACGTGGTGACCGCCGAGGTCATCGGCCGGCTCGCCGACATGACCCCGGAGCAGCGCGCCGCGCTGTTCACCGAGGACGACCCGGGCGCCCCGGTCGCCGCCGAGGCCGCCGACATCCGCCGGCGCCTGGCGCTGCTGGTCGACATGGAGCTGGACGGCACCATCACCCGCGAGGAGCACAGGCAGCGCCGCGCGGGCCTGAGGGCGCAGCTGACGGCAGCGGAGCGCCGGATGGGAGCCGTGTCCAGGACTCCCGTGCTGGCGGGCTTCCTGGCCGCCGAGGACATCCGCGGGGCGTGGGGCGCGCTGCCGCTGGACCGCAAGCGGGCCATCCTGCCCGCGCTCGTCTCCGTGGTCATCCTGCCGGCCGTGCCGGGCAAGACGCTCAGCCGCCACGAGCCGGTCTGGAACGCCTTCAACGTCGGCGTCGGCGTCAGGTGGAACCTGACCGGGTCCGCTGGCAGCCAGACCGCCGGGGAGTGGCTGGCCGGGCTGGACGCGCAGGGGCCCGCTGCCGGCTGAGACGATACCCGGTGCGTGCTCGACGAGGCCGGGAGGAAACTGGTCGAGCAGTACGACATCATCGCGACCGGCGCCGCCTGGCGCTTCTGGCAGAAGGCCCCCCGGGCGGACTTCGATGAGCTGAAGGGCATCGCGCGGCTGGCCCTGGTCGAGGCGGTTGCGAGATATCCGCATTATTGCGCCGAGCGCGGCTACGACCCGGACAGCGGCTACATCGTCGCCTACCTGAGCCAGCGGGTGCAGGGCGCCATACTCGACTGGGCGAGGTCCGCGGACTGGCTGACCCGGTCCCAGCGGCGGAAGTACAAGCTGCTGGAGGCGGCGGAGCTGGAGCTGCCGCCCGGCGCCAGCCTCGCCGAGCTGGCCCGGGAGGCCGGCCTGACCGAGGCCGAGGCGCGCGACGTGCGGACCGCCGGGCAGACCAAGCCGCTCTACCTGGATGAGTCCGCCGACAACGGGACCGGCGGCCCCGGGAGCCTCCGGGACCTGGCCGCCGACGTCGAGCCCATCGTGGCGGTGCGGGGCATCCTCGGCGCCGCCGCCCGGGCGTACCGGGAGCTGCCCCCGGAGCAGCAGGTGATCATCGTCAGCCGGTACCTGCACGGCCGGGAGCTGGAGGACATCGCCGGCGTGCTCGGCATCACCGGGGACGAGGCCGGCCGGCTGCACCAGGCCGCGGTGATCGCGGTGCACGAGGCCATGCTGGCGGAGGCGTCGGAGGGCTGCGCCTGCGGGCGCGGGAACGGCTCGTGCGCCTGCAGCGCGTGATAACGCGCCGGGCAGGGAGATAAGAAAATTTCCTTCCGCGTAGTACGTAGTAGCAGCTGTCTGCCCCGCGGCCGGGAGCGCGCGCAGCTGCCGCGCCTGACCAGGGGAATCGTCCGCTGCCGCCGCCGGGGCGGCGGCTTCGCGCGGCAGCTGCGCACGATAAGAGGGAAAGGCCGGAGGGACCTCCCACCAGGGTCCCTCCGGCCATGGCCTGCCGGGCCGGGCGGCTACCCGTCCCCGGCGCAGGTGTCGCAGTCCAGCCGCAGCACCCGCGGGCCGTCCGGGCCCGGGTACCTCGCCACCGACCCGCACCCGGTGCACCGGTAGGTGGCGGCGCCCCGGAAGGCGTGCTGGCGCACCCACCGCGGCGGGGGCTGGCCGCCGTCCACGAGGGCATCCAGCAGCGAGGAGAACAGCCACCTGGCCAGCTTCTGCAGCATCAGCGGGTCACCTGCCCCACCTCGGTGATGACCGCCAGCGCGGCCGGGATGTGCTCGCACTCGCGATCGCGCCACCAGCCCTGGCAGCAGCACATCGGGGCGGCGCCGGGGCCGAGCCAGACCATCGGGTCGTGCTCCCCCTGGTCCGGCCCGTGGTGCTCGTGGCCGGACGGGGCCGGGACCCGCACGACCAGGTGCGGCTCCGGGCCGGGCAGCACGACCTCGATGAGGAGCCCGGCCGCCCGGAACCTCAGCGAGACGGGGTCCGGCCGCTGCGGCCGGCCGTAATCACAGGTGGACTCCATCAAGCGGATCGCCTCCTTGGACAGGCGGTCTGGGGACGGCCCGGCCCGCATGGTCTCCGGGCCGTCCCGCTTCCTGCGTACTGCGACAGTGCCTCGCCGCACGCCCGGGCGCCGGCGGCACACCGGGCGTCAGATGGGCGTCATTCCGGCGTCATACTGGGTACGGGAAGCAGCAGCCAGCCGAGCGGAGGGGTACGCCGTGACCGTGCCGAACACCACCCTGCGGGCGGCCAGGCTCAGCCGCCGCATGAGCCAGGACGACCTGGCCCGGGCCATCCGGGACGCGGGCCGCCGGATCGGCCTGCCCAACGCGTGCAGCAAGCGCTACGTCCAGCGCCTGGAGAGCGGGATCGTGACCGCGCCGCGCGGCCCGTACCTGCGGGCCATCGAGTGCGCCATGGGCCAGCCGGCGGCCAGCCTGGGATTCGCCGACGAGCGGTACGGCCTGGACCGCGAGGCGGCCATGGCCCTGCCGCAGGCCCCGGCGCCCGCGGCCGGCCAGGGGCCGCTGAGCGGGATATGGCTCTCGCGGTACGAGTACGAGTCATCCGGCCGCGGGGAGGCCTTCGACAGCCTGCACCACGTCATGCTGACCCATAGCGGCGCCCAGCTCACCGTGCGGTCGCTGCTGCGGTCGGCGCCGTCCAGCCTGATCATGGACCTGACCCAGAACGGCGCCGTGCTCACCGGCACCTGGTCGGAGCGCACCGACCCGGGAGGGTACTACCAGGGCGCCGTGTACCACGGGGCCATCCAGCTGCTGCTGGAGCCGAGCGGGCGCCGGATGGCCGGCAAGTGGGTCGGCTTCGGCCGGGACTGGGACGTGAACACCGGCCCCTGGTCCCTGGAGCTGGTGACCGCCGACACCGGCACGGAGGCCATGCAGCGGTACGACAGGCCGCCCGAGCCCGGGCAGCCGCCAGCGAGCGGGTGAGCTGATCAGGACGAGCCCCGGAGAGCCGCAGGACAGGCTCCCGGGGCTCTCTCATGCCTGCTGGCCTGGATAAGTCAGTATCTGGACTTCTCCTGCCCGAGAGCACTCTCCATGCGGTGCCCTGGGCCACGCCGTACTCGGCGGCCAGGGCCCTCTGGCTCATTCCCCCGGCCGCGTACCGGGCGCGCATCTCGGCCTCGTCGGCCTTGGTCAGCTTGGCCAGGTAGTGCCTGCGGTCCTCAGGCCAGCGGCTGCCGGGCTTCGGGCCGGGCCTGCGCCGCGGCAGCTTGGCCAGGGTGACCTCTTTCAGGACGGACCATGCCTCGGGGTGGCCCGGGTTAGCCGGGTCGCCGGGAACGTCGGTGCCAGGGTCAGCGGCCACGGTAACGGCGTCCTGTAGGCGCTGCTCGCGCTCGGCCTCGCTGCCCAGCCCTGTCCGGCTCCGGATCTGGGCCATGTCGTGCCGGGCGTGGATCGTGATGCCCATGGAGCGTAGCCAGTCGCCGCGCTCGGCCGGGGGCAGCTCCTCCCACCGCTGCGCGTAGGTGTGGCCCGTGTCCACGTCGTCCCAGGTGTCGCCGACCTTCGGCAGCTTCTTCAGCTCCCTGATCCTGGCCAGCAGCGGGGCCTGCTTCCGCGGCAGCTCCTCCTCGTCCAGGTCGTCGTCGTCCACCAGCTCCCTCAGCTGCCGCCGGACGTCCTCGATCTCCCTCTCGTGGTTGTGGCCGGGGATTCGCTGCCGCAGCACGAGAGGGCGCTGGTCGCCCGAGAAGTAGTCATGGACCGCCTGCTCCAGGGCCACCAGGTGGACCACCTTCGCCTGGTGCTGCCGGTTGGAGCAGATGTAGTACTCCGGGGAGTCCCCGGGCGCGTGCCGGTACATGGCCGCGCCGCAGTCCAGGCAGAACAGCACCCGGCCGCCGGGCAGCATGGCCTTGTCCGGTTTGGATGGCCCGCGCGTACCGGGCCGGCTGGTCAGCTTGTCGTTGCATCGCTGCCAGCGGTCCGAGTCGATCAGCGGCCTGATCGTCATGAGCAGCTTCCCGTAGCGGATCGGGTTCTCCAGCGGGACCATCCTGCCCGTGCGCGGGTCCCGCTTGCGCGCGCGCTCGCGCGCCTCGCCCTTGTAGAACGGGTTGCGGATGATCTGCTGGACCGTCACCGGGTTCCACGTGCTCGTCGGCTCCGGGCCGCGGCTGCCGTTTCGCCGCCACGAGCGGCGGTTGGCGGTCTCGGCGCCCTGGGCGGTCAGCCAGGCCGCGATCTTCAGGGTGGACCAGTCCAGCTCGTCGCACAGCCGGAAAATCTCCTTCGCCCACCCGGCGCACTCGTTGGGCTCGGGCAGCTTGCGGAAAATCTCCTCGGTGTCCCCGAACTCGTCGGTGATGGTGACCAGCTGCTCTGACTCGATGACGTCGAACCCGTAGGGCGCGCGGCCGACGAACGACCCGACGTCCTTGCGGTCGGCCTGCATGGTCGTGTAGCGCCGGGAGGTCTTCAGCCACTCCTCGTGGGCGTCGAGCTTGGCGTTCTCCCACTCCTTGCCCGCGCTGCCTTCAAGCCAGGATCGCAGCCCGTCCACGGTGACCGCCACCTTGCCGTGTTCGGCCAGCCAGGTCTCCATCTCGCGGTTGGTCGCGCTGTCGGCCCGGGTGATCCGGTCCACGACGGCGCCGAGCAGCACGTCCCAGCTGGCGATCAGCTCCGGGTCGGTGAAGTAGGGCCTGGCCTCCGGGCGGTCCCACAGCGCGGAGTTCCCGGAGTAGTAGTCAAAGGCCCAGGCTACGATGTCGAGCCCGTTCTCCCTGGCATAGCGCCTGTTGCCCTTGTCCTGGGAGCGGCGGCCGGTCTGGCCGGGTGCCTGCTTGGATAGCCGTTCCACGCTGAGCGTGCGGTTGGAGAGCCCGCGCATCTGCAGGTACTCGGTGATGGGTTCCATGGTGTCCTCCCTGGTGGTGCTGGTCTCGGAGGACACCCTACTAGATACCTCAAAAACACACAATCGTACCAGACGGCACGAAGTTGTGTTTCTAAAGTAATTACATGGCTCCTGACCTGGGCTGACCTGGGCCGCTAGTCTGGTGTCAAGCGGGGCCCCCCGGACAGCCGCGGGTGTCCTCCCGCGTTGCTGGTCTCAGCCGGCGGGCTCCGCCCTCCGCCTGGTACTACGTGCGAGCGGGCGGCCTCCATTCGCCCTGGCAGGGAGCGGGCAGGCTGCTGCGTAGTAGCGGGCGAGGAGGTGTCATGAGCACTGCGAAGCCAGAGCCGCACAAGCAGACCGTGGCGGAGACCTACCGCCTGCTGGAGCAGATGGGCGTGACCCGCGAGGACCTGCACGCGGTGGCGTCGACCTGCCCGCCGCTGACGGATGCGCAGCGGGAGCGCATCGCCGAGATCAGCCAGCCGGTCCTGCGCCGCCTGCGCGAAGCGGCACGATAATCCGGGGGCCCTCCCCCTCGGAAGTTGAGCTTGGCTCCGGTCAAGGCCACTGCCGGGTGCACAGTAGGCTGACGGGCAAGCTAGGCTCGTGCCGCTTCTCGGCTCGTCTGCTCAGCCCTGCCCGCGCCACCTCAGGCCATGCCCGGCCTCGCCGCGCCAGCTCAACTCGCTCGAAGGCCCCCGCGCTCCACCGGAGCCGGGGGCTTTCCCGTGCCAGGGATTCGTGCCAGCTGTCCGCTGCCCCGTAGTAGTTGGTACAAGACACCGCCAAGTAGGTGGTAGCCTGCAGTGGTAGGCAGTGGACGGGCAAACGGAAGCTCGCCCCCAGGACCCGAGGAGGGACACACGCCCCAATGGAAGTCACCGTCAAGATCGCGGGGACGAAGCCCTTGCTGCTGGCCAGCATCGACGCGGCCGACCCCCGCAGCAAGGCGTACCGGCGCATGCAGGAGCTACGCGCCATCAAGTCGAAGGACCGCACCGACGCCTGGTACGACGAGATGGAGAAGCTGCAGTTCAGTGCGGCTTTCTACACCATCCCGGAAATCAGCGGGATAGCCATCCCGCTGGAGAACGTCCGCCGGTCGCTGGCCGAGGCGGCCCGGACGAGCCGCGCCAAGCCCAAGGCGCTGCGGGCCATCTCGTGCGTCGACCTGGCCATCCCGGTCATGTACCCGGGCTGGGAGGAGCACCTGGGACCGGAGCAGCTGTTCGAGAAGCCGGGCTTCCGCCTCACGAAGATGCTCCGGTCGGCCTCCGGGGCCAGCCCGCAGACCTGGCCGCGGTTCGACGGCTGGGGCCTGTCCGGGACGTTCGCCCTGGACGAGGACGTCATGTCCGAGCGCGAGTTCTGGGCGCTGGCCGACCTGGCCGGGCGCATCGAGGGCGTCGGCGCCTGCCGCCGCCAGGGCTACGGCCGGTACACGGTCGTCCGGCCGAGGAACGGGGGCGCGGCATGAGCCTGTTCCAGGCGCGCCGGGAGGACGGCCGGGCCGAGTGGAAGGTGATCTTCGACCACGTCCTGCAGCTCGGCTACGGCGACGAGCTGAGCTACGGCACCATCGCCGGGCTGCTCGGCACCGACGACCGGCAGCGGGCGTACCGCGCCGTCCGCGAGTGCAACCGGCACCTGCGCGGGGAGGACTCGCAGGTAGCGCGGTACCTCGGCAGCGCCCGCGGCAGCGGCTACCGGGTGCTGCACCCGGGCGACTACAGCCACGCCGCGCTCGCGCAGCGGGATTCCGCCGCCCGCAGGATCACCAGCGCGGTCGACATCATGCGCTCGGCGCCGCTGGACGACATGACGCCAGCCCAGCGGCACTGGGCCAACCAGGTCACCCTGCACCTGGTGGATCACGAGGTGCGGCTGATGGGCATCGAGGCGCGGGCCGGCTACGCCGAGCAGCGCATCGCCGAGCTGGAGCGCCGGGCCGGCATCCGGCACCCGGCCGTCATCCCGGGCGAGGCCGAGCACGCGGAGCAGCAGCCGTGAGCGCGCGTGCCGAGGGCGCCCGGCCGGCAGTGCACGAGCTGCTTACCCTCCTGACCGACAGGCAGGACCCGGATACGGCCAGCGTGCTGGATACGGTGCTGGAGTGGGCGCACGAGTACGGCGTAGGGCCCGGCCCCGGGGAGACCGAGGACGAGGACGAGGACGAGGAGGAGCCGCAAGACGTCGAGGAGGAGCCGTTCGGCGTCGAGGAGGCCGAGGCGCGGCTGTCAGCGTGGCTGGGCGTGCATGACCCGCAGCCGGGCGCGGAGGCTACCGAGGTCGCCACCGCCGAGTACCTGGTCACCGTCCGGTGCGTGAATCACCTGCCCTACTCAGCCGAGGAGTGGCAGCCCGAGCCCGCCCTTGACCAGCTGGCGGACCGGGAGGCGCTCGGCGGCGACAGCGCGTGCGACAGCCTGGCCATGGCGGTGGTGGCCCGCAGCGCAACCGAGGCGCTCTACAAGACGGCCGACGCGGTGGGCTGCCGGCTGCCAGGCTCGCGCGCCGGCACCAGTGCCCGGTTCGTCTGCGAGTTCGAGGTCACGGTCGGCTGCGAGTACGCCTCCGACTCCATCGAGAGCGGCTGTGAGGCCGACAGCGCATTCCGCGCGCTGGTCAGCACGGCCGGCTTCGACCAGGCCTTGCGCGAGCACCGCGCATCGGAATGGTAGCCATCCCAGTACACGCCAACTCAAAGAAGGCCCCCAGCGCTCTGACAAGAGCCGGGGGCCCTCCCCTTGCCCGCCACCGGCTACCGCATGCCACCGGATGCGGTATGCTGGCAGGGCAAGACAAACCCCGTCTCGCCGCGCCCCCTCTGGCCTGCTCGTGCCAGGCCGCGCCGCGCCTAGCCCGCCCGTCTCACGCCGCGCCCGCTCGCGCCAGCTCAACTCGCTCGAAGGCCCCCGCTAGCCGGGGGCCTTCCCCTTGCGGCGCCAGGCGGAGGTGGCGTGCCGTTGCATGCCGTGGATGGCGGCGGGCGGTATGCTCTGGTGTATGGCAGAGCATCAGCTGGACCTGGATAGCCCCGTTCCGCTGCCGCAGCAGCTTGCGGCGGTGCTCCGCGCCAGGATCGAGGCCGGGGAGCTGGCCGGCCGGATTCCGAGTGCCAATGATCTGGGTGCCGACTTCTCGGTGTCCCGGGATTCAGGTCTCAAGGCCATCGCGCTGCTCAAGTCCTGGGGGCTCGTCACGACGGCCCGCGGCAAGGGCACGTTCGTCATCCCGCCCGAGGACCGGCCCGGCAGCTAGGACCGCATCCCCGCCAGCAGCCCCCCGGGTACCCGGGGGGCTTTTTCGTGCCATGACCTGCGTATATGCAGCGGTAGCCGTGCCAACTCGACCGCTGCCGCCTTCCGTTTGCTACCGCCACCTACCACCTGCTACCCTTGACTTGAGTCAAGCAGAACAGCCCCCGGGGCGAGCCGACGTAAGCCGCTGACACTCGCTGCGGCCCCCGGGGGCGGGAGGACAAGGGAAGGCACATCATGAGCACCATCACCACCGCGCAGCTGGCCCAGGCCCGCGCGCTAAACGCCCCCCAGGTCGGCCGCCTCGGCCTGGGCGTCCCCGCCATGGCGGACGACCCGGTCGAGCGCACCCCGGGCATGGAGGCCGTCTACGCCGCCGAGCGCGAGCGGGCGCACCCGGAGGAGGTGCCCGGCGGCCTGACGCCGGCCGGCTACCGGCAGCTGCTCCGGGCCGTGCACAGCGATGCCTGCGACCTGTCGCACCGCGTCCACCTCGCGATGGACGAGCTGGACACCGGGTCCGCCGAGTGGGACGAACTGCACCGGATCACGAAGGCGCTGTCGCTCGCCGCGGACCTCGCCTACGAGGCCGGCGACCTGGGCGGGATCACCCGGCCGACCGGCCTGCGCCAGCCGTGACTGCCTACCGGGGCCTGACGCACGAGGGCCGCAGCATCGAGGTCGACGCTGCCGACCCGGCCGCGGGCATGCAGCTCGCGGCTGGGCGCTGCGGGCCGGATGACTGGCCGGTCACCTTGTACGCCACCGACCACACGGGCGCGCTGCTGCGCCCCGTCTGGGGCGGCCGGCGAGGGCTCGCCGGCACCTACCCCGAGGGCCAGAGCCCCGAGGACGCCCGCGAGCTGTTCGGCCCCGGCGCCCGCTGAAAACCACCAACCACCATCTGAATCACATAACAGGGAAGGCACCACCATGAGCACCACCATCACCGACGCGCCCCGCACCACCTGCCCGGCCGGCTTCGCCGCGCGCACCGGCCAGGGCGCCATCGGCGGCTACCCGCCGGCAACCTCGTCCCGCCAGCTCATCGCCCGCACGCTGGAGGGCGTGCAGCGCCAGCTGCAGCTGTGCTGGCTGCTGGCCGAGACCGAGCACGGCCAGTCCGGCATCGACTTCCTGCTGGTCGACGTGGCCGACGTGCTCGGCCGCTGCTTCAGCGAGGCGGCGGCATGACCGCGGGCCTGCGCCGCGTGGCCGCCGTGGCCGCCGCTGCCGCCGTGGTCCTGGCCGTGCTGCTCGTCACCGGGCTGGCCCGGGTCGACCACTTCGGCGGCGCCTACGGGCTCAGCGCCGGCACGGACACGCGCTACTGCAGCCTGGAGTTCACCCCGGCACCGCACGTGAGCTGCGAGGCGGCATCATGATCGCCAACGCGTACGCCGGCCCGGGGCAGGAGCTGGCGCCCCTGCTGCACCGGGATGACGTGGTCCGCTGGGTCCCCCGCCGCGGCGCCAGCCGGTACCGCTACGTGCGGGTGACCGCCGAGTTCGAGCGCCGCGCCCGGGCCGGCCGCGGCCCCGAGTGGGTCACCTTCCGGGGCGCCCCGGTGCGGGCGTACGACTGGGGCGTCCGGCTCGGCCCCGAGCGGGCCTGGGACGTCAAGGTGGCCGGGCTGCGCCGGATGCCCCGCCAGCCCGTCAGGTTCGCCAGCCGGGACGGCCGGTACGTGGTGGACGTCGTGGCCGTCGCCGGGGCCGGCCCGTGGTACCGCGTCCGGCAGCGCCCGGACGGCGGGTCCGGCCTGATCCTGCTGGCCGACGAGCTGCGCACCCCGGACGAGGTCGACGAGGTGCTGCGCCGCGCGTCCCTCGGCCGGGCCAGCCTGGCCGACCTGGACGAGCTGCCGGCCGCGCGGGCCGTGCAGACCCCCGCAGACCCCGGGCCTGGAAGGGCCAGGCCCGGTAACCCATCACAGGGAAGGCACCAGAAATGCAGTTCAACCGCATGACCGTCAGGGCCCTCGCCGGCACCGCCATCGCGGGAGCGGCCATCCTGGCCGGGCCGGCCGCGGCGTTCGCGTCCGGCCCCCCGAGCGGCGGCGGCAGCGTCAGCGCCACCGTCACCATCCCGGCCACGCTGACCTTCAGCCTGGCCACCAGCGCGTTCCAGCTGACCGGCAGCGCCGGCGGCCCGTCCAGCGTCGGCACCGTGAACTGGTCCCTGGTCACGAACGACGCCGGGTGGTCCGTGAGCGTGGCGGCAGCCAGCGGCAGCATGACCGGGACCGGCAGCAACCACGCCGTGATCCCGATCGGCGACGTGGCCGTGCTGCCCGCCGAGCTGAACAGCGCCAACGGCTGGAGCACCCCGCCGTCGTTCGCGAACTGGATGCAGGCGCGCGAGCTGAGCACGAGCGCCTACGCGGTCGACACCAGCACCGGCCCGGCCAGCACCGGCACCATGTCGGACTACTACGCCATCCCCGGCGCGGGCGCCCTGGGCAGCGGCGACGGGGGCCAGAGCATCCCCCCGGTCGCAGCGGACAGCTACTCGGACACCCTGCAGTACCTGGCGCTCGGCAACTAGGCCGTCTACCCAGGTCAGGGAAGGAGCAATCATGACCACGCACCAGCCGCCGGCGCAGTTCAGCCTGTCGGTCGAGCCGTACAAGGTGACCTCGGCCGCGCGGCAGTTCAGCGAGCCGGTCACGCTGGCCAACCACGGCACCACCGCGGTGCGCGTGTCGGCGAAGTTCGAGGCCATCGAGCACAGCGGCGGCGGGTGCGCGCTGACCAGGGCGCCGTCCTGGGTCAGCGTGTCGCCGGCCAGCTTCACGCTGCAGCCCGGCCAGCACCTCGCCGCGCGCATCACGGTCAGCGCCCCGGCCAGCGCGGCCGGGTCCTACGACCTGGCCGCCGTGTTCGCCGGCGTCCCGCAGTCCGCGCACGGCCTGACGGTCAGCGGCGCGGTCGGCGAGCGCGTCGAGCTGGCCTACCCGGGCAAGACGGCCGGCCGGCCCTGCGTCATGGCCAGGCCCCCGGTGGCATCCGGCCACGCGGGCGGCGGGCTGCCGGCGGCCGACCTGGGCGGCGCCGTGCTCGGCGCCGCGGTGCTGGCCTCGGCCGGCGCGCTGGCCTGGCGCCGGCGCCGCAACCGCAGGGCGCGCCAGGAGGTGGCGAGCTAGCGCCTGATAGACATCCCCCGGCCCAGCGAGCCCGGTCATGCCAACCACGGCGGCCGGGCTCGCTGCTGTGCTGGCCCCGGAACGCGCCCAGGAGGCCGCAGGAGGCCGCACGGCGCCGGGTGCGGGTGGACCGGGTACCCCCGGCACCGCCGGCCGTGCACAGGCCGTCTCAGGGTCGCACGCGAGCTGCCGTGTGCTCACTTCCATGCTTGACCGCTGTCAAGCAGCTGCGCCGTCCTGGCCTGCGCCCCGGTGCGCGCGTAGGCTGGGCTGCGGGATCGCCGGCATGGGCATCCGCGGGTGAGCCTGGCCGCTGCCCCCGCGCGGCCAGGCCCGCCGGCCAGGTACCCGGTCAGCGCGGCGGTACGATAACTCCCCCTCGCGCGGTGGGGCCGGCCAGGGCTGCCCCCCGGACGAGCTGGCGCAGGCCCCGGAAGATGAACGATGAAAGGCCGCGGAATCTCAGGCGCCCCCTGCCCGGTGCCAAGGCCTTTACCCAGGTCAAGCCTCACCGGCCAGCTGCGCCGCCGTACGATAAGAGCCCCCCGGGCCGGGCCCGCTGGCAAAACCGCCCGGGATCAGGCCCCTGCAGGGGACGCGCAGGGCGCCTCGCGGCCAGGAGCTGCGTGCCAGGCGAGCGCTTACCCGCCCGTGTTCCCCCGGTGCGCCCGGGGACCCGGCCCCTGGCAGGCCGTCCGGTGAGAGCTGCGCAGGATCTCGTGCGAGCTGGGCATACAGGCCATCTGGCCCGTTATCCGGGATCTCTGACGCCCTGGCCTGGAACCGTGACAGTCAGGGCTCTGACCTGCAGCTCAGCCGGCCTGCTGTCACGAGCTGGCCAGGTGCCCGGTCTGGAGGGCTCCTGAGCTGGCCCGATGCCGCCCCGGGCTGGCCAGCCCCCGGCCGCTGTACAGCCCGCAGCGGCGGCCCGGGCGCCTCCCGGGAGCCGCTGAGCTGGCCAGGAGCCCAGGCCGCCGCGCGGGGGCCGTCGAGCTGGCCGCGATCGACAGCATGCGCATGGCTAGCGCTGGCACCGCTAGCGGAAGAGCTGCACCGCATGCGCATGTCTAGCGCTGGCACCGCATGCGCATGTCTAGCGCTGGCACCGCATGCGCATGTCTAGCGCTGGCACCGCATGCGGAGGAGCTGCAGCGCATGCGCCCCAGTAGCGCTGCATGCGCCCCGCTAGCATCCTTCCCCGGAGAACCTGCTCAGCCCGGCCAGGCGCCCCGGCGCCCGGATAGGCGTGCATGCAGGGTGTATGCGCCGCATGCGCCCGTATAGCGCCCCGCCGGCAGCCCGCGGCGGCCCGGCCAGCATCCTCCATCGCCTGGCCCGGCCGCGCACAGCGGCACGGCGGCGCCAGGCGCGCCCCCGGTGCCAGGCCTGCAGCGGCCCAGCCCCGGCCGCAGCGGCCCCCCGGCGCGCCCGTGGCGGCCCCTGAGCGCCTCGCAGCGGCCGGCCCCGTGAAGCGGCCCCTGAGCGCCTCGCAGCGGCCGGCCCCGTGAAGCGGCCCCTGAGCGCCATGCGGCCCGCACAGGCGCGTACAGCGCCGGCCAGCGGCGCCCGGCCGCGTGCACGCCCGTGCATCGCTGTACGCGCCTGAGCGCCCCTGAGAGCGGACGGCCAGGCATTCACCCGCCCAGCGCGCTACAGGCCCGCAGCGGTGATCACAGAGATTCCCAGGGGCATGCCAGGCCCGGCCGCACAGCGGCGCCAGCGGCCAGGCGCACAGCGGCGCCAGCGGCCAGGCGCACAGCGACGCCAGCGGCCAGGCGCACAGCGGCGCCGACGGCCAGCACAGCGGCCAGGCCGGCGCACAGCGGGCCCGGGGCACAGCACAGCGGCCAGCCCGGCCGCGCATAGCGGCCAGCCAGGAGGAGGACCCAGGCGCGCAGCCAGCGGCCAGCCAGCGGCCAGGCGCGAGCACAGCCAGCCCGGCCGCGCGGGAGGACCCAGCACAGCCCGGCCAGGCGCGAGCCAGGACCGCGAGCCAGGACCGCCGCCGGCATGCTGGCCGGGGGGGCGCCGGCGCGGTCCGGTCGCCCGGCCCGCTCTGGGTCCCATCGGCGCAGCTGAGAGGCTCGCCTCCGCCCGCGCTCAGTGTCGTGCCCGCCCCGGCCGCCAGGAACATTTACCCGCCCCCCGGCAGGGAAATATCCGCTCAGGCCCGCCCGGGGGCCTCAGGGCGCCGCAGCTCGGACCCGTCTCGGCGCCTTTCCCGGGCGGGCTAGCGCCCAGGGTAGGCCCCGCCCGGCCCGGTCTGCAGGTCCCGGGAGAGGGGGACGGCCGGGCGGCGCCTCCCCCAGCCTGCCACCGCGGCCCGGGATATTTCCCCGGAGGG
>Ga0318555_10000227_pt1 | contig 15370 bp, 12 predicted proteins | sample GRESIP082b2f23_FD_202529 | JGI IMG/M metagenome (GOLD analysis project Ga0318555, IMG submission 202529) | Tropical soil microbial communities from Luquillo Experimental Forest, Puerto Rico - GRE.SIPMG.082b2f23 | ecosystem: Environmental > Terrestrial > Soil > Tropical forest > Bulk soil... | reverse complement strand
GGTGATCGACACCGAGGTTGCGCTCGCCGACTTCGAGCGCGGACTGGCGCGGCTCGAAAGCCGACAGGTGTTCGGAAAGATCATCGTCGCGTTTTGACGGGCCGCCGCGAGCACCGCCCATGACGAAGTCGAGAGCCCTCGCCCAACGGGTCCGCCGGCATATCAAGGCAGGCGTCGACACCGCGCTCGGATCGCTGGCGGTCGGGATGCTGCGGGCGATCCGCGCAACCAACCGCAAGCACATGGCCGACTTCGCCGGCAGCTTCATGCGCAGGCTCGGTCCGAGGCTCAAGGAGCACGAGAGCGGCCGCGCCAATCTCGCAGCCGCCTTTCCGGAGAAATCTCCGGCCGAAATCGAAGCGATCCTGCGCGGCGTTTGGGACAATCTCGGACGCGTGGCAGCCGAGTTCGCCCACATCGATCGCCTGCAAATGTTCGATCCCGACCCGCACGAGATGGGCGACATTCTCTATACCAGCGAAGTCGACAAGCGATTTCGGCGGATGCGGTGCGACGGTAAGCCGGCTCTGGTCTTCGCCGCCCATCTCGCGAATTGGGAACTGCCGGCGTTGGTGGCGGCCAAGTTTCGTCTCGAGACGACCGTGCTCTATCGCGAGCCCAATATCGGCGCCGTCAGCGATGCCATCATCCAGATCCGCAAAGGCAGCATGGGCACCCTAGAGCCGACCGGCCTCGACGCGCCGATCAAGCTCTTGCGCGTGCTCGAAGCCGGCGGCCACGTCGCCATGGTCGTCGACCAACATTACGTGAACGGCGTGGACGTGACCTTCTTCGGGCGGCGCTGCAAAGCGAACCCCTTCATCGCCCGCCTGGCGCGGCACGTCGATTGCCCGATTCACGGCACGCGCATCATCCGCCTGCCCGACCGCCATCGCTTTCGCGTCGATCTGACCGACGCCATCGAGCCGCGCCGCGATGCCGACGGCAAGATCGACGTCGAGGGCACCATGCAGGCCATCACATCGGTGATCGAAGGCTGGGTGCGCGAGTATCCCGAGCAATGGCTGTGGGTGCATCGGCGCTGGCGCTGACGAGAGCGTCGCCGAAGCTTGCCCTTACTTGCCGGTCTTGATCCTGGTCCACAGCCGGTTCATCAGCCGCTGCGTCTTCGGATCGTGGGCGTTGATGGTGTAAAGCTGGCGCATCGTCGCCTCGTCGGGATAGATGGTCTTGTCGTCGAGGATCGCCTTGTCGATGAATTTCTGGCTCGCGAGATTGCCGTTGGCATAGGAAATGAAATTCGTGTTCTTCGCGGCCACCTCGGGCTTCTGCAGATAATTGATGAACGCGTCCGCTTCGGCCACATTCTTGGCGTCGCGCGGAATGCCAAGATTATCGAACCACAATTGCGCGCCTTCCTTCGGTATGGCGTAGGCGATCTCGACGCCGTTCTTGGCTTCCACCGCGCGCTTTTGCGACTGCTTGATGTCGCCGGAAAAGCCCACCACGAGGCAGATCTCGCCGGAGGCGAGCGCGTTGAGGTATTCCGAGGAATGGAATTTGCGCACGAAAGGCCTGATCTGGGTCACAAGATCGGCGGCCTTTTGCAGATCGGCTTCTTTGGTGGTGTTGGGGTCGAGACCGAGATAGTGCAGCGCCGCCGCCAGGATGTCGTCGGAGGAATCGAGCAAATGCACGCCGCAGTCCTTGAACTTGGCCAAGTTCTCGGGCTTGAAGACGATGTCCCAGCTATCGATCTTGGCGTTTGCCCCTAGGACGTCGCGCGCCTTTTTGACGTTGTAGCCGATGCCGGTCGTGCCCCACATGTAATTGACGGCGTATTGGTTGCCGGGGTCGTACACCGCCAGTCGCTCCGAGATCGCCGGCCACATATTGGCGAGGTTCGGCAGCTTCGCCTTGTCCAGCTTCTGAAAAACGCCGGCCTTGATCTGGCGCTCGAGAAAATAGGCCGTCGGCACCACCACGTCGTAGCCGGATTTGCCGGCCAGGAGCTTCGTCTCGAGCGTGTCGTTGGAATCGAAGGTGTCGTAGCGAACCTTGATCCCGGTCTCCTTGCTGAAATCCTCGACGACGTTCGGAGCGATGTAGTCCGACCAATTGTAGACGTTGACGATGCGCTCTTTCGGCTGCGCGGCGGCAGGCGTGATGGTCATGGCGGCGGCTGCAACAAGGGCGAGCCGGATCGGTCGGCGCATGGATCAACTCCTCAAGACCATCGGATGAAGAAGTGGGAAAGGCGTTCTTGGACAGGTTCCGCAGCGAACCGGCTTGCGCTTTGCCGCGGCGCGCTCAGCTCTCGGTCGGCAAACCGACCTCCTTCCAGGCTTTGATGCCGCCGGCGAGATGGGCGTCGTAGGGCAGCCCCGCGGCCTGCGCCATCAACGACGCGGTGACCGACCGGTTGCCCGAGCGGCAGGCGAATACGACCCGCCGGCCCGCCGGATCGGGAATTGCAGCCGGATCGAATTCCGACATCGGAAGATAGAACGCCTGCGGATAACGCTCGATTTCGGTCTCGTTCGGCTCGCGGACATCGACGAGGAGGACCGTGCCTTCGGCGAGCCCCCGCGCCACCTCTTCCGGGGTCAGATCGTGCACGTTCTCTCGGCCAAGCTGAGCGGACATGGGACTTACTCCTCAATTCGGGCGCGGCGGCGCCGCGCATGAAAACAAGTCGCGCGTCACAATCCAAGAATCAAGACCCGCGAGATTTTGCTGCCGGCTAATGTCCCGATTCCGAAGGTCAGATCGTCACCTGCGTGCCCACTTCCACCACCCGTCCGGTGGGGATCTGAAAATAGTCGGTGGCGTCGTTGGCGATGCGCGTGAGCATGATGAACAGACGATCCTGCCAGCGCGGCATGCCGGAATGGGCGGCCGGCTTGAGCGCGCGCCTCGACAAGAAGAACGAGGTCGACATGATGTCGAACTGCCAGCCGTGCTTGCGGGCGATCGCGAGCGCCCTGGGCACGTTCGGGGTCTCCATGAACCCGAAGCGCAGGGCCACACGGGCGAAAGTCTCGCCCACCCTCTCGATGCGCACGCGCTCGGCCGGGTCGGTCCGCGGCAGGTCCGCCGTCTCGATCGTCAAGATGACGTTGTGCTCGTGCAGCACCTTGTAGTGCTTGAGGCTGTGCATGAGCGCGGTCGGCGCCGACTCCGGCGTGCTGGTGAGAAACACGGCGGTGCCGGGCACCCGGGTCGGCGGCTTCTTTTCGAGCATGCGCACGAGGTGATCGAGCGGGATTTCCTGGCGCCGGGTCTTCTCGAACAACAGGCGGCTGCCGCGCCGCCACGTGTACATGACCACCATCACGAGGCCGCCGAGCGCCAGCGGCACCCAGCCGCCCTCGACCACCTTGAGCAGATTGGCGCCGAGAAAGGTCAGGTCGATGAGCAGGAACGGAATGATCAAGGCAGCCGCCGCTAGCGGCGGCCAGCGCCACACCTTCCAGACCACGACGAACGCCATTGTGACCGTGGCAACCATGGTGCCAGTCACCGCGATGCCGTAGGCCGATGCGAGCGCGCTCGAGGAGCGAAACAACGCCACGAGCAGCAGGACGCCGACCAGCAGCAGGAGGTTGACCCGCGGCATGTAGATTTGACCGAACAGCGCCTCCGATGTGTGCCGAATTTCGAGCCGCGGCAGCAGCCCGAGCTGGATCGCCTGGCGAGTCAAGGAATAGGCGCCGGTAATGACGGCTTGGCTCGCGATCACGGTTGCCGCGGTTGCCAACACCACCATCGGCAACAGCGCCCAGTCCGGATAAAGCAGAAAGAACGGGTTCTCGATGCTCTTGGGATCGAGCAAGACGAGCGCACCCTGGCCGAGATAGTTGATCGTGAGCGCCGGCAGCGCGACCCCGAGCCATGCGGTCTGAATCGGGCCGCGACCGAAATGTCCCAGATCGGCATAGAGCGCCTCCGAACCCGTGACCACCAGAAACACGGCGCCCAGCGTTACGAGGCCGATCATGCCGTGGCCGGCGAGGAACGCCACCCCGTAAACCGGATTGAATGCCCGCAGCACCGCGGGATTTTGCATCACCTGCCAAAGTCCGGCGACGGTGATGACGACGAACCACAACAGCATGATCGGACCGAAGAATGCCGCGACCTTGGCCGTGCCGCGCGACTGGAACGCGAACAGCAGCACCAGAATCAGCGCGGTCAGCGGCACCACGTACGGATCGAACGCCGGAGTGACGACCTTCAGACCTTCGATCGCCGAGAGCACCGACAACGCCGGTGTGATCATGGCGTCGCCGTAGAACAGCGCTGCGCTGATGATGCCGCACAACACGACGGCGCCGGCATGCTTGCTCAGCGCGCGTTGCGCCAATGCCATCAGCGCGAGCGTGCCGCCCTCGCCGTTGTTGTCGGCGCGCAGCAGGATGACAACGTATTTGAGCGTGACGACGAGAATGAGTGCCCAAATAATGAGCGACAGAATGCCGAGAACGACGGTTTCGCCGGCAGGATTACCGGCGCCGACCGCCGCCACCACGGATTCGCGCATCGCATAGAGGGGGCTCGTGCCGATGTCGCCGTAGACGACGCCGATCGTCCCCAGCGTGAGCGCCCAGAAACCGACCCTCGAACGCGCGTCGGTGCCGCGTTCGCCCGCAATCACGGCTCGCTGAACGGCGGCAACCTGGGACCCCGTGTTTTCGCTTGCTACCTGGACCATGGGGGCAGGGTCAATCCCGACGCCTCGCAAAACGGGCGGCGCCTTATATCACCGCTTACCCGAAGGCAACATGCCCCGGCAAGACAAGTTCCGCGCGCGCGCCACGCGTTTCCCACGACCGGCGGGGCGCCACCTCGCCATGGAACGCTTCAGGCCGAGATGTTCCCGTACTCTTCCTTGAGAAGCCCGAGCCGGGCGTACATATCGCGGTCGGACACCTGGAACAGGCGCGCTGTCCCGCCGCTGCTCTTGTGAACGATCCGGTTGCCCTGCGGCAATGTGAAGATGTCCCGCTTATTCCATCGAATGGTGTCGTCGCCGACCTGGCTTTCGCCGGAGCCTTCCACCACGCAGCACACGGAGTTCGCCGTGGTGCGGAAGGGCAGCGTGATCGCGTCGGGATCGAGCTGCACCAGGAAGCAATCCATCATCCCCATCGCCGACCCGCCGGTGAGCGGATTGATGTAGCGCACGCGCCGCGAGCCATCGCGCGCGGACGGAGCAACGGCGACCGCCGCCGCGGCCGTCGCATAGGGATAACGGAACACCGGCGAATAATCTTTGGTCGCGTAGTTGGTATCGGGCACGACATTAGCGACCGCAAAGGCGGCGTCGGCGACGGTCTCCGGCATGTCGGCGACTGGCCCCGGCTCGAATGCACCCGTTCCCATATAGCGCTGGAACGGCACGTCGAGCGCATCGAGCCACACGATCGGCGCGTCGCCCTGATGGATATGCTCATGCCAGGTCCAGGACGGCGTGAGGATGAGATCGCCCTCCTCCATCGGACAGGGCTTGCCATCCACGATCGTGGTCGCGCCCGAGCCCTCAAGCACGAAACGCAAGGCATTCATCGTGTGGCGATGTGGTCGCGCCTTCTCGCCCGGCAACAGAATTTGGATGTTGGCGGAGAGCGTCCGCGAGGTCTGCTGCTCGTCCTGATGTTCCGCTATCGGAGGGACGAGCTGCAGCACCCGCCGTTCGACCACCTCCGGCGAGGCAACGTCGATGGCAGCGGAGATCAGCGGTCGGATCTTGTCCCACGACCACAGATAAGCGGCCTCCGGCAGCGGCGCCGGCCGATGCGCCCTCGCATTCTCCCACAACGGCGCGAGATTGGCCTCTTTCCATGCCTTGCGGATCTCGCTGATATCGGACTGGGCGACGGCGGACATGGCGCGCAACCTTTCTCGTGTCGACGACGATCGAACGAAAGTCTAGATCACGTCCACACGCTGTCAATCGAGATGGAGCGCGTGTGCGCGCGCGTGGACGGCGATGGGCGCGCTCGATTGACTGTCGGCTCTGTCGCCCTATAGTGCGCGACATCCCAGATCATCGCAGGCCGATACTTCCACGCGAGCGGAACGAAAAAGGACGGCACCCCATGCAGTTCGGCGTGCAGTTTTTTCCCGCCGTCGATCACACCGACAAGAGCGCCGCCGATTACTACGCCGAGTCGCTTGCGATCGCGCAAGAAGCGGAAACATTGGGCTTTACGCACGCACGCACCGTCGAGCATTACTTCACCCGTTACGGCGGCTATAGCCCCAATCCAATCGTCTTCCTCACCGCCGTGTCGCAGCGCACCAAGACGTTGCGCCTCGTCACCGGCGCGGTGCTGCCGGTGTTCAACCATCCGTTCAAGCTCGCCGGCGAAATCGCGATGCTCGACGGCATTTCGGGCGGGCGGCTCGACGTCGGATTCGCGCGCGCGTTTCTACCGCACGAATTCCGCCGCTTCGGCATCTCGCCCGACGAGTCGCAGGCACGGTTCCGCGAAGGCCTCGAACAGATCGAACTGTTGCTAACGCAGGAGAATGCCACTCACCGCGGTCGCTTCCATTCGTTCGAGAGCGTGACCTCGCTGCCGCGGCCGACGCAGCGCCCGCGCCCCAAGTTCTACATCGCGGCGACCCAGACGCCGGAGTCGTTCGAGTTCGCCGGCAGCAAAGGCTATGCGCTGATGGCGATTCCGATCGGTCCGATCGGGCCGCTCATCGAGCTCTATCGCAAAGCGTGGCGCGCGGCCGGCCATCCCGGCGACGGCGAGGTGATGGTGGCGTTCCACATGTTCTGTCATGAGGATGCGCGGCTCGCGCGCGAGATCGCGCGCCCGCCGTTCGAGGAGTATTTCCGCGCGCTCAACGAGGCGGTGGGCGATTGGGCGAGGGGTACGACCTCCAAGGATTATCGCGACTACGACAAGTCGATGCGCAGGCTGCGCTCGTTCACCCTCGACGGCCAGATCGCCTCGGGCGGCGCCTGGGTCGGCACGCCGGACGAGATCAAGGCCATCATCCGCCGCGTCGTCGAATCGATCGGCCCGTTCGAGCACGCCTCTTTGCAGATCAATTTCGGCACGCTCGATTTCCATGCGGCGCAAGAGTCCATGCGCCTGTTCGCGACCGAAGTGATACCGGAGTTCGCCGCAGGCGCGTCCCCCGCGCAACGACCCGAGGTCCTGGCGCAGGCTCGCTAGCTCAGTGCGGCTGCGCGACGATGCGGATATACGGCCGCGGCGCTTTCCAGCCCTGCGGGTATTGCTGCTTGGCTTCCTCGTCGCTGACCGAGCCGGCGATGATCACGTCCTCGCCGTGCTTCCAGTTCACGGGCGTAGCCACTTTGTGCTTGGCGGTGAGCTGCAGCGAATCGATCACCCGCAGCACCTCGTCGAAGTTGCGGCCCGTGGTCATCGGGTAGACCAGGACGAGCTTGATCTTCTTGTCGGGTCCGATGATGAAGACGTTGCGCACGGTCTGATTGTCGGCCGCCGTCCGCACCGCTGCGTCGCCGGTCGCCGTGGCCGGAAGCATGTCGTAGAGCTTCGCGATCTTGAGATCGCAATCACCGATGATCGGGTAGTTCGGGGCGTACCCCTGCGTCTCCTTGATGTCGTTGGCCCATCCCGCATGCTTGTCGATCGGGTCGACCGAGAGGCCGATGATCTTGACGCCGCGTTTGTCGAACTCGGGCTTGATCTTGGCCATGTAGCCCAGTTCGGTCGTGCAAACCGGGGTGAAATCCTTCGGATGCGAGAACAGCACGCACCAGGAGCCGCCCATCCACTCATGAAAGCGAATGCGGCCCTGCGTCGTGTCGGCTTCGAAATCCGGTGCAAGATGATTGAGTCCCAAGGTCATGGCCGTTGCTCCTGCGTCGTCTCGTGGACCATAAGCGGCGCTTTGCCGCAGCCCCGATTCCGGTGCGCAGTCCGCGAGCGGTTGGCTTCGTGCCAAGATGACAGACTCGCTAACGGCAGACCTTGAAGTAATCCTGGTTTATCCCTGAGATAGTCGCGATTTTCGCCTGGGGTCGTGGGTTTTAGCCGCGGTATAATGTGCGCTGGGTTGGGAGCCCCCGGATGCGCTTTCTGTTCGGCGACTACGCGCTCGACCTCGAGCGGCGCGAGCTGCGGCGCGGTGCCGAGTTGGTCGAGGTCGAACCACAGGTATTCGATCTCCTGGCGTATCTGGTCGAGCACCGGGATCGCGTCGCGAGCAAGGATGATCTGCTGGCGGCGGTCTGGCGCGGACGGATCGTCTCGGAGTCGACGTTGACCAGCCGGATCACCGCCGCGCGGCAGGCGATCGGGGACAGCGGCGAACAGCAGCGCTTCATACGCACGGTGTGACGCCGCGGCTTCAGGTTCGTCGGCGAGGTGCGCGAGCAGTCTGCCGCGCCGCCCGCCGGCGGGCCGGACCATGTGCCCGGCAGGGCGGATCGTATGCCCGCCCAGGAGGTGAGCTTCTGCCGCACCTCGGAGGGCATCAATCTCGCGGTCGCGGTGTGCGGAAAGGGCCTGCCCGTGGTCAAGGCCGCGAATTGGATGAACCACGTCGAGTTCGATTGGCAAAGTCCGGTGTGGTCGCCGCTGCTCACGCGGCTGGCGGCGCAATTCCGCCTGATCCGCTACGACGAGCGCGGAACCGGCCTTTCCGATTGGGACGTCGGCGAGATTTCATTCGAAACGTTCGTGCGCGATCTCGAGACGGTGGCCGACGCGCTTGATCTTCATCGTTTCGCGCTGTTCGGCAACGCCCAGGGCGCCGCGGTCGCGATCGCCTATGCGGTGCGCCATCCCGAGCGCGTGTCGCGGCTCGTGCTTTCCGGAGGCTACGCGCAAGGCTGGCGCGCGCGGGGAAACCCGGCTGAAATCGAGGGGCGCAAGGCGTTGCTCAGGCTCGTTCGCGTCGGCTGGGGGCAGGACAACCCCGCCTTCCGGCAGGTTTTCACCTCGCTCATGATCCCCGGCGGGACGCTCGAACAGTCGCAGTGGGTCAACGATCTGCAGCGCGTGTCCACCTCACCCGCGAATGCGGCCCGCCTGCTGCAGGTGTTCGGCGACATCGATGTCACCCAGTTGTTACCGCGCGTCGCCGCACCGACGCTCGTGCTGCACAGCCGCGGCGACGCCCCCTGCCCGTTCGAGCAGGGGCTGATGCTCGCGCGCGGAATCCCCAATGCCCGGTTCGTTGCGCTCGAAAGCCGCAACAACGTCATCCTGTCGCACGAGCCGGCATGGCAGCGCTTCGTGGCGGAGGTCTGCGCCTTTTTGGACGAGAATGGCGGTTCAAAATCCGCCGCCTAGGACGGCGACGGCGCTGCGTCAGGGCGATATCCCGCTCAATACGATCGTTTGCCGGAGTCGGCGGCCGATCCGTCTCTCGTCAACTTCGCCCGCTTCCCGCGCGGCGCAAGCTGCGCTATCTGACATGGGAAACGACGGCTCTCCAACGCGAGCCAAGCGTCCGAGGGAGGCACGCATGCGCGAAATCGGCCATTTCATCGGCGGCAAGAAAGTCGCAGGCACGTCCGGCCGCAGCGGCGACGTGTTCAACCCCAATACCGGCGAGGTGCAAGCCAAGGTCAGCTTCGCCAAGAAATCGGAGGTGGAGCAGGCGATCGCCAATGCGGAGGCGGCGCAGCCGGCCTGGGCCGCGACCAACCCGCAGCGACGCGCGCGGGTCCTGTTCAAGTTCCTGGAGCTCGTGCAAAAAGAGCTCGACAGCCTCGCCCAGCTCCTGTCTTCCGAGCACGGCAAGACCATCGCCGACTCCAAGGGCGACATCCAGCGCGGACTCGAAGTGGTCGAGTTCGCGTGCGGCATCCCACACCTGTTGAAGGGCGAATTCAGCGAGAGCGCCGGACCCGGCATCGATCTGTTCTCGCTGCGCCAGCCGCTCGGCGTCGTCGCCGGCATCACGCCGTTCAACTTCCCGGCCATGATCCCGATGTGGAAGTTCGCGCCCGCGCTCGCCTGCGGCAACGCCTTCATTCTCAAGCCGTCGGAGCGCGATCCCTCGGTGCCCATGCGGCTCGCCGAGCTGCTGGTCGAAGCCGGCCTGCCGGCGGGCGTGCTTAATGTCGTCAACGGCGACAAGGAGGCCGTCGACACGCTGCTCACCGATCCGCGTGTGCGCGCTATCGGTTTCGTCGGCTCGTCTGCGATCGCGGAATACATCTACACCACCGGCTGCGCGCACGGGAAACGCGTGCAGTGCTTCGGCGGCGCCAAGAATCACATGGTGGTGATGCCGGATGCCGACATGGACCAGGCGGTCGACGCGCTGATCGGCGCCGGCTACGGCTCGGCTGGCGAACGCTGCATGGCGGTCTCGGTCGCGGTGCCGGTCGGCAAGAAGACCGCGGACATTCTGGTCGAGAAGCTCATCCCGCGCGTCGAGAGCTTAAAGGTCGGACCTTCGAGCGATCCGCAGGCCGACTATGGGCCGATGGTCACCAAGGCGCATCTCGAAAAGGTGAAGAGCTACGTCGACCTCGGCCTCAAGGAAGGCGCCAAGCTCAAGGTCGACGGCCGCGGCTTCAAGCTGCAAGGCTACGAGAGCGGCTTCTTCATGGGCGGCTGCCTGTTCGACGAGGTGACGCCCGAGATGCGCATCTACAAGGAGGAAATCTTCGGCCCGGTGCTCTCGGTCGTGCGCGCCAAGACCTATGAGGAGGCGCTGCGGCTTCCTTCCGAGCACGACTACGGCAACGGCGTCGCCATCTTCACCCGCGACGGCGACACCGCCCGCGACTTCGCAACCCGCGTCAATGTCGGCATGGTGGGCGTGAACTTCGCGATCCCGGTGCCGCTCTCCTATTACACCTTCGGCGGCTGGAAGCGCTCGGGATTCGGCGACCTCAATCAGCACGGGCCCGACGCCGTGCGCTTTTACACCAAGACCAAGACGGTGACCTCGCGCTGGCCCTCGGGCATCAAGGAAGGCGCCGAATTCGTCATTCCGACGATGAAGTGAGCGCGCGATCGAGCCGCAGGCGCAGTCGGTCAGCGCGCTTTATCACCCTCTCCCCTTGCGGGAGAGGGTGGACGCGAGTGAAGCGAGCGCCCGGGTGAGGGGTGTGCGCACCAAAAGAACCCCTCACCCGGCTCGTCCGCTGCCCGAGATCACACTCCAACGCGAGCACCAGCAAGGAGCACGCCATGGCCGAATACGAGCTCTACTGCTTCGCCCAATCCGGTAACGCCTACCGTGCCGCGTTGATGCTCAATCTCATCGGCGCCGACTGGGAGCCGCGCTTTGTCGATTTCTTCGGCAAGGGCGAGCCGCGTTCGCCGGAATACCGCGCCAACGTCAACGAAATGGGCGAGGTGCCGGTGCTGGCGCATCAAGGAAAGAAGCTCAGCCAGTCCGGCGTGATCCTGAACTATCTCGCCGAGCGGTCGGGAAAATTCCGCCCCGAGGGCGAAGACGAGCGGCTCGAGGCGCTGCGGTGGATCATCTTCGACAATCAGAAGGTCAACGGCTTTCTCGGCCCCTATCGCTTCCTGCGATGTTTCGCCAAACCGCCGGGCGATCCGGCCGTGCTCGCGTTCCTCAAGGGGCGCATCGACAACAACGTCGCCATCGTCGACAAGCGGCTCTCGACCCGGCCCTTCCTGCTCGGCGCGCGCCCAACCATCGCCGATCTCTCGCTGGTCGCTTATCTTTACTATCCGGCGGAGGAATTCGGCTTCGATATCGCCGCCCAGCACAAGAACATCGCGGTTTGGCTCGACCGCGTCAAAGTGTTGCCGGGTTGGAAGCATCCCTACGACCTGATGCCGGGGCATCCGCTGCCGGGCCGCTAACCCATAGTGTCACCCGCGGGCTTGACCCGCGGGTCCATCTACTTCGCAAAAGGCTACTTGCGAAGGAGATGGATTGCCGGGTCAAGCCCGGCAATGACGGGTGCGTCCCGCTCGTGTACTCCCTCCGCCCCTCAATTGAGCCGGGCGGGCCGGCTGGGGTCGCCAGGGTGCTCGGGATGGCCGGGCGAGAGCGAGGGCGCCTCGCTTTGCGGAGGGGCGTGCGCGCCCGCACGCGCGGCGAGCGGGACGCTCGCGCCGGCTGCATCCTTGCGCTCGTGTTTGCGATAGGACAGATAGCCCAGCGGCAGGCTCGCGAGAAAGCAGACCGTGCCGATGGTCAGCACCACCCAGGGATAGGAAATCAGCAGCGCAAAGAACAGCACCACCGCGACGAAGACCGGGAGCACCATCTCGGGCGCGACCCGTTTGCCGACCCGTTTGCCGGAAAATACCGGCAGCCGCGATACCATGAGAAACGCGATGGTGAGCGTATAGACCAGCGCCACCGGGGCCACGAAGACGACGCGCGGCATGCCGAGGAAATAGACGTAGATCGGCAGCAGCACGGTGATCGCGCCGGCGGGCGCCGGCACGCCCACGAAGAAGTTTGCCGCCCAAGCCGGTTTGTTCGGGTCGTCGGCCATCACGTTGAAGCGCGCAAGGCGCAGCCCCGTCGAGATTGCAAACACCATGGCCGCGATCCAGCCCGCATTGCCGAGCTCGTGGAGTCCCCAGAAGTACAGCATCAGCGCCGGCGCGACACCGAAATTGACGAAATCGGCGAGACTGTCGAGCTCGGCGCCGAAACGCGACGTGCCCTTGAGCATGCGCGCGATGCGGCCGTCGATGCCGTCGAGCAGCGCCGCAAAGACGATAGCCGCGACCGCCCATTCGAGCTTGTCCTCGACCGCGAGCCGAATGGCCGTCAATCCCGCGCACAGCGCCAGCAACGTGATCAAGTTCGGCAGGAGCGTGCGCACCGGGATCAGGCGGAAACGCGGGCGCCTGCCCTCGAGACGGCGGGGATCGAACGGTGAGAACGGCATGGCGCTACTATAGCGGAAGGGTCGCGGCGCCGCCAGGGCAGCGCCGATTAACCGTTATTGATTAAGAGTTTAACCCACGCGGAAGGTGCGCTGCGGGTCGCGGGCGGTGAGATCGGCGATGACCGTTTCACCGGCGATGGCGGTCTGCCCCTCGGCGATGAGCGGCCACACGCCCTCGGGCAGATAGACGTCCACGCGCGAGCCGAAGCGGATCATGCCGATGCGCTCGCCGGCGCCGACGGTTGCGCCCTCGCGCACGAACGAGACGATTCGGCGCGCAATCAAACCCGCGATCTGCACCACGGCGATGCGCCCCCTGTCGCCCGCGATGACGAGGCAATTGCGCTCGTTGTCCTCGCTCGCCTTGTCGAGGTCGGCGTTGAGGAAGGCGCCGTGGCGATAGATCATGCGCTCGATCTTGCCCGCGAGCGGGCTGCGGTTCACGTGGCAGTCGAACACGCTCATGAAGATCGACACCCGCGGCAGCGGCCGTTCGCCGAGCTCAAGCTCTTTCGGCGCCACGGCATTGACGATGCGGCTTACCCGCCCGTCGGCAGGAGCCACCACGATCCCGTCGCGGATCGGCGTCACGCGCGCGGGATCGCGGAAAAAATAGATGCACCAGAGCGTGGCCAGCGCACCGAGCCAACCGAGCAGGGGCCACAGCCAGAACAGCAGCAGGCTCACCACGGCGAACACGCCGATGAACGGCAGGCCCTCGCGGTGGACCGGCGCCAGCTGGGAGCGGATGGAGGCGAGAACCGACATGATCACTCCGCCGCGTCGGCGCGCTCGATCGGTGGCCCGGAGAGCTCCTTGTCGATCGGCGCTTCGGCCTCGTCCACCGACGGCGGGTTGCGGTTGGGCGCGGCGACGTCATCGTCCACCAGCGCGAGTTTTTCGCGCGCCGCCGCAGCCTCGCGCTGCCGGTTCCACATGCTGGCATAGAGCCCGCCTTTTGCGATGAGTTGATGGTGGTTGCCGCGCTCGACGATGACCCCTTGATCCAGCACGATGATCTCCTCGGCGTCGACAATGGTCGAGAGCCGATGCGCGATGACGAGCGTGGTGCGGTTCTCCGACACCTGCTCGAGCGCATCCTGGATGTCCTTCTCGGTGTGACTGTCGAGCGCGGAGGTTGCCTCGTCGAGCAGCAGGATCGGCGGAGCTTTCAAGATGGTGCGCGCGATGGCGACGCGCTGCTTTTCGCCGCCGGACAGTTTCAAGCCGCGCTCGCCCACCTCCGTTTCGTAGCCCTTGGGCGACAGGCGGATGAAATCGTCGATCTGGGCGAGCCGCGCCGCCTGCTCGACCTCGGCGTCGCTCGCTTCCCAGCGGCCGTAGCGGATGTTGTAGCGGATGGTGTCGTTGAACAGCACGGTATCCTGCGGCACCATGCCGATGGCCGCCCGCAGCGATTTCTGCGTGACGTCGCGGATGTCCTGGCCATCGATCGAAATGCGCCCGCCGCTGACCTCGTAGAAGCGGAACAGCAGCCGCGAGATGGTGGATTTGCCGGCGCCGGAGGGACCGACCACCGCCACCTTGTGGCCGGCGGGGACCTCGAAGGTGAGCCCTTTGAGGATTTCTCGATCGGGCTCGTAGGCGAAGGAGACGTTCTCGAAGCGGATCGCGCCGCGCTTGACCACGAGCGGCTTGGCGTCCGGCTTGTCCTTGATCTCCGGCTCGCGCGCGAGGATCGCGAACATCCGCTCGATGTCGATCACCGCCTGCTTGATCTCGCGATAGACCATGCCCATGAAATTGAGCGGCTGGTAGAGCTGGATCATCATGGCGTTGATCATCACGAAGTCGCCGATGGTGTTGGTGCCGGCCTTGATGCCGTAGGCGCACATCACCATCACCGCGGCAAGGCCGATCGTGAAGATCGTGGCTTGGCCGGCGTTGAGCACGGCGAGCGAGACATAGGCCTGGACGCTCGCCCGCTCGTAGCGCGCCATCGAGCGGTCGTAGCGGGCGGCCTCGCGCTCCTCGGCGACGAAATATTTCACCGTCTCGTAGTTGAGCAGCGAGTCGATCGCCTTGACGTTGGCGTCGGTGTCGCTGTCGTTCATGCGGCGGCGGATGTTGATACGCCACTCGGTCGCCTGATACGTGAACGCCATGTAGAGCGCGACGACGGCGAGAATGACGACGACGTAGCGCCAGTCGAACTGATAGAGCAGCACGATCAGGATCAGCGCAAGCTCGATGATCGTCGGCACCAGCTGCATGATCACCATGCGCACGATCGTCTCGATGGCGTTGCGCCCGCGCTCGAGCACGCGCGTCAGGCCGCCGGTCTTGCGCTCGAGATGAAAGCGCAGCGAGAGCTGGTGCATATGCTCGAAGGTGCGGTAGGCGAGCCGCCGGACCGCGTTCATGGCGACCTGGGCGAAGATGCCGTCGCGCATCTGGGTGAGCACCGCCATCAAGATGCGCGTCCCGCCGTAGGCGATGGTCATGAGGATCGGGGCCGCGAGCGCCCAGACGAGCCATGCCGACGGCAGGACCGGCGCGCTCCCCTCCCCGGTCAGCGCGTCGGTTGCCCAC
>Ga0318555_10000205_pt1 | contig 15816 bp, 12 predicted proteins | sample GRESIP082b2f23_FD_202529 | JGI IMG/M metagenome (GOLD analysis project Ga0318555, IMG submission 202529) | Tropical soil microbial communities from Luquillo Experimental Forest, Puerto Rico - GRE.SIPMG.082b2f23 | ecosystem: Environmental > Terrestrial > Soil > Tropical forest > Bulk soil... | reverse complement strand
GTCCGGGAGCGGGGGCGCGGTGTGATCATCCGACGGGGGCGGGGACTTGCGGTTGAGCCTGGCGCAGCGAGCTCACCGCCGCGGCATCCGGGCGCCATGCATTCCCGATGGTCTCCACCGTCACGAAGCAGTTGTAATCCGGCTCGCCGCTCACCGGATCGAAGCGGCGCGTGATCAGCACGTTCGTCTCGGGCCAGTAGGCCTGGAGATTGCGGCGCTTCATCGGCGCGAGCTTCGCCACGCCAAGCCACTCGCCGACGTCGCTCTTGAGCCTGACCTCGGCCCCGTCCGCGATCCCGAACGCGGCGGCGTCCTCGGGATGGATCAGCACGTCGCGCCGATCGTCCGAGCCCATCAGGAAATCCTTCCTGCCGTGGCTCATGCTGTTGAACTGCTTCCCGCGCCGCGTGGTGAGATAGAACCAGCCGGGTGGAATCGTGATCTCGGGCGGCTCGACCACGCTGAAGCGCGCGCGCCCGCCCGGCATGCGCGTGAAGCCGTCGGTGAAGAGCCGCTCGCCGCCCCATTGCACCCACTGGCCCTCGCGATCGAGCCGCTCGATCCCGGCGTAGAGCGGCATCGCGCGCGCCATCTCGGCGCGGATGTCCGCGGTGCCGCGCCACGGGAAGCTCGCGGCGAGCGCCGGGCGGGCGGCGAGCGCGATCTCGACCGGGATCCGCCACTCCGGCCGCGCCTCGGCGATGCGCGGGCCCGGGATCTCGGGCGTGAAGCGGATGCGCCGTTCGGTGCTGGTCGCGGTCCCGCCGCCCGGCGTCTCATAGCGCGTCTGCGCGGGAAGCAGGAGCACGACGCGCCCGGGCAGCAGCGCGGACGTGTTGAGGACGATGTCCTGGTGGATGCGCAGGCCCACCCGTGACAGCGCCTCGCTCATGAATGCCCGATCGGGCATGGTCTCGAACAGGTTTCCGCCGACCGAGTAGAGCGAAGCCAGCTCGCCGCGATGCGCGGCCTCCAGCATCTGGAGCGTACGGTGTCCCTTCCACGCCGGGATCGGCGCGCCCCACAGCTCCTCGAAGCGACGCCGATCCTGATCCACCGCGACCTCGAATCCGCCCGGGAGCTTGTCCGGATCCACGCCGCACTCGCCGCCACCCTGGACGCCCGAGTGCCCGCGGATCGGCATGAGGCCGCACTTCTCGCGCCCGAGGAATCCGCGCGCGAGCGCGAGATTGACGAGCGCCTTCACGTTGTCCACGCCGAAGCGGTGCTGCGTGAGGCCCATGCTGTAGACGAACACGCAGCTCTTCGCGGCCGCGAGCTGGTCCGCGAGCCGCCGCATGTCGTCGCGCATGAGCCCGGATTTCTCCTCGAGCGTCTCCCACGCGAGCGACTGCGCGTGGAGCCGGACGCCGTCGAACCCTTCGGTGCGCTCGGCGATGAAGCGCTCGTCGCACGCGCCGCGCTCGATCAGGTGCTTCAGGACGCCCTGCATGCACGCGATGTCGCCGCCGACCGAGACCTGAAAGAAATCGTCCATCAGGCGCGTGCCGAACAGCGCGCTCCTCAGATCGCTCGGCACCCAGTAGCGCTCGAGCCCGGGCTCGCGCATCGGGTTCACGACCACGATGCGGGTGCCGCGGCGCTTCGCGTAGCACAGGTACTTCATCGTGACGGGCTGGTTGTTCGCGAGGTGGGAGCCCCAGATCACGACGAGGTCGCTGCCGATCAGGTCCTTGAGCGAGCACGTGGGGGCGGGAACGCCGAGCGTGTCCTTGAGCCCCGCCACGCTCGCGGCGTGGCACTGGCGCGCGCACAGGTCCACGTGATTGGAGCCCATCAGCCGCGCCGCCTTCGTGAACGCGTAATACGTCTCGTTCGTGATCCCGCGCGACGTCGCGAAGAAGCCCATGCGCTCGCCCGGCACGTCACGCAGCGTCTCGGCGACGATCGAGTACGCCTCGTCCCACGACAGCCGGTGGATCGTGTCGCTCCCGGCGCGATGGATCATCGGGAACGGGATGCGCCCGAGCGCGTGCAGCTCCTCGTTCGATCTCGCGCGCAGCGCGGCGAGCGAGCGCAGCGATTCCCCGGGCGCGGGCCCTATGGTGTTCAGGCGCAGGAGCTTCAAGCGCGTCATGCAGAGGTGGACGCCGTCGATCACGTCGTCGCGCAAGCCGCGCGGCCCGAGCGAGCACCCGTCGCACACGCCGTGGTTCAGGATGCGCCACGCGTAACCGAGGTTGTCGCGGTTCTCCCACACGACCTGCGCCATCTCGACGAACGGGCGGGGGCGCGGATGGCGGCCCGGGCCGAACGGGAGGAGATCGCGCAGGCGAAATCTCCCGCCGCCCGACTGCAGGGGATGAGCCATGCGGCGAGATTAGCTCCGAACCATCGGGCGGAAAAGCGCGCGTGACGCGCCGCGCGGGACGCGCGTCAGGGCAGGCGCGTCCTGAAGTACGCGGTCCACGCCGAGTCGCGCGCGGCTCGGAACGCCTTGAACGCGAGCGACTCGGCGGGCGCGGTCTGGTATTCGACCACCGTGCCTGCATTGAGATCGAACACGCGCACGAACGCGTAACGCGCGCCCGTGGTGTCGCCGCCCGCGCTCGTCCCGGTGATCGCGAAGCGCTCGTTCGCGAGCCAGAACGCGCCGTCGCAGTCGCCCGTCCGCCACGACGTCTCGAGCCCGGACGTGCTGCGCGTCTTGAGGTCGACGAGCGCGGGAGCGGACTTCTCGCCACGCGTCAGCTCGACCGTGCGCTCGTCCATCGTGGCGTTGAATTTCGTGTCGGGATCGATGAAGCGCGTCGAGTCGGGCGACCAGATCGCGAACAGCCGCCGCCGCCGCGCCTCCTCCCAGCGCATGAGGTCATAGCGATGGATGTCGTGAAGCGTGAACGGCTCCTCGCTCGCGCGGTGGAACGACTGGATCGACGCGCCGCGATCCACGTACTGCCACAGCGCGATCGCGGTCGAGAGGTGCGGCCCGAGCGCATCGAGCAGCGTGTCGCGCGCGGCCGGCGGCGTCGTCTCGCGCGCTGCGGGCGTCGCCGCCGGCTTCGAGCAGCCGGCGGCGACCGCGAGCGCGAGCGCGAGCCACACGCGATGAAACTCCCGGCGCATCAGTACGTGACCGTGATCCCGGTCTGGAGGTTCACGTGCTCGCGCTGGTCGCCGAACAGCTGCTGCACCACCGGAATCTGCACGCCGAGCTTGAGCGCGGCCGTGGATGTGAGCCGAATGCTCGTCTTCGGCGTCACGTACAGCACCGTGCCGCCGGTGTTCGGATCCGCCCCGCCGCTCCGCAGATCCTTTTGCGAGGTGCGCACGTTCAGCTCCGCGGTGCCGGTCGCATACGCCATCAGCGCGTGCTGGTACGAGAGATTCGCGGCCACCATGTTGCCGTAGCGATAGTCGTGCGCGTTCGTGCCGTTCCAGCGGGCCATCGCCGACGCGTACCAGTGCGAGGCGGAATTCGGCGCGATCGAGTACGAGAGGCCGGTCATGAGCGACGTCGCGCCGGAGCCGGGCTGGAGGTGCTCGTCGGCGCGCTCGCCGTCGATCGTCCGCTCGTTCTGACCCCAGCCCGTCTTGACCCCGACCATCAGCGCCATCCAGTCCGAGATTCCGCCCGAGCGCTGGAAGAGATTGACGTGCGCGAACAGATCGGGGTCGGAGACGCCGAGCATGGTCTCTGTGCCGGCGGGATCGGTGATGGCGCGCGACGTGAACGGCAGGCGCGCGACGAATCGCAGGCGCGGAAGCGGCGCCCACGAGGCCGCGGCCGTCAGTACGTACGCCGACTCGTACTCGCGGCCGCTCGGGAAGTCCTCGGCGATCTGATCCTTGCTCAGGTGATCGAAGTCGGCGGACAGGCGCCACGCGCGGTCGCCGAACAGGTTGTCACCGAGCAGGCGATATGTGGGATCGCCGCACTGGCACATCGAGCACGCCAGCGCAGCGCCGGAGAGCACGACGGTCGCGCTCACCGCGGCGAGCAGGGCAAGGGATCCACGGCGCATCCAGCGGACTCTAGCGCGCGGCCGCGCGCAAGTCACGCGCCGCCCGCGCCCGCGCCGGCCGCTGGAGCAGCTCGGCGCGCGCGATTATCATGCGCGGCGCCATCGCCCGTCCCCGCAACGCACGCGAACCCCCGGAGTCCCCATGAAATACCGGCGTCTCGGCTCGAGCGGCCTCAAGGTTTCCGAACTCTCCCTCGGATCGTGGACCACGTACGGCGGATCGGTCGACGAATCCGACGCGATCGCGATCGTCCGCCGCGCGTTCGAGCTGGGCGTGAACCTGTTCGACACCGCCGACGTCTACGTGCGCGGCGCCGCTGAGACCGTGCTCGGGCGCGCGCTCACCGGCCTGCCGCGCGAGCAGATCGTGCTCGCCACGAAATGCATGGGCCGGGTCTGGGACGGCCCGCTCGGCGCGGGGCTCTCGCGCAAGCACATCTTCGACGCGATGGATCAGAGCCTGCGCCGACTCCAGGTGGACTACGTGGATCTCTATCAGGCGCACGCGCCGGACACCGACACGCCGATCGAGGAGACGGTCGAGGCGTTCGAGGACCTCGTGCGCGCCGGGAAGGCGCGCTACGTGGGGTTCTCGAACTTCGACCGCGAGCCCGCGCTCGCGCGCCGCGCGGTGGCGCATCAGAACGCCCGCGGGTGGTCGCGCTTCATCTCGAGCCAGCCGCGCTACAGCCTCGTGGACCGGCACGTCGAGCCGGAGCATGTCGGGTTCTGCCAGGCGAACGGGATCGGGATGATCGTGTACTCGCCGCTCGCGCAGGGTGTGCTCACGAACAAGTACGCGGCCGGGGCCGTGCCGGCGGGCAGCCGCGCGACCACGCGGTTCGCGAACTTCCTGACCAGCGAGAAGGCGATGACGCCCGAGAATGTCGCGGCGGCCGAGCGCTTTGCCGCGTGGTGCCGGGCGAAGGGTCTCGAGCCTGCACCGGTCGCGATCGCATGGGTGCTGCGCTGCCCGCAGGTCTCGAGCGCGATCCTCGGCGCGACGCGCATCGGGCAGCTCGAGCAGAATCTGACCGCCGGCGAGATCCAGCTCGGCGACGCGGACTGGCGCGAGGTGGAAGCCGCGATCGCGGGCACGCCGGCCGGCGGCGCGCCGCGCCGCGGCGGAGCGCGCGCAAAGACGGCGCGCGGCAAGAAAGCGCGGGCGCGCGCGCGCAGGAGCTGAGCGCGGCGCCTGCGGCGCCTCTGCGCCGGCCGTCCGCTGCGCGCCGCGTGATACAATTCCCGCGTGCAGGATCCCACCGTCCTCATCCTTGGAGCAGGAGTTTCCGGGCTTGCCTGCGCCCGCGAGCTTGCGCGCCGCGGCGTGTCGTGCCGCGTGCTGGAGCGCTCGAACGCAGTCGGCGGCCGCGCCGCGACGCTGGAATGGCACGGCGTCCGCGTGGACCCCGGGCTCCCGTTCCTGCACGCGAGGAGCGCCGAATTCGGCGACGTCCTGAATGAGCTCGATCCGTCGGGCAAGGTGGTGGGCTGGCCGAGCGAGGTGATCACGCCGCGGCTCGCGGCGCTGCCGGATTCGCTGAAGCCCGGCTACCGGCGCATGGCGCGCCGCGCGGGGATCGGCGAGTTCGCCGCGCGCCTCGGCCGCGGCGCGGACGTCCGCTTCGACACCGCCGCGCACGCGCTCGCGGAGGACGACGGCCGTCTCGTGGTCGAAACCGCGACCGGCGACCGCATGGCCGCGCCGTTCGTCGTGGTCGCGACCCCGATCGCCGAGTGCCTCCGTCTGTGCGCGTCGCTGGTGCGGATGTGGCCCGACGCGGACACGAAGCTCGCGCGACTGCGCACGGTCCGGGTGGTCCCGACGGTGGTGACGCTCGCGGGCTACGACGCCGGTACGCTCGAGATCCCATTCCACATCTGGTACCCGCTCGAGACCGTGATGATCCAGGCGATCGTGAACGATTCGAGCAAGCGCGATCCCGGCGCGACGCAGGTGCTGGCGGTGCACGCGCGGTCGCGCTACTCGGCGGAGGCGCTCGGTCAGCCGGTGCGGGACGCGGAGGCGGGGCTGCTCTGGGAGCTGGGCGAGCTGCTCGGCGCCGGCGCGGCGGCGCCCCGCTGGCGCCAGACGATCGTCTGGCCGCAAGCATGGGTGCGATCGCGCGATTCCATCGGCCAGCCGATGGTGTTCGAGTCGCCGCGCGGCGGGCGTCTCGCGCTGATCGGCGACGCGTTCGCGAACGATGCCGGACTCGAGGGCGCGTACATGAGCGGGCTCTCGATCGCCGAGCAGATCGCAACGCTGCCCGCAGTGCGCGAGCGCGTGGGAGGTCTCCCGTCCGCACCGCGCTGATCCTGGGCGCGCTCGCCGCCGCCGCGCTGACCGCGCCGGCCGTGGCGCGGGCGCACTCCTCCCGCGACTCGCTTGCCGTGTTCGCGTCCGCGTCGCTCTCGGGCGCGCTGCGCGAGATGGCCGAGGCGTGCTGCGATTCCATGGGCGGCGCCCCGCCGCGATTCACGTTCGACGACGGGCCGCACGCGCGCGCGCGGCTCCAGTCCGGCGAGAAGCCGGATGTGATCGCGCTCGCGGATTCCGCGACGCTCGGCGCGCTGCGGCGCGCCGGACGCATCGCGCCGCCGAGCGTGATGGCGCACGGGAAGCTCGCGCTCATCGCACCGGCCGCGGACACCGAGCTCATCTCCTACAACAGCCTGACGAAACCGGGGCTGCGCATCGCGTCCGCGACGCGCGACGTGCCGCTCGGCTGTTACACGGAGCGGATGCTGATGCGGATCGAGGGGATGCGGCGCAAATCGAACCGCATCACGGGCTCGATCCGGCTGAATCTCAGCGCCCGCGAGCCGAGCTCGGTCGCGGTGCTCGAGCGCGTCGAGCGCGGCGAGGCCGACGCGGGAATCGTGTACGCGGCGGATGCGGAGGCCGCCGGAAGCAAGGTGCGAACGCTGGTGCTGCCCGATGCGTTCAATCCGGAGGTGCCGTTCTTCGTCGCGACGAACGCCTCGGGCCCGCATCGTGCGCGGGCCGCGGCGTTCGTGCGCTACCTGACCGGTGCGGAAGCCCAGAGCGTGCTGAGGCGTCACGGCTTCGAGCCGTGACGCCCACGGGCTACCGGCGCGGCGCCTGCGCGAATCCCAGCGCGCCGTCCTCGCGATCCCAGATCCGCCGCTCGCGCGTGTAGATCCCGAGCTGGCCGAGGCCGCTCGCGTACTCGTAGCGCAGCACGAGCTGGTCGGTCGCCACGCGCTCGGCACGGAACTCGGTGCGGATCACGTGATCCTCGCTGCGCTCGCCCCAGCCGGTGCCGGGGAAGGACGAATCGTCGCGGCCCCGCGAAAGCTCGTCCTGGGCGTAGCCCTGCGCGCGCGGCGCAGCCGAACCTTCACGGCGCACGCCTTCCTCGTCGGCCGGCGCGTGGTCCTTCGCCGGTTCGCGAGGCTCGGGAGTGCCATCGGTCGCGCGACGCTCGGCCCGATCGCGCGGCATGGTGAATCCGAGCGCGACCGGGCGCAGCTCTTCGAACGCCGCCACGCGGATCCAGCCCATGTCGCCGTTCGCCTGGCCGGTGCGCGACGCGTACGAGCGCGCCTCGTCCACGAACACGAACTGGCGCACCTCATCGAGCGAGGTCCGCCAGCCGCGGATCTCCGCGGTCTGGAACGGTCCCAGCACGTACATGCCCTCGCCCGGCTCGAGGCTCGAGCGGAGCCCGCTCACCACGTTCAGGCCGTCCACGCTCATCAGCACGCCGATCCTGCGATCGGTGAGATTGCGCAGCTCGACGGAATAGTGTCCGCCCTGGATGGCCTCGAAGTAGCGTCGGCGCGTGTCCCACGACCAGGGGCGGACGTACAGCGGGGTCTGTTCGCCGTCCACGTGGACCCGCACGTCCACGATCTGGCCGCTCAGATGGTCCCCGGCGTAACCGGCGAACGCCACGGTCGGATGCGCGGCGAGGCTCGAGGCGGCCCAGGCCGCCATCGGGAGCAACAGTGTGATGACGCGTTTCATGACGGTCCTCCCCGGGCCGCGGGGGAGTCCGCGACGCCGTTGTCATGAATACGCGTGTGGGGAGGGGTTATTCCGGGGGGTAAGAGCTTTCACCACCCCATGATGCGGTAGCCGGCGTCCACGTAGAGCGTCTCGCCGGTGATCCCGCTCGAGAGATCGGAGAGCAGGAAAAGCGCGGCCTTGCCGACCTCCTCCTTCGTGATGTTGCGCCGGAGCGGCGCCTTCTCGGCATGCTTCTTCAGCATGTCGGTGAAGCCGTGGATGCCGCGCGCCGCGAGCGTGCTCACCGGTCCGGCCGAGAGCGCGTTCACGCGCACGTTTTTGGGCCCGAGCTCGAACGCGAGCTGGCGCACCATCTGCTCGAGCACCGCCTTCGCGCTGCCCATCACGTTGTAGGACGGCACCGCGCGCTCGGCGGCGAGGTAGCTGAGCGTGACGATCGCCGCGCCGTTCTTCTCGAGCAGCGGCAGCATGCGGTTCGTGACGTTGAGCAGCGAGTACGCGCTCACATCCAGCGCGAGCTGGAAGCCTTCGCGCGGGGTCGCGACGAACGCGCCCTCGAGGTCCTCCTTGCGCGCGAACGCGATGCCATGCACCAGCGCCTCGATCGCGCCCCACTCGCTCTCGAGCCGCGACCGCACCGCATCGATCGACGCGTCGCGCGTGACGTCGCACTCGAGCAGCAGCGTGCCCGGCAGCGTCGCGGCGAGCTCGCCCACCATGTCCTTCAGGCGCTCGCCGGCGTAGGTCAGGCACAGGCGCGCGCCGGCCTGATGCAGCGCCTGCGCGATCGCCCACGCGAGGCTGCGGTGATTCGCGACGCCCATCACGAGCGCGCTCCGTCCCTTCAGATCGATCGAGACCATGCAGCCCCCTCGAGGCTCACGCCGCCCGCTGCTTTTCCCATACGCGGATCGGCATGATGATCACCTGCACGCCGGTGAACTGCAGCCGGCGCTGGATCGAAAACGCGGTTTCGTGATGCAGCGAGCGCGTGAACAGGTTCTCCTTCTGGAACACGAGCTGCCCCGCGAACACCACCGGACGCCGGAATTCCTTGATGAGATCCAGGCACATGCCCTCGAGCTCGGCGATCAGATCGGTGCCGAGCGTGAAACGATACTCGCCGTAGTAGCCCATGCGCTGACAGAGATTCACGTACTTGTCGAGATCCGCCTTCACCTTGTTCTCGAGCAACTGGACGTCCTGCACGCCCTTGAACTGCCCCGAATCCACGAGGCCCACCGAGCAGAACACGAAATTCTTGAAGTGCCGCGGGAACATGCGCTGGATCGAGAGCAGCGTGTGGATGCCGAGGCCGGCGTAGGACTCGACCAGCACGATCGCGGTCGGGCCGTCGGGCGCGAGCTCGGGCACGGTCTTGGGTTCCGGCAGCGGCAGGTTCGTGAGCACCTCGTCGAGCGACGACATCATGCGCTTGACGCGCTGGTACTGCGAGCGGACCGCGAAGCAGAACCCGATCAGACAGCCGGTCGCGATCAGCGTCACCCAGCCGCCTTCCCGAAACTTGATCACCGAGGTCGTGACCAGGATTCCGGCCGTGACGATGCTGCCCACCGCCGCGATCGTCAGGCGGCGATGCCAGTGCTCCTGCTCGCGGCGCGTGTTCCACCAGTGACGCACCATGCCGAGCTGGGACAGCGTGAACGTCATGAACACGTTGATCGAGTACATGACCAGCAGCATCTCGATGTTTCCGCCCGTGTAGACCAGCACCAGTGCCGCGGCCACGCCCATCGCGAGGACGCCGTTCTGGGTGACGAGCTGCTCCGACAGGTGCGCGAACCGCTTCGGCACCCACTGGTCCACGCCCATCGCGGCCAGCGTTCGCGGTCCATCGATGAATCCGGTCTGCGCAGCCACGAACAGCAGCGCGCCTTCCGACAACATCGTGAAGCCCGAGATCCACCCGCCGACCGCGTGCCCTCCGATGCGCCATCCCGCCGTGAACGTGTTCCAGAGCGTGGCGTTGAGCGTGCGGCCGGGCTCGAGGTGCACGTTCGTGATGAGGTAGCAGAGCAGGATGCCGCCGGCCGTGAACGCGAGCGAACTCGCCATGTACATCATCGTGCGCTTGCCGGTCTGGACGCGCGGCTCGCGCAGGATCGGAACGCCGTTGCTCACCGCCTCGATCCCGGTGAACGTGCCGCCGCCCAGGGAGAACGCGCGCGCGAACACGTAGACCACGCCGAACCATCCGAGATCGCGGACCGCGAGCGAGCTGTCCTGGCCGGTCGCGACGACCACGTGGCCGAACTCGGCGGCGTGGCTGATCAGGCCGTAGGCGATCAGGCCGACGTGGCTCAGGATGAAGGACAGGAAGATCGGGGTGAGCACCAGCACCGATTCCTTGACGCCGCGCAGGTTCAGGCTCGTGAGCGCCGCGATGATCAGAACGTCGAGGGTGAGCTTGACGCCGTGCCATTCGGGCGGGAGATTCGAGAACACCGCGTCCACGCCCGCGGCCACCGAGGTCGAGATCGTGAGGACGTAGTCCACGACCAGGGCACAGCCCGAGACCACGCCGGGGCCGGGGCCGAGGAGCTTCGTGGCGACGAGGTACCCTCCGCCGCCGCTCGGGAACAGCTCGATGATCTGGCTGTAGGAAGCGGAGATGAGAAAGACCGTCGCGACGGTGGCGGCGATCAGGTAGAACGCGAGATGGCGATGGCCGCCGAGCTCCAGGAACGCGGCCTGCGGCCCGTAGCACGAGGAGGAAAGCCCGTCCGACCCCAGACCGACCCAGGCGAAGAAGGCGACCAGCGCGAGCGTGTGATGGATGCGGGGATCGAAGAGATTCTTGGGCCCGCCGAGCAGAAGGCCCCGCAATCGTTCGAGCACCGGTAAAATCTAGAGACTCGCAGTCGGCGAAGCAAGGGCACGGGGGAAGGGCTTGAGCGTGCTGCAAACCGCGATAAGTGTGGGAGTTCTGACGCTGGTGGTCGCGTCGGCGGGAGACCGCGCGCCGCGCGCGGGGCGCGTCATCGCGGGCCCCGCGTCCGCGCAGCGGGTCGCGGCTTCCGCGCTCCCCGCGTTCGCCCGGTTCGGGTGGGTGAGCCCGCCCGTGGACTCGACCACCCCCGCCCGGATCGCCGAGCTCGTCGGCGGGGGCTTGAACCTCCTGCTGCCGGCGTGGGCGGATTCCGGCGAGGTGAGCGACAACCTCAACCGTCTCGATCTCGCCGCGGCGAACGGCGCGCGCTGCCTGATCTGGGATCGCCGCTTCGAGCAGTTCATGACCCTCGACGTGAACTCTCCGGAAGGCGGTGCGCTGCTCGATCAGATCGTCGGGACCTATCGCACGCATCCGGGCTTCGCCGGCTACTACCTCGGGGACGAGCCGGATCCGTCCATCTTCTCCCTGCTCGGGAAGCTGCACGCGGCGCTGCGCGCGCGCGATCCGGATCATCCCGCGTACAACAATCTGCTCTCGTCGGTCGGAGTCCACGGCTGGAGCAACTGGTCGCCCTACGTGCACGCCTATCTCGACAGCACCGGCGCGCAGGTGCTGAGTTACGACGAGTACGACTTCCTCGAGAGCGGGGATCAGGGAGTCTACGTGCAGGACCTGGCGGGCGCGCACGCCATGGCGCGCGAGTACGGCATACCGTTCTGGGTGATCGCGCTCGTGACCCAGCACGGACCGTATCGCGCGCTCGGGGATGGCGAGGTGCGCTGGCAGGGGTCCATGGCGCTCGCGTACGCCGCGGGCGGGGTGGGCTGGTTCACGTACTGGACCCCGCCGCCCGATCCGGTCTGGAACTGGCAGTACGGCCTGATCACCTGGGACGGCGGGCGCACGCACTGGTACGACCTGCTCGCGGCGTTCGATCCGCGGCTCGGCGCGGCTGGCGAAGTGCTCGCCCGGCTCACCTGGCTCGCGACGCAGCACGCGGGCTCGGTGCCGGCCGGCGGCACCGCGTTCACGCCGAGCGGCTGGATCGCCTCAGTCGAGGGCCGCGCGGCGCTCGGGATGTTCGCGGACTCCCTCGGCGGCCGCTACGTGCTGCTCGCGAGCAGCGATTCCGCCGCGGCGCGCACGATCGCGGTGACGTTCCCGGGCGCCCGCGGCATCGAGCGGCTCGCGGACGACGGGCGGTCGTGGAGCGCGCTCGACACCACGCACGCCGCGGCGGGCGTGCGGATCGCGCTCGATCTTCCGGCCGGCGACTTCGCACTGCTGCGCGTGCTCGGGCCGGGCGAGCCGCTGCGCACCGGCGCGGGGCCGGGCCTGCGCGTCCAGCCGAATCCCGCGAGCGGACAGGTGCGCTTCGACCTCGCCGCGGTGCACGGCCCGGCACGCCTCGAGATCCTGGATGCCGGCGGACGGCACGTGTGGGGCCGCGATCTCTCCCCGGGATCGAGCAGCGTGACGTGGGACGGCGCGCGGGAAGGCGGCGGGCCCGCGCCCGCGGGCCTCTACTTCGCGCGCGCCGAGGATCAGGGCGGCGTCACCGCGCTGCGCCTGACCTGGCTCGGCGCGAAATGAGCCGCGCGCGGCTCGAGCGGCTGGAGCGGCGGATCATTCGATGCGAGCGCTGCCCGCGGCTGCGCGCGCATTGCCGCGAGATCGCGCGCATCAAGCGGCGCGCGTTCCGCGATCAGACGTACTGGGGGCTCCCCGTGCCGGGCTTCGGCGATCCCGGCGCGCGGCTCCTGATCGTCGGTCTCGCGCCCGCCGCGCACGGCGCGAACCGCACCGGGCGCATGTTCACCGGGGATTCGAGCGGGGACTGGCTCTACGCCGCGCTCCACCGCCACGGCTTCGCGAACCGCGGCAAGTCGCGCGCGCGGGACGACGGGCTGCGCCTCTCCGATGCGTGGATCACCGCGGCGGCGCGCTGCGCGCCGCCCGGGAATCATCCGACGCCCGAAGAGCTCGCGAACTGCCGGCCGCATCTCGCGGCCGAGATCCGCCTGCTCGCGCGCGTGCGCGTCGTGGTGACACTCGGCGCGATCGCGCATCAGGCGTGGCTGCGCGCATCGGGGTGGTGGGAGAAGCTCGCGCCCGGCGATCGTCCGCGGTTCGGACCCCGGATCGAATCCACGCTCCCGGACGGCACGATCGTGATCGCCTCGTATCATCCCAGCCGGCAGAACACGCAGACCGGCCGCCTCACGCGTGCGGCCTGGAACGCGGTGTTCGCGCGCGCGCGGCGCCGGCTCGGAGCCGGACGTCCCGCGCCGTGATCCGCGCGCGCGATCTTCGATCTTGACGCGCGCGCGCCCCGCGCGCATTCTGGCGTCCGACAACTTCCGGGTGCCCACATCGCGTGGGGTAATAGGGAAGAGGGGTGAGATTCCCCCGCGGTCCCGCCACTGTGATGGGCATCCAGGATCCCACGGCTACTGATCGCTGCTGATCGGGAAGGCGGGATCCTCGCGGCCCAGAGTCAGGAAACCTGCCCGGAAGCCATGTGCCCAGGATGCTTCGCGAGAAGGCATCGGCGGACGGCGCGCTGCGCGGCTCCGGAACCCGAATCTTCTTCGCGGTCCGGGGCCTTTCGATTGAGGCGCGCGCGACGCCGTGATCGCCACACTGCTCATCGCTGCCCTGGCGCTGCCGCCGGATTCCTCCGCCGCGGATTCCGCGCGCGCACCGCACTCGATCTCCGCGAGCGCCGCCGATACCGCGCGCTCGTCGGCCGCGGATTCCGTGGTGATGGTGCTGCCCGAGACGCGGATCGAGCGCGAGCGCCCGGTCGATCCCGCGCGCCGCCGGCTGCCGACCGCGTTCACGAGCGTGATCCCGGTCGGCCAGTCGAACCGCGCGCTCGAGTCGCTCTCCGAGGTGCTCGGCGAGGCCGCCGGCGTGCACGTGGACCGCTACGGCGGGCTCGGCGCGTTCAGCACGGTCTCGATGCGCGGCTCGACGCCCGGCCAGGTCAGCGTCTATCTCGACGGCGCGCCGCTCATGTCAGCCGGACAGAGCGTCGTGAATCTTTCCGACCTGCCCGCCGGCGCGATCGATCATGTCGAGGTCTATCGCGGGCTCTCGCCGCTCGCGTTCGGGCCCGCGACGCCCGGCGGCGCGATCAATCTCGTGACCGCGCCCGCCGCCGCGACGCGCGAGGCGCGCGTGACGTACGGCTCGTTCGACACCTGGGAGGCGCGCGCGAGCGCGGGCGGGACGCGCGGCACGCTCGCGGCGCAGATCGACGGCGGCCTCCAGTCGTCGCGCGGCGACTTCGTCTTCCTCGACGATCACGGCACGCCGTACAACCTCGCCGATGACCGCGAGCATCCGCGCGAGAACAATCGCTTCGATGCGGCCTCGCTGTTCGGCACGCTGCGCTGGCGCGCGCGTCCCAACCTCGACGTCGCGCTGCGCGAGGACTTCTTCCACAAGGCGCAGGGGCTGCCCGGGATCGGCACGAGCACGTCGCAGAACGCGCGCCTCGCCTCGTTGCGCTCGATGACGCAGCTCGAGATCGCGCGCCGCGCGGCGGCCGGCCCGGCGCCGGATGGCGCGGCGCGCTTGCTCGCCGCCCCGGACGCGCGCTTCGCGGTGAGCCTCGAGCGCCAGCAGAACCGGTTCCGCGACGACGGCGGACCGCTCGGGCTCGGCGAGCTCAAGCTCGGGCGGCACAACAGCGACGACAGGCTCGCGAACGGGCGCGGCACGCTCGAGCTCGCCTGGCCGCGGCTTCCGGCCGGGCTCGCGCTCACGGCCGCGGGCAGCGCGGGGGTCGAGCATGCCGCGCTCCACGATCCCGAGGACGGTTATCCCGATCCGCCCCCGAGCCAGCGCGACGCGCGCGGCGTGGCGCTGGGCGCGGACTGGAGCCTCGCGCGCGACGTGCTCCGGCTGCACGCCGCGCGGCGCTGGGACCGCATCGTGGATCACCTGCGCACGAACGGCGTCGCGGGCGCGGCGATCGTGTCGGACGTGACGCGCGAGCTGGACTCGCCGCAGCTCGGCGCGCGCCTCGCGCTGCCGCTCGGCCTCGAGGCGCGCGCGAACTGGGCGCGTGCGGAGCGGGCGCCGGACTTCCTCGAACTGTTCGGCAACCAGGGCACGGTGACGGGGAATCCGAACCTGCGGCCCGAGACCGCCGAGAACCGCGACGCCGGCCTGGCGTGGAGCGCCGTGCGCGGCGCGCGCTCCGCGTCGCTCGAGTGGGCGCACTTCGAAACGCTCGCGCACGATCTCATCCTCTACTGGGGCAACTCGGCGAATACGACACGCGCCGACAACATCACGAGCGCGCGCATCCGCGGCGAGGAGTTCACGGCCCGCGCGCGGCCGTTCGCGGCGCTCTCGATCTCGGGCTCGGCGACCTGGCAGTCGGCGATCGACACCGGCCCGTATTCCGCCTGGCACGGCAAGCGCCTGCCGCAGCGCCCCGGGCGCGAGGGCTATCTGCGTGCCGACGTCACGCATCACGGCTGGCGCGTCTCGAGCGACGTCCAGTATCTCGCGGACGATTATCGCGATCGCTACAACAGCCCGCGCTATCGCGTCGCGAGCCGCACGATCGTCGGCGCGTCGATCTCGTCGGAATTCGCGGGCCCGGCCCGCTGGGTGGTGGAGGGAAAGAATCTCGGGGACCGCCGGCTCGCGGACGTCGCGGGCTATCCGCTCCCCGGCCGCAGCGTCTTCGTCTCCATGGAGGTGCGTCTCGGACCGGCGGGCTCCGCCCGACCGTAAACAGGGGAACTGCTCATGCTCCATGCTCAACGCTTCCTGCCATCGCATCCCGCACTTCGTCTCCCCATGCTCCGTGCCCTGCTTCTCGCATTGCTTCCTGCCTCGCTCCTGGGCGCGAGCTCCGCCGCCGCGACGCAAACCCAGGCGTACGTTCTCACCACCGA
>Ga0318555_10000201_pt1 | contig 15881 bp, 10 predicted proteins | sample GRESIP082b2f23_FD_202529 | JGI IMG/M metagenome (GOLD analysis project Ga0318555, IMG submission 202529) | Tropical soil microbial communities from Luquillo Experimental Forest, Puerto Rico - GRE.SIPMG.082b2f23 | ecosystem: Environmental > Terrestrial > Soil > Tropical forest > Bulk soil... | reverse complement strand
CGGGGGCCGCGTCGGGGTGGCCGGAGTCGATCGATTTCTGGTAGGCGGCCCGGGCGCCCGCCACATCCGACTGGTTTGTCAGCAGGTTCCCGAGGTTGACCGCCGCCCGGGGGGCCGCCACGGGGTCGCCGGAGTCGATGGCCTGCTGGTAGGCCGCCTTTGCGCCGCCCATGTCGCCCTGGCGCTGGAGCAATTGCCCGAGTCCGACCGCCGCCTCAGGGGCCGCCTCGCCGTGGCCGGAGTCGATGGCCTTCTGGTAGGCGGCCCGGGCGCCCGCTACGTCCCCCTGCTCCTGGAGCAGGTCTCCCAACCAAACAGCCGCCATGGGAGTCGCGTCCGGATGCCCGGAGTCGATCGCTTTCTGGTAGGCGGCCCGGGCGCCCGCCACGTCCCCCTGGTCGTGGAGCAGGCCGCCGAAGGCGCCTGTCGCCATTGGAGCCGCGTCGGGGTGGCCGGAATCGATTGCCCGCTGGAGGGCCGCCTTCGCGCCTGCTATATCTCCTTGCACCGCAAGCAGGACCCCGAGGTTGGCCGCCGCCTTAGGGGCATAGTCGGGGTGGCCAGAGCCGGTCACCTCCTGGTAGGCGGCCTGGGCACCAGCCAGGTCTCCTTGCTGCTTGAGCCGCTCCCCGCGGTCGAAAGTCTTCTCGGCCTTTTCCCGGGCCTTGCGCTCTGCCTTCTGCCGGGCCTTCCGCTCGTCCTCCTCCCGGGCTGCGCGCTCGGCGTACTCCTTGGCCCTGCGCTCGTCGTCGTCCCTAGCCTCGCGCTCAGATTCCGCTATTGCTGTGCGCTCGTCGTCTTCCCGGCGCGTGCCCCCAGCAGCCTCCTCCCGGGCTGCGCGATCGTCCTCCTGGCTCTTAGGCTCGGCGTCTGCACCAGCCTTGGGCTGAGCCCCCTCCCGGGCCTCAAGTCCGGCCGGCGGAGCCTGGCTCGTGGTGAAGATTTGGCCATCGGGTGAGCGCAAGTAGAGCACTGGGGTGGCCCACTCAACCTCGTGGTCTGCGGCGAACATCGCCACTCGCGCCTCGACCGTGGCGACATCGACCGGAAGGCCGTCGCCGATGGCCTGGTAGAAGGACTGGCTGAACACCAGGGCGGCCGGATCGGAGATCTCGAACTGCATCGCAATCACCGCGGGGATGCCCTGGCGCACCAGTGCCTGCGCCACGCCCCCGAAAGGGTCGTCCTGGGCGGTGCGGGCGCCCTCGCACGCGTTCAGCACGACCAGCCGCAGGGAGCGGTGGCCGCGGAACATCACCCCCAGGTCTCGGCCAGTCACCAGCCGGGTCTTCCGGCCCTCGGTCTCGAGCGCGAGCGCCCCGTCCTGGGCTTCCTCGTTGTAGCCGCCGTGCCCGATGAAGTGCAGCACATGGTATTCGCGCAGCCGCAGCGGCCGCTGCAGCGCAGCGAGCGTCCCAGCCTCCAGCCGATCCACCTGAACCATGCCCCGCCCGGCGAGGTCATCGAGCGCGCCCTTGAGCTTGCCCCACTCTTCCTCGCCCTGCAGCCCCGGCTCGTCATCAGGGGCAGAGATCATCGCCAGGATCCGCAGCGGAGGGCTGACCGGGAACGGCTGCACCGGAGTAGGCATCTCCACATACCGCACCAGCGCGATCTCGCGGGACAGGCCAAGGAACCCGTACTCGGCGTCGTACAGATACTCCCAGGGGATGTTGGCCAGCGCCCCGGGCAGCCGCAACCGGATCCGCAACCCAGCACTCTCGCTCTCTGCTGCCAGGCGGCTGTGCCCCAGGCACTCACGGACAGGGCCGGAGAAGACAGCCTGGAATAGCTGACCGCCAAAATCCTGAAGCAGCAGCCTTTCGGGCGATGCCAGCTGCCGCACCTTCCGCCGTGCCTTCCCGATCCTCCTGACGACCTCAAAGACCAGGATCGTCAGATCCTTATCGGTAAACGGCAACACAAAGCCGGCCTGAGCTTCCCCCGCCGGGGAGGCAACCACCCGTGCGCGGTATCCGTCACCGTGCGAATCGATGACCACGTCGAAATCCAGGAGTTTCCGCACCGTCCGCCGCCCTTCAGGTCCCTGAGCCGTCCCGCCAGGTCATCGACACCCTGAAGTTCGCCGCCGCTGCCGCCGATGCGACGAACGCACCAGTCTGCGCGCTCAACTGCACGCCAAACTCAATGCTGATCTGGGCCGGCGGATCGTCGGTGGGCCGCAGGCGGGCCAGGAGGCTCCGGGCGGCCGGCGCGACCGCCGCGGTGGCCTCCCCAAATGTCTTATCCGCCCGCTCCGCAAGGGCCGGGCGATCCTTCCCCAGGCCACGCATCACCGCGCCAGCGGGCCCCTCATCGATCTCGACAAGAACGCTGCCGCCCTGCTCGAGCGGGAACTCGGCCAGACGCTTCACCACACCCCCAGCCAGAACAGTTTTCACCGGCACGCTGACGCTACACAACCCAAATGTCAAGGCCACACGGCACCGGGGCCACCACGGCAAGCTGCCGCCCCGGCCTCGCTGACGGCACGTTCCAGCGGCGCTCGCGAGTGGTCGTGACAGCTGAATCCGTACGCGAAGGCAGAAGCGCCCGACGACGCGTTCGGCCCAGAGAATAGCCGGAGAATTGAAGGCATCGAACATTGGCCGAGGCCACAGTCAGTATTACAGCGGCCTGTAAAGCCGTCGGCCGGTTCCATCTGTCTGATATCGCACCCCATCACCATCGCCGAGGACTTGCCCACATCCACCGGCACCGCAATCAGTTCCCGCAGCGGCACCTCTTCCGTCCGGGCCGCCACTCCAGCGAAGAATCACCAAGGGCCTGCATCGACCACCTCCGGCGACGACCAGGCCAGGCACACCTGGCCGCGGACCATGACAATCCGCTTCTGGCACCACCGCGGGAGTCAGCGTTGGAGCCACGCCGGAGAGATATCAGCCGGGCCGGTGGTGGTTCTGGTTGGCCTGGATCAGGCTGTCCAGGATCCTGGCGAGATCGCCGATGTCGCGGGATGTCAAGGGCTGGACGAAATAGCGGCCGATCCCGTCGGCGTGGGCGGGCCAGGCCTGGTCGAACCGCAGGCGGCCGGGCGGGGTGAGGGAGACGTCGAACCGGCGGCGGTCGGTGGTGCTGACGGTCCGGGTGATGAGCCCGTCGCGTTCCATGCGGTCCAGCAGCCGGGTGATGCCGCTGCGGCTGAGCGCGTCGGCGACAACCATGGAGGCGGTCAGCTCGTGCAGGGGGAGTGTCCCAGACGGCGCCCAGGCCATCGGCGCTTTCGCCATACCTCCCTGAGTAAGGACGTCGGCGCGTTGGAGTGATCAGGTGTAACCGAAGACCACGGTGTCCCGTGAGAGGTAAGTCGGCCCGGCTGTTGACGGTTGGCTGACGTTCGTGTCAGTATCAGCGCCCAAGTGGGCGGGCATTCCCAGGTTTCGTGCAACGCTCCCCCGGGGCCGGGTACTGCTGCACGCACTATCCCAGGTCACCTGCCCTGCCCGGCAGTATCCGGCCAGAAAGATGGTGGGGGGTTGTGATGCGCGTTTTGTATCGCCGTGCTGCGGTTAGGGTGGCGGCGGCGGCCGGGGCGGGCATGCTGGCGGCTGGGCTGACGGCCGCTGCAGGGCCGGCGAGGGCTGAGGCGGCGGCCGCGCGGGTGCTGGCCGCGGGCCGCGGTGGAGCGACGGTGAGCGGCACCTGGGGCACGGCGCAGGAAATCCCCGGCACCGCGGGCTTGAATGCTGGCGGGTTCGCCGCGGTCACCTCGGTGTCGTGCGCCACGGCCGGGAACTGCAGCGCCGCCGGGTACTACGTCGATAGCGCCGGCGACCAGCAGGTGTTCGTCGTCACCCAGGCCAACGGCGCCTGGGGCACGGCGGTCAAAGTGCCGGGCTTGACGAGCCTCGACAATAGCGGGATACCCGTGGTCACCTCGGTGTCGTGCGGCTCGGCCGGGAACTGCAGCGCGGGCGGGTCCTACCAGGATGGCCATGGGCATCGGCAGGTGTTCGTCGTCGCCCAGGCCAACGGCATCTGGGGCACGGCCAAGGAGGTCCCCGGCACCGCCCGCCTCAACGCGGGCGGGTACGCCACGGTCAACTCGGTGTCGTGCGCCACGGCCGGGAACTGCAGCGCCGCCGGGTACTACGCCGATGGTGCCGGCCACCGGCAGGCGTTCGTGGTCACCCAGGCCAACGGCATCTGGGGCACGGCCAAGGAGGTCCCCGGCACCGCCCGCCTCAACACGGTGGGCGCTCAGGTCAACTCGGTGTCGTGCGGTGCGGCCGGAGACTGCAGCGCCGGCGGGACCTACAGCGACAGTGGCAGCACCAGCCAGGCGTTCGTGGTCACCCAGGCCAACGGCATCTGGGGCACGGCCAAGAAGGTGGCGGGCACCGCCACCCTGAACGTGGGCGGACATGCCGCGGTCAACTCGGTGTCGTGCGCCACTCCCGGGAACTGCAGCGCCGGCGGGGTCTACCTCGACAGCGCTACCAACCCTCAGGCGTTCGTGGTCACCCAGACCAACGGCACCTGGGGCAAGGCGAAGGAGGTCCCCGGCACGGCGGCGCTCAACGTCGGCGGGTACGCCACGGTCAACTCGGTGTCGTGCGCCACGGCCGGGAACTGCAGCGCGGGCGGGAACTACCAGGGCGGCACAACCGGCGAGCAGGCGTTCGTGGTCACCCAGACCAACGGCACCTGGGGCAAAGCTGAGGAGGTCCCCGGCACCGCCACCCTCAACACCGGCGGAAACGCCGCGGTCAACTCGGTGTCGTGCCCTTCGGCCGGGAACTGCACCGCTGCCGGGTACTACTTCGGTAGCGGCGGCGGGGCCTTCGTGGTCACCCAGGCCAACGGCACCTGGGGCACGGCGCAGGAAATCCCCGGCATGGCCAGCCTCGCGCCGAACGGGGGCAAAATCACCTCGGTGTCGTGCGCGGCGGCGAACCGGTGCAGCGCGGGTGGCCAGTACGGCGACAGCGCCGACAACCTCCAGGCGTTCGTCGTGACAGAAAGCTAGCCGCCAGCACAGGCCATCGAATCAGCGCCAGCTCGCTGGAGAAAGACACACTCCCGAGCCGCTGATCACATAGAAAGGACCGGCAAGAACGGTCATACCTCGACGTTACGCGCCATATCGGACATGCCCCGGGACTGCCGCCAACCGTCACAGCTAAAGACGACGCCGGCGATGCACCCGGCCACGATCGCGCCCCAGCCGTGCCATCCGATGATCGGGAGCCGCCCTTCGAGGCAGGCGCCGTCCGCGGCGTTATGGCAACTGGGCCTGGCCTGAGTTGGCTCACGATCATGGACTTGCGGTGGAGCGTAAGGTGCTTACCTGCGGGTTCTCGGCGATAGATAAGCCGTAGGGCGCACTAATCGGGGCGTCCCAAGGCATCACGAGCACGCCGGGCGTGAGTGCTGAGGCCGTGAAGAACGCGAAGCGTCGGCGGACTTATTTCGATTCGGCAGCGCACGCAGCGCGTGGTTGGCTGGAAGCCATGACAGACAGCAAAGATCGAGCGCTGGAGATTCACGAGCTCACCTTCGACGCGCGCGACCCGCACGCGCTCGCCGCGTTCTGGGGCGCGCTGCTCGATCGCGAGATCCGGCCCGGCGACATGCCCCAGGACGACTCGGTACTGGTCATGCCGACCTTGGGTCAACTGGGCCTGTTGTTCTTGCGTGTGCCGGAGGGGAAGACGGCGAAGAACCGCATCCATTTTGATCTGTGGCCGACCTCGACCAAGCGAGACGAGCAGGTCGAGCGAGCGATCAATCTGGGCGCGATGGTGCTAGACGACTGGCGCCGGGATGACGGGACCGGGTGGGTGGTGTTCGCCGACCCAGAGGGGAACGAGTTCTGTATCGGACGGAGTGCTGCTGAGCGGGCGGCAGGTGCGCACTAATCGGAGCCAACTCAGGTCACAGCTCGACGTTACGCGCCACACCGGACATGCCCTGGGACTGCCGCCAACCGTCACAGCTAAAGACGACGCCGACGACGCACCCGGCCACGATCGCGCCCAGCCACGCCATCCGATGATCCGGAGCCGCCCTTCGGGGCAAGCGCCGTCAGCGGCGTTACGGCAACTGGGCCCGGGCAGGCTGGGCGTCCGCTCATACCGACGCCAGCTCTTGGTCATCCGACGCGCAGTGTGATCACGACTCGTCGACTGTGTCCTATTTCAGTACAATCATGTACATAACGCCGACTCGGCGCTGAGCCCGGTTGGTGTTTCGCCGGGTGGATAATGGCGCGGAACTGCCGGTTCTGGCGTCGAACTGGATTGACGCCGAGGGCTGGCGGTCCGGCCCGCCCGAAGCCCCGTTGGCAACGCGATTCTGGCGCGCCACCAGCGGTCTGCCGCATCCGCCGGGCGGAGGGATCGTCCAGCCGAATGGGCCTTACGCCGCAGCTTCTTGACGGTGAAGCCAGGCGCGGTTACGTTCGGGCGCACCCTGCCTGCCACGTGAGCGCCGCGGAGGAGAGCCATGACCACAGCAACGCGCGCGGCAACGGCCCGTGCGCTGACCACGCTGGCCGCCCTGACCATGCTCTGCGCGCTGACCACGGTCGCGGCCCCGGCGGCCAGCGCCGCCGCGCCGGCTCCGCTGCGGCTGGGCTATTGCGGCGGCGACGACTGGGAGCCGGCCATGGCCTCCGACAGCGGCCACGTCTACGTTCTGATCACGCATTTCTCGGGTAGCGCAGGCTGTGACCCGGCCTCGGGCCAGAACAACTCACGGATCATGATCCAGGTCTCGGCCGACGGCGGCAAGACCTTCAGCGCCCCGGCCGTCGTCGCGTCGGCTCCCGGCGGCATCACGTACCCGGACCAGGCCGACCCCGCCATCGCTATGGACAAGGCCACGGGCGCGGTCTACGTCTCGTTCCTCGCCTACGGCCTGTCCGGCGGGCACTTCGATATCTACGTGGCCAAGTCCACCAACTTCGGCCAGAGTTTCGGCCAGGCCGTGCAGGCCAACTCCAAGGGGTGCAAGAGCTGCGACCACGAGAAGATCCTGGCAAATAACAACATCGTTTACGACGCTTACACCCAGGGCCAGTCGCACTTCATCGCGGTGTCCACCGACGGCGGCGCCACCTTCGCGCAAAATCTGGTCGACTCCACCTTCGTCGTCGGCTTCGCCGAGGGCGGCGTGCTCGACGCCCAGGGCAACGCCTGGTTCGCCTGGGGCGACTGCTCGACGAGCAAATGCACCGGCTCGGCGGCCGGCCACTACCGGGTCAGCGAGACCCTGGTCGGCGGCGGCGCCACCACGTTCAGCCCGGTGCTCGCGACCTCGCCGCAGGGCCCGGACTGCCCGTACTCCAAGTGCGGGTTCGCCTACTTCGGGCCGCAGGACGCGATCGCGATGGACTCGGCGGGCACCATGTACTTGGCCTGGCAGACCGGCCAGGCCAACGCGCCGAAGAGCCCACCCATCGTCAACCTGTCACGCTGCGCGGGCAACTGCCTGTCCGCGGCGAACTGGTCGCTGGCCGGCCGGGTCGATGACAAGACCGCGGCGAACTGCCCCAACTCGGCGTGTTACGCACTGTTCCCGAACATCGTCGCGGCCGGCCCTGGCCAGCTCTACGCGACGTGGATCGATGACCGCAACGATTCGCTCGACGGCACAGTCGACCACGTGGACGGCTACAACCTGTGGTTCCGCTCCTCCACCACCGGTGGCAGCACGTGGACCGGCCCGGGCGAGCAGATCAGCCAGTTCGACCCGGCCCAGTCCCAGGAGACACCGACAGGGTTCTTGTTCCCCTACGGCGACTACACCGGCCTGATCATGAACACGGCCTGCGCCACCCCCGCCCCGGCCATGACCTGGGGCGAAGGACACAACTGGACCGGCGGCGCCACGGCACCGGGCCACATCGAGTTCGCCTCGTTCTGCTGACGCCGCGCACCGCATGTCCTCGACATGACCGCCGGGCGGGCGCGGGAGCAGCCCGGACTTCCCCACGATGGATTTACAAACAGCCGCGAATGAGCAAGCCACCGCCCGGTACCGATCATGCGCGGGTCGGCACCCACCGCCCGCGTGCGGCGCAAACGGCTAACCGCCCCCAGCAGATGTCGCAGACCCCCCGAATTCGGACCCGCGCATACCACCAGTTCGGCAACAGTTGAGGCAGCTGTGCTGACAACAGAATGGATGATCATAACGGCGGCCCCGCGCGCGTTCTCTGTGACCTTCCAATCACTCAGCGTGATTGTCTCTCTCCGTCCATCGCGATCCCAGACTCGGCGCGGCGCGGGCCAGCCTGGAGTCATCGCCGGAACGACTGGCCCTTGGCGATTAAGGCTGGCCCAAGCCCTTGAAGGTGATCCCTAGCTGCTGCCAGAATTGCATGTGCCCTACGATGTATCCAATAAATGGTATTAGGAATCCTAGGTTTCGCAAGGTAAACTGACGGCGGATGGCGGAATCAACAGGCCAGGTCGGTGCTTCTTCCAGTTCTTTGTACCTACCAAACCTGTCCGGCTCGGCGTCCTGCTGCGCTCCATCGTCCTGATCATTCTGGCCGATGCGTCTTGCCAACTTTGGGGTAAACAGCCGGTCTGCGTCGACCAGGAAGCTACTCTCTTTCTGAGAACTCATGACGTCGTGTATCGAGAGCATTGGCAGGATGAATACGAGAATCTCGAACAGGATTGCTGCCACCAGTAGCCCGAGGTATCCGTGAAGGTAGGATCCATAGCCGCCCCAGAGTGGGCTCGGGCCTCCGAGGGAGATGAGCAGGACCCACGCTGCCAGGAATATCGCAGGCAGACTGGCAGTCAAGGACTGATAGAGATAGAAGTCGCCGAGCGGCTTCAGCCCACCGGCCCTGTCAGGGTGATTTGGGATCACCTGGAGCTCAAGCTGGTGCTTGCGCAGACCTGCCTTCGTGAGCAGGCGCCCGTAACTGACCATGCGGCCTAGCCAGGAGCCAGCTGCTGCACCTCCGACGACTAGAAAGACCGCGTCTGAAATGTCCGGGCCTAGCGCCCGGAAGCGCCATACACTCGCCCCTCCCCACAACCACGGTGACGTGACAAGCACCGCGGCCGCTACGCACAACCCGGTTATGACCCAGCAACGGCGCCACGGCCGCAGCCTGATGTCGCCCTTCAAGCAGTCAACAACCTGTGCGGGAATAAGGACCTCGCGGTCGCGTAGTCGCGTAAGCGTCTTGTCGAGCTTGGCTGGTGTGCGGCCCGCTAGCTCCAAGCCGATGAGCAGCGCCAGCCACGCAGAGATCTTGAGCGTATCCAATCGGTGAAAATAGATAAGATTCGGGATCTGCTGGACGAGCAAAACAGGCAGGGTTGACCACAGCAGCCAGCGGCCGATTACGACACTGCGGGAAGCGGGCCCCGGGACACTAGATGCGGTCGGCCCCTCTGCTACCGCTTCCCGGCCGGCAATACCCAAGACACCAGGCGTGAGCAAGATATAGGCCATAACCCCCACCGCCCAGCCCTGTGGCACGGCCACAGCGAAGTAGATCCACGTGCTGGCAGGACCAAACCGTGCCGTCAGATACCCCATATCCGTAAGAAAGGCAGCAGCGGCCAGCAGGCCAAGTGAGACGCTGAAGACGAGGGTGATGATCCGCGGCCGGTCCCTTGCCCGGCCCCCGATAGGCCTCAGCCGCCTGGCCAGCGACTGGCCGCCTGTCGCGGTGGCCCCCCCACCTACCATTGGACCTCACCGCCAAGGTGGATGCAGCCTGATGGGGCTCTATTGTACGTAAGTTGCGATAACTGCCGCATCATTTGTTGTCCCGCTTCCGCCCGTATTTCCGGCTGCGGCGATGTCCCCCTGCGCGCGCTGGTCCCGACGATGCACTACGACACACAGCTTGTCATCGGCCGTGCGGGCCCTGGCCGTATCTGGTTGCGTCACCGTCGCCCCGCGCAAGCCACCGGATCTGTGCGCTGTGGTCACCCCACGCCGAGCCGCGGCGACATGTGCCAGAAGGTGGCTCTTCGCGCGTCTGCCGCGGCACAACCGGCCACGCTCCGCGACCGGCGTCAGGCGGGGTGTGGGCGTTTCGTTGCCTAGGGGCGAGGCGAAAGAGCGCGGATGCTGACGTTGCTGGTCCGCGACGCCCGGTGCCGCTGATCGCGGTATGGGCGGTAGAGCGGGCCGTGGTACCAGGCATGACGGGTCTGCTCGTCGGGCCACGCCATCAGGGCCATCGCGTGGGGAGCGGGGCCGCCGCGCAGTACCCGCTGGAACGGCTTGGGCCCCGGGACCAGGACCAGGCCCCCGGCGTGCTCCACCGTCCAGCGGTAGTGCACCGAGTAGTCGAAGAATTGCGGTGGATCGGTGATTTCCGCCCACACATTGACGAACAGGCCGAGCCGGCTGGCCGGCAGTTCTCCACGCCGTGACCACCCGGGGCGCTCCGGTTCCTTCTCAGGCGGCCACCACACCGGCGCGGTGGCACCGGCCGCGAGCAAGGTCGTTCCGTCGAGCCTGCCGAGAACCGCATCAAACCAAGATCTCGCGGCCTCCTCCGTGCTGAAGCGCGCGATCACTAAACCGGCCGGGGCCGGACGCGAGTCCAGCTCACTTGCGTCGTGCACCGGCCCGGCGGCGAGCAGTTGACCACCCCTGTCTCGTGCCGCGTCCGCAAGGCCATCCTCGACCGGGACGCTATCGGCCCACGTGATGACGAGGTACTCGTTCATCCTGGCAACCTCCTGATATCACCTTTCCGCCGCGCCCGGCCACCACCAGGGCACGCATGACATCCAGCGCCGCCCGCCGGGCCGACCGGGCAGTGACCGGGAAGCGGCCGCAGGGCAGCCACGGGCCCGGTCGCAGCACTGGCCACGGTAGTGCTCCATCCGGTGGCGGATGCCATCCACAGTGTTAGAGCAGACCAGGAATCTCCTCCGGCCGCGGTCAACCGGGGCTTGTCCAGGGCCGTCAAGCAAAGCAGTGCACCGACTCCAGCATCCGGTACGTGAGATGACCGACCGCGTTGGCCGCATGCGTTAACCCCCACGGAATGCCCCGTGAACGGCGTCGCTACGGCAACCCCGCCCCGCTACAGCCCGGTATCGATCCATCCCGTCTCGCCCCTGGCGACGATGCATAACGCACCGATCTGAACAAGCCACATGGCACGTGGCGTATGGCTGCTGGCCGACCATAAGGCGGTTCCATGCGCAGTAACCCTGGCAGGTGCCAGTTACCGTGAGGCACCCCTACTTGAGCCGATTTCCGCGGTTGCCGATTCAGTCACTTTGCTCCATCGGCAAAAATCCGGCCCATCATCTCTGCCCCAGAAGTCACCACCGGTCGAAGCTCCGGCGGTAGACGGTCTGGGTCACCAAGGTTGAGCTGTGGCCTACCAAGCGGCTGATCTCCTCGATGCCCATCCCGTTACCGGACAACAGCCCCCGAACGTGTGGCGCAGCTCCCGAGGGGTCCAGTCCTCCCCGATTCCCGCTTTCCGGCAGATCGCACGAAGCGATCGGCGGACGTTGCCTGCATCGAGCCTCGTCCCGAGCGTGGTGCTGAACACGAGCCCTTCTTCTTGCCAAAGCTCACCCGCCCGTAGCCGGTCGCTGGCCTGACGCTCCCGGTGTTCTGTAAGCGCTGCCACGGCCATCGCCGGCAGCGCGAGAGAGAGCCGGGACTTGCTGGTCTTGACGTCCCCGTGTGCCCGTACGGAGCGCCACACATCGACGCGCGAAGGCAGGCCTGAGTCAGCGTCCAAGTGGACGTGATCCCACCGAAGAGCCCGCGCTTCCTCGGTGCGCAGCCCGACCAGGAGGCTCAGGACCACATAGGCGTACACGCCGTAAGGCCGTGCTGCTTGGATCAGCACAACGGCTTGCTCGAATGTGAGGGACCTTGACGGGCGGCCCCCTTGCCCGGCGGGTGTGTTCACAAGCCTGGCGACATTGCGGCGCACCTTGTCGTTGGCCTCGGCGTGCCTGATCGCCCGCGCGAGCCCGGCGTGCGCCATGGCAACCGTACGGGTGGCGCGGGCGGCCGCCAGATCCTTCAGCGCGGACCGGACGTTAGCCGCCGAGAGCTGCCCTAGCGGCACTGCCCCGATGATGTCGAGGAGCGGCTCCAGGACTTCGCGCTGAGTGCTGACCGTCTTCGGTGCCCGCCCAGACAAGCCTTCAGCAAGCCAGTCGTCGACCGCGGCCCGGACTGTGTAGCTGGCAGCTGAGTGCACACCAGCATCAAGATCGGAGTGCAGTTCCTTGAGCTTGTGCCTTACTTCCTGCTTTGTCTTCCCAGAGACCTTCCGGCGGACCCGTCTTCCATCGGCCTCATAGCCCAGCGAGATGGCCCCGATGTACCGGTTCTTTGCGGCGTCGAAGTAGATCGCATCTGGCGTCTGGCGTTGGCGGTCGCCATGATGGAGAGCCTTACTCCCTTTGGCTCCCCCTTTGGCTCCCCCTTTGGCTCCCCAGCGATCGCTTCAAGATTGCGATAGGCCTCTGACCTGGTGGGCGATACTGGGATCGAACCAGTGACCTCCTCGGTGTGAACGAGGCGCTCTCCCGCTGAGCCAATCGCCCGGGTTCGCAGGGGCAGGACCAAGCCCCGCAGGCGCCCAGACTAGCGCATCGGCGCTCCCCCGTCGGCTAGCGGAGGCCACCGCACCTGGCGGCGGCCACGTCCACCAGGTCCGGCAGCAGGTCATCCACGGTCGTGATCTGCTCCGAGACCTCACGGTCCACGATCATCATCGGGACCCGTTCCCGGATTGCGGCGTGCACGGTTCGCAGCGGCTCGCTCGGCACGGCGATCCCCGCCCGCAGGTCGATCCCCTGCGCGGCACAACACACCTCCACGGCCAGGCAGGTCCGCACGTTCGCGACGACCTCACGCAGCTTCCGCACGGCCGTCCAGCCCATCGACACGTGGTCTTCCTGCTTGCCCGAGGTCGGGATCGTGTCCACGCTCGCGGGGTGCGCGAGCACTTTGTTCTCGCTAACCAGGGACGCGGCCGTGTACTGGGCCAACATGAACCCCGAGTTGGTGCCCGCGTCGGGCGCCAGGAACGGCGGCAGGCCGCGGGAGAACGCCGGGTCGAGCATCCGGTCCACCCGGCGCTCGCTGATGCTGCCGAGTTCGGCGAGCGCCATCGCTAGCATGTCCGCAGCGAACGCGAGCGGCTCGCCGTGGAAGTTCCCGGTGGTCATGACCTCGCCGTCGCGGACCACGACAGGGTTGTCCACCACCGCGCCAAGCTCGGTCTCGAGAATTCCCCGGGCAAAGCCGAGCACGTCCCGCACCGCCCCGTGCACCTGCGGTGCGCAACGCAGGCAGTACGCGTCCTGGACCGCGTGCCGGCTATCCCGGTGGCTGGCCAGCAGCGGGGACCCGGCGAGCAGGGCCCGCATGTTGGCCGCGCTGTCGAGCTGCCCCGGGTGCGGGCGCAGCACCTGGACCCGTTCGTCGTAGGGCCGGTCGGTGCCGAGCAGCGCCTCGATCGACAGCGCGCACGCCAGGTCCGCCGCGCGGACCAGCATGTCCGCGTCGACGATCGAGAACGCGAGCAGCGCCTGCATCGGCTCGGTGCCGTTAACCAGCGACAGCCCCTCCTTCGGCGCCAGTTGCAGCGGCAAGATGCCGTGCTCGGCCAGCACCTGAGCCGCGGGCCTGCCGTGGACCGGGTCTCCGGGGCCGCGCAGCCGCCCCTCCCCGATCAGCGTCTGGGCCAGGTGCGCGAGCTGGGCAAGGTCCCCCGACGCGCCCACGGACCCCTTCCCGGGCACGACCGGCAGCAGGCCAAGGTTGAGCATCTCGAGCAGCCTGGCCGGCAGTTCCACCCGGACTCCCGAGTACCCCGCCGCGAGCGTACGGGCGCGAAGAAGCAGCAGGGCGCGGACGGCGTCGTCGCCGAGCGGCTCACCAGTACCGGCCGCGTGCGAGCGAACGATGGCGCCCTGCAGCCGTTCCAGGTCGCGGACGCCGACGCGGGTGTCGGCGAGCGCGCCGAACCCGGTGTTGACACCGTAAACGGGCGCGTCGCCCTGGATCGCGGCGGCGACCACGGACCGGCTCGGCTCCATGGCGGCGGCGACGCTATAGCCGAGTTCGGCGGTGGCCGCGCCGCGCGCGACGTCCACCACATCCTCGATCGTGAGCGCGTAGCCGTCGACGGTCACAATTCGCATGGGGACAGCCTGCCATCCCCGGGATTATTTAGTCCTCCAGGGACCAGCCGAAGGTCGAGGCCAGCCCTTCACACCCGGCCGGGGTCACGCGGACCGCGCGGCGCCGGCTCCCCCGCTCGATCCAGTGCAGGCCCAGCAACCGCGTGGTCATGGCCGCGCCGAGTGCCCCGTTGAGGTGCGGTTTTCGCTCCGTCCAGTCCAGGCAGGCGCCGGCGAAGCGGCGACGGCCTCGCTCCAGCGCACCGATATTCAGTCCAAACGATGTCAGCGTGGCAGCCCCGTCCGCACTGACGACGAACGCTCCGGGGCGGAGCTGCGCCTTCGGCGCTACCCGGGCGTGGCGGCCCTCGTACGCCGGCCGATCGCCGTCCGGGGCATCCCCCGCGGCGCCGGCTCCAGGCGGGCTCCCGTTCCAGGGCTGGCCGCCGTCCGGGGCGGGCGACAGGATTCCCCGCGCGAGCAGGGCGTCTAGCAATGCGACCCCGGCCCGGCCCGCGAGGTGGTCGTAACAGGTCCGGGCCTGCGCGAGCGCGGCGGCGTCGCGGGATTCCCGCAGACTGCGAATCTGGACGGGTGTCGTTCTGCTGAGGTGCGCCAGGGCCTCCATGGCGGCGGCGACCTCGGGCCCGGCGAGGTGGTAGTAGCGATGCCGGCCCTGCTTGATCATCGTGACCAGGCCGCCGTTCAGCAGCCGCGCCAGGTGCGCGCTGGCCGTGGCGGGGCTCACGCCCGCCAGCCGGGCGAGTTCCCCGGCGGCCAGCGGCCGTTCGTCCAGCAGCGCGGTGATCATGGCGGCCCGCGCCGGCTCGGCGATCAAGGCCGCGGCGGGCACGACATCGACGTCTCGGGCGATGAACTGAGGCCGTGCACGCATACTTCGACGCTAGCCCAACAATTATTAAGCCACGATCGAAATATGAGTGAGGATTATGCGGCCGCGGCGAGCGGCTCCGCGCGTGACGCGCGTTCTGACAACCCGGGGCGGCTGGTGGCCGACAGCGTGGCGGTGTGCCTGGATATCGCCCGGACCTGGCACGCGTGGGACGGGCGTCCCCTGGCACGCACCGTGGACGGCAACCCCAACACCTGGACGCCGGCCAAGGCGCTGCGCCGGATCACCGATCACCTGATCGACCATCTGCACCAGGTGGAGGCGCTGCTGGCCGGGGCGCCAGCGATCCCGGACACGTGGCACGGCCGGTTCGTGACCCTGGACTCCGATTGGGGCCGGTTCACCGAGGCGGACTACGACGAGGCGTGTTCCCGGCTGCGGCGGCTCGCCTGGTGGTATGTGCTGCGTTACGAGGCGGCCGGGGCGGATGCCTGGGATGAACCGCGCGGCGGGGAGTGGACGCTGCGCGAGATCGCCGAACACGTCGCCGGGGTGCGGTACTACGCGGAGCAGGTCGGGTCCCTCGCGGACCTGGCTCCTGTGTAACCGGCCCCGGCGGGGAATCTCGTTACCCCTTTCAGCCGCTCGGGAGCTACGGTTAAGTGGCGGATCGTAACTCCGCTAAAAATCTTGCCGGTTGACGGGAGAAGGCCGTTGCTCCTCTGAGCGTCTCACCAGCGTCCCTGGAGACCTCATTGCAGAGGAGCCTCGCATGCCAGCGCCAACGCCCGCCGTCACTTGTTCCGGCCTGACTTTCGCCTGGCCGGACGGGACCGCGGTTTTCGATGATTTCTCGATGGCCGTCAGCCCGGGGCGGACCGGGCTGATCGGCGCCAACGGGTCCGGCA
>Ga0318555_10000193_pt1 | contig 16025 bp, 14 predicted proteins | sample GRESIP082b2f23_FD_202529 | JGI IMG/M metagenome (GOLD analysis project Ga0318555, IMG submission 202529) | Tropical soil microbial communities from Luquillo Experimental Forest, Puerto Rico - GRE.SIPMG.082b2f23 | ecosystem: Environmental > Terrestrial > Soil > Tropical forest > Bulk soil... | reverse complement strand
CCACCAGCGCGTCCCCCGGCCGTGGGCCGCTGTCCCACCGGGCCCAGGTGGCGGCCGGGTACCAGCGGGTGTCCAGGCCCGCCGCGGCCAGCATCATCGCTCCCAGCTCGGCGGCGTGCTGGCTGGTGCCGGTGCCGGTCAGCACCACCCGCCCGGCCGCAGCCAGCACCGCGGCCGGGCGGGCCAGCTCCAGCCCGGCCATCCGGTCCAGTGCGTCGGCCTGCTGGCCGATCATGCGCAGTAGCGCGGTCGGCATGGACCCCCCTCAGCACTCGATGACGTTGACCGCCAGGCCGCCGCGGGCGGTCTCCTTGTAGATGTCCTTCATGTCCCGGCCGGTATCGCGCATCGTCTTGATCGCCTTGTCCAGCGACACGTGGTGCTGGCCGTCGCCGCGGACCGCCATCCGGGCCGCGGTGATCGCTTTCACCGAGGCGATCGCGTTCCGCTCGATGCACGGGATCTGGACCAGCCCGCCCACCGGGTCGCAGGTCAGCCCGAGGTTGTGCTCCAGGGCTATCTCGGCCGCGTTCTCCACCTGCGCCGGGGATCCGCCCAGCACCTCGGCCAGCCCGGCGGCCGCCATCGAGCAGGCCGAGCCGACTTCGCCCTGGCAGCCCACCTCGGCCCCGGAGATGGAGGCGTTCTCCTTGTACAGCACTCCGATGGCGGCCGCGGTGAGCAGGAAGGCGACCACCCCGTCGTCGCTGGCCCCGGGCACGAAGGTGGTGTAGTAGTGCAGCACCGCCGGGATGATCCCGGCCGCCCCGTTGGTCGGCGCGGTGACTACCCGGCCGCCGGCCGCGTTCTCCTCGTTGACCGCGAGCGCGTACACGGTGATCCACTCCATCGCGTACAGCGGGTCGTCGGTGTCACCGGCTTTGATCAGCTTCTCGTGCAGTGGCCGGGCCCGGCGCGGCACCTTCAGCCCGCCGGGCAGCACCCCCTGCGCCGCGCAGCCGCGCTGCACGCACTCCTGCATCACCTGCCAGATGCCGAGCAGCCCGGCACGGACTTCCGCCTCCGGCCGCCTGGCCGTCTCGTTGGCCATCATCAGGCCGCTGATCGGCAGCCCGGTCTGGGCGCTGAGCGCGAGCAGGTCCGCGCCGGTGCGGAACGGGTAGGGCACCGGGGTGCGGTCCGGCACGATCGCCGGCTCGCCTGCCTCGTCCTCGCCGAGCACGAACCCGCCACCGACCGAGTAGTAGGTGCGTGCGGCCAGTTCGCTGCCATCGGCGGCAACCGCGGCGAACCGCATCGCGTTGGAGTGGAACGGCAGCCGCTTGCGCCGGTGCAGCACGATGTCCTCGGCCGGATCGAAATCGATTTCCTGCCCGGACGGCAGCCGCAGCCGGTGGCTGGCCGCCACCCGCTCAGCCAGATCCGTCGCCGGGTCCACCGTCTCCGGCGCCTCCCCGGACAGCCCCAGCACCACCGCCTTCACGCTGCCGTGCCCATGCCCGGTCGCACCGAGTGAGCCGAACAGCTCCACACGCAGCCCGCTGACCTGGCCGGCCAGCGCCTCGGCGTCGAGCACGGCCACGAACATCCCGGCCGCCCGCATCGGCCCCACGGTGTGCGAACTGGATGGCCCGATGCCGATCTTGAACAAGTCGAACGCACTGATGGTCATGGCGCAGCTCCAGCGGGTCCGGGCCGGACACGCAGCCCGGCGGGGTCGTACGGCGGGCGCAGGTGCAGCTCCGCCTGGTGCACCTCGCCACCGATGTTGACCTGGTAGGAGCCGGACCGGAGGTACCCGGCCGTGACCACCTCCCCGTCCGGGTCCCGCACATAAGCCAGCCCGACCGAGGCACCCAGGGCCGCTCCCCACGCCCCGGACATCACCTGGCCGGCCGGCCGTCCGTCCCGCAGCACCAGTTCGCCACCCCACATCATCGGTTCCGGCCCGGCCAGCACCAGCGAAACGAGCTTGCGCCGCGGCCCCTCTGCCTTCGCCTTCTCCACTGCCTCACGGCCGGCGAAGCTGATGCCCGTGCCGAGCTTGCAGGCAAACAGCAGACCGGCCTCCACCGGGCTGTAGTCCGGGGTCAGTTCCCGGCCGAACGCCCGGTATCCCTTTTCCAGCCGCATCGACTCGATGGCGTAGTACCCGGCGTTGACCACTCCGAACGCCGCTCCGGCCGACATCAGGTCCTGATACACCCCGACCGCGAACTCGGTGGGCACGTACAGCTCCCAGCCCAGCTCGCCGACGTAGGTGATCCGGGTCGCCCGGACCGTGTAGTAGCCCAGGTCGATCTCCCGGCTGGTGCCGAACGGGAAGCCGGCCTCGGACAGCTCGGCGGTGGACAGCGTGGCCAGCAGATCCCGCGACTTCGGCCCCATCACGCCGAACACGGCGTAGGCCGAGGTCACGTCGACGAGGGCAGCGCGTGTACCGGGAGGCATCCGTCTGGCGATGAGGTCCTTGTCGCGCTCGGTGGTGGCGGCGCTGCTGACCAGCAGGTACTCGTCCGGGGACAGGCAGGTGACGGTCAGGTCCGACTCGTAGGTGCCGCGCTCGTTCAGCATCCCGGTGTAGACAGTCCGGCCGGGCGGGACCGCCACGTCGGCGGTGCAGGCCCACTGCAGTGCGGCCTCGCTGCCCGGGCCGGTGAGCAGGTACTTGGAGAACGAGGTCTGGTCGAACACCGCCACCCCGGCCCGGGTCGCGCGCTGCTCGGCGGCGACCCAGGGCAGCCAGTTCTGCGCCCCCCAGGAGTAGCGGATCACCGGGGGCTCGCCGGGCGGGGCGAAGAAGTTGGGCCGCTCCCAGCCCATCCGGCTACCGAAACAGGCGTTCGCCTCTGCCATCAGGTGATGCACCGGGGAGCGCCGGAACGGCCGGGCGGTTGCCAGTTCCCGGTTCGGCCACGGCAGCGCGTAGTGCAGGCCGAGGATTTCCCCGACCCGGTCGTGCAGCCAGCGGTTGTTGCCGTTGAAGCGGGCGAACCGGCGGATGTCGTTGCCGGTCAGGTCCAGTCCCGGGTCGCCGGAGTCGATCCACTCCGCCAGTGCCCTGCCCGCCCCGCCGGCGCAGGCGATGCCGACCGAGTTGAAGCCCGCGGCGACGAAGAAGTTCCGGCACTCCGGGGCCTCGCCGATGATGAACTGGTTGTCCGGTGTGAAGCTCTCCGGCCCGTTGTAGAACTTCTTGATCCCGGTGTCGTGCAGCGCCGGGATGCGCAGCAGCGCGTTCTCCATCAGCACCGAGAAGTGGTCCCAGTCCTCGGGCAGCAGCTGGAACTCGAACGGGTAGGGCAGCGCGTCGGGCGGGACCCAGGGCTTGGCCTGCGGCTCGAACCCGCCGACGACCAGGCCGCCCACCTCTTCCTTGAAGTAGGTATAGCCGTCCGGGTCCCGCAGCACCGGCAGGTCCCGGTGCACACCGTCCATCCGCTCGGTCACCACGTAGAAGTGCTCGCAGGAGTGCAGCGGCACGGTCACCCCGCACCAGCCGGCCACCTGCTTGGCCCACTGGCCGGCGCAGTTCACCACGATCTCGGCCGCGATGCCGCCGCCGTCGGTGGCGACCCCGGTAACCGCCCCGCCCTCGGTCAGGATGCCGGTTACCCTGGTCCGCTCGCGGATGGTGGCCCCGCCCTGCCGCGCTCCCCGGGCCAGCGCGTAGGTCAGGTCGGTGGGGTTGGCCTTGCCGTCGTCGGGCAGCCAGATCGCGCCCACCAGGTCGTCGGTGCGCATCACCGGGTACAGCTCGCGGGCCCGGGCCGGCGAGATGATCTCACAGTCCAGGCCGAACGCCTCCGCCACCGCGGCGGTCCGGCGCAGCTGGGTCATCCGGTCCGCCGTGCGCGCCACGATCACCCCGCCGCACCGGCGGAACCCGGTGTCCTGGCCGGTTTCGGCGGCCAGCCGCGCGTACAGCTCGGTGGAGTACTGCACCAGCCGGGTGCCGCTCTCGGATGCGCGGAGCTGGCCGACCAGGCCGGCCGCGTGCCAGGTGGTGCCGCAGGACAGCTGGCCCTGTTCCAGCAGCAGCACGTCGGTCCAGCCCAGCTGGGTCAGGTGGTAGGCGACGCTGGTGCCAATCACCCCGCCGCCGATGATGACGACCCGGGCCCGTCCCGCCATCGGCCCTCCTCAGTCGTCACGCTGGACATCGTCCAGCAGCCGGCCGAAATCGCGGCTGGTCAGGCCCGCAGCTGCGCCCTCGTAGCGGGCCATCGCCCAGGACCAGAAGTCGAACTCGATCGGGCTGGTTGCGGCCTGGATCGCCCCCCACAAGGCCCAGCCGTACTTGCCGATGATGCCAAGCAGCTGGGCGCGGGCAATCTTGTTCCGCAGCGGGCGGCTGTAGTAGCCGGTGACCAGGCCGGCCAGCGCCTCGCCGGACAGCCCGGACTCACCCCAGATGTTGCCCAGCTCGAAGCAGGGGTCGTTGTTGCCCGAGTACTCGTAGTCGATCAGCCAGAGCCGCACGCCGTCATCGATGAAGTTGGCGGCCAGCAGGTCGTTGTTGCACGGCACGGTCGGCCCGGCCCGCACCGCCAGCGCCCGGCGCGCCGATTCCACCTGCGGCATCAGCGCGTCGTAGCCGGCCGGGACCCGGAAGCCCAGTTCGGCGGTGACGGCCGCGTACCGGCCCTGGATGACGAACATGTCGAAGTCGCCGAGGAACCGCGGGCCGCTGTGCAGGCGGCGGCAGGCCTGCGCGATCCGCGGGATGTTCGCCGGGTTCTGGACGTCGGCGTCGCTGAACGTGCGGCCCTCGATGAACTCCAGCACCAGCAGGTTGTCTTCCGGCCGGTAGGCCACCACCCGGGCCCCCACCCCGGCCTGCGCCGCGGCCACCGAGTTGTGGTGCTCGTAGTCGCGGTTGATGGCCAGGAAGTCGCCACCGCCGGACCACAGCCGGGCCACATACACGCCGTCCGGCGTGGTCACCTTGTAGTTGCGGTTGGTCAGCCCGCCGGGCAGCTCGGAGATGGTGCGCGGGACCCCGGCCAGGCCAGGCACGCGGTCCAGCCGGGCGGCCAGATCATCGGTCAGCTCGGTTGCCATCGGCCGGCCCTCCCCTCGGTCGCAGCGTAGATGCCAGGGAGCAAAAAGGTCTAGACAAAAGTTAAGGGATAACTCACCAGGTGGGAGCCGTGCCGGCGGCATGCCAAAGGGTCTAGACAGTTAGCCAGCGGTGACCTTACGCTACGCCCCATCTGCGCTGTCGTCAGCGGCACCGCTAGGTGCGGCCGTACCGGGGAGGACCGGGCCCATGAGCGCTGAGTCACACACCACCGATCAAGACTCTGCCGACCTGGCCAGGTTCGGCTACAAGCAGGAACTGAACCGCGGGCTCGGGCTGTTCAGCTCGTTCGCGGTCGCGTTCAGCTACATCTCACCGTCCACCGGCATCTTCACCCTGTTCGCGCTCGGCCTTGTCACCATCGGCGGGGTGTTCATCTGGACCTGGCCGGTGGTCGCGATCGGCCAGTTCATCATCGCGCTCAACTTCGCCGAGGTGTCCAGCCACTACCCCGTCGCTGGCTCGGTCTTCCAGTGGACCAAGTACCTGTCCCGCCGCAGCTACTCCTGGTTCACCGGCTGGATCTACCTGTTCGCCGGCATCCTGACGGTCACCTCCGTCGTCGCCACGATCCCGCTGGCGCTGATCCCGGCGATCGACGGGGTGCCGACCCTGTTCGGCCAGACGGCCTGGAACATCAGCCTGACCCTGCACACCGAACTGGTCGTCGCCCTCATCACGCTGGTCGTGATCACCGTACTGAACATCTACGGCGTCAGGCTGGTCGCCGTCATCAACAACACCGGGGTGATCTTCGAGATCCTCGGCATGTTCGTGTTCGCGCTGATCCTGGCCATCTTCCACAACCACCAGGGCGTGCACGTCATCACCAACAGCGCCGGGCTGCCGGTCACCCCCAGCACGTTCCTGGCCGCCATGTTCATGTCGCTGTTCGTCATCTACGGCTTCGATACCGCGTCCACGCTGGCCGAGGAGACCCATAACCCGCGCAGCGCCGCGCCCAAGGCAGTGCTCTACGCCGTGATCGGCGCGTTCATCATCGGCGGCGTGTTCCTGCTCGGGACGCTGATGGCCATCCCGCACCTGGGTCTGGCGGTGAAGAGCGCGTGGGGGCCGGCCCAGATCATCCAGGCCAACTTCTCCCCCGCGTTCGCCACCGTCTACCTGCTGGTGGTCTCGGCCGCAATCTTTGTCTGCTGCCTGGCGATCATGGCCGCCACCATCCGGCTCTGCTTCGGCATGTCCCGCGACAACCAGCTGCCGATCTCCCGGCCGCTGGCCAGGGTCTCCCCCAAGCTGCACACCCCAATCTGGACCTGCATCGTGGTCGCGCTGCTCGCCGCGGTGCCGTTCCTGCAGTTCTCCGGGGCCGGGACCATCGCCATCGCCGCCACCGCGATGATCTACTTCGCTTACTTCCTCGGCAACATCGCCATCCTGCGGGCCAGGACGCGCGGTTTCCCGCAGACGGCCGCCCCATTCCGGCTCGGCGGCTGGGGGCTGCCGATCAACATCCTCGGGCTCGTCTACGGCGGGGCGATGCTCATCAACTTTGCCTGGCCGCGGGCGGCGAGCAACCCCACCCCGAACCAGACCGTGGTGGGCGGGGTCCAGCTGCTGGACTTCCACATCGAGTTCCTGAACAAGATCCCGATCCTGTGGACCGTGTTCGTAGTGGTAACCCTCATCGGGGTGATCTACTACCTGGTGACCGGCCGGAACAAGGAGTTCGCTCCAATCATCGCCCCGGCGGGGGACGATGCGCCGCTGGTGGGCGGGGCCGCGCAGCAGGGGTGACCGGCTGACCCATGCCGCCACCAGCACGGCAGCGGACGGTGCCGGTGGCGCCGGAGATACTCGGCCCGGCGCCACCGGAGATTCAGCGGGGACCGGGCGTCACCGTGTACGGCCAGATCGAGGACTGGCTGGCGGAGGCGATCACGGACGGCCGGATCGGCCCCGGCGACCGGATGCCGACCGAGCACGACCTGGCCGCCTGGTTCGGAGTCAGCCGGATGACGCTGCGCCAGGCGCTGGCCAAGCTGGCCCGGCGCGGGCTGGTCACCCGGGCGGTCGGCCGGCGTGGCGGCACTTTCGTCGCCGAGCGCAAGCTGGAGCAGGACCACACCACCCTGGCCGGCTTCTCCGAGCAGCTGCGCCGGCAGGGGATCCAGCCGGGCGCGCGGGTCCTCTCCGCGGTCCAGCGGCCCGCCGGGCCGGTGGTGGCGGCCGCGCTGGCGGTGGCCGAGGGCGACCCGGTGCACGAGGTACGGCGGATCCGGCTTGGTGACGGCCGGCCGATCGTGCTGGAGCACTCGGCGTTCCCCGCCGCCATGTTCCCCGGCCTGCTCGGCTGCCGGCTCGACGGCTCCCTGTACGAACTGCTGGAGACCCGGTACGGCCAGCGCCCGCACCGGGCCCGGGAGAGCCTGGAGCCGGTCACCGCCGGCGTCCGTGAGGCGGAGGCGCTGGAGGTGTCCGAGGGTGCCCCGCTGATGCTGGTGGTCCGGGTCGCCTACGCCCGCAGCGGGCAGCCGGTCGAGTTCGCCCGCGACCTGTTCCGCGGGGACCGTACCCGGATCGTCATGTGGACCTCGGAACTGGCCGACGTCTTCTGACGCACCTGACCGTGCACCGCTGCCGGAAGGCCAGGGTCCGCTGGTTGCACTCCGCGACCCGGACGGGGGAGCGAGCAGTGGCCGCCCGGTAATCACCCAGGGATAGGCTGAGCGTGACGCTCCGCTCCGCAAGCTGCGGTTGAGAGGTGCAGACCTTCCTCCGAGGAGGAAGTGCTGCATTTAGATGGACAGGCCACGCTTGAAATCACAGTCGCCAGCCGGGCAACCTTCACAAGGCGATCGTCCGTCCGCCGATCGGCGGGGCCGTCTCCTGCTCAGGCCGGAATGGATACGGACGGAGACGGTTATCAACGCGGGTCTGATTATCGCTGGCATCTACATCGTCCAATCGCTGCTGGCATCGAGCTTCGAGGACACTGCGGCCAGGATTTCGATAGTTGCGTGGGCAGTCGCCATACCGCTGCTAGCTGCACTGGGGATGCTCAATGTGGCGCAGGAGTCGTACCGGTACGCGTCCTATCCCCTGTACTTGCTGATAGCCAGGGGAATCGCACAAGCCAGCGCCGCGGTAGGCGTCGCCAGCGCCTTCTGGCATCTATGGATGCCTGCGGGCGTCGTGCTGATCGTCAGCGGCGTCGCGGCCGTCGCTCTTTACGCGGCCTATGCGCGCCGACTCGAGAACGACAACCGGGGTGGCTGACCGGGCACGGCCTGATCACAGTTTCGTGGCTGACCTGCCAGTGCCCGCCTGCGGTGACGGCCCGCGGCGGGTATAAGGACGCGGGGCATCTGGCAGTGTTCTGCGAGGCCCCCGGGGCGGCAGGAGGCGGCCAGGTGCGCGGCCGGCCTGCGAGGCCGCGGTGACCGGGGCTGGCACGAGAGCACGCTCGTATCACGCCAGCCCCGGCAAGATCAAGAGTGTGGCAGCTTTGCCTAAGACTTGTGAATGAACTGGCAAGAACGCCCCCGCGTGGCTGTGCGATGCCAAGGGGCAGACAGGATAAGGCCCGCTGCCAACACATCGGGAGTTACCAGCGCAAAGGGCGGAGACTCCGGCCGGCTGACCGGTGGCGATCGGGAAAGCCTGGTGCCCAGACCGCAGCGAGTCCGTTATCCCCACGTGACCTGTGGATGACCGGTCAAAGGCCACTCCTATACCGCAATTGGCCGGGCGGCGCCTGTGCCCGTGGCCTGCTCGCCTGGTGTCTGCGGCGTCCCCGTCATGCCCCCGTCGACAGCCGCCGGTTGCGCCTGACGTGAGGTCCAGCGTTCGGTGCACGCCCGCGTGTCCCGGCAGTACCAGCGCAGGTCGAGGCAGGCGCTGCCGCCATCAGCCACCATCTGGTCAGTAGGCAGGCGGATGCCGCACATCCAGCAGGATTTGACGTTGGCCTGCCGTGCCCAGTACTGCTGGACCGACCGCTGCTGGTCGGTTACGGCCCGCCCGCCGTGAAGAGTCCGGGCACGCGCCGGGGTGCGGGCGCGGCGAGCGGACACGTTCTCCGGCGCGGCGGGGGCTTCGAACCGTGGGTTCCCTCGCCCGGCAGTCCGCTTCGGCAGCGGTACGCCCGGCCGGTCGCCGATCCCGGATGTGCCAGCGTCATCTGGCCAGCCAGTCGTCATGTGCAAGCCCGCCTCCCGTCCGTTGGCAGGCACCTGGCTTCCCCCGTACGTGTGCCTGCCGTCGCGCTAGCGCTCCCCCTTTCCCAGGGGGGAGGGCTCAGCCGTTCTGGGCTCCCAGCTCTCACGGTCCTGAGGTTACATTACGGCCGGATAAATTCGCGGTAAACGTTCAGCGTACTTATTGGCCATTTCGGCACTTCGTGTGGACAACGCCCACGTTTCCTTTGTGCACAGCGTTTGACTGGCGTTCCCGCAGGTAAAGGGGGTGCCATACAGGACTGGCCGTACGGAAATCCCCAGCTTTTTCCGGTATGTACACAGAATCGCCGCTACTTTGCACAAGTCATCCACAGGCTGGTCCACAGAAATCGCGTCAGAACTCGTTGCCACGCCCCTGGGCAGCGACGGCGCCGCACCGGTGCCCATGGCACGGTCGGCGCGCCAGGCGCCCCTCGCAGCAGGGCACCGGACGCCGCCAGGCCGCCGGCCCCGGACGGCCGGTGGCTCGCTGCCGCTGGCGAGCCTGGCGGCCCGCCCCACAATCACTGACCTGCTGCCGGCGTGGCACCTCCGCGGGGCCCGCCACCGGCATGCACCATGGCACAGGCAACGCACGAGCACCATAACTCCCGCGGGGCCAGGCCGGGCGCCGCGCTGATCGCACGCTCCAGCACGGCGCCCGCCGAAGTGGCGGAAAGCCTGGCCCACCGCGACGACAAGCGCGGCACGGCCCTGCGGATCCTGCCTGCATTTGTGGCCCGGCGGAAAAGCGGGCCGGGCTGAGGCCAGCCTCAGTCGCGCTGGCTGATCCACACTGACACGTGGGCGGGTTCCAGGGCATTGTGAACGGTACCGGCCAGGTCGCGCCGGATCGTATCCAGCCCCACCTCGTCTTTCAGCCGGGCAGCGAACGCGGCCACGGTCCGGTCGGCGTCGTAGCGGGCCCGGTTGAACCTGCGGTCCACCACCTGCTGCACCCGGCGACGCAGCGGACTGAACAGCGCCGCCGCCGCCAGCGTGGCGGCGGCCACCGCGACCGGGGTGTGGAAGGTCAGCACCCGGGTGGCCAGCAGCACCAGGCCCGCGTACAGCCCGACCAGCAGGCCGGTGACGATGGCGTAGGCCAGGGTGCGGGAGATGATCCGGTCGATGTCGTACAGCCGGTACTTCAGCACCGCCATGGCGATCGCCGTCCACAGACATACAAACGCCAGGCTCTGCAGCACGTTCACGGCCGCCGAGTTCACCCAGTTCTGTGCGACGAACACGACGGCCACCACCAGCGCGGCGGCCGCGCACCACTTCAGCTGCAGCCGCTCCTCGCCCGAGGACTTGGCGAACCTAACCACCAGCGCCGTGACGCTGACCAGCAGTGCGGCGCTGATCAGGAAGCTGGTCATCAGGAGGAGCGACGCGGCCAGGCCACCCGGGTTCCCCGGGGACGTGACGAGCGGGTGCGCCCAAAGGCGGGTGGCAATCACCAGGCCAACCGCCGCGGTGAGCGTGAGCACCCCGCCGACGAACCAGGCGGCCGGGCGCCACCGTGGTGAGCGCAGCCGCCCTGTCGGGAACAGCAGGAACAACAAGGTGAGCATCGCGACCGAGATCACCCAGATCCAGCTGGCGAGCCAGGCAGACAGCCGGCCCCCGGGCAGGGACCCGTGATGCACGATGAGTGCGTGCAGCGCGTACGCACTCGCGAAGCCGCTCAGGCCTATCGCCAGCCCGGCTACCAGGAACAGCCAGCCGATCCGGTTCTCTGCCCGCCGGGACGCCAGGACGAACCCCGCCACCGGGACGGCCACGTTCACCACCTGGCTGGAGACGTTGGTGACGGTCCAGCCGGTCACGCTGGCCGGCACCAGCTGCCGGTCCACATACGACAGCACCAGCCCAGTAACGATCAGTGCGACCGATACCGCCGCCGCGGACCCAGCCACCCGCTGGGCCGCCTCGCCTCTCAGCTGGAATCCCGGGCCGCCGTTCATGACCGGGGCCGGCCTGGGCGCTGACTGAACCTCACCCACGACCGGCACCCTACGCCCGCACCGTTCCGGGAACGTTACCGCTCAGCAGGTGCCGGGTCAGGCGAGCGGGATGGCGGGCAGCCGGTCGAGTTCACCCGCGACATGTTCCGCGGGACCGGACCCGGATCGTCATCTGGACCTCGGAACTGGCCGACGTCTTCTGACACAACTAACCCGTGTGCCGCTGCAGGAAGGCCAGGGTCCGCTGGTTGAACTCCTCGACGTTCTCATAGATCGGGGCGTGAGCGCAGTCCTCGAACACCACCACCTCCGAGCCCGCGATCGCGGTGTGCAGCGGGTCCGCGAACCGGGTGGAGGTGACCTGGTCATGACGGCCGAAGGTGATCTGGGTGGGGGCCTGGATGGCGCCGATCACGCCGCTGGCGTCGTGATCGAGCACCGCCTGCGACTGCCGCAGGAACGCATCCACCGGCGGCATCGGCCGGCTGCGGACGAAGTCGGCCAGCGAGTCGATGTACTCGGGGCGGGCGGCATACAGCTCCGGGGTGTAGCAGTACGGGAAAATGCCCTGGATCACCATGTCGGTCACGCTGCCCAGGGCGGGCGCCATCACCCGCCAGCTGCCGACCACCGTGGTAAGGAAAGGATCCGTCCGGTGCCAGGCGCTGTGCAGTGACAGCGACTTCACCCGGGCCGGGTACTTGGCGGCCAGCCACATTCCGGTCGCCGCGCCCAGCGACAGACCGGAGATGTGCGCCTGCTCGATACCGGCCGCCTGCATGAACGCCGCGATGTCATCGGCGAACAGCTCGGTGGTGTGGGTCCCCTCGGGCTTGCTGGACAGCCCGGCCCCCCGGAGGTCGACGGTGAAGCACTGGAAGTGGTTGGCGTAGTCGGCTACCTGGAATGCGTAGCACGCCTGGTCGGCTGCGAGGTATGGGATGAGCACCAGTGGCTCGCCCTCGCCTTGCACCTCGTAATAGATGTCGATGCCATTGCCCTGAACCGTCGGCATGTCCGGACCCTCCTTTTCCCTCGCTGATGCTATGCCCGGAAGGTCACCAGGAAACAACCCCGGCCGACCGGCAAGCGGCACAGCCCGGTGCCATCCGGCTCACAGAGCGGCCCGGTGCCAGCCGGGCGGTAGGGTAGCCAAGCGATGATCAGTGAGCCCAGCCTCATCCTGCAACTGGCCCGGGACAGCGCCCTCGACCGCGCCCTGCGCGCTGACCCGCTGCCGAGCATCGCCAGCGGGCGGGTGCTGCTGGAGCACGTCCCGCGCGAGGCCGACGGACGGCTCGGCCCGCCCGCCGCCGGCGAGGTCGTCATGTCGGTGCTGTCCCCGGAGGACCTGACCCAGCGGCAGGCGGAGGTCCGCGATGTGATCAGCAGCGCCCCGGACCGCCATCAGCCACTGATGATCATCGTGCAGGCGGCCGCGGAATTGCGTGAGGACGAACTGTCACCCGTCCTCGACGCGGCGGCCCGGACGGGCCGGCCGGTCATCATGCGCGTCGTCGCCGATGCCCACGACACGCCCTAACCGCGAGGAGGATGGGTTGGACCACGAGGAGGCACGCACGCGGCTGCTGGCCGAACGGGCCGAAGTCACGGGCCTGCTGGCTGACGCCGAGCGGTCGGGCTGGGCGGACCGGGACGCCGAGCGCGAAACCGGCGACATCGCCGATCCGGCCCAGCCGCTGACCGCCCAGGGTGAGGACGACGCCATCGCGGAGAGCATGCGGGACCGGCTAGCCGCGCTCGACCGGGCACTGAAACGGCTGGACGACGGCAGCTACGGCCGCTCCGTGCGGAGCGGGCTGCCCATCCCGGACGACCGCCTGGAGGCGGACCCCGCCGCCGAGCTGACCGTTGAGGAAGCCCGGGCCGTGCGCTGAGCTGGGCCCAGGTGACGTTCCTGGCGACCGGGTGGTGACGGTGACGCTCGACGACGTGGCCGCACTGGCGCTGGCCCTGCCCGGGGTCACCGAGGCGGAACGGCATGGCAACCGCACCTGGTTCGTGACTGGCAAGGCGTTCGCCTGGGACCGGCCGTTCAGCAAGGCGGACATCCGGCGGTTCGGCAGCCAGCCGCTTCCGCCCGGGCCCATCCTGGCCGTCCGGGTCGGGGATCTCAGCGAGAAGGAGGCAGTACTCGCCGCGCATCCGGCCGCCTTCTTCACCATCCCGCACTTCGACGGGTATGCGGCCGTGCTCATCCGGCTGCCGGAGGTCGCCACCGGCGCGCTGGCAGAGGCGCTCACCGACGGATGGCTGGCCTGTGCGCCGCCAGATCTCGCGGACCAGTACCTGGCGGGCGGTGATTAGGCCGTGACCGTCACCTCGTGCCAGACCCCGCCGTTCAGGTTCACGCCGTTGCCGTTAGCTTTGCCCGGGGCGGAGTCGCCGATGTAGGTGTACAGCGGGTGCCCGTTGTAGGTGGCCTGGACTGAGCCGTCGGCACGCTTGATCGTGCCGAACCGGCCGTGCACACCGGTGGCGGTCACTGGGCCTTTCACCGGCGGCCAGATGGCAGCGCAGGAGCCGTTGCAGTTCGAGGTGGTGGGGGTGTCGGGGACGAACCAGTACAAGGTGAATCCCTTGGCGCTGACCAGGACGCTCGCGCCGCCGATCTGGGCGCTACGCAGGCTGCCGCCGGCCGAGACGGTGCTGCCCGAGCCGCCCGCCGCCGCCACCGAACCACCCAGCACGGCTAGCGCCACCACCGCAACCCCGGCGGCCAGCCAGCCGGCATGCCGCACCCGCACCCGCAGCGTCCCCGGCGGGGTCAGTGCCAGCACGCCCAGCGTCGCCACGATGGCCACCTCGATCACCCCCGCCACGATCCCGGCCGTGGTGCGGACCTCCCGGAACCCGAACAGGCCGAACCACAGTGACAGCAGGTAGCCGCCCAGGGTGGCGAGCGCGAAGCCAGCCCCGGCGGTGGCGGCCAGCCAGCTGGCCATGGGCCAGCGGCTCCCGATGGCCAGCACCGCCAAGCCGAGCGCGAAGGCGGCGATCACCTGCAGCAGGAACAGCGGCCCGATCACGTGGATGGTCCGGTAGCCGGTCAGGTACAGGTCAAGATGGATGGCCCCGGTCGCGATCAGCAATCCGCCGCCGGTGACCCGGAGGACGAGCCGCGGCCAGCCCGCTACTGGCCGCGGCTCCTCCGTCATGACACTCCTTCCGGCCAGCCGCGGCACGGGGTCAGTACCCGTAGCCGCCACCACCGGAGGAGGGGCTGGCCGCGGGCGCCGCCCCGGACGTGGTCACCTCGTGCCACACCCCGCCGTTGACGTTCAGCCCGTTGCCGTTGGTCTGGCCGGGGGCGGTGTCACCGCTGTAGGTGTACAGCGGGTGCCCGTTGTAGGTCGCCTGCGTGGAGCCGTCAGCCCGGGTAATCGTGGCGAGCGTGCCGGTCACGCCGGTACCGGCGGTGACCGGGCCCTTCACCGGCGGCCAGATGGCAGCGCACGAACCGTTGCAGTTCGACTTGGTGGAGGTGTCGGGGACAAACCAGTACAGGGTGAACCCCTTGGCGTTGGTCAGCACCGTCGCGCCACCCATGCTGGCGGCCTTCAGCGCCGAGCTGGAGGCGGCCGGGCCTGACGCGGCCGCCGGGGGGCTCGAGCTCGACGAGCTCCCGCACGCTGCGATGACCAGCGCCACGGCGGCCAAGCCGGCCGGCGCCCACCTTTTGCCACGCATCACATCTCTCCGTTCATCGGCAGTCACTACATAGATCACGTAGCGCCCGGCCCTTACGTTCACCGGGGTGATACTTCACTGGCCGGACGAGCGGCCGGTCGCCGCTCTTGCCCGGGTTAACTTGTCTCGGGGGGCGGCAGCCCAAGCTGGCGGCGGATCAGCCTGACTTGCTGTTCGACCGGCCCGTTGGCGGCAGTGAGCTGGGGCGTGAGCACGTTGAGCTGGCGCAACGAGCCCGCGCGGGCGATGCGCAGGGTCAGGCTGGCCCGGGCCTGATTGACGAGGTAGAGCCTACGCGCGACCGCTTCGGTCCCGGGTGGGAACCTGATCTTCAGCAGCTGCTGGTCGAACAGCCGCTCGGTAGCCGCCGCGGCGCGCAGGTCGGCGAGCGCGGCACGCAGGAGGTGGCGGTCAGGGCCGGCCAGGCCATCGAAGTCAATCTCCAGCTGCCGGTTGCCCGCCGTCGCTATGGCGAGGTACCGGGCCGCCAGTGCCCGCCGCTGAAGGCCGCCCGGCTGGCCAGCCGGGCGGGCATGCGCCGGAGCCGGTGGGCTGCTGCCGCACCCAGCTACCAGCAGCATCCCGGCCAGCACCATCGCGGTCGGCAACACCCCGGCCAGCCTGTTCCCGGGCATGGCGGCATGGTAGGCCGCGGCACTGGCAGCACTCAAGGACCGGGCGCGGCCCGCCGGGTGCCCAACTGAGTCCCCCGCCGTCTGTCCCCTGGGCGCCAGTAGCCGTTACTACCTGCTCCCCTCCTGCCAAGGGGTGGTTCGGTGCGGGCGCCCGGCGGGCCGCGAGATTAGGGCTAGTACTCCCTGCCCGGGGTACGGCGCCGGGGGGCCGGCCGGATCACCCGGTGGTCAGTCGAGTGCGAGCGTCGTGGCCGCAGCCAGCAGCCCCGCCACCCGGCCGGGGTCGCCGGCCGTGTTGAGATCGAGATCGGCCGGGGCGGCCCGGTTAGCGACCAGCCGGCAGAACCCGATCGCATCGGTGACTATGGTGATGGCGGCCGGCGCGGCGTCACCGCCGAAGGCCACGTCCCAGCTGCCGCCGCCCGGGCCGGTCAGCACCAGCCGCAGCTCGGTGGGCCCGGGCGGCGGCAGCTGGGACGTGGCC
>Ga0318555_10000190_pt1 | contig 16210 bp, 15 predicted proteins | sample GRESIP082b2f23_FD_202529 | JGI IMG/M metagenome (GOLD analysis project Ga0318555, IMG submission 202529) | Tropical soil microbial communities from Luquillo Experimental Forest, Puerto Rico - GRE.SIPMG.082b2f23 | ecosystem: Environmental > Terrestrial > Soil > Tropical forest > Bulk soil... | reverse complement strand
GCCAGCCCGCCCGGGCCAGCAGCCGGGTCATCGCGGGCACCGGGCCGATCCCCATGAAGTCCGGGTGCACCCCGGCGGCGGCGGTGCCCGCGTACCGGGCGATCGGCTCGACCCCGGCGGCGGACACCGCCCGCTCGGACAGCAGCAGCAGGCCGGCCGCGCCGTCGTTCAGCGGCGAGGAGTTGCCGCCGGTCACGGTCCCGCCGGGGCGGAACGCGGGTTTCCTGGCCGCCAGGTCGTCCAGGGTCAGATCCGGCCTGATCCCCTCGTCCGCGGTGACCTCGCCGCCCGGTCCCCGGTCCCCGGGCACCGTGACCGGGATGATCTCCTCGGCCAGCGCCCCGGCGGCCGCGGCGCGGCCCGCCCGCTGGTGGCTGCGCAACGCGAAGCCGTCCTGCCGGTCCCGGCCCACCCCGTAGCGCTCGGCGACGTTCTCCGCTGTCTCGCCGAGGCTGACCGGCGGGTAGAGCTGCTGCATCAGCGGGCTCACCAGCCGCCAGCCGAGCCGGGTGTCGGCCACCCCCGCATCGCGCGGAAACGGCTCGGCGGCGCGCGGCAGCACGAACGGCGCCCGCGTCATCGACTCGGTGCCGCCCGCCAAGCAGACGTCGGCCTCGCCCGCCGCGATGGCCCGCGCGGCGTCGGCGATCGCCTCCATCCCCGATCCGCAGAGCCGGTTGACCGTGGCGCCGGGGATCTGCACCGGCAGCCCGGCCAGCAGCACGCCCATCCGCGCCACGTTCCTGTTGTCCTCGCCCGCCTGGTTGGCCGCGCCCCAGTACACGTCGTCGATCTGCGCCGGATCGAGCCAGGAATTGCGCGTCATCAGCGCCCGGATCACGTCCGCCGTCAGGTGGTCAGGCCGCACGCCCGCCAGCGATCCCTTGATCTTGCCCACCGGCGTCCGGCAGGCGTCAACCGCGAATACAGCGCTCATCGGGAACCGGCCCTCATGGATGGATGTGCCGTCGCTCGGGCTATTACCCGCTCAACGGTATGTTCATCGTCCCTCAGCCCCCAGGGGCCGGACGGGCGGGCGCGTGCCCGGTGATGTACGCGGCCAGCGTGCCCAGTGTGGCCAGCGCGTCCAGGTTGAGATCCTCGGCCGCCACGTCCACGCTGAACCGCCGGTGCACCTCGCGCAGCAGCAGCGTGCCGGTCAGCGAGTCGAGCCCCACGCCCGCGCCGAACAGCGGGGTCTGCTCGCTCAGGCCGAGCAGTTCCGCCCGTCCGGTCGCCCGGGCCAGGATCTCCCGCAATTCGGCGACGACCTCCGGAGCCCCGTCGCTGCTCACGGCTCGGTTACCCGGCCGGCCACGCTGCTGGTCACCCAGCCCGGCACCTCGGGCAGCGGGCCGGACAGCGACCTGGAGAACACCGCGCGACGCTGGCCGGCCGGGACACCGGGATCGGCCCGGAAACCGGCCGCGGTGAGCGCCAGCCGCAGCGGCACGTTCCTGGGGCTGACCAGGCACGGCACGGCCAGCCTCGTCGCCCCGCCGCGGGCCGCGGTGCCGGCCAGCCAGGCCAGCAGCGCCTCGATCACGCCCCGGCCCATGGCCCGGCAGGACATCATCAGCAGCGTCACGGTCCAGGTGCCGTCCTGGCCGGCCCGGGTCACGCAGCCGCCGACCAGGCCGTCATCGCCGAACCTGTCGGACAGGCGCACGGTGGTGACCTGGTCCTCCGCCGAGCCGACCATCCGCCGCAGCTCCCGTTCGGCCACGGGCTCGCCGCCGGTGTTGAACTGGTGCGTGCGCACCGAGAGCTCGTGCAGCCGGGGCACGTCGGTCTCGGCTGCCCGGGCGATCGTCACCCGTGTGCCGCAGTAGCGCAGGAACTCGTCCCGGGACCCCGCGAACGCCCGGGCCTCCTGCTCCCGCCGCCTCCGCTCGGCGTACATCTCGCCGCGACGGCGCGCCTCCGCGGTCACCACGGCGGGGCTGAGCTCGGGCCAGCCGACGGCGTCGGCCATGTCCTCCGGCGACAGCACCAGGACCTCCGGCACCGCGAACGAGACCTCGGCCCGCTCGTAGGGATCGTCGTCCACGAACGCGACCGCGTCCGGCGACAGGCCCAGGTCCGCGGCGATCCGCCGCACCGCGTCCGACTTGCGGTCCCAGCCGCACTCCGCGGCCGCGAAATCCAGCCCGGTGACCCGCGCGGCGTACTGCGCCGCCTCCGGCGGGTTCCGGCTGGCGATCGCGTGGATAATCCCCCGGTCACGCAGCTGAGCCGCGGCCGCGACCCGGGCCGGGTCGGGCGGGGGCGGCTGCGCTTCCGATTCCAGGTACACCCCGGACAGCAGCGTGTTATCGAGGTCCCAGACAACGCACTTCACGATCATCGTAGGCCGTGCTCCGCCCCGGGAGCCTGCCGCTCCATCGTGATGTGCGTCGCCTCGAAGCCGAACTTCCGGTACAGCGCGCGCATGCCGAGGTTCCTGGCGTGCACCTTGCCGGTCAGCTGGCCCATCCCGGCCTCGTCGGCGGCCTGCAGGACCGCTTCCAGCAGCAGCTCCCCTACCCGGCTGCGGTCCGGGATGTCGGCCACGGCCAGCGACCTGAAGTTCCCGTACCGGGCCCCGGTCAGCGAGTTGGTCCGGGCCGACAGCCAGGCCCAGCCCACCGGCCGGGCCGATGCGCTGCGCGCCGCCGCGACCAGCGTGATCTCCCCCGGCTTCCCCAGCGCGCCCGCGACCCGGCGGCGATGCAGCCCGGCGTCGGTGACGGCCTCGTCGCCGAAGGACACCTTCGCGATCTCGACCTCGAACCCGGCGATCGCGTCAAGATCGTCTTCGTCGGCCGGCCGGACCAGGTAGCCGGGCGGGCCGGCGGCCGCGTGCGGTGCGGTCATCGCGCCTGCAGGGGCATGGGCCGGAACACGTCGCCGCCGCACTCCGGGCAGCGGGCCGCCTGCAGGGCGGCGATCCGCAGCCACCGGCTGCCCGGCCCGACCTGGTGCACCGCCCGGCAGCGGGCACACCGGTAGGGCCGGGTGGCGGCCGACCGGGTCTGCGCGGTGTACAGCGGCCCGGAGAAGTCGCCCTCGATGACCGGCCGGGCGTCGGCGGTGCTGCGCAGGTGGTACAGGTGACTGGTGCCGGCCAGGACGCCCGCGCCCAGGTACTCGTTGAAGCCGGGCCACAGGCCCCGGATGGTCAGTCCCATGGAGCCGATCAGCAGCTGGGCGCGCAGGGTCTCGTCCGGCCTGCGCGCCCCGAACGAGAAGAACACGTGCCGGCCCGGTCCGGGCGCCAGCGCGGCGACCGCGCGGGACAGGAACAGCTCGGCTCCGGCCACCGTGTACGGCGGGTCGGTGCAGGCCACGTCGAATCCGCCCGCCAGGCCGCCGGGCAGCGGGCGGCGCAGGTCGTGCTCGACCAGCTCGGCGTCCACGCCGGTTCCCGAGATCTGCTCGCCGGCCCAGGCCAGCACGTCGGGGTCGGAGTCGATCACGGTCAGCCGCTCGATGCCCGCGCCGAGGCCGGCCGTCCCGGCGAAGGCCGCGATGGCCACCGAGATCAGGTCATCGTCGCCGAGCACCAGGATCCGCCGCCCGGTCAGCGCCCCGGCCTCATGCATCCGCAGCACCCGCCGGATCTTCGTGTCGACCGTGCAGTGCGTTTGGTCCAGCTCCGGCTTGGCCGCGGGCGCCCCGGCCGCCGCGCGGTCCAGCCGGTCAGCCAGCCCGGCCAGCGCGCCGGGGACGGCGAGCCCGGTGCCGCCGCAGTCCGGGCACGCCGCGCTCAGGCCGGCGTGCCGTCCGGCGAGCAGGTCCCGGCCGGCCGGGGTGAGCCGCACCGGCCGGGCCCGGTCGACCACGCCGCGCTGGCGCAGTTCGTTGCAGACCGCGGCGACGATCGGGACCGGCAGCTCGGCCATCCGGCTCACGTCGCGGACCGCCACGGGCTCGCTGCGGGCAATGGCGCGCAGCACGTCGCTCACCCCGGCCCGGCCCTCGGCCAGCCCGACGGCCTGCGCCACCTCGGCAATCACTGAGTCCATGTCCACGGGCGTCATGTCTGCGATCATGCTAAGGGCTGCGGGCGACCGGCTATCACCCGCGATCGGGCTGATCAGCCGTGCGGCAGGCGGCCGGGTGTACGGTATCCTCCCACATCATGCCCGGCATGGATGCGGCGAGCAGGTTCGCACAGCTGCGCGTGGCCGAAGCGCTCACGCCGAAGCTCCTGTACGCCGTCGACGCGAGGCTCACGCCGTCCTCGCCGGTGACCGACGCGGCCGAGCTGACGTCGCTGGCCACCGCCGCCGTCGCGGCGGGCCGCGGGCACGTGCTCGACGCCAGCCACGTGATCTTCCCGAACGGCGCGGTCACGCTGGTGCTCATCCTGGCCGAGTCGCACCTGAGCATTCACACCTGGCCGGAGGAGAACCTGATCGCGATCGACCTGTTCAGCTGTGGCGCGATCGACGGCGAGGCCGTGATCTCCGGGCTGGTGCGCGCGCTCCGGCTGGACGCGGTCTCGGTCCGGAGGCTGGGACGCGGGCCGGATCCCGGCCGCGACCAGCCGGCCTAAATCAGACGGTCAGCTCGGTCGCGCCCAAGCCGCCCGTGCCGCTGGAGACGCTGGAGACGCTGGTGGCCGAGGGCGACCCGACCGCGTCGGTAGTCGAGGCGTCTAAGGACGCCGACCTGCTGGTGCTCGGCCTCCGCGGCCGGTCGCCGTTCGCCGGGCTGCTGCTCGGGTCGGTGAGCCAGGGCGCGGCGGCCAACGCCCACTGCCCCGTGGTGCTGGTCAAACTGACCGACCAGCCCGATTAGCTCGTTTAGTCCCGGCCCGTGCCGCCCGGAGAGCGTGTCACTCGCGGGGGCCACTGATCCGCGCTTGGATGGGCTTTCGACCGTAGATACGCGGCCTGGAGGTCCCATGACCGAGCACGAGGTGGACATCGTCGTCATCGGCATGGGCCTGGGGGGCGAGTACGTCGCGGGCCAGGTGGCCGAGGCGGGGCTGCTGGTGGCCGGGGTGGAGGCCCGGCTGGTCGGCGGCGAGTGCCCGTACTGGGGCTGCGTGCCATCCAAGATGATGATCCGGGCGGCGAACCTGCTGGCCGAGGGCCGCCGGATCCCCGGCATGGCCGGCGCCTCCGCCGTGCGGCCGGACTGGGCCCCGGTCGCGGGCCGGATCAGGGCCGAGGCCACCGACAACTGGAACGACCAGGCCGCCGCCGACCGGTTCACCGGTAAGGGCGGCCTGCTGTTTCGCGGGCACGGCACGATCGCCGGGCCGGGCCGGGTCTCGGTCGGCGGCGACGTGCTGCGGGCCCGGCGCGGCATCGTGATCGACACCGGCAGCGCGCCCGTGATACCGCCGGTCCCGGGCCTGGCCGGCACGCCGTACTGGACCAACCACGAGGCCATCGAGGCCGAGCAGGTGCCGGACTCGCTGATCGTGCTCGGCGGCGGCGCGGTCGGGTCGGAGCTGGCGCAGGCCTACTCGCGCTTCGGCGCCGCGGTCACGGTGGTCGAGTCCGCCCGGCGGTTGCTCCCCGCCGAGGAGCCGGAGGCCGGGGCGCTGCTCACGAAGGTATTCGGCCGCGAGGGCATCGGCGTGCGGACCGGCTCGACAGCGGAGCACGTGGCCTACGACGCCGGGCCGGGCGGCCGCGCCGGGTTCACCCTGACGCTCGGCGACGGCACTGAGGTCACCGGATCCAGGCTGCTCGTCGCCACCGGACGGCGCGCCGACCTGGCCGCGGTCGGCACCGGCCGCGTCGGGATCGACGAATCCCGGCCCGCGGTGCCGGTTGACGACCACATGCGCGCGGCGCCCGGGGTGTGGGCGATCGGCGACGTGGTCGGCCAGGGCAACTTCACCCACATGGCCACCTACCACGCGGAGATCGCGGTCGCCGACATCCTCGGCCGGGAGCACCATCCCGCCGAGCACCATGCGGTGCCGCGGGTCACCTTCACCGACCCGGAAATCGGCGCGGTCGGCCTGACCGAGGCCCAAGCCCGGGAGCAGGGGCTCGGGGTCCGGGTCGGCCTGGCGCCGGTCCCGGCCTCGGCCCGCGGCTGGATCCATAAGGCGGGCAACGACGGCTTCATCAAGCTGGTCGAGGACTCCGGGCGCGGCGTCCTGGCCGGGGCGACGTCGGCCGGGCCGTGGGGCGGTGAGGTGCTCAGCATGCTGGCGCTCGCCGTGCACGCCCGGGTGCCGACTCGGCGCCTGCGGGAGATGATCTACGCCTACCCGACCTTTCACCGGGCGGTCGAGGACGCGCTGCGCGCGCTGTAGCGCACGAAGCCGGGCAGCGCCGCGCACACCGCGGCCACCGCGCCCGCGCACAGCAGCCCGCCCGAGAAGAGCGAGAACCGCGGGGTGGTGACGCTCGCCACCGCGCCGGCCCTGATCTGCCCGGCCGACGGGCCGAGGCCGTAGCTGAGCAGCTCCACCCCGGCCAGCCGGCCCCGCAGCGAGTCCGGGATGGTGGCGTTCCACAACGCGCCCCGGAAGATGCCGCTCACCATGTCGGCGGCGCCGGCCAGGACCAGCAACGCCAGCGCCGCGCCGATGTCCGGGGCCAGGCCGAACCCGGTGATGGCCAGCCCCCAGGCGGCCGCGGCCAGCGCGATGGCCCGGCCGTGCCGGTGCACCCGGCGGGTCCAGCCGCTGGTCGCCGACGCGGCCAGCGCGCCAGCCGACGGCGCCGCGAACATCAGCCCCACCGCCCACGGCGCGTGCAGCTCGGCCGCCATGAACGGGAACAGCGCGTTCGGGTAGGCGAAGGTCATCGCGGCCAGGTCGGCCAGGTACGAGCCGATGAGCTCCGGCCGCCCGCGGGCGTACCGGAGACCGGACAGCTGGCCGCCCGGGCGGAGCCGCCCGGGCGCGTCACTGGTCGCGGCCGGGGGCGCGGGCAGCGGGCCGAGCCAGCGCAGGAACCCGAGCGAGACGGCGAAGCTCACCGCGTCCAGGACGTACACGGTCAGCGGGCCGGGCCAGGTGGCCAGCAGCCCGCCGAGCGTGGTGCCGACGATCACGCTCGCGTTGGCGGACAGCGACATCAGCGCCGCGGCCGCGGTCAGCTGATCACGGGGGACGATCCGGGGCACCGATGCCTCCAGCGACGGCCGCTGCAGCGCGGCCAGCGCCATCATGACGGCGGCGATGAGGTAGAGCGGCCACGCCCTTGGCCGCGGCATGGACGCGTTGATCACCAGGAGCGCCGCGCAGCCGCCCAGGCCGGCCTCGCAGCAGCGGATCAGCCGCCTGCGGTCCATCCGGTCGGCGAGCGCGCCGCCGTACAGGCCGAACACCACCAGCGGCACCAGCTCGACCGCGCCGAGCAGGCCCACCGCCGCGGCCGACCCGGTGAGCTGCCTGGCCTGCACGAGCAGCGCGACCTCGCTGGCCTGGCTGCCGAACAGGGTGACCGTCCGGCTGGCGAACACCAGCCGGAAGTCGCGCGAGGTGCGCAGCGGCGTGATGTCCGCCACCAGGTCGCGCAGCCCGCCGCGGCGCCGGGCGGGCTGCGATCCTGCCCGTCGCGGTCTTCGGTGATCATTGTCGGTCTCCCCGTGCCAAGAGCTGCCTGGACTTAGGGCGCGCGAGAGCGCGCCGGGTACCGAGGGGTGACGCACCGATGGAGACCAGGTCAGCCAGGTCGCGGACCGTTAGGGAAAACTGGCCACGCCGGGATTCGAAGGCGAATCAGGCGTGCCGGAGAAAGCGGCAGGCGCTACCGCAGATCACCCATCGGGCCACCCCACGGTGGCGCGAGTGCGACGAGCTCGGCCCCCCGCCCGGCCTGGGACAGCCCGGCTGGCGTACGCCGGAGGCTCGCGCTGATCTGCGATCCGACAGTCACATGATCACGGTACCAGCGGCGGCAACCGAATTACCCAGCGGCCGCGGGCCCACGCAGGTCAGCCCCAGACCTCGGCCGCGGTCTCCACGACCAGGCGCAGCTTGGCGGCCTGCTCGTCGGGGGTCAGCACGTTGCCCTCGACCGTCGAGGAGAAGCCGCACTGCGGGGACAGGCACAGCTGGTCCAGCGGCACGTACTTGGCCGCCTCGTCGATCCGGCGCTTGAGCCCGTCCTTGCTCTCCAGCTCGCCGCGCTTGGTGGTGACCAGGCCGAGGACCACCATTTTGCCCGGGGGGACGAACCGGAGCGGCTCGAAGGTACCCGAGCGCTCGTCGTCGTACTCCAGGAAGAACCCGTCCACGGCCAGCTCGCCGAACAGCGCCTCGGCCACGAAGTCGTAGCCGCCCTCGGCGGCCCACGACGAGCGGAAGTTGCCCCGGCACATATGCGTGGTCACGGCCAGGCCGTCGGGACGGCCCGCGATCGCGGCGTTGACCTGCTTGATGTAGCGCAGGTGCATGTGTTCGGCGTCCTCGCCGCGTCCGGCGATCATGGCGCGCTGCGCGGGGTCGTTCAGGTAGGCCAGGCTGGTGTCGTCAAGCTGCAGGTACGTGCAGCCGAGGGCGGCCAGCCGCCGCACCTCCTCGGCATAGGTCGCGGCCAGGTCGGACCAGAACTCCTCGATGTCCGGGTACACGACGGGATCGATGGCCGCCGGCCCGCCGCGGTAGTGGACCATGTTCGGCGACGGGATCGTGAGCTTCGGCGTGGCCGTCGTGACCACGGACTGCAGGTAGCGGAAATCGTTCTCGAAGATCGTATGGTCCAGGTGGAGCTTGCTGTCCACGTGCAGCGCGGCCGGGGTCCACTCGACGGTGCCGGACGGGTTGCGGAACTTCACGGCCAGGTAGCCGGCGGCGTGGCTGATGCCGCCCAGCTGGTAGATGAAGTCCATGTGCCAGGTCGCGCGGCGGAACTCGCCATCGGTGGCCGACTGCAGGCCGAGCCCCTCCTGCATCGCGACGGCATCGGAGATCGCGTCGTCCTCGACGGCCCTCAGCTGCGCCGCGTCGATGCGGCCGGCCGCGAACTCATCGCGCGCGGCGTGAACGCGCTGGGGGCGGAGCAGGCTGCCGACATGGTCGGCACGGAAGGGCGGTGTGCTACGCATAGCGATCATCGTGGGGCTGGCCGCCCGCAGGCGTCAATGCCCAGCGCCCCCAATGCGTCACCCTCCGCGCGGTAGGTTGGGCCCATCAAGCGCGCACCGGGCGCGCGAGGGAGGAACGTGAGCATCGGCAGCCTGGTGAGCTCGGGGCCGCTCCTCCTGGCCATACCGGTCGCGGCGGCGGCCGGGGCGGTGACATTCCTGTCCCCCTGCTGCCTGCCGCTGGTGCCTGGCTACCTCTCCTACGTCACGGGCATGTCCGGTCTCGGCGCCCAGGACGCCGGAAACCAGCAGGCCAGCGCCGCGCTGGCCAGCGCTCAGCCGGTCGGTGCCCGGTCGGCTGGTGCCCAGCCGGCCGGCACCGGGCCGGGCAGCGCCGGCGCGCCGCCCGCTGGGGTCCCGGCCCCGCCGCCCCGCAGCCGGGTGGTAGCCGGAACCGCCCTGTTCGTGCTCGGGTTCTCGGCGCTCTACACCTCGTACGGGCTGGCCTTCGGCAGTCTCGGCACGGTGCTGAAGTCGCACCAGCAGATGCTGACCCAGGTGCTCGGCGTGCTGACGATCCTGCTCGGCCTGCTGTTCGCGGGCGTGTTTGACCGGTTCATGTTCACGGGACGGATCCTGCGCCCGTCGATGCGCCCGCGTGCTGGGCTGGCGGGCGCGCCGCTGCTCGGCGTGCTGTTCGGGCTCGGCTGGTCCCCCTGCATCGGCCCGACGCTGACCGCCGTGCTCACCCTGGCGGAAACCTCGGGTACCGCGGCCCGCGGCGCGTTCCTCGCCTTCGTCTACTGCCTCGGCCTCGGCATCCCGTTCCTGATCGTGGCGCTGGCCTTCCAGCGCGGCATGCGCGCGTTCGGGTTCGCCCGGCGGCACGCGCGCCTGATCACCGCCATCGGCGGCGGGATGCTGGTGCTGGTCGGGGTGCTCGAGGTGACCGGGCTCTGGACTTCGGCGATTACCTGGATGCAGATCCACTGGTTCCAGGGATACACCACGCCCATCTAGGGCAGGACCGACGGGCCGGGACCCGCGGACCGGCCGCCAGCGCGGCCGGGGCACTCGGGGTTGAGGAGGGACCACATGCGGTTCGGCATCTTCTACGAGCACCAGCTGCCCAGGCCCTGGGGGCCGGACTCCGAGCACAAGCTGCTGACCGACGCGCTGGAGCAGATCGAGCTCGCCGACGCCTCTGGGCTCGACTACGTCTGGGAGGTTGAGCACCACTTCCTCGAGGAGTACTCCCACTCCTCGGCGCCCGAGGTCTTCCTGGCCGCCGCGAGCCAGCGCACCAGGCGGATCCGGCTAGGTCACGGCATCGTCCAGGCGCCGTCGGCGGTCAACCACCCGGCCCGGATCGCCGAGCGGGTCGCCACCCTGGACCTCGTGTCCGACGGGCGGGTCGACTTCGGTACCGGGGAGGCCAGTTCCGCCGCTGAGCTCGGCGGGTTCGGCGTCCGCCGCGAAGCCAAGCGCGCGATGTGGGCGGAAACCCTCGACGCGGTGACGCGGATGTTCGCCGAGCAGCCGTTCGCCGGCTACGACGGGGATTTCTTCACGATGCCGCCGCGCTACGTGCTGCCCAGGCCGCTGCAAAAGCCCCACCCGCCGCTGTGGGTGGCGTGCAGCCGCCGGGAGACCATCCACCTTGCGGCGCGCAGCGGCATCGGGGCGCTGTCGTTCTCGTTCGTCGAGCCAGAGGACGCCGCGCACTGGGTGGCCGAGTACTACGACCTGATCGCCTCCGAGGAGTGCGTGCCGCGGGGCTTCGCGGTCAACCCGAACGTCGCCGTGGTCCTGCCCATGATGCTGCACCCGGACGAGGAGACCGCGATCGACCGCGGCATCGACGGCGCGCACTTCTTCGCCTACTCGCTAGGCCATTTCTACGGCGGCGGCACGCACCGGGTCGGTGACAGCAACCTGTGGCAGAGCTTCGGTACCGACCGCGCGGAGCACGGCTTCGCGCGGGAGATCGTCTACGCGAACGCGCAGCCGCTCTCGGTGCGGCTGCTGCAGGCCGAGATGGGCTCGCTGCGCGGCGCGATCGGCACCCCCGGCCAGGTCACCGACCTGCTCGCCCGGTACGAGGCGGCCGGGGTGGACCAGGTGATGTTCGTCATGCAGGCCGGGCGCAGCCGGCACGAGCACATCTGCGAGAGCATCGAGCTGTTCGCCCGCGAGGTCCTGCCGCGCTTCGCCGACGGCCGGGAAGAGAAGGAGCTGGCCAAGGCGGACCGGCTGGCGGCCGCGGTCGACAAGGCCCTGGCCCGGCGCGCCGGTCCGCGGGCCCTGCCCGCGCCCTACGAGGTGAGCGAGGACGCCGAGGTCGCGGCGGCGCGCAGGTCGGCGCACCTGCCGTTGCGCGTCCTGGCCGGCCACGCGCGCCACGCGGCACGGGAGTCACTGCGCGGCCACGGCCAGGCCGGCCTGCGGCGTGTGGTCGGCCGGATGTCTGACGCCAGGCTGGAGCAGGTCTTCGGGACAAGCCAGGCGCAGCGCGCCGTGTTCGGGATGATGACCCGCCAGTTCGACCCGGACCGGGCCGCGGGGTTCGAGGGCGCGATCGTCTACGACCTCGGGCTGGCCGACGGATCCCGCCGGCCCTGGGCCATCGAGATCCACGACGGGCAGGCCCGGGTGCACCAGGGCGGCAGCGCCGGCGCGGCGCTCACGATCGGCGTTCCGCTGACCGACTTCATCCGGGTGCTCACCACGGCCGGCAGCTTCTACCCGCTGATCCTGGACGGCCGGATGACCATGGACGGGGACCTGGCGCTGGCGGGTCGGCTGGCCGAGATGTTCGGCGCCCGCTCTGCCTACTAATCTCCTCGCTCGCCTCCGGGCGCTTTTACCCGCCGTCTTCCCTCCTCGCTCGGGCGCTCGTTCCTCGCGCCTCCCTCGTCAGTCCAGAGGGCGGCGCGCCCTTTGGCTCGCTCGGAGTCAGGCTGCGGCCGGGCGGCCGCTGGCCGCCTCGCGGAGCTCCTCGAACAGCCGCGTGTCCCCGTCTTCCTCCGGGTGCCACTGCAGCCCGATAGCGAACGGGTGCCCGGTCAGCTCGACCGCGGCCACGGCCTTGTCGTCGGTCCAGGCCACGGCCTCCACGCCGCGGCCCAGCCGGTCCAGCACCCGATGGCGGCCCGCGGGCTCAGGCGCGGCGGGCACCGTCACGGTCGGGCCGAGCAGCCGGCCCAGCCTGCTGCCCGCGCTGATCCGTACCTCACGGCCGGCTGGCCCGGCCGTGAGGCCGTTGGCGCCGGGGCCAGCCGGGCCGCGCTCGGTCACCGATCCGCCCCGGGCCGCGTTCAGCAGGTACATGCTGCGGCCGATCGCCAGCACGGGAAGCCCGGTGTCGATGGCCGCGCGCATCAGCGCGAGTTCGCTGGCCTCGCGGGCCAGGTCCGGCTCGGGTGCCTCGTCACGCGGCGGCGCGCCGTGGCGCCGGGCTCCGGCGCCGACGCCCCCGGAGAACACCACCCCGTCGAGCCGGGCGGCTAGGTCCGCGGCGCGGTAAGGTCCCGGCACCAGCAGGACCGGGTTGCCCCCGGCCCGCTGCACCGCCCAGCCGTAGCTGGCCGGCAAGAGCACGGCCTCCCGCACGCGGTCGCCCCAGCCTGCGGCGGCCATCTCGCTGGTGATGCCGATCAGCGGGCGAGTCATGAGCCCATAATGGGGCACGTCGCAGCGCTGGCGGGGCCAAAACGGCCGGTATTCGCTGGTAGTGCCCGGCCCGTCACGCGCCGAGATGTTCGCCGAAGAACGCGAAGATGCGCCGCCACGCGTCCGCCGCGTCCGATTCCTGATAGGGCATCCGGGCGAACCTGGCCAGCACCGCGGCCGCGCCCGACGCCTTGGTCATGAAGCGGTGCCCGGTATCCGGGTACACCTTCACGTCGTGCGGGATCTCCAGGACGGTGAGGGCGCGCTCCAGCCGGTCCGGGTGCTTGGCGCCCATCGGGTCCCTGGCTCCGTAGCTTCCGACGACCGGGCAGGCGCCTTGCAGCGCACCCTCCGCGTCCCGGGGCACCTCGCCGTAGTTCACCGCGGCCGCCGCGAAGCCGCCGGATGGCGCGCAGAGCAGCGCGAACCCTCCGCCCAGGCAGAACCCGATCACGCCCGTCTTCCCGGTGCAGTCGGCCTGAGCGGCCAGGAAGCCGCGCGCCGCCTCTAGCAGCGTGAACGCGGGTCCAGACCGGGCCCGGAGCTGGCGGATGGCGCCGCTTATGCAGCGGATCCAGGACCTGCCGCCGAACAGGTCGGGAGCGAGGGCGAGGTACCCGTGGGCCGCGAACTGGTCCGCCTTGGCCCTGATGTCGTCGTTCAGCCCGAACGCCTCGTGAATCACCACGACACCCGGCCACGGGCCCGGCTCAGCCGCTCCGCCCAGATCTTCCGGCCCGGCTGACCCTCCCGGCGGCACGGCCAGGTAGCCGCGCCCCGTCCCGCCGTCTACCGGGAAGGAGATCTCTGGCATGCGGCAAACATTGTCACACCTTGCGCCACTTCGGTGTCCACGCGCCGTCAGTGACCTCGTAGTCGGCGAACAGGGCCGGGGCCTCGGCCCGCATCAGCTCGGCGATCTTCCCGAACACCAGCCGGATCTCCTCCTCGGCCCCGGGGTCGGTGCGCGCCTCGATGGTGTGCCGCAGCGTCCGGATGTTCGCCGTCCACAGCAGCCCGGTGGCCACCCCGTCCGGCGCGAACCGGCGCATGAACGAGGTCTTGTGCTTCTTCTCGTGAAACGGCACGCCTTCCTCGTCCAGCCCGAAGTGCCCCGCCATCCAGAGCTGGAACTCCTCCATCTGCTCCAGCAGGGCGGTAGCCCGCTTCATCAGCTCGGCGTCGGCCATCGCCCAGTCCGGGAACCAGAACGGGATATCGGCCAGCCGCACGAACCGCAGCGACTCCTGCGAGATCGCCACCCCCGGCCGGTGCCGGATCAGCTCATGGGTCAGGACTCTGGATACGTTGTGCAACACGAAGCTGAACGACACGTGCTCGAGCACCGACCCGTGCGCGCTGGCCAGGATGTTCTGCAGGTACTTGTCCTGGTCGGCCCGGACCCGGACCACGTTCGGGTTGAGCCCGGGCTCCCATGACCTGTAGCACAAACGCCCACCGAACTCGGCCAGGTTCAGCGCATCGTTGTCCAGGTCGCCGCGGTCCAGCTTCTCCAGCCACTTCTCGCCGCCGACCTCGCTCAGGTACGCGGCCACCTGGTCGTAGTCGATCTCGGGACGGGCGACGAGGAACACCTCGGGCTGCACATTCTTCATGGCACCGGACACTACCGGGGACCGGCGACAAGTTCCGGCGCTGTTGCTGGCTAGCGGCTCCGTTACGGGTGGGAAAGAATGGGGTAAGCAGGGCCTTGGATGTCAGCTCGTCAAACGGCACGCCAGCACCGCGGACGGGAGAGTACGAGATGACGCAACCCGGAGATACGGAAGTCGATACGGACAGTGCGCCCGCCACGACAGTAGATACCTCGGCCGTCCCAGCCGGCCGGCCGGTCGTGTTCATCCACGGCCTGTGGCTGCACGCCACATCGTGGGACCCGTGGATGGACCTGTTCCGGCAGGCGGGTTACGCGCCGACGGCACCGGGCTGGCCCGGCGACTCGGACACCGTCGAGGAAACCCGGCGCGACCCCAGCAAGGTGGCCGGCCAGGGCATCGACGACGTGGTCGACCACTACGCGCAGGTCATCGAGGGCCTGGGCGCCAAGCCGATCGTCATCGGCCACTCCTTCGGCGGGCTGATGGTGCAGCGGCTGCTCGGCCAGGACCTGGCCGCGGCCGGGATCGCGATCGATCCTGCGCCGATCAAGGGCGTGCTGGCCCTGCCCCTGTCGGCGCTGAAGGTCGCCTCGGTCGCGCTGCGCAAGCCGGCCAACCGCCGCGAGGCGGTATCGCTGACCGCGGAGGAGTTCCGCTACGGCTTCGGGAATGCGCTGCCCGCGCAGGAGTCGGCCGACCTCTACGAGCGCTGGAACATCCCGTCACCGGGCAAGCCGCTGTTCGAAGCCGCATTCGCCAACTTCACCCCGCACTCGCCGGCCAAGGTCAACACCGGCAACCGGGACCGCGGGCCGCTGCTGATCACCGCCGGCGGCCAGGATCACACCGTCCCGGTCGCCATCAGCACGGGCACCCGCAGGCAATACCACAAGTCGCCCGCGGTGACGGACTTCCGGGACTTCCCGGACCGGGGCCACTCGCTCACCATCGACCACGGCTGGCGGGAGGTGGCCGACTACGTGCTGGAGTGGCTGAAGCAGCGCGGAGTGTGAGGCTTCCGGCCGTCATCTGGACCTCCGGAGGAAACCCCGGCCTTGAGACCGGGGTAGGAATCCGGTGCCCTGCGGAGCGGGAAAGGGTTTGTCGGCACGCTCTGGCAGGCTGTCAGCGTGAGGACGGCGTACCGGTGCCGGCCGCCGCCTGGTCGTGACCGACCGCTGGTACCCGAGCACGAAGATGTGCTCGGCCTGCGGGTTCGTGCTCGCTGAGCTTCCCCTGAAGGCCCGGGCGTGGCGCTGCCCGTCTTGCCGCGCCCGCCACGACCGGGACCTCAACGCGGCCAAGAACATCTTTGCGGCAGGTCTTGCCGCAGCCCGGGCCTTGCCGGGCGATGCCTGCGGAGCTGATGTCAGACACCTGGAGATCCCTCCGGTGCAGTCGGCCGTGAAACAGGAACCCCAGCTCGCGAGGGCTGGAATCCCCGTCCTTCAGGGCGGGGAGTAGTCAAACCAGCGCGGTAGCACGGGCGCGGGCCAGCCGCAGCACGTTCGCGATCACCTGGTGGCCCGCGCGCCCGGACGCGGTCAGGATCGACTCCGGGTGGAACTGCACCCCCCACCGGGCGGCCGCATCGTCCTCGATCGCCATGACCACGCCGTCCGGCGTCACCGCGGTCACCGAGAACCCGCCGCGGACCCCGGCGGGCACCGCGTGCAGCGAGTGATACCGCCCGGCGGTGAACTCCTCGGGCAGCCCGGCCAGCAGCCCGGACCGCGCCGCGCCGCCCAGCACCCGCACCGACCCGGGCTGGCCGTGCGCGGGCGAGGCCAGCAGGCCGAGCTGCCCGCCCGCGTGCTCCACCATCGCCTGCAACCCCAGGCACACGCCGAACGCGGCGATCCCCCGCTCGTCCAGCGCGGTGAGCAGCTCGTCGCAGCCAAAGTCCGAAGGCCGGCCGGGGCCCGGCGACA
>Ga0318555_10000188_pt1 | contig 16304 bp, 16 predicted proteins | sample GRESIP082b2f23_FD_202529 | JGI IMG/M metagenome (GOLD analysis project Ga0318555, IMG submission 202529) | Tropical soil microbial communities from Luquillo Experimental Forest, Puerto Rico - GRE.SIPMG.082b2f23 | ecosystem: Environmental > Terrestrial > Soil > Tropical forest > Bulk soil... | reverse complement strand
GATCTCGGCCTGCACACCCGCGGCGGCGAAAGCCGCCAGCAGCACCGGCAGATCGCCATCGAGGCCGCGCGCGGCGCGCGCGGTCACGAGCGCAACCGCCGTCGTCACTCGCGGATTCCCGTACCGCGATTCATCAGCGCCACTGCCGCCGCGAACAGCAACAGCGCAGCGGCAGTCATCAGCGCGAAGGCCGCGCCGATTTCCACATCGGAAACGCCGAGGAAGCCGAAGCGGAAGGCGTTCACCATGTAGAGGATCGGGTTCGCGTACGAGAGGCTGCGTGCCCAGCCAGGCAGCAGGCTTACCGAGTAGAACACGCCGCCGAAGTAGGTGAGCGGAGTCAACACGAAGGCCGGAATCCAGTTCACCTGGTCGAAGTTTTTGGCGAACAGCGCATTCAGGAACCCAGCGAGCGCGAAGGTGAGCGAAGTGAGCAGCAGCGCCGACAGCACCACCAGCAGGTGATGCACGTGCAGATGCGTGAATACCAGCGACACCACGGTCACCGCGGCGCCGACCAGCAGGCCGCGCACCACACCGCCGGTGGCGTAGCCGCCGACGATTACCCAGTTCGGCAGCGGGGAAACCAGCATCTCCTCGACGTGCTTGCCGAACTTGGCGCCGAAGAAGGAGGCCACGACGTTGCCATAGGAGTTGGTGATCACCGACATCATGATGAGGCCGGGCGCGATGTACTGCTTGTAGTCGAAGCCTTCCATAGCGCCGACGCGCCGGCCGATGAGACTGCCGAAGATCGCGAAGTACAGCACCGCGGTAACCACCGAGGGCACGATGGTCTGGCCCCAGATGCGGATGATGCGGCCATACTCGCGGATGACGATCGTCTTGAAGCCGATCCAGCGCACCACGTTGAGGCGGATAGGCGCGGAGGCCGACTGCGCCACGCTGCTCATCAGGTTGTCCCGACCTGCGCCCGAGCACCGCTCGCGGCCGCCGCGGGCAGCGCCGTGCCGTTGCGCGGGCTGTCACCGGAGGCGCCACGGCCCTCGACCAGTTGCATGAAGATCTCCTCCAGGCGGTTCACCTTGTTGCGCATGCTCAGCACCTCGATGCCGAGCGCGCTCAGGCGGGCGAAGATCCCGTTCAGACTCTCCTCCTTCGATATCTCCACCTCGAGCGTGTGGTCATCGACCAGCGTCACGACGTAGCCCGGCAGCGGCGGCGCCACCGCCAGCGGGGTGCGCAGGTTGAGCACGAAGGTCTCGACGTGCAGACGGCGCAGCAGACTGCTCATGCGATCGCGCTCGACGATGCGGCCGCCGTTGATGATGGCGATGTTGCGGCACAGTGTCTCGGCCTCCTCCAGGTAGTGCGTGGTGAGGATGATGGTGGTGCCGCGTGCATTGATATCGCGCAGGAAGTCCCACATCGAGCGACGGATCTCGATATCGACGCCGGCTGTCGGCTCATCCAGGATCAGCAGCCGCGGCTCGTGCATGAGCGCCCTGGCGATCATCAGCCGGCGCTTCATGCCGCCGGAGAGCGCGCGCGACATGCTATTGCGCTTGTCCCACAGCTGCAGCTGCTTCAGGTATTTCTCCGCGCGCACTCGCGCTACGGGACGCGGAATGCCGTAGAACCCCGCCTGGTTCACCACGATGGTGAACGGGCTCTCGAACATGTTGAAGTTGATTTCCTGCGGCACGATGCCGATACAGGCCTTGGCGGCCTCCAGCTCGCGGTCGATGTCGTGCCCGAACACGCAGGCAGTGCCGGCGCTCTTGTTGACGAGCGAGGTGATGATGCCGATGAGCGTGGTCTTGCCCGCGCCGTTGGGGCCGAGCAGCGCGAAGAAATCGCCGCGCTCGACGTCCAGATCGATGCCGCGCAGCGCCTGCACGCCGTTGCCGTAGGTCTTGGTGAGTCCGCGGACCGAGAGCGCATTCATGAGCGGGAGGATCGGGTCTGGCGCTCGCCGGTGCAAGAGAGGGCGCCGCAGGCGCCGGGCGGGCCGCCACGCGGAGGCCTGCGCCATGCCTCGAGCGGGGTATTGACGGCGCGCCGACCGCGCCCGCCATCAACTCAAAAAGCGCAGCGGCGCGCCGTGCGGGAGTTGCGCTGTTGGATGGAAGGGAGTTAGGAAATCAGCGCAACGGCTCGCGCGCGCGCTTCTCCCTCGCGGACGCCTTCACTCGTGTGCGCCACACCTCGTACGGGTCCCAGCCTGGTCGTGGAGTCGCGAGTGTTTGCAGATCGTGTTGGTCGAGGTCGAGTTCGTCCAGATCACTCACCGTCCCGGTGAATTCCTCATTCGCCGCCGGCGTCAGCCGCTCACGTGCGGGGATTCCTTCCGCATTTTTCCGTTTCATCTCGTCGCGCTCCTGCTTATGTCGACCAGACCTTTATATGTTGCTTCCTTAACCCGCATGCACTCTCCATAGTGCGACGCGGCTCACAGAGTCTATGTCGTCTGCGGAACAAAAGCTAACGGGCGAAGTGCCTGATTATGTTAAGGTTGTGTTTATCCGCAACAGGTTATGTCAGCTGCATCCTAAGGTCGTGTCGGCGCCACCGCACGTGAAGATTCCTCACGTTGGTTTACATCAATCCGCGAAGTAACGGGCCAGGTATTCCTCGAAGGTGCCGCGATCGGCCGTCTCGATCGACTGTTGCGCCGCAAGGGACTCGCGGGCTTCGCGGGAGAACTCGCGCAGACGCTCTTCGTTGGGCGGGTAGAGGTCGAGAAAATAAGCCTTGTGGGTCGCGGACATGCGTAGCGCGAGATCGAAGAAGGATTCTCCGGCTGTCAGCTCCGTCAGAAGCCGGGCCGAGGGCGTGAGCGTAACGTCTTCGATCTTGGCCGCCTGAGTGGCGAGCGCCTGAGAGTAGGGCCGGGCCGGATCACCCTGGTCCAGAACTTCGCAGATGCCGGTCATCCCATCGAGCAGCTCGCGCGCCCATTCGCGCATCGGCACGCTCCGTCCCTCGCGCCATAGCGCGAGCCCCTGCTCACGTCCGCGCCGCGCGACCGTAACGTGGTTCTCATCCAGCGTTCCCTGCTCGGCGCTGGCAATTGGGGCGCTGTCCTTCATCAGACACAGCGCGAGAAACGCCTCGAGGAAACGCAGCTTGTTCTGGTTGACGCCGACCGGGTCGAAGGCACTCACATCGAGCGCGCGTACCTCGACGTACTCGACGCCGGCGCGCCGCAGCGCCTTGGTGGGGCGTTCGCCTGAACGCGCCACGCGCTTCGGGCGAATGAAGCTGTAGTACTCGTTCTCGATCTGCAGGACGTTGGCGTTCAGCTGCCGCCACTCGCCGTTCACCTCGACGCCGAGCGCCTCATACGGCGGGAACGGTGTGGTGATGGCACGCGTAAGGTCGTGCACGTATTCCTCAAGAGTGTTTACCGACACCGACAGCCCCGCCTGGTTGCGATTGCGGTAACCGACATCGCTCATACGCAGGCTGGTGGCGTGGGGCGCAAACGCCGTGCCTTCGCTGAAGTCATCGAGCCCGAAACGGCGGCCGCGCAGGAACGACTTGCACACCACCGGCGAGACCCCGAACAGGTAGAGCACCAGCCACCCGTAGCGGCGGTAGTTGCGCAGCAGATCGAAATAGCACGCGGACACGAACGGCTGCCCGTGTCCGGTCGCACCCCGCGCAGCCGCCCAGGCCTCCCAGAACGGCGGCGGGAAGGAATAGTTGAAGTGCACACCGGAGATCGCCTGCATCATGCGCCCGTAGCGCAGGCCGAGCCCGTTGCGGTAGACGGTCTTCATGCGGCCGATGTGCGAGCTGCCGTACTGCGCGAGCGGAATCTCCGCATCGCTCTCGATCGCGCACGGCATGCTGGTCGCCCACAGCAGTTCATCCCCCAGGTGGCGATAGACGAACTGGTGCAGGTCGAGCAGGTACTGCAGCAGCTCCCAGCTGTGGGTAAATGCCGGCGTCACCAGCTCGATCAGGGCCTCGGAGTAGTCGGTCGTGATGTGCTCGTTGGTGAGCGCTGAGCCTAGGGCTGCCGGGTGCGGCGTGTGCGCCAGGCTGCCCGATGGCAGCACGCGCAGCGATTCCTTCTCCACGCCTTTGTACCCGCCCTGCAGCCGTTGCGGCTCGCCGCCGTTCAGCAGGGCGGCGAGCCGGCGCTCGAATACCCGATCGATGCCTGGCCGGCTCATGCGCTCGCGCCGTGCATCGGACTACCAGGCGCGGCGCCCGCTGAGCACCTCGAGCAGCAGGGTGAGGTCACCCCGCAGGCTGTAGAGCGGATGACGGAAGGTGGCCGGCGAGTTGCGCTCGAACAGCCAGTGCCCGAGCCACGCGGGCAGATACCCCACGAGCGGCGCCGCGAGCAGCCACCCCCAGCGACCCAGCAAGAGCGCAGCGGTCGCGAGGAGCAGTGCCAGCAACGTACCGGCGATGTGCAGGCGACACGATGTGCGGTTGGTGTGCTGTTGCAGATAATAAGGATAGAACTCGCGAAAGCTCGCAAACTGCGACGGCTCCATTGCCCGGGCATCTTGCCGTTTCGGCCCTCATGCACGCAAATCAAAGGCCAGGCGCAGCAGGCTCGCGACCGTGCACAGCAGCACCGCCGCCAGCGGCGGCGCACGGCCGCTCCAGAGCAACAGCAGGGCGATCGCGGCGACGGCCAGGTCGACACCGTCGTGCACCGCGTTCACCCACACCGGGTCATAGAGCGCCGCCGCGAGGACACCGACGACCGCCGCATTGACCCCGGTGAGCGCTGCACCCAGGCGCGCGTGCTGCGCCAACTTGCTCCACAGCGACGACCCCGCCAGCGCCAGCAGCAGTCCCGGCGCGAAGATGGCCGCGAGGGCGAGCGCGGCCCCCCCTGCCGGTGCGGCGGGTGCGGCCACGGCGCCGAGATAGGCTGCCACCGTGAAAAGTGGCCCCGGTACCGCCTGCGCGAGGCCGTAGCCCGCTAGGAAAGCATCATCCGAGAGCCAGCCTGCCGGCACCAGCGCTGCGCGCAGCAAAGGCAGCACGACGTGTCCTCCACCGAATACCAGCGCGCCGGCGCGGTAGAACACCTGCGCCAGAGCGACGCCGCTCTCCGGGTAGCGCCACGAGAGCGGTGGCAGCGTAACGAGCAGCAGCAGGAACACGGCGAGCGCCGCCGTCGCAGGCCGCCATTGCACCGCAGCTCTGGTCACGGGTACTGCCGTGGGGTGGCACCACAGCAGTCCCGCGGCTGCGGCCGCCGCCAGTACCACGAGCTGTGCGTTCGCGTCGCCGGTTGCAAGCAGCAGCGCCATTGCGCCCAGCGCGATGAGCCAGGTAGCCGCGTCGCTGCAGAGCCGCCGCGCCATGCTCCACACCGCCTGCGCAACCACCGCCGCCGCAACCAGCTTCAGCCCGTGCACGAGTGCGCCCGCGAGCGGTCCATGAAGGTGCGCGGCGAGCCGCGCGCAGGCGTACAGGAGCAGCGCCGAGGGCAGCGTGAATCCGAGCCAGGCCGCGAGTGCGCCGCGCCAGCCCGCACGATGCAGACCGATGAGAAAACCGACCTGGCTGCTGGTCGGCCCGGGAAGGATCTGGCACAGCCCGACGAGCGATGCGTACTCCTCGCTGCTCAGCCAGGCGAGCTCACGTACGTACACCCGCTCGAAGTAACCGAGGTGCGCGATGGGTCCGCCGAAGGAACCGAGTCCCAGCCGCAGCGCGACGCGCAGCACCTCCGCCACGCTGCCCGGCGTGGGTGATGCTTGCTGCGGCATCTAGGAAGAGGCGAGCAGATCCCCGCGCCAGGCCTTGCCGTGTCGGTAGGCGTCCAGCCGCTCCTGCATCGCACGGGTCTTCCAGCGCAGAGCCGAAGCCTTTTCCACCGCAATCTGCTGCTGCGCAGTGGCGTTGCGAAAATCGCCGTTGGCAGCGTAGGCGGCGGCCACCGACTCGAACATCTGCGGATCGCTCTTGATCTCCCCCGCGGACAGGCGCCGCGCAAGCTCGAGCGCTGCCGGTGCATTGCGCACGGCATCGACAGGCGACGCGGCGAACAGCGCGACGACGTGCTTGCGCACGTAGTAGGAGTCGGCGTGCGCTGCCTGCTCGAGCAGCGCACGTGCCTGCTCCAGCTGCGCGGCGCCCGCCGTGCCCCCGAGCAGATCGCGTGCGAGCAGCAGTTGCGCTGCCGCGCTACCACCTTCGGCAGCGTGGCGCAGCCAAACCTCGCCGTCTGCGCGTGGGTGGCAGGCAGCACTCGCCCGCAGCTGGCTCGCGACCCAGTACTGCGCGTCGGCATTGCCGTCGCGCGCCGCGCCGAGCAACAGCTGCTCGGCGCGCGCGTTGGTGATGCCGAGCGAGGGTTCGTACGCTCCGGCAAGCCCGAGGAGGTAGGAGGCCGCCGGGTCACCCGCCTCGGCCGCCGACCGTACACTGCGAACCTGCTCGGTGTTCGCCAGCGACCCGGTCCCCCTTGCGAAGAGTGTTTTCGCCTCGAGGCGCGAGGCCGCGGGGCCCCCCGCTCCCTGCGCGGGAGCGAACTGCGAGTTGAGCCATGCCTCCACTGCCGCGGCGGCAAACCCTTGCGCCGGGAGCGCGAGCAGCACCTCGGGATCGCGCGCATGGCCGTCTGTGCCGATCGTCAACGCGGTGATCACCAGCGCCGGGTAGCGGGCGATCGCCGCATCCGATGTATCGGGTTCGGTCGCCGCGGCGACACTCGCCGGCCGCAGGTCGCGGCAGGTGAATTCCGGGTTTACGATGCCCTGTGCATGCAGCGCCTCGGGCCCGTAACGCGCCATGATCGCCGCGGCCGCGCGCGTCTCCTCGGCGTTGAGGCTTGCAGTGAGACCCCGCAGACGATCGCCGACCAGCTGACCGCAGCCATTACCGGCAGCCGCTTCGAGCCATCCGGCACCGCTGCCAGGATCTTTCGGGCCACCCTGACCGTGCAGCGCCATGGCGCCGAGATTGAACTGCGAGGAGCAATCGCCGAGCTCCGCGAGCGAGAGGAACCCGGCGTGAGCGGCATCGTAGTGACCCGCCCGGTATTCGCTCAACGCACTCTGGAAGCTCGAGGTCGCCCATGCCGCCGGCAGGCAAGCCCCGGCGATGATCACCCAGCCGGCCACGGCCGACGCAGCCACACCCTTTCTACCCATGCTAGTCAGCGCTCCACGATGGCGGTGACGCCCATCCCGCCCGCAGTACACACCGAGATCAGCCCACGCTTTGCGGTGGCATTCCCGGCGAGCAGCTTGGCGAGTGTGGCGAGAATGCGCGTGCCGGTGGCAGCAAAGGGGTGGCCGAGAGCCACGCTGCCGCCTTTCACGTTGAGCCGCGCGCGCTCGATGCTGCCGAGCGGTGCCGGCAATCCCAACACCTCGCGGCAGTACTGCGGTGACTCCCAGGCCTTGAGCGTGCACAGCACCTGTGCCGCGAACGCCTCGTGTATCTCGTAGTAGTCGAATTCCTGCAGCGTTACGCCGGCATCGCGCAGCATCGCCGGCACGGCGTAGGTGGGAGCCATCAACAGGCCTTCCTTGGCGCCTACGAAATCGACCGCCCAGGCCTTGCCGTAGCGCAGGTAGGCGAGTACCGGCAGGGAGCGCTTCGCCGCCCACTCCGGGGTCGCGAGCAATACCGCGCTCGCGCCGTCGGTGAGCGGAGTGCTGTTGCCGGCGGTGAGCGTACCGTCGGCAGCAAAGCTCGGGCGCAACCGTGCGAGTCTCTCGAGTGAGGTGTCCGCGCGCACGTTGTTGTCGGTCTTGAGGCCGAGGTAAGGCACCACCAGGTCGTCGTAGAAGCCCTCGCGCCAGGCGCTCGCCGCCTTGAGATGACTGTCGTTGGCGAGTTCATCCTGCTCTGCGCGCGTCACCTGCCACTGCTTCGCCATGAGCTCGGTGTGCTGCCCCATGGACAGCCCCGTGCGCGGCTCGACCACCGCGGGCAGCACGGGCTTGAAATGCTTCGGACGCAGGCCGAACCAGGGGGCGAGGCGTTGCCAGGCGCTGCGTCCGCGGTAGCTGGCGAGCAGCAGCTGCTGATACGAGCGCGGGTAGACAACCGGTGCATCGCTGATCGAATCGGTGCCACCGGCGATGCCGGCCTCGATCTGCCCGAGCGCGATCTTGTTGCCGATGTCGATGGCGGCTTCGAGGCTCGTGCCGCAGGCGCGCTGCAGGTCGAGCCCGGGGGTGTGCGGATCGAGGCCGCTCGAGAGCACGCACTCGCGCACCAGGTTGTAATCGCGCGAGTGCTTCATGACTGCGCCGGCCGCCACATCGCCAAGCCGCTCGCCCTGGAGGCGGAAGCGCTCGACCACGGCGCGCAACGCGGCGGTCAGCATGTCCTGATTGCCGGCCGTGGCGTAAGCGGAGTAGGAGCGCGCGAATGGAATACGTACGCCACCGACGATGGCGACCCGCTTGATGACGGATCCGACCTGCATGAATCCCTCCCCCTGGCGCGGCGCGTTAGAATGCCACCCTATGGGCGAATTCACCACCATCATGGCGCGCGATGGTCATGAGTTTCAGGCATGGCTCGCGGCGGCACCCGGCCGTCCACGCGGCGCGCTGCTGGTGATCCAGGAGATCTTCGGCGTCAACAGTCATATCCGCAGAGTGACCGACGAGCTCGCCGCCGCCGGTTACACGGCCATCGCGCCGAGCCTGTTCGATCGGGTGCGCCGAGGAATAGAGCTCGCCTACACTCCCGCGGACATGCAGGAGGGCGTCGGGTACGTAAAGCAGCTCGACCCGCAGGCCACCCGGCGCGATCTCGCCGCGGCGCTCGCAGTGGTGAAGTATTCCGGGCGCGCGGGCGCCGTCGGCTACTGCTGGGGCGGATCGCAGGCGTACCTCGCGGCCTGCGAGCTGCCGCTCGCCTGCGCGGTGGTTTATTACGGCAAGGTGGTGAGCTACCTGGACCGCAAGCCGCGTTGCCCGGTGATGTATCACTACGGGAGCGACGATCAGAGCATCCCGCTGGCCGACGTCGAGCGGATCCGCGAGGCCTACCCGCAGGCCGCGCTCTACATCTACGAGGGCGCAGGCCACGGCTTCAACTGCGAGCAGCGCGGCAGCTACAACCCGCAGGCCGCAGCGCTGGCACGCACGCACACGCTGGAGTTCTTCGCCCGCTACGTCGACCGCACGCCCGGCGCTGCACCGCCATCATCCGAGGGAGAGTCTGCGTCATGAAACTGCGCGATCCGGATCTGCTGCGCACGCGCGCCTTCATCGGCGGCAAATGGCTGGATGCGACGAGCGGCGCCACCCATGCCGTGGTCAATCCCGCAACCCGTGAGCCGATCGGCACCGTCCCCGACATGGGGGCCGCCGAGACGCGCCGCGCGATCGAGGCCGCGGCGGATGCGTTCCCGGCATGGGCTGCGCTCACCGCCAAGGAGCGTGCCGCCATCCTGCGGCGCTGGTACGAACTGCTGATGGCCAACCAGGACGATCTCGCCACGCTCATGACCGCCGAGCAGGGCAAACCGCTGGCCGAAGCCAAAGGTGAGATCGGCTACGGCGCCGCCTTCATCGAATGGTTCGCCGAGGAAGGCAAGCGGCTGTACGGCGATGTGATCCCTCCGCATCAAGGCGATCGGCGGCTGCTGGTGTTACGACAGCCGGTGGGCGTGGTTGCCGCCATTACACCGTGGAATTTTCCATTCGCGATGATCACCCGCAAGGCGGGCCCGGCGCTCGCCGCGGGTTGCACCATAGTCATAAAGCCCGCGAGCCAGACACCCTACTCGGCGCTCGCGGCAGCGGCGCTCGCGGCACGCGCCGGCGTACCGGCCGGAGTGCTGAACGTCATCACCGGCGTCGATGCCGCCGCCATCGGCGCCGAGCTCACCGCCAATCCGGCGGTGCGCAAGGTCACTTTCACCGGCTCCACCGCGGTCGGCAAGAAGCTCATGGCCCAGTGCGCCGGCACGGTGAAGAAGCTGACCATGGAGCTCGGCGGCAACGCACCGTTCATCGTGTTCGAGGACGCGGACCTCGACGCCGCGGTGGCCGGAGCTGTTGCCAGCAAGTACCGCAACAGCGGTCAGACCTGCGTGTGCGCCAACCGGCTGTTGGTGCACGCGCCGGTGTACGAAGCCTTCGCCGGCAAGCTGGTGGACGCGGTAGCAAAGCTGCGGGTCGGCGATGGGCTCAAGGGCCCGACCGATCAGGGACCCTTGATCGACGCCAGCGCGCTCGCCAAGGTGGAGCAGCACATCGACGACGCGGTGGCCAGGGGCGCGCGCGTCGCAATCGGCGGACGGCGCCATGCGCTCGGGGGAACCTTCTTCGAGCCGACCGTAGTCACCGAGGTAACCCCCGCCATGCGCTTCGCGCGTGAGGAGACCTTCGGCCCGATCGCGCCGCTGTTCCGTTTCGAGAGCGAGCAGGACGCCATTCGCATGGCGAACGACACGGAGTTCGGTCTGGCGGCATACTTCTATACACGCGATCTGGCGCGCTCGTGGCGGGTCGCCGAAGCGCTCGAGTACGGCATGATCGGCCTCAACACCGGAATTCTCTCCACCGAGGTTGCACCCTTCGGCGGAGTCAAGGAGTCCGGCATCGGCCGTGAAGGCTCCAGGTACGGCATCCTCGACTACACCGAGCTGAAATTCGTGTGCGTCGGACTCCGTTGAGCACCGAGCGCATCGGCATCCTGCTGGTCAACTCCGGCACGCCCGCGGCGCCGGAGCCCGCCGCGGTGCGTGCATTCCTGGCGCGCTTCCTCGCCGACCCGCGCGTGGTGGAGTTGCCGCGCGCGCTGTGGCTGCCACTTCTCTACGGGGTAATCCTCCCCTGGCGCCCGGCACGCATCGCGCGCAAGTACCGCCGCATCTGGTCGGATTCCGGCTCGCCGTTGCGCGATCTCACCGTGCGGTTACGCACCGAGCTCGCCGCGGTGCTCGCGCAACGCATGCTGGCGCCGCTGCAGGTGGAGCTCGGCATGCTCTACAGTCCACCCGATGTCGGGGCTGCGCTCGAGCAGCTGCGCACGGGCGGTGCGCAGCGGCTGCTGGTGTTGCCGCTGTTTCCGCAGTACTGCGGTGCGACCACCGGAGCGGCGTTCGATCAGGTGAGCGCCGCGCTGCGCCGCACGCGCTGGCTGCCGGATCTGCAGCTGGTCGCCGACTATCACGATCATCCGGGCTACATCGAAGCACTGCGCGCCAGTGTCGCTGCGCACTGGCAGGCGCACGGCCGCTCGCCGCATCTGCTGATCTCGTTCCACGGCATACCGGAGCGCTACGGCGGCCGGGGCGACCCCTATCATCAACGCTGCCACACCACTGCGCGGCTGCTCGCTGACGAGTTGCTGCTGCAGGAGGGCGAATGGAGCGTGAGCTTCCAGTCGCGCTTTGGACCGGCGCAGTGGCTCAAGCCCTACACGCAGGCGGTGCTCACGGCCATGCCGGCTCGCGGCGTGCGCGAGGTGTCGGTCGTGTGTCCGGGTTTTGCGGTCGACTGCCTCGAGACCCTCGAGGAGATCGCCATCGAGAACCGCGCTGCCTTCATGCAGGCTGGCGGCCAGCGCTTCGAGTATGTGCCGGCACTCAACGCCACTGCCGGCCACGCCCACTGTCTCGCCGATCTCATCGCGCAGCGCTGCCGGGGCTGGATGGAGGGGCTGCGCGAGCACCTGCCGGATACGGCACACGGCACTCGCGCGTGATGTCGCTCGCGCCACTGCCACTCGCCGGCAGCTTCCACGAGTTCAGCGTCGCGGTGCCCGATGTGCGCGGTGCCGTGGAGTTCTACGAGCGGCTCGGATTCAGCCAGGCCACCACCACCGACACCTTCACGCACCCCTATGGAGTGCTGACCGATGCGCGCTTGTTCATCGGGCTGCACCAGCGCGCCGGCGCGTCCCCGACGCTCACCTTCGTGCGGCCGGGAATCGCGGGCAGTCTGGGTGCTTTCGCCGCGGCCGGCATACACCTGACCCGCTGTCACACCGGGGATGAGGTCTTCAACGAGATCGCCTTCAGCGACCCCTTCGGTCATGAGGTCGCAGTGCTCGAGGCGCGCACCTATTCGCCGGTGCCGCGCGATGCCACCGATGTCTCGCTGTGTGGCGACTTCGCCGAGGTGAGCCTGCCCGTGAGGGATTTCTCACTGGCGCGCGCATTCTGGGAGCCATTGGGCTTCGTCGCGGCGGAAGAGGCTCCGGCGCCCTACCCGCACCTCACTCTGACCAGTGACCACCTCGACCTCGCCTTCCACGCGCCGCAGGTGTGCGCGCAGCCGATGCTGGTATTCCGCGCAGCGGACATGCCGGCTCGTCTCGAGCAGCTGCGGACCCTCGGCGTGGCGCTCGCGCCGGCACCCGCACTGGTGCAGGCCGGCGCCGCGGGCAGCGCGCTGCTCGAAGGTCCCGGCGGCACTCCGCTCCTGCTGCTCGAAGCGAGCGAGTGACCGGTGGCCGGGGCCGCGCTTGGCTCGCCGGTTCCCTACGGCGCTTCCCGGGTGGCAGCGTGCGCGACGATATGGAAATTGACACGCATCTCATCCTGCACCTGCAGCGCGCCGAGCAGCGCGCTGAAGGGAGTGAGCCCGAGCTCGCTCTGTCGGAGCGGAAACTCGCCTGAGATCTCGAGCGTGCCCTTCCCCTCGAGCCGGTAACGCACCGGCACGGCGAAGCTGCGCAGCCGTCCGCGCACCGAGCTCTGCACGTGCGCCAGCACCGCGCCGGAGTCCGCCGCAGCGCTGCCGGCGGGCTCGAGTTGCAGCGATTGCAGCACGATCTCGGGATTGCGCTGCGCATCGAGCAGCGCCTCGCCCAGCATGTTGCGCCGGGTGCCTTGCTTGGCGCTCTCGGAGACGTCTGGCGGAAACTCTGCTGCGGGTTGCTGTGCGCGCAGGTCCGCTTCATCGACCGTGAGCGTGCCCACGGGAACGTGCACCTCGAAGCTGCTCTCGAGTACGGCGGAGGGAATATAAATGGCGCCACCCAGGTCATGTGAGGCGATGACGTGATTGTGGCCCGCACTCGCGAGCGTGCCGCCGCGATAGACCAGCACGGTGAGCAATGAGGACTGCGGCAGGATCTGGTAAGGGGTTCCCACGTGCGGCGCCGGCAGCGGTGTAACGGCGGGCGGCGCAGCCGCGGGCGCCGCGGGCGGCGGCGGCGGAGCACGCGGCGGTGAGGGACATCCGCTCAGCATCGAGAGCAACAGCGCGGGCAGCAGGAGTTTCCAACGTGCACTCACACGCATAAGCTAAACGGCATGGCTATCAGGAACACCGTACATCGCTGGGGAGCGGTCGCACAGCTGCTGCACTGGCTCATCGTGGCGCTCATCATCACGCAGTTCACCCTCGCAACTTTATTCGACGACCTGCCACCCAGTGCCAGGAAGCTGGCGCTACTGGCGCGGCACAAATCGGTGGGCATCACGATTCTCATGCTGGCGGTGCTGCGTCTCCTGTGGCGCTCGACGAATCCGACACCGCCGCTGCCCGCGACGCTGCGGCCGTGGGAGCGCAGCCTCGCCCGCCTGACGCACGCGCTGCTGTACCTGCTGCTGTTCGCCGTTCCACTCGCCGGCTGGACGATGTCCTCGGCGCGTGGGTTTCCGGTGAGCTGGTTCGGGTTCTTCACGCTGCCGGACCTGGTGCCGAAGAACAAGGCCCTGTACGAGGTGTTAGTCACCACGCACGGGATTCTCGCCTGGACCCTGGGTGTGGTGGCCATCATCCACATGCTGGCCGCGCTCAAGCATCACTTCGTTCTCAAGGACGATGTCCTCAGGCGCATGCTCCCGCTGACTTCCCACAAGACTCAGGGATCCGGACGATGAGGGTGGTGTTCCCGGGAGCGCTCGCGGCCGTGCTGCTCGCGCTGCAGGCCTTTCCCGCGCCTCCTCCCGCAGCCGCCGCGACCGCAGGCGCTACGCACTACGTGCTCGATCCCGCGAAAAGCACCCTCGAATTTACCTTTACCCAGGCGGGCGCGCAGAACAAGGGACGGTTCAGGCACTTCACCACGGTGCTCGACTGGTCGAGCGAGGACCCCGCCTCGAGTCACCTCGAGGTCACGGTCGAGATGGCTTCGGTGGATACCGGCGATCAGGAACGCGACGACACGCTGCGCGATGCGGACCTGTTCGCGGTAAAGAAGTTCGCTCAGGCCCGCTTCAGTGCCGCGCAGATCGTCAAGACGGCCAGCGGTTACGAGGCGGTCGGCAAGCTCACGATCCGCGACATCACGCGCGACATGCGCGTGCCCTTCAGCCTGCGCACTGCGCCCGAGCAGGGTCAGAACGTCGCCTACATGACCGGCAAGACCAGCCTCAAGCGCCTCGACTTCGGCGTCGGCCAGGGAGACTGGAAAGCCACCGACCAGGTCGGTAACGACGTCGCGGTAGCGTTCGCGTTGCGGCTGATCGCTCACTGAGCGGCGTGCATTGCCGCAGCGCCTAGCGCACCGCTGTGAGCGCACGCCGGCCTTCCGCCGCCTGCCACAACAGCAGCACCGGCACACCGATCGCGATGTCGCGCGCCCTCTTCAGCACCGACATCGCGAGCGCCGTATCGGTGCCGACGCCGAAGAGCGGAGCCAACAGGACGTAAGCGCCCTCCTGCACCCCGAGCGCGTTGGGAACGATGACCGCGGCGCTGCGTATCGCATACACGATGCTCTCGATGGCGAGAACGGCCGCCAGATCGATGCGCGCCCCGATCAGCCGAAAGCCGAGCCAGACCGCCGCACCGTTGCCGACCCAGGCCGCGAGATGCAGCGCGGTTGAAAGCGCAAAGCGCGCCGGGGAACGATAGATCGTCTCCAGCGCGCTGCCGACGCCCGCGAGCGTCCGGCCACCGTCGCGCAGCAGCCTGCCGGCGAGCCGCGCGGTGATTGGCCCGCCGCGGCGTTGCAGGCCGACGAAGAGTCCCGCGACGACGACCGCCAGCACGAGCCCGATCGCACAACCCTTGATAAGCCCTGCGCCGGCTGAGCTCTGTGGCACGCGCGCCGCCAGGATCGCCATGCCGAGGGCGGCATAAGCAATCTGCGCCAGCATCTCGGTGGTCACATCGACGATCATCGAGGCTGCGGCAAACGGTGCCGCCAAGCCCTGCAGGATTGCCGCGCGCACCCCGAGCGCAATGCCGCCGATCTGTGAGAACGGCAGTACCTCCGCACCCGCATCGCGCACCAGGCGCGCGCACACCAGCAGCCACAGCCGCGGAGCGCAGCCTGCGGGCAGCAGGACCTGCCACGCGGCACCGAGCAGCACGAACAGCAGCAGCGCACACAGGCAGAAAAGCGCAAAGCCGGTCCAGCCGATGGCACCCGCTGCCGACACTACCCCGTGCCAGCCGACATACCTCACGAGGTAGAGAGCGAGCGCCACTCCGACGGCCGCAAGGATGGGGAAGCGCAGTTTCATCTCACCGCATCAGTCGACGTGCCAGACGCGCCAGCGCGGGCACCGCGGCCGGCCGCACCAGGCGCTCATCGTAGACGCTCATGCGCCGGTGGTTCTCGGCGAGGCACAGCCCGATCAGCTCGGTGGCGCTGATATCCGCGCCGACGGACTTTGCGCCGTTGAGGGTGAAGTTGTTGTCCTGCACCCCGTGGCCAACATCGCGCGCGAGACGCACGCGCTCCCACACCAGCACGCTCCATATGCCGAGCACCTTCAGCTCGAACCAGGGGCGGCGCCAGAGCGGCATGGTGCGGCGGTGCCACGCGGCCCAGTTGACGAAGAACAGGATATGCCTCGCCTCTTCCTGCATGACCGGCTCGAAGGTGTTGACGAGCTCGGGCGGAAAGAAGCCGGAGCGACGGGCGGATTCGAACAGGCCGAAGGCGAAGAAACTGTCGATGCACTCGCTGTAGCCGGTGAGCATGAAGGCCCATTCCGGGTCGCGCGGCGCAGGGTAGTCCGGCTCGGGCGCGAGGGCGATGCCGTAGGCCTGAACGAGATTGGCGAGCACGCGCTTGTGCCGCCCCTCCTCGAAGGCATTGAGCTCGATCGCCTCGCGCAACAACGGATCGCGCGTGACGGCGGCATAGGAGGCGACATTCAGCCGCGCTCGTCCCTCGGTCTGCACGGCGACGTCCCAGATCGGCAGGCTTACCAGGCGCTCGCGCGCGCCGGCATCGAGCTCCGGCCAGTCGATGACTGCCGGCTTGTAGGGGTTGAAGGTATCGAGCAGCGTGCGGCAGAACAGCGCCTTGTGCGCTGCGCTGCCCACCCTGATGCGCGCCTCCGGCCCCGATGCTTCGACGGAGCTCACGCGCTCACGGCCGCACGGGGGAAGGTCGCGGGCGCAGCAGGAGCCGCGAAATCGGCGAAACCTCCCAGCCGCAACGCGGAGTCGCGACAGAGCGCGTTCACCTCCGGCGCG
>Ga0318555_10000157_pt1 | contig 17215 bp, 20 predicted proteins | sample GRESIP082b2f23_FD_202529 | JGI IMG/M metagenome (GOLD analysis project Ga0318555, IMG submission 202529) | Tropical soil microbial communities from Luquillo Experimental Forest, Puerto Rico - GRE.SIPMG.082b2f23 | ecosystem: Environmental > Terrestrial > Soil > Tropical forest > Bulk soil... | reverse complement strand
CTTATGTCTGCTTTCGGGGGTAAAATCACGCAAACCTCCGAGAATGTCCGCTTCTGACCCAAAGCGGACATTTGGTCTGAGGATTGTTGCCATGCAAAATGACGGTCGGACCCCACGCGACTCGCATGAGCAAACGCGGTCGAACCCGGCTAAGGCTCAGTTTAGCTTGAAGACCCGGCCGAGAAGTTCCTTGACAGCTTGAGTGGACTGACTCGACGCTATGGGATTGTAGGCAACATGCGGTCCAAGCTCGACGCAGGGATCAGCGTAGCTGAATGCTTGCTTCGTTTCGGCGTTGACGATGCGGCCCGGCGTCTCCTCGACCAGAGTACACCGACGTGTAGTTTGCCAAGTCGGAAAAGCAGTCGGCGTTTCCTCAAGCAGAGGGTTATCAAAAGCGTGATGCGCGTCCGCGTATTCCGTGATCTGAACGTCCTTGCCTGCTTTGCGGAGTCGCTCGACATAGCTACGACATGGCCCCACCGGCACATAGTCGTCGGCCGTTCCGTGGAACAAACGTATGGGCGCTTCGCTCACCATTTCGTCTTCGATGTAGCGAGTGTTACAGGATGTATAGAACGCAATATAAGCAGAGAAATTCAGGCCTTCGGGACCATACATTTTCTGGAAACGTAGAAGGCTGGAGTAGAGAGCCGCCCGTGCGCCACGCGAGAAGCCCATCACCGCGATGCGGTTGCGGTCGACGAGAGGATGTGTTCCGAGCACCGATGCGGCGTTGTAAACATCGATTATCTCGGCCAAAACTGGGAGCTTCGCCTGATCAGTGTTCGTATTCTCAATACCGCGGCCAGTAAAATAATCGACTGCGAAGGTCGCGATCCCACTGCTCGCCAGTTGTTGCGACCAATAATCGATATTGGGACGCATGCCGCCAGAACCATGCATCAATATGACCACCGGCAACCGATCGCTTCCCAACGAAGGAATACGAAATATCCCGGCAATGGTCGTCGTCTTGGTGACTTTTATGCCAGTTAGGAATTCCTGGTCGGTCGGCGTAGCGGTTTGGATTGGATGGATTTCTGTCCGAGCGATCTGCGGTCGCGTTGATACCATGACACTTCCTCCCGAATAGCGCGGTCAGGGGGTAGCGTAACGTTTCTGGGTCGGAGAGTATTAATCTCGCTGCGTATCTCGTCCTACCCCCTGGCACGTCCGACGGTTCGAGAGACCCACTTACGTCCGTAATTCGGCAGTGCACGCCTCAATAGATGCTGGAACGCGAATGTCCACTTTTGGGGGTACAGCGGACATTGGTTGGAGGTGCCGCAATGTCTGCTTTTGACTCAAAGCGGACATAAGTGGCTCAGCATTGATGCCGCGCAAACCGACCGGCCGATCCCCGTTTACCCGGCCGCAAATCCCTGCCGGTAGGGTGAAAGTCAAAAATCCCAAAGCGTCAGGCAATGCCACTTGGGTTGGGAGTTATAAGCCGCTAGTCTATAGAAGTTATCGCTTAGGCGTGTGGCCATGCCTTTGCGCCGTTATTTGATCGCATTGGGTGCCGCTGCGGCGTTCGCGTCGAGCCCGATTCACGCGGCGTCGGAAAATGCTTGGCCCAATCGACCCGTTCACATGGTTGTGCCGTTTGCGGCGGGCGGGCCAACCGACACCTACGCGCGAATCGTCGCAGAACGGCTCTCCACGATTTGGGGTCAGCAAGTCGTCATCGACAACAAAGGCGGCGCGGGTAGCAATATTGGCAATGCATTCGTCGCACACTCCGGTCCTGATGGTTACACGCTGTTGTTTGGCACCTCATCGCTTGCGTCGAATGGCGCTCTGTACCGCTCGCTCGACTACAGCCCGACAACGGACCTGACGCCAATCTCACTGGTTGCGAGGTTTCCGTTTTTTATGTTCGTGCCAAATTCATCCCCGGCCAAGACGGTCAAAGAGTTTATCGACTATGTGAAGGCTCAGCCGGGAAAACTCATCGTTGCTTCTCCCGGCACCGGGGGCACAGCACATCTCGCAGAGCTGCTATTCCTGCAAATGGCCGGAATTCAAATGACGCACGCACCTTACCGCGGTGCGGCGCCAGCATTTATCGACCTCATCCCCGGTCGCGTTCACTGCTATTTCGGAAGTGGCGAATTGCTTACATATTCTCGGTCTGGCCAAGTTCGTGTCCTTGCGTCGACCGGCACCAAGTGATCTTCGGCAACGCCGGATGTCCCGACCGTCGCCGAGTCGGGCGTTCCTGGCTACATAGCTGACGGCTGGCAAGGCATCTTTGCCCCGGCCAAGACACCACCTGAAATCGTGCAAAAAATAAGTGGTGATGTTGCTAAAACTCTCGCCGATCCGGCTATCGTCGAGAAGTTTGCACGCAACGCGTATACCGTTGAGAGTTCCTCTGCGGCTGAACTCGCGAGGTTTCTGGAAGAGGATACCGAGAAGTGGGAGGCTGTCATCAAGACAACCGGGATCAAAATCGACTAGGTTCGTTGGAGCTGGCTCATGCTGAGATCGGACATCGCCCGAACGTGAGCACATTTCATAGCTCTCGCTCGAAGATCGTGTTGGACTTTCACGAAGGCGATTCTCGGCCAGGGGAGTAAATTCCATGAGGCGGCGGGAATTCATCAGGCTTCTTGGCGGCTCTGTGCTTTGGCCTGCGGGCGCTCGCGCCCAGCATGTGCCTCGGGTTGGCTATCTTAGCGCGGGGACGGCGAACTCTGATTACATGCGGCGAACACTGATGGCTCTTGAGCAGGGCCTGACCGAAAATGGCATGACACGGGGTCGCGACTACGTGCTGGAAACGCGCTTCGCCGAGGGTGACTTCGAGTAAAGAAGCCTCAATGTCCGCTAATGACCCAAAGCGGACATTCACCCCTTCAAGCGATTAAGCTCACCCGATACGATGGCTTTGAGACTCGCGGGACGGCTATGAGACGGCGAGATTTCATTGAGGGCGTTCTTGGTTCCGCAGCAGCGTGGCCGCTTCCGGCTCTCGCCCAGCAGCAGCCCGGTCGAGTGCGTCTCATAGGCGCGCTTACTGGTATTGCTGACGATCCCCTCACGAAGGCGGAATACGCAGCTTTTCGGCAGGAGCTGCAACGATTGGGCTGGATCGAGGGCCAAAATGTGCGCATTGACGTGCGTTTTGGAGAGGGGGATGCCTCTCGCATTCGCAAACAGGCAGCGGAACTGGTCGCGCTGTCGCCGGACGTGATTCTATCTACCGGCGGTGTGTCGACAGAGCTATTGCTTCAAGCGACCCGGACTATACCGATCGTGTTTGTAATAGTGCCCGATCCGGTCGGCTCTGGCTTTATCGAGAGCCTCGCGGAGCCCGGAGGCAATGCGACGGGCTTTATGCAGTTCGAATACAGTCTAAGCGCCAAATGGCCGGAGCTGCTCAAGGAAATTGCGCCCAATGTAAAGCGTGTGGCAGTGATTTGGGATCCCACAATAACTGCCGGCATCGGGCAATTTGCCGTGATCCAATCGGTAGCGCCGTCTCTTGGAATTGATGTCAGGCCGATCAGCGTGCATGGCGATATCGAACGTGCCATCGCTGGCTTCGCTCGCGTACCAAATGGCGGGCTTGTTGTAACTGCTAGCGCGGCGACGGCGACCGAAACTCGGCGCGAATTGATCACCACACTTGCCACTCGGTATAAGCTGTCAGTAGTTACCAACACCAAAGTTTTTGTCACCGGCGGTGGCCTTGTGTCCTATGGCGCCGATTTCGTCGGACAATTCCGCCGCGCGGCTGGTTACGTGGACCGCATTTTAAAAGGCGACAAGCCTGCCGACCTGCCGGTGCAAGCACCGAACAAGTATGAGCTAGTAATCAATCTCAAGACGGCCAAGGCTCTTGGCCTTACCGTACCTCCCTCGCTACTCGCTCGTGCCGATGAGGTGATCGAATAAGCGAGCAATGTCCGCTTTTGGCACAAAGCGGACCTGCCAGACGCCTTCAGCGATATCTGCTTTTGGGGGTAAAGCAGACATCGCGTCTGCCACGATCACGGACGCCTGAGGAATATCAAGTAGAAGGCTGCGAACACTAAGACGATGCCGATATTCACTGTCAGCCGTTCCCAGAATCGGTGTCGCAAGTACACCAAATCTACGCTCACTATAATGGCAGCCATCGCCACCACGTAAAGCACGACAGCTACCTGTCTGCCCATTTCAGTAAGACCTCGAAATCTACGATGGATGACGCGACACCACTCATCTTTCCGCAACTCGGTCCCATCTACCAGGCGCTCTTTCCCTGGGCCGAGATGTTATTGCGCGCCGCGGTGGGGCTTACGCTGGTTCCACACGGGCTGCGCAGCGCATTCGGGATGTTTCCGTCAACTGGTGGGCAATCGCACAATATGACCGAGTTTGTGGATGAACTTGAACGCGGCGGCTATCGTCCCGGAAAATTCTGGGCGCCTGCTATCGTACTCACGCAACTCGTGGCTGGTCCGATGCTCGCGCTTGGACTGTTCACTCGCCTCGCTGCCTGCCCAATCGTCGTTTTTCTCATCATAACGAACTACGAGCGCTGGCGAGTGGGTGGATTTTTTTGGAACAAGATGGGCCTCGAATTCACGCTGCTGTGGACCGCCGCTGCTTTCTACTTCCTGGTGCACGGCGGTGGTGGGATCTCCGTTGATCATCTTATGATTGGGCGAGAATTTTAAGCTCGGCGCCTTCACTCGCGGCAACAAACGGTAATGCACATTTCGGTAAGGAAAAATCGGCCTTCCGCTAGGCTCGGTGGAATGGGCTAGATGTCTGCTTTTGACCCAAAGCGGACATTGGCAGCTCAGAATTGCTGCTGTGCAACTTGATCCCTGAACCCCATTTCGCCGGTCGCAAATCCACTTCCTATGAGTTGATTTAGGCGAGTACGCTGCTGCTCTCATTGTGCCAATCTGAAATGAGCCGCGACGCGAGGGCGAGCCATGCCTGCCGTTACACCTGAGCCAATCATGAAGGTCGCCATGGGCTTCATGGCGTCGAAGCATCTTTTTGCGGCGAGCGAAATCGGACTGTTCGAGGCATTGTCATCCGGCGCCGCAAGCCTACAAGAGCTTTCCAGCAGGATCGGAGTTCCGGCTCGGACGCTCGGTATTGTAACGGCCGCAATGGTAAGCTTGGGACTCATCGAACAAGATGGAAACCTCTACCGAAACAGCGAAGTGGCAGCCGCATTCCTCGCGGGAAATTCAGGCCGAGATCTCCGGCCAATGCTTCGCTACTTCGATAAAATACTCTGGCAAAATTGGGAGAAACTCGCAGAGGCCGTCCGGACCGATCAAGGCCAACCGCGATTTGGCAAGTTCACTCGAGAGCAGCAGCAGATTTTCTCAGATGGCGTGGAAGCAGTCACGACTTCCGCAGCAATGGCGGTTGCAGCGTCTTACGATTTCGGCCGCCATCGTTCGATCATTGATGTGGCGGGCGGCACGGGCTCATTCCTTGTCCACGTGCTGCGGTGAAATAGTTCGCTAAAGGGCACATTGTTCGAACTGCCGGGAGCGTGTGCCGTCGCGCGTCAGAAATTGGCCGAATTACCTGAAGGGGCTCGCATCAATATCGTGGAAGGCGATGTGTTCAAAGATCCTTTACCCGGCGATCACGACGTCCTCATCGTAGCTAACACTATTCATATTTTTTCAGTGGCACACAACATTGAGCTCTTTAGGAAGATGCGAGCGCACGTGCAGTCGGGTACACGTCTCCTGCTCGCCGATTTCTGGACTGACCCCAGCCATAGCCAACCCACTGCCGCAGCGCTCAAGGCCGACGAGTGGCTCGGGCGAACCGGATGGCAGAAGCTTGAGCGTAAGCCACTCGCTGGCCCGCTGAGCCTCATCGTCGCGGAAGCTATCTAGCTTGAGCTTGGCGGCCACAGCCCGACCGATGTCCGCTTTTGGCACAAAGCGGACATTGATCGGAGATGCCGCCATGTCCGCTTTTGACCCAAAGCGGACGTGGGGCCTTTGAGATCACCGTTGCGCACGACCAGTCATCATTCACGCGGTACGCGACGCAAAAATTTCGCCAAGCTAAGGCCTCATTTCCGCAGCTGGGAAGGCTCAAGAAAGACTAAAGAAAGTTGGGAAATATAGCCCCACGCTTGCAGGGGATCGCCGGGGGACCGTAATGCGAAGATTGTTCGTTGGGGCAGTTTACTGCTGCGGCCATTGCTCTAACTGCAAACCAAGTCGCTTCACCGGCTGACTTCGTCGAAAAGAGTGCTTCCTCCAGCTTGCTGAGCGCTTGGAAACCCGATTATGCAAAATCCGCTGATTATCGGAATACTCGTCTTCGCTGTTATTTTGACAGGCGCTTTGGTCGGGTATGCGCTCAGACGGTACCTGCCAGAACGTTACCTCTGTGAGGAGACTAAAAGCACGGTGACGGTATCGATGGCAGTCGTTGCGACGTTCTCGGCGCTCGTGCTTGGGCTCCTGATTTCGAACGCCAGCACGTCATTCAATGCGCTAGGGGGCGAGGTGACTACTCTCTCGGCGCAAATCCTTCGGTTAGATAAGCTACTGGGTCGGTACGGGCCCGAAACGGGATCAGCCCGGGAGACCTTGCGACAGTATGCTGAATACAAGACTGCCGATCTGTTTCCCGACGATCACGCAGATTTACGCGTCTTTGATCCGGAGACATACCACCTCCTCCAGCAGCTGGAGGATTCGATACTTGGGTTGAAGCCTGCGAACGCACGGGACAAATGGTGGGTGGATCAAGCAACGACGCTTGCTGGGAAAATCGGTGACACGACCTGGCTGTTGACGCAGCAGGCCGGACAAGGAACCCCAAAGGCCTTTGTCGCTCTTCTAGTTTTTTGGCTGACCTTACTCTTCGCCAGTTTTGGTCTGTTCGCGCCCCGCAATCTTACATCGGCGGTCACACTGACACTGTGCGCCGCAGCTGTAGCCGGCGCGATCGGAATGATCCTCGAATTGGAGCAGGGTTTCGGACGAATGGTCCATATCTCAGCCCAGCCAATGCACCAAGCCGTCAAGACATTGCAAACGGCAGTCGAAGCCGAGGCTCACGAATAAGGCCGGGAATCTCTACCAAGCGCAGTCTGCTATTGTTTCTAAATACTCGCGCATGTTGTTACGTGACCGTACCCGCATGGATTGCCTCCTGCAAAGGAGCCAAGAGGGGGCCGTGATTTCCGCTTTTGGTACAAAGCGGACATTCCACGACTGAGTTCCAATGTCCGCTTTTGGGGGTAAAGCGGACATCGGGTGAAGGCCTTCAATGTCCGCTGATGACCCAAAACGCCCGTACCGCTGGTCACTGCGCCAGCGGTTGCGCAGCAGCTATTGCGTGTCCGCCAAGTTGGCGCTCTTGATGACCTTGGCCCAGCGCACGGTTTCCGACCTTACATAGTCGTCGAGTTGCTCCAGCGATTTGTCGCCGAGCCCGATCATGCCGAGCTTTTCCAGGGGCATGTTCATCTCCGGCGAGTGGACAGCGGCGTTCACGGCCTTGTTCAGCTTTTCGAGGATCGGCTTTGGCGTGCCGCCGGGCGCGAGCAGCATCTGCCAGGCAACGGTGTTGGGCCAAGACGGCAGGCCGACTTCGGCAAGCGGCTTGATGTCTGGCGCCGTCGGGAACGCCCTGTCGCTGGTGATGCCGAGGACGCGGGCCTTACCGGCCCTAATCTGCGGCAACATCGGCCCGAGGTCGACGAACAGCATGTCGATCTCGCCTGAGATCAGCGCCATGGTGGACGGCGTGCTGCCCCGGTAGGGGACATGGGTCATCTTGATGCTGGTCAGGCTGCTGAACAGCTCGGCGCAGAGATGATGGAACGCGCCGACGCCGCCGGAACCATAGGTCAACGGCTTGCCCTCGGCGAACCTCTTCTTGGCCAGCGCCACCAGGTCCGTCACGCTGTGCACCGGCAGTGCCGGATTGACGGTCAGCACGAACGGCACGCCGGCCACCAACGACACCGGCACCAGAGTCTTCAAGGGCTCATAGGACAGATGCTTGAAAATGGTGGGGTTCATCGCCATGGTGCCGCTGGTTCCCTGCATCAGCGTGTAGCCGTCCGCCGTCGCATTGGCCGTGACCGTCGCGGCAAGCGTCGTGCCGCCGCCGGGCCGGCTCTCGACTACGAACGTCTTGTTGTACTTCTTCTCAAGAACCTGCGCGTAAGCGCGCGCCAGCAGGTCGGTGCCGCCACCGGGAGCGAAGGGCACGAGGATTATGACGTTGTGCGTTGGATAGTCTTCCGCGCGCGCCTCGAATGGCATGGCCATCAGCGCCGTCAGTGTCACCACCATCATCCGCCATTGGCTCATGACGATGTCTCCCTCAGTTACACGCCCGCGGTTCTGCTGCCGCGCCCTTGGTGCCAACTAACTATTTTGAACTAAGACACTGCTGATGACCCAAAGGTGACGGAGCGCTGGTCGTGCTATGATTCGCCCTCAGGCAAAAGCGCAACGGAGAATATAATATACAATGCAGCGCCGACGATTTCTTGTCAGCGCCTTTGCCGCATCAACTGCCGGCCTTTTGCCGCGAGCGAGAACGGCGGTGGCGCAGCCCGTTGCCGGAATGCAAATCCGTTTGATCGTTCCATTCCCGTCCGGCGGACCAAGCGACATTGTGGCGCGGCCTTTTGTAGAGTTGCTGGGCGACGCGCTGAGATCGGTTGTCATAGTCGACAACCGCGCCGGAGCGGGTGGAACAATCGGGGCCGATGCCGCGGCAAGATCCAGCCCGGATGGCCGCACATTGTTTTTTGCCACGGTGGGGACGCACGCCATCAATCCCACTCTCTATAAAAGCTTGCCATACGATGCCGTGCGCGATTTCACTCCGATTGCGCTAGTGGCGGAAGCGCCAGTGGCGATCATTGCAAACCCGGCGCTGCCTGCGAGCAATCTCGGCGAACTCATAGCCCTTGCAAAGCGCGCGCCCGGCAAACTCAGTTATGGCTCCGCTGGCAATGGAACGCCCGGGCACCTAACCGCTGAGATGTTCAAAACTGCCACCGCCATCGACATTCAACACGTACCCTATAAGGGAAGTGCGCCTGCCCTGAGCGATTTGCTCGCGGGCAGGATCAAAATCATGTTCGATCCAGTGCAAACAACCTTGGCGCAGGTCCACGCTGGCAATCTGTGGGCCCTTGCCATCAGCAGCAAAGCCCGCTCGCTAGCATTGCCCAATGTCCCGACCATCGCCGAATCCGGCTTCCCGGGTTTCGAAACGACAGCGTGGTGGGGCGTGTTTGCGCCTGCCAAGCTGCCCTCCGAGATGGCCACGAGCCTTGCCGTTCGAATTGCAAAGGTCGTCAACAGCGAGTCGTTCCGCGGCAAAATGGAGCCACTGGGCGTGCGTCCAACAGTACTGACCTTAGGGGACTTTGCCGAATTTCAGCGTGCTGAGATAGCCAAGTGGGGCAAGGCGATCCATGATTCCGGTGTGACCGAAATTATCTCCCGATAGCGGACTCTAAGCCGCATGTTGCTAGTCGACGGACCTAACGCGGCCATTGATGTCGTCCGCTGCTGACCCATAGATTTGCTGAGAGATTATCGAATCATAATAGGACGTTGTTTGCCGCAGTGCACTTTGTCCGCTTTTGGCACAAAGCGGACATTCCGACACGCTCGATCAATGTCTGCTTTTGGGGGTAAAGCGGACATTCCTTCAACTCACCGCGATGTCTGCTTTTGGCACAAAGCGGACATTGGGCCGCGAACCCAACCTGGCGTGTTAGTGCGTCCTTAGCAAATTGGGGCCAGATCAAACTCGCTATTTTGGCCTCGACGACGCGGCCAGGAACACGCAAAATAGTTCTGAATTCAGCCTTAAAGACGTAGACGCCCCATAAGCGGAAGAGAACCGCCTGTCAGAGAGGCCTCAAGAACATGGCGATTCAACTGAAGGTCAACGGTAAAACGCGAGCGGTGACGGCCGAGCCAGATACGCCGCTGCTCTATGTGCTTCGCAACGACTTTGAACTTAATGGCGCCAAATTCGGCTGCGGGCTCGCGCAATGCGGCGCTTGCACGGTGCTGGTCGACGGAAAAGCGACGCGGTCCTGTGTCACGCCGATCGGGACGCTCGGAGAGAGCGACATCACGACGATAGAAGGTCTCGGCACGATCGAGGAGCCGCATCCTCTGCAGCGTGCGTTTATGGACGAACAGGCTGCACAATGCGGTTATTGCATCAACGGAATGATCATGACTGCTAAGGAGCTCCTCGATCGCAATCCGAAGCCGTCCGAAGCAGAGGTGCGCACCGGACTCGATGCCAATCTTTGCCGCTGTGGCACCCACGGACGGATCATCCGTGCGGTGCTCAAGGCTGCCGAGCTGGCGGGGAGGATCTGAGCATGAACCTCATGAGTCCCACGCGACGCGAATTCACTGCTGGCCTCGGTTCGATCATCGTTTCCTTCTCGCTCGATCCGAAACTCGCGGTGGCGCAGCAGGCGGCGAAATTGCCCGGCAGCTTGGCGGAGAACCGCATGCTCGACGCCTGGATCCGCATCAACGCGGATGGCAGCGCGACCATCTTTCCGGGCAAGGTCGAACTTGGACAGGGCATCACCACGGCGCTCACCCAAATCGCTGCCGAAGAGCTCGATTTGCCGCTCGCCCGCGTGCGTGTTCTTACGACGGATACGAGTCGCAGCCCGAACGAAGGCGTCACAGCCGGCAGCCAGTCTATCGAATATGGCGGCACTGCGCTGCGGCTTGCGAGTGCGGAAGTGCGCGCAATTCTGCTTGATCTCGCGGCCAAACGCTTTGGTGTCGCATCCGACATGCTCACCGTCGCCGATGGAACTATAGGATCGTCCGACGGACGCAAGGTCGGCTATGGGGAACTCGCGGCGGAGGTCGATCTGCATCGTGAGGCGACGGCGACGGTCGCTCCCAAGCCACCTGCGACCCATAAGATCGTCGGGAAATCGATTTCGCGTTTCGATATCCCAAACAAGGTGACCGGAGGCGTCGCCTATGTGCAAGATATGCGGCTACTGGGCATGGTGCATGGGCGCATCGTGCGCCCCCCACGTCCGGGCTCTAGGCTCGACGGCGTCGATGAGGCGACGGCGAAGGCGATGCCCGGCGTGATCGCGGTCGTGCGTGACGGCAGTTTCCTCGGCATCGTCGCGGAGCGCGAAGAGCAGGCAATCAAGGCGCGCCAAGCACTGATCAAAAGCGCTAAATGGACGCTCGGCCCAGAGCTGCCCGATCCAGCCAAGATCTACGACGTTCTGTTGGCGCTTCCCACCGAAGACATCGTCATCAGCGACAAGCAGGCGTCGATGCCCGAGGGCACCAAGGTGATAGAGGCGACTTATCGCAAGCCCTACATGGCACACGCCTCGATCGGTCCATCATGCGCGCTCGCCGAATTCAAAGACGGCAAGATGACGGTGTGGACCCATTCCCAGGGGGTTTTTCCGCTCCGCAATCATCTCTCGCTCGGCTTGAAGCTGCCGGTCGCCGATATCCGCTGCATTCATGCCGAAGGTTCGGGCTGTTACGGCCATAACGGCGCCGACGACGTCAGCCTCGATGCAGCCCTGCTCGCACGGGCCGTGGCTCCTCGTCCGGTACGATTGCAATGGATGCGAGATGACGAGTTCGGCTGGGAGCCATATGGGCCAGCCATGATCATGCAGGCGAAGGCTGCGCTCTCGGGGGGAAAGATCGTCGATTGGAATTACGAGCTTTGGAGCAATACTCATTCGACACGGCCGACCGAGCCGGGTGGCAACAATTTGCTCGCGAGTTGGTATCTAGCGGAGGCGCAGACAGCGGCGCCGCCGAGAATCATCCCTCAGCCGGCCGGCGGCGGCGACCGCAACGCGATCCCGCTCTACGATTTTCCCCGTCAGCGGATCGTCCATCACTTCATTAAGGAGATGCCGCTGCGAGTCTCGGCGCTGCGCACGCTCGGCGCTTATTCCAATGTGTTCGCGGTCGAGTCCTTCATCGATGAGTTGGCGCGCGCGGCAAACGCCGATCCGATAGCATTCCGAATCGCGCAACTGAAAGATCCGCGCGCGAGGGCGGTGATCGAAGCGGTCGCCAAGAAAGCAAACTGGAAGGAGGGTGAGGTCGGTGACGGACGTCGCGGCCGCGGTATCGGATTTGCCAAATATAAGACTCTTTCGGTTTACGTCGCGGTGATCGCGGAGGTTGAGGTCGATCCGGCGAGCGGCGTGATAAAGGTCCCGCAGGCCTTTGCCGTTGCTGATGCGGGTCAAATCATCAACCCGGACGGGCTTACCAATCAGATTGAGGGTGGCATCATCCAGTCGACAAGCTGGACACTGCACGAGCAGGTCCGCTTCGACCGCGATGGGATCACCTCGCGTGATTGGCACGGCTATCCGATCCTAACGATGCAGGACGTGCCGCACGTTGAGGTCGAGCTCATCGACCGTCCAGCCGAGAAATCGCTCGGCGCCGGCGAAGGGTCGCAAGGGCCCGCGGTTGCCGCGATCGTGAATGCTTTCGCCAATGCGACTGGCAAGCGCATCCGAGAACTGCCGCTAACGCGCGAGCGGGTGAAGGCTGCGCTGGGTTGAACTGACGTCAGCTGCGAATAGCGATGTTTTTCGCCGCACTGCACTATGTCTGCTTTTGGCACAAAGCGGACATCCCGCGAGTGAGTTCCGATGTCCGCTTTTGGGGGTAAAGCGGACATTGCGGTTAAACTGTTGACTCGCGATGATGCGCGGCGGATCGCGGTGAATATCGCCAAGCTGCCGGAGCTATCGCTAAACAACAGGCCCACCGAGCTCCGCGCCGGTGGCCCTTTGTTGCTAATGGATGGCTCGATCTACTTTTGTTTTGTGGTATCGCTCTTCATGTAAAGATTATTGGTTTTTCCCCGCGCCTCGCGACGTTTCATGCGGGCGGCGTTCCGTGCTTGACGATGTTTTGTGCGAGCGTTGCGCCGCGCCTCATGAAGCTTCTGCTGACGGGTCTGTTCTTGACCCTGTTGCATACCGGACATCGGTGGAGCGGTCGGTGCCGGAGCGCATGGTGCTGGAGCGGTTGGCTGCATCTGAGCCTCAGCATCTGACTCCGTTAGCAGGGTAGTCGGCACCGCAAAGCCCAACGCGGCGCCTAATCCGAGAAGGGAAAAGGCGCCTCGACGCGAGATCAGTTGTTCACTCATTTGGAGACCTCCAAAGACAATCTTCCCCCGCGCGACAGCCATCAGAGGCTTCTGGAAATGAACGTCCGCTGAATTAAAGGGCGTTTTCGTCGCGGGTATTTCATAAGACGCAGGGAACTAAATACAAGCGCTCGCGTTGCGCGCGGCGGATCGCGGCGAACAAGCTGCCGGAGCTGCTTACTGCGTGCATACCTTTGCGAATGGATAGTGGCACCATTGCCCCGGCTGGCACACCAACGGGCCGCCGCTAGCTCCGGTCCCGCAGGCGCATGTCGCATTGGCCGGCAGACCCACACTGCAGCCCGGAATGACGTGCTGCGCCTGCATGTGCAACCTTCTCTGGTGTCGGGTTGTGGGATGAGATGGAGTCGGTGCCCGAACGTTCGGTCCGGGTACAACTTGCATGCCCGACGCGCCGCGGGCCACAGGTGGGTAGCCACCCGATGTGGGCGGACCGGCCTGTGCCATTGCCAGCGAGACCCCAGCCGCAAGTAGCGCGGCCACAATCGTGAGAGTTTTGAGGGTTGTCATAATCCTCCTTCAAACCAGTTGAGCCGCATCTGCAGGTGAAAACGCCCTGATCAATTCGCCGGTTCCGGGTAAGTGATTGTTTGAAGTGGCCCCGGCCTTTCGAGTGCCGCACCGATCACGAGGGGTCGAGTCGTACGAAACTTCCGTGACTTCCGCTTTTGGCACAAAGCGGACATGCCAATCACTCTCCGCGATGTCTGCTTTTGACCCAAAGCGGACATTTGCGCTTCACGATTGCTGCCGTGCAACTTGACCCGGAACCCCATTCCGTCGGTCACAAATCCCTGCTGTAATTGCGTCAATTCCAAAGCATAGTCCGCACAGGCTCTGAGCCTTGAGGCGAGCAATGCGACGACGCGATTTCATCAAAGCGATTACCGCTTTATCAGCCGGGTGGCCGCTCACCGCGCGCGCACAACAGGTCGACCGCGTGCGACACATCGGGATCCTAAACCCGACCGCGGAAAATCCTGAAAGTCAGACCCTGATTGGGGAATTCACGCAGCGCTTGCAAGAATTGGGCTGGACTAGTGGCCGCAACGTTCGGATCGACTTTCGCTTTGGCGGCGCCGACGCCATGCGCCTTCCGACGCTAGCAACCGAGCTGGTTGAAGAGCAACCTGACGTGATCATTGCCATCGGGTCTCTGGCTGCAGCCGCGCTGCGACAACAGAGTCTCTCCCTACCAATCGTTTTTGTGCAAGTTGTCGATCCGGTCTCAGTCGGCTTCGTCACAAACCTAGCGCGACCGGAGGGCAACATCACCGGCTTCACTAATTTCGAATTTTCAGTGGGTGGAAAGTGGCTGCAGCTCCTGAAGCAATGTGCACCTACCATCAGCAGAATTGCGGTGATTTTTGATCCGGCCAATCCATCATGGACGATTTTTCTGCGGGCGATTGAGTCCGCCGCACCATCGTTCGGAGTACAGTTGACGCCGGTTGGCGTGCGCAATGCTGCTGAAATCAAACAACGCGTTGCGGCATTTGCGCGCGAGCCGAATGGCGCTGTTGTCGTATTTCCAAGTCCTGTTACGAACCAGTACCGCGAATCGATCATTACCGCGGCTTCAGAACAACGGCTGCCTGCGATGTATCCATATCGCTTCTTCACCGTCGATGGGGGCCTTATGTCGTATGGGGCATCCTTGCTGGAGTTTTACAGGGGTGCGGCGTCATACGTCGATCGAATTCTCAAGGGCGCGAAGGTTGCTGAGTTGCCCCCCCCAGCCGACCAAGTACGATCTGATAATCAACCTCAAGACCGCCAAGGCACTGAATCTCATCGTGCCACAGTCACTGCTCGCTAGCGCCGACGAGGTGATCGAATAACAATCTCTGCCGCAGTGCAGAATGTCCGCTTTTGGGGGTAAAGCGGACATTGCCCGAACTTCCTCCGATGTCTGCTTTTGACCCAAAGCGGACATTGCCCGACGGCGCTGTTTCGCCCGAACTGAGCTGCACCTAAATCACCGACGACCGCCTTAGCCAACTTGCTCCCCCAAATAGGGGCGGCATATTATTCTTATTCGCGTTTCCAAAAGTCCGGGCTCTCTCGGTCCGGAAAAGGCAGGGAGGTCGCCATGCTGACACGGCGAGGATTTTCGGGTTTTGCGTCCTGCGCAATCTGCGGACTTACGGGATTCATTGCGACTGACGCATCGGCGCAGGGTTCGCCGCCCGCAGGATCGCCCAGCTTTAGGAGGAAGATTCTGTCACAGACGGACGGTCCAGTTCCGGGTTATGTGACGATAATCGTTGATGCAGAAGTGGATCCGGGAGTCATGGTTCCGCGGCACACTCATCCGGGAATCGAGTCTGCCTATGTTCTGGAAGGCGCCTTGGAGCTCCCCATAGAAGGCCAACCGACCCGCACATACAATCCCGGCGATAATTATCAAGTGCCGACCGGGACGCCCCATGGTGGCGGTAAGCCCAGCGACAAGAAGATAAGATTCACAGCCACCTATGTCGTGGAGAAGGACAAGCCGCTCGCGTCTCCGGCTTAATCAGAGAACGGTCGTACAATGTCCGCTTTTGGCACTTAGCGGACATTCCGCGACTGAGTTCCAATGTCCGCTTTTGGAGGTAAAGCGGACATCGGCTAGACACTGCGAAATGTCCGCTTTTGACCCAAAGCGGACATTGTATTTTGTGCTGCTATCGAGGTCGGGCGCTACCCTCATACATGAAGGTCAGCGGTTTTGGGCCGCGCATGTAGCCGGTCTCCAACCGGTCAAATTGAAAGCCGCCGTCTTCGATCAGCTTCTGGATTGGTCGGTTGAGGTGACAACCACCGCCAATACGTTTCCAAGCCGGAGTTAGACGGTCCTGCCACCAGCACACGTTCGCCTCGGCGGCGCGACCATGTTCGATAAACAGTAGCCGCCCGGTCGACCTGAGCACTCGACGCATTTCGCGAACCGAAAGCGCAGCGTCGGGAATGCTGCACAATGTCCAAGTGGTCACCACGGTATCGATGCTGTGGGTTTCGAGTGGGATTGCTTCGGCTGAGCCCTTGATCAATTCAGGCCAAGGGGTATCTGACCCCGTATTTCGTCGCACCATCGAGAGTAGTCTCGGCGAGGGTTCAAGACCAATGAGATCTTTCACATTGCGCGAGTAAAACGGCAGATTGAGACCAGATCCGATACCGATTTCAAGCACGCGACCATCGGCGGATGGAACGACACGGCTGCGATAGGTAGAGAGATCGCGCCGGCGCATCGTCAGATTGATGAGTATTGGAACGATTTCGTCTTGATAAAAGCCCATCGCTCACGAAACCTCGATCAGATCGCCGCATTTCGCTAGTGCTCGATGGAGCCAATATTAAATAAATCCGTGCATGTCTGACAAACCGGGATTCTTTGAAGGGACGGAAATGCCGACCGCCGGCTGGTGGGAGGCATTGTGGCCCGATCCCGCCGGCGTGCTTGCGAGCATTGGCCTGAAGCCTGGCATGGAGGTGATCGATCTGTGCTCGGGCGATGGTTGGTTCACTTTGCAAATCGCAAAGGTCGCACGGCACGTCGCGGCGATCGACATCGATCCAACGTTACTTGAAGTTGCGCGGGTGCGCTTGATGGAAGCAGGCGTGATGAACTGCACCTTTATTGCTGGCGATGCTTACGATATCACGCGCCTGTGGCCGGAGCCGGTTGACCTAGTCTTTATGGCGAATGCCTTTCACGGCGTGCCGGACCCAGCGCGGCTGGCGACAGCGGTCAAAGCCGCACTCAAGCCGAGCGGACGTTTTGCGATCGTCAATTGGCACGCACGCCCGCGCGAGGGAACGACAATCTTGGGTGAGCCGCGCGGCCCGAAGACAGAATTGCGATTGACGCCGGAAAAGACGATCGAGGTCGTCAAAATGGATGGGCTGAAATTCTTAACGCTGGTTGAGATTCCCCCCTATCACTACGGCGCAATTTTCGAGCGGTCGCCCGCTTAAAAGCGCAGGCCCGCGGTCATTCAATGATGTCCGCTTTTGGGGGTAAAGCGGACATCAT
>Ga0318555_10000154_pt1 | contig 17411 bp, 13 predicted proteins | sample GRESIP082b2f23_FD_202529 | JGI IMG/M metagenome (GOLD analysis project Ga0318555, IMG submission 202529) | Tropical soil microbial communities from Luquillo Experimental Forest, Puerto Rico - GRE.SIPMG.082b2f23 | ecosystem: Environmental > Terrestrial > Soil > Tropical forest > Bulk soil... | reverse complement strand
CCGTGGAGCCGGCGACGGAAGGGGTAACGGTACGCGTGGGAACGGTCCGCTATCACGCGTCCCAGGTCGTGGTGGCGGCGGGCGGCTGGTCGAAGCGGCTCTTCCCCGAGTTGGGCGCGGCCCTCTGGCAGTGCCAGCAGGGCATCATGTATCTCGACGGCGTACCGGAAGAGTTCTGTCGGCCCCGCTTCCCGCCGTACTCGGCGCCCACCACGGGATTCTATGGGTTCCCTGCTGAGCCTGGGCGGGTGGGCCTCAAGGTCGCACGGCACCTCGTCACCGATCCTATCGACGACCCCGACTTCGACCGCCGGACCACGCCTGACGGGTTCGTGGCAGAGGCGGAACGGTTCGTCCGCGACTGGTTCGGCCTCGATCCGGCCCGCTATCGGCCGAGCTTCGACAGCTGCATGTACAACCTCTCCTCCAGCAACGACTTCCTGCTCGATTTCCACCCGTCCCTGCCCGGCGTCTTCCTCGCCACCGCCGGCTCCGGGCACGGCTTCAAGTTCGGCTCCATCCTCGGCACGGTCGTGATGGATCGGCTCGACGGCCTAGCAAGCGAGCGCTGGAGCCCGCAGTTCTCCTACGCGTCTTTTCTCACCGCGAGCGGGCGCTCCCGGCTCTTGTAGCTGCAGAGAGCGCCCCGGCGAGCGACGTTCCGGAGGAGGGCCCAAGAGCGAGCTCCGACGAAACGGCTCGAACGGCAGGTCAGAGCGGCGCGACGTCGACGGCCTGGCCGGTCTGGGCGCTCTTCGTCACCGCGTCCGTGAACTCCATGTAGCGAACGCCATCCTCGAAGCCGGTGTGCGTCACCTTTTCGCGCCCTCGGATGGCGTTGACGAACTCCTCCTCCACCCGCCAGCCCACGCGCTTCTCGGTGGGGATGGAGATCTCGCGCAGCTCCTTGTCCGTCCGCCGGCCGCCCGAGAGGCGCTTGGCGTCCGCCTCGATCCTGAGCGTTCCCTCGCTTCCGAAGATCCACGCCTGGGGAGCGGGCGACAGCCCGGTGATGGCGCTGAAGCGCAAATGGGCCACCGCTCCGCTCGCAAGGGTGGCCAGGATGTCCACGTGTTCGGGCACCTTGACCTCGTGCCAGGCTCCCTTCTCGTCCTTTCGGCGCGGCACGGCGATCTTGGTCATGGTCATGACCCGTCGCGCGGGGCCGACCCAGCGCATCATCGCTTCGTACCAGATCCCCATGTTGAGGATGTTGTGGCCGCTCAGCGAGATGTCGTGTCGCCAGTGAAGTGGGGCGTCGGGGCTGACGAAGCTCCCCTGGCTCCCCTGGAGCTCCACGGAGAGCACCTCACCTGCGTAGCCCTCGGCGAGCTTGGCTTTCACGGTGGGATCGACCTCGAGGGTGTGGGGCGCCGGCACGATCTGCGCCACGAGCTGAGGCTTGCGGCGCGAGGCCTCGAGCATCCGCCGCCCCTCTGCGGCGTTCATAGCCATGCGCGCCTCGCAGAGCACGTGCTTGCCCGCGTCGAGGGCGGCCAGGGTCATCTCGCAGTGGGTGTACGGCCACGTGCCGATGCACACGGCGTCGATGTCCTTGGCCGCGATGATCTCCCGCCAGTCGCCGGCCACACGACCGATGCCGAATTCCTTGGCCACGCGCTCGCCCGACTCCTTGGAGCGGTTGGCCACGGCGACCAGCTCGACGCCGGGCTGCGCCTTGAGGTTGGGCACGTGGAACTTCCGGCTGTTCGCCCCTGCTCCGATGAAGCCTACGCGGATCTTGTTGTCTGTCATGGCGGGCATGGTAGCAGAAATGTCCGAGACGCACAGAGCGGTCGGACCCGCACGGTTCGGGCGATAATACGAGCCTCATGGCCGGCGAGGCCCTCATCTTCCGCGATGTCGCCTATGTCCTCCTGGCCGCCGTCCTGGGCGGAGCCGTCGCCTGGGCAACACGGCAGCCCCTCATCCTCGGCTACGTGCTGGGCGGGATCCTCATCAGCCCATTCACGCCCGGCCCGGCGGTGTCGGACACCCACACCTTCGAGATCATCGCCGAAGTAGGCGTGATCCTCCTCATGTACTCCGTGGGCATGGAGTTCTCGCCGAGCGCGCTCCTCGAGGTGAAGTGGGTCGCCCTCCTCGGCGCTCCGCTGGGCATCCTCCTCTCGATCGGCCTTGGCATGCTGGTGGGAGTCCTCCTCGGCTGGCCGCTGGTCTCCGGCGCGATGGTGGGCATGGTCATCTCCGTAGCCAGTACTATGGTCTTGGCCCGCCTCCTCGCCGACCGGGGCGAGCTGCAGTCGCAGCACGGCCGCGTGATGATCGGCCTCACCCTCGTCGAGGACCTCGCGGTGGTCGTCCTCACGATCCTCATCCCTGTCTTCGGCGAGCTCGGCCCCGATCGCCTGGTCGACCTCGCCATCGCCTTCGGCAAGGCCGCCTTCATCCTCGTGCCTTTCGCCTTCCTCGCCGCGAAGGTCGTACCGCGCATCACGTCGCTGGTGGTGCGCATGCGGAACGACGAAATGCTCCTCCTCGTTGCCCTGGCCATCGGACTCGGCACGGCCGCTCTGACCCAGGCCGTGGGTCTCTCCCTCGCCCTGGGCGCCTTCCTCGCCGGGCTCCTCGTGTCGAGCTCCGAACACGCGCACGCCGCCATGCCGCGGCTCCTGCCCCTGCGCGATGCCTTCGTCGCCCTCTTCTTCGTCACCATCGGCACCCTCATCGACCCGCGCTCGGTCATCAGCAACCTGCCGCTCCTCGGGGTCATGCTCGCCCTCGTCGTGGTGGGTAAGCTCGTGATCTGGGCGCTGGTGGTCCGGCTGTTCCGCTATCCGATGCGGACGGCGCTGCTGGTAGCGGTGGGGCTGACCCAGATCGGGGAGTTCTCATTCATCCTCGTCCAGGCAGCGCGCTCGGCGGGCCACATCGGCGACGACGTGTACAGTGCCACCCTGGCCGCGGCGCTCATCAGCATCCTCGTCAACGCGGCCCTCGTGCGCTACGCCCCCGGCTGGCTCGGTCTCGCGCCGAGTCCGTCCGCCGCCTGACAGGCGCAGCTACTCGCTCGCGCGCTCGGGACCCTTGAGGGTTGCGCCGCCGTCCACCACGAGGGTGTGCCCCGTGATGTAGCGCGCGTGGTCGGAGAGGAGGAAGCGAACGGCGAGGCCGATGTCCCAGCCCGTGCCCTCGCGCTGGAGCACCGAGGCCAGCCGACGACGGTCGCGCACCTCGGGAGTCATGCCGCGCTGATAGACCATGGGTGTGTACACGGGCCCGGGGGCGACACAGTTCACCCGCACGCCCTCGCGCCCGTGATCCACGGCCATGGCGCGCGTGAGGGCGATCACCGCGCCCTTGGAGGCGGAATACGTGGTGAGGCCGCGCGGGCGGAGGGCGGAGATCGAGGAGACGTTGACGATGGCGCCGCCGCCCCCGCGGACCATGGCGGGGATGGCGTGCTTGGAGGCGAGGAACATCGTCTCCACGTTGACCTGCATCACCCGCCGCCAGTTCTCCAGCGACTCGTCCACCACGGAGCCGCGGCTGCCGATGCCCACGTTGTTGTCGAGAAAGTCGAGGCGTCCGTAGCGATCGAGGGCGTAGCGGACCATGCCCGCGCAGTCCTCGTCGCGCGTGAGGTCGGCGCCCAGAGCGACCGCCTCGCCCCCTTCGTCCTCGACCATGCTCACCGTCTGCTCCGCGAGATCGATGGCCTTGTCCACCACGATGACCTTCGTCCCTGCTCGCGCGAGCAGGATGGCGGCGGCGCGGCCGTTGCCGATGCCCGTGCCTGCAGCTCCGCCGCCCGTCACGATGGCGACCTTGCCCTCGAGCCCCCAGTCCTCCGGCATCTGCTTCGCGGCCATGGCTCAGGCGGCCCAGGCAGGGGCGTGAGTACCCAAGGGCACGGGCGGCCGCGACCAGAAGGCGGGCGTCTCGGAGAAGCGCGCCGCGGGGACCACATGGCGGAGCGGACCGAAGGGTGAGGCCATGTCCGCGATCAGGTCCTGTACGTCGTCGAGGGAGAGATCGTGGGTGCTCCGGCCGTCCGCGGCTCGCCCGAGAGCATCGACCCAGCGTCCCGTCTGAGCGAGCGAGACGCGCACAAGATAGCTTCCCCCCTCCCGCGCGCGACGGGCGAGGGCCATCTGCGCTCCGAAGGACGCGAGATAGCCCGTACCGTGGTCCACCACCTGAGCGGGCAGATGCTGCGGTCCGTTGGCTCCCGCCGCCGTCCCCTGCTCCTGGGCCATCCCACTCACGGACTGGATGATCGTCTCGAAGCCTCGCCGCTCGCGCCACGGCCCCGCGTGCCCGAAGGCGGAGAGCGTGACATACACGATGCCGGGTCGGCGTCGCGCGACCTCCTCGGGCCCTAGGCCTAGGCGAGCGAGCGCCCCCGGGCGGTAGGACTGGCAGAATACGTCAGCCTCGCGGAGGAGCCCGTGCAGCTTCTCGGCATCCGCGGCCTGCCGCAGGTCAAGGGAGGCGGAGAGCTTGCCGAAGCCCGTGTCGATGACGAGACCGGGCATGTTCGGCAGGTGCGACGAGCTCACCACCAGCACTTCGGCGCCGAACGACGCCAGGGTACGCCCGCACACCGGTCCCGCGATCACACGCGTGAGATCGAGCACGCGGAGCCCGGAGAGCGCGCGCGGTCCGTTCCCCGCGGGCTCCGGCGGCGCCTCGCCGATCTTGACGATCTCGAGCAGCGGCAGCCCGGCCACCGCCGCGCCCTGAGGATGCCCGTGCCATTCCGCGCGCGAGCGCACCATGCCTGTGGGCAAACCTGCCGCGGCGAAGGCGTCCTCGAGGTCACCCGCCTTCCAGGTCGCTACCGCCGCCGCCACGAACTCGCGCGTGCTCTGGCAGCCGAGAAGCTTCACGGCGCCATCGTGGTGGTGCGGCATGTTGGAGTGGATCTGGATCCAGCGGCCGTCGCCCGCCTGGTAGAAGCCGAACAGGGGATCGCGGCGGTGGAGATCTTTCTGCTCCGTTGCGCGCAGGTAGCGCTCGCTGCGGAAGGCGGCTACGGCGGCGCGAAGGTCCACGCTCACGGACTGGGCCCGCCCCGTGCGCGCGCGCCAGATTTCGGCGGCGGCCAGCGCGCTCGCCCCGATCACCGCGGAGGCGGCGGTGCCGATCCTGAAGTCGGTGGGCAGGACTGGGTCTGCGCCGGTGAGGCTGATGCGCTCGAGCGCGGCAGGGTCGCCGCCCCCCAGCGTCCACAGCTCGCGCAGGGCCGCCGCGCTCTCCATCATCCCGCCGGTTCCCCCGCGTTCACGGCGAGGACCTGGCCCGACACGCTCCGCGCCATGTCGCTGCAGAAGAACACAGTGGCGTCCACGATGTCGTCCGCGGTGACCATGCGCTTGAGCGGCGTCCGCTCGATGAAGGCCTTGCGCATCTGCTCCACGGGGATGCCGCGCACCTCCGCCTGGCCCGCGATGACCCGATCGATGCGGTCGCCCTCCACCGCTCCCGGCGCCACGCAGTTGACGCGGATGTTGTGCTCCGCGAGCTCGAGGGCCATGCCGTAGGTCATGCCGACCTGCCCCGCCTTGGCCGAGCAGTAGCCGATGCGATAGGGCAGGCCCCGCCGCCCCGCTCCCGACGAGATGTTCACGATGGCCCCGCCGCCCACCTTGATCATCTCGGGCACCACGAAGCGCGTGCAGAGGTAGGAGCTGGTGAGGCAGGAGTCGATGGTGTAGCGCCAGTCCTCCATCAGGTAGTCCTGCACGGCCTTGGTCGGGCCGCCGTCGCCCGCGTTGTTCACCAGGGTGTCGATCTTGCCGAACTCCTTCACCCCGGTGGCGACCAGACGCCGGACCTCGTCTTCCTGAGCGGCATCGCACACCACGGCGAGGGCTCGCCCTCCCGCCGCCGTCACCTGCGCCGCCGTCTCCTTGACGAGGTCGGCGGAACGGGCGGCGCAGAGAACGGCCGCCCCCTCCCGGCCGAAACGCAGGCTCAGGGCCCGCCCGATGCCCTTGGAGGCCCCGGTGATGATTGCGACCTTGCCGTCGAGCAGACCCATGTCAGTCTCCGTTCGTTCTTGCCCACGCATCCCAGTTCCGTCCGCCGTAGGTCACGGACGTCTCGATGTCCTCTTCGAGGAGATAGCCGGCCGCGACCAGCTTCTGCGCCGCCTCCCGCACGCGCGCCAAATAGTCCGCGCGCGAGGCGTAGCGCTCGGCGATGGCCAAACGCGGATCGCCCGCCGCCTCGCGCTCGGCACGCGTGCGGGCGAAGGGCAGCGTGCTCCCCCCGAAGTAGAGGATCTGGTCCGCGCCGCCGCTCTCGGGATGCCGCAGGTTCCACCCCGTGTGGGTGGCGAGAGGCACGCTCAGCTCGGGCACGGGGATGCCGGCGCGCTCGTTGCCGTCCACGTCCACCGAGCTCACCCGGTTGCCCAGGACGGGACCCGGCCTCGGCGGCAGCGTGGAGAAGTCCTGGCGCTGCGCTCGCACGGGATAGGGGGGATAGGCGGCGGCGGGAACGGAGGCGAAGGTCTTTTCGAGGTCGCCGGGATCCACAGCTGTGCCATCGGCGAGGCGAGGATGACAGCTCGGGGGCGGCGGTACGCCCTCCGCTGCCCAGCGATCGAGGTTGACGAGGGCGGCACGGAGGAGCCGGCCGTAGTGCACCACGCCACGGAGGTTGAGCGCCCGCTCCTTCCAGCCGCGGGGGTCGGCGGCGACGGCCGCGGCATCGGCGGGCGGCCAGATTCCGTGCCCATGCTCGGTGCCCGTCCAGTGGTACACGCGAACGTCGGGCCCATGCTCCACATCACGCGTGCCGGCAGGATCCGTGTGGATCAGCGAGGCATCGCCGCGGTGGTACTCGAAGCTCGTGTTCGTGTAGAAGGCCTTGAGCCCGCCCTGCGGCTCCACCTGGAAGGGCTCGAAGCAATCCATCATCTCCGGCCGGTCCTTGGAGTTCTGGCCGAAGCGCTGGTTGAACTCGCCCAGCATCGCTCCCGCCACGTTGGCGATGACGCCGTCGAGGGCGGGGCGACCGTTTTCATCCACGTTCAGGTCATGATGGATCATGGTGCGCAGCAGGCGTCCCGTCTGCGAGCGCCCGTAGGCATAGGCGTGACGGATGACCCGCGGCGCGGGATTGCCTTCGGCCGCGCTCCCGTGCTTGAGCCAGGCCACGCAGTCGCGCAGAGCGGCCATGCCGAGACCGAGGACGCGCGCGCCCACTCCTGTATACGCGAGCTGATAGATACGGCCCTTCTCGAACCCGCCCTCTAGCCACACGTGGGAGGCGTCGGGAACGACGCGGCCGCCGTCCACGCGGGCGAAGCGCCACCGGTCCCGCGGAATCACCTCGATGGGACCGTCGAAGAGATCCCGCACGACGAGGACGGCCTCCCGCTCGTGTAGGTCCGCCGCCGGGTACGGCCGGTGCGCCCGGTCGGAGATGAGGAAATGCGGCACGTCGACCGGCGCCTGAAGCTGCACGTAGAGGCGTCCGGTCAGCGGATGCCCGTCTCGGCCGAGGGCGTGGGGAGCCTCCATACCCACGAGCCCCCGGATTTCCATCGGCAGATCGCACTGCCAGCCGCATGAGGCGACGACCCAACCGCGGCGCATCAGCCAGCCGTCACCCGCGTCGATCGGAGGATGCGGATCGCTGTTCGGCCCGAGGGCGGGCCGCGTGGCGTGGTTGAAGTCGGGCACGGTGACCCGGTTGCCTCGATTGACCACGTCCAGGATGAGCTTGCCGCCGATCCGCGACCGGTCGACGGGCAGGAAGATCGAGACGTCCGAGGCGAAGGCGACACGGCCCGAGGCATCGCGCGGGGCCAGGGCGACGTCGGTGATGGCCCGGTTCGCGGCGTGACCTGGGTCGACGGTGAAGTGGAGCGTGCCGGCCAACTCCTCGTAGTCGCCGGCGTCGCCGAAGGAGCGCCCGCCCGCGAGGGGCCGGTGCAGGGTCACTTCAAAGCGCGTGACCGGCACGTGCCCTCCGCCGAGACCCACCCAAAACCGCGATCTCGCCGACCAGATCCATGGAGCCCGATAGTGGGCTAGCCGGCTCCCCGCGTCAAGACACTCGCGTCGTCAGGCGGCCTCGCGGATAACGACCCTGTCCATGAGCGCGCTCAGCGCCGGATCGGAGTACACGCCGAAGGCGTCGACCACGGTGACCTTGAGCCCGCGGCGGCCTTCGATGCCGTACACGATGGCCATGTCGTCGGGATCGGAGACGCCCTCGACGCGATGCACCTCGCGGATGACCAGGTCCTCGGTGCGGACCGCCTCGCCGCTGCCGGTGGTCCGAAGGCCGCCGTCGATCACCCGGAGGCCTTCGGTGAAGCCGCGCCGGCCGAGATCATCCACGGCGCCGGCGACCGTCTCGTACTCCAAAGATGGCGCGGTGGGCGCGCCGTCGCCATCTGGCGAATCGGCCTGGCTCTTCATGGTCGGGGCTCCGTTTCAGCCGATCCAGACGGACTTGATGTTGACGAACTCGCGGATGCCGTACTCGGACAGCTCGCGGCCGTAGCCGGAGCGCTTGATTCCGCCGAAGGGCAGCCGCGGATCGGACTTGACGATGCCGTTGACGAACACGGCCCCCGCCTCGATCTGGGCGGCGAGTTCCTTGCCCCGCGCGCGGTCCTGGGTCCACAGAGAGGCGCCGAGCCCGAACACAGAGTCGTTGGCGACCCGCACGGCATCGCTCTCGTCTTTGGCTCGCACCACCGCCGCCACGGGACCGAAGGTCTCCTCATCGAAGGCTGGCATACCCTTGTCCACGCCCACGAGCAGGGTGGGAGGATAAAAGGCGCCGGGACCTCGCGGCACCTCGCCGCCTAGGAGCAGGCGAGCCCCGTGCTTTACCGACTCTTCCACCTGCTGATGGAGCGAGTCGCGCAGCTCGACCCGAGCCTGGGGTCCTATGTGCGTGCCGCGGTCCATGGGATCGCCCATGCGCCGCGAGGAGAGCTGGGCGGCGAAGAGATCGAGGAAGCGCTCGGCCACCGCGTCCACCACGATGAAGCGCTTGGCCGCGATGCAGCTCTGCCCGCTGTTGATGAGACGCGCGTCCGCCGCCGCCTTCGCGGCCGCCGCGAGGTCGGCATCGGCAAGCACGATGAAGGCGTCGCTGCCGCCCAGCTCCAGCACGGTCTTCTTGATTTCTCGCCCCGCCTGCTCGGCCACGGCGCGGCCCGCGGGCTCGCTCCCCGTCAGCGTGGCGGCCACGATGCGCGGATCCCGGATCAGTCCGGCCACCGCCGGTGACTCGATCAGCGCGCTGGCGAAGAGCCCCTCCGGGAAGCCTGCCTCACGGAAGACCCCCTCGATGGCCAGGGCGCATCGGGGCACGTTGGAGGCGTGCTTCAGGATGCCCGCGTTGCCCGCCATGAGAGCGGGGGCGGCGAAGCGGAACACCTGCCAGTAAGGAAAGTTCCACGGCATGACGGCGAGCACGACGCCGAGGGGATCGAAGCGCACGTAGCTCGTGGAGGCGTCCGTCTCCCGCGGCTGCTCGGCGAGGAAAGCCTCGGCGTGATCCGCGTAGAACTCGCACACCCAGGCGCACTTCTCCACCTCCGCCTCCGACTGCAGGATGGGCTTGCCCATCTCCTGCGTCATGTTGAGGGCGTGATCGGCGAGGTTCTTTTTGAGCACGTCCGCCGCCTTCCGCATGCGCGAGGCTCGTTCCGGGAACGGCACCCCTCGCCACTCGAGGAAGGCAGCATGCGCCCGCGCCACCATGCGTTCGAGGGCCTCAGGTGAGGCGGGCGTGAAGGTCTCCAGCACGTCGCCAGTGGCAGGATTCACGGACTGGATACTCATGGCTGAGCTCCTCCTCGGCCTCATTGTCCGACGGTCGGAGCGGCTGTCAACCGATCGCGGAGGCCACCCGGGTGCTCGGGGCGAAGGCTCGCGACCTCGCCGTGAGCGAAGCGCGCCGGCTCGGCTACGGCGCGGAGCTCAACCCCGCACGCGGGCGAGCACCCGGGAGAAGGCCGACACCAGCGTGTCGATCTCGACTTCGCCCGTCATGACGCCGAGCGAGCCCGCGCAGCTCGTCTGGAGCAGCACGCCTTCGTTCAGGAGTCCCGTGAACACCGCGCGCGTCATCTCCGTGTCGCCCGCGACCACGTCGCGATAGTTGCGGATGGGGCGCGGGGTGAAGTGCACCCCGAAGAGCGAGGCGACGCCCGTGACCTGGCCGGGCACTCCAGTTTCGGCGAGAGCGCTCCGCAGCTTCCCTCGGATCGCCTCGCCTAGCTCGGCGAGGCGACGGTAGACGGGCGGGGTCAGCGCGAGCATGACCGCCTCGCCGGCCACCAGGGTCATGGGGTTGGCGTTGAAGGTGCCGGCATGGGCGATGCGTGCGCCACCCGCTCCCGTGGGATCGTACTGAGCCATGATGTCGCGCCGCCGAACGCGCCCACGGGCATGCCGCCGCCGATGATCTTGCCGAACGCCGTGAGATCGGGCGTGACGCCGAAAAGCTCCTGGGCGCCGCCCGGGCTGACGCGGATGCTCTGCACCTCGTCGAACACGAGCACGATGCCGAGCTCGTCGGTGAGCTTGCGAATGCCCTGGAGGAACTCGGCATCCGCGGGCAGGTAGCCGAAGGACGACACGATCGGCTCCATGATCAGGCAGCCGATCTCCTCCTGATGCGCGCGCAGCAGTCGCTCGCACGCCGCGAGGTCGTTGTACGGCAGCACGACCACGTCTCGCCCCACTCCCGCCGGCTGACCAGGGTACTCGGGGACCGGTGTCGGGCCCGCCGGGTCGAGCTTTCCCGCGGGCGTCTTGACGCTCACCGCTACGTGCTCGTGGGCGCCGTGGTATCCGCCCTCGAACTTCGCCAGCTTCGACTTGCCCGTGAAGGCCCAGGCGGCCCGGATAGCCATGAGCGTCGCCTCGGTCCCCGAGTTGGTGAAGCGCATCGTCTCGAGCGAGGGTACGCGTTCGCAGAGCAGCCGGGCGAGGCGGATCTGCGCTACCGTGGGCGTGCTGAACGCCGTGCCCCGGTGCGCCTGCTCCCCGAGCGCCTCGGCGATCGAGGGATGGCCGTGGCCCAGGACGAGGCTGGTCGCATTCAGCATGAAGTCGAGGTAGCGGTTGCCATCCACGTCGATGACGTAGTGCCCCTCGCCCTTGTCGGCGAAGAAGGGATACGGGGAGAAGTATGCGGTGCCCCGCGAGCTGCCGCCGGGCAGCACGCTTTCGGCCTCCTGCTGCAGTGCCCGCGACTTCGGGGTGCGGGCCAAGTACCGCTCAATCTCTCGCGCGAGTCCTGGTGCCGCCATCTGAGCCTCCTGTCGATTGACCTGCCGGCCCTGCCGCCTGCCAGGCATTGTAGATCAACCTCCCATGTCTCACCCGCGCGGATGCGGGCATTCTTTCCGGGTCGTTTTTCACCCACGCTCAGCGCCTGGCGACTCCGAAGACGGGACGGATGACCTCATTTCGCGAGCGCTGGGGGCCGAGCGGGGACGTGGCATGCCTCGTGCGTCGCTGGAGCCTGCGGACAGGCCATGGCCGTCAACAGACAGATGACAGAACCGGTGTCCGACGCGCGCCATCACGCGGCTGCCCCCATCTCGCGTGATGGATCGCAGGCGAGGCAACACCGGCTGGGCATCCTTTCCCTCACCGCCCTCGGCGTCGTCTACGGCGACATCGGCACGAGCCCACTCTATGCCTTCCGCGCCTGCTTCAGCCCGGAGATGGGCCTGCCGCGGGAGACGGCCGCTGTTTACGGCGTCCTGTCCCTCATCGTGTGGTCGCTCATCCTGATCGTGACCGTAAAGTACATCCTCGTCATCATGCGGCTCGACAACCGCGGCGAGGGCGGGATCCTGGCGCTCCTCGCCCTCATCCTCCAGAAGCGCAGGAGCGGGCTCCTGGTGGGGCTGGGCCTCTTCGGTGCGGCCCTCCTCTACGGCGACGGCGTGATCACCCCCGCCATCTCCGTGCTGAGCGCCCTCGAAGGCATCGAGGTCGCCGTCCCCGAGCTGCGCCATCTCGTGGTGCCGGGCACCCTGGCCGTGCTCCTCCTTCTCTTTATGGGCCAGCGCCTCGGTACCGCGCGCGTGGGCGGCGTGTTCGGGCCGATCATGCTCGGCTGGTTCGTCGTCATCGGCCTCCTGGGTGCCGTCGAGATCGCGGGCTCGCCTGAGATCGTCCTCGCCCTGAATCCGTGGCACGGCGCACGGCTCTTCGTGCAGCATTCCCTGGTGGCCTTCCTGGTTCTGGGCGCGGTGGTGCTCGCCATCACGGGCGCCGAGGCCCTCTATGCCGACATGGGGCACTTCGGTCGCGGACCCATTCGCCTCGCCTGGTTCGCCGTAGTCCTGCCGGCGCTCCTTCTCAACTACTTCGGCCAGGGCGCGCTTTTGCTTCGCGCGCCGGGGGCCGTGGGCAATCCCTTCTATCTGCTCGCTCCACGGTCGTTTCTCTATCCCCTCCTCGCTATCGCCACCCTCGCCACCATCGTGGCCTCCCAGGCCCTGATCTCGGGCGCCTTCTCCCTCACCCAGCAATGCGTGCAGCTGCGTTACTGTCCGCGGCTGTCCATCGTGCACACCTCGCGGGCGCAGGTCGGCCAGATCTACGTCCCCGCCGTGAACGGTGCGCTCGCGGTCGGCTGCCTCCTTCTCGTGCTGGGCTTCCGCTCCTCCACCGCCCTTGGCGCCGCCTACGGCATCGCCGTCACCGGGACCATGGCCATCACCACCATCCTCTTCGCCGTCATCGCGCGGAGCCGCTGGCACTGGTCGCTCGCGCGCACCCTCGCCGTCGCGGGAGCCTTTCTCGCCGTCGATCTCGCCTTCTTCACGGCCAACCTCGCCAAAGTCCGCCAGGGCGGCTGGGTGCCCCTCGCGATCGCCGCGGGCCTCTTCCTGCTCATGACGACGTGGAACCGCGGCACGGCCCTCCTCAGCGACTGGCTGGCCCATGCCATGGTGCCCATCGACACCTTTCTGTCCGAGCTTGCCGCCTCCAAACCGCCCCGCGTGCGCGGCACTGCCGTCTTCCTCACCACTCACGTGGCAGGCGCCCCCCTCGTGCTGCAGCACCACGTGCGGCACAACAAGGCGCTTCAGGAAGAGGTGATCCTCCTCGCCATCGTGACCGAGGAGGTGCCCGAGGTGGGCCGACGGGAGCGCGTCCTCGTGGAGCCGCTCTCGCACGGGCTCTACCGAGTGCGCGCGCGCTACGGCTTCATGGAGCGAGCGGACGTGGAGGAGATCCTGGAGCAGGCGCGAGCCGCGGGGATCCGCGCGAAGGAGGAGGAGACGACGTACTATCTGGGGCGAACGCGGCTCTTGCCCACGGGACCGGCACCCATGATGCGTTGGCGCAAGCGGCTCTTCGCGTTCATGGCCCGCAACGCGAGCTCGGCGGCGGATTTCTTCCGCATCCCGCCCGATCGCGTGGTGGAGCTGGGCGCCCGTGTGGAGTTTTGAGGAGGCTTTATGGCTACCAAAGACCTTGCCAGTGTTCTATCCGACCTGGAGGAGATCAAGCTCGGGGTGATCGGGCGGCGCACCGGTCGCACACGTACCCGTCCCGTCTGGTTCGCCCTCGAGGGCGGGACGGTCTATCTCCTGCCCGTGGCGGGCTCGGACACGGAGTGGTACAAGAACGTGCTCGAGCAGCCGACCATTACCTTGGGCGCCAAGGGGGCCCGGTGGACGGGACGGGCAAGACCGATCAGCGACCGCGCCAAGGTCCGCGCCGTAGTCAAGCGCTTCCGCGCCAAGCACGGCGCGGCGGACGTCAAGAAGTACTACTCGAAGTTCGACGTCGCCCTCGCCGTTTCCCCCCGTCGGGCACGAGTGGCGCGCTCTCCGCGTCGAAGAGGAACCAAACGCCGCTGACGAGGACCGGCATCGCTCGGGCATCGAAACCCGCGCGACGGCCTCTGGTCAGCGAGCCCCGGGGGACGCCTCCGCGGGCGTAGGGGTGAGCGCGTGCCGCAGCACCTCGGCGGCGTCGTCGACGAAGACGAAGCTCAGCTGCTTGCGGAGCTCCTCGGGCACGTCCTCGATGTCGCGTTCGTTGTGGCGCGGCAAGATGACGGCGCGGATGCCCACGCGGTGCGCGGCCATCACCTTCTCCTTGATGCCACCCACGGGCAGCACCTTGCCACGCAGGGTGATCTCGCCCGTCATGGCGAGGTCGCTGCGCACCGGCCGGCGGCTCGCCAGCGAGGCGAGCGCGGTGACCATGGTCACGCCTGCCGAAGGGCCGTCCTTGGGAATGGCGCCCGCGGGCACGTGGACGTGGATGGCCTTGCCCTCGAAGGTCTTGGGATCGATGTCGAGGGCCTCCGCGTTGGACCGCACGTAAGACACGGCGGCCTGAGCGCTCTCCCGCATCACGTCGCCCAGCATGCCCGTGAGGATCAGACGCTCATCGCCGCTCGGGATCATCGTCGCCTCCACGAAGAGCACGTCGCCGCCCACCGGCGTCCAGGCGAGCCCGGTGGCCACTCCCGGCCGCGAGGTGCGCTCCGCCACCTCGTCGAAGAAGCGCGGACGGCCGAGATACTCGACCAGGTTTTCCGCGGTGACCTTGACGCTCGTGAGCTGCCCCTCGGCGAGGTGGCGCGCCACCTTGCGCGCCACCGTGGCGATCTCGCGCTCGAGGCTTCGCACCCCCGCCTCCCGCGTGTAGCCGCGCACGATGTGGCGGAGGGCCTCGTCGTCGAAGCTGAGCTCGCTGATGGCGAGGCCGTGGGCGGCGAGCTGCTTCGGGATGAGGTAGCTCCGGGCGATACCGACCTTCTCGGCGTCCGTGTAGCCGGCTAGCGGCAGGATCTCCATGCGATCGCGGAGCGGCCCGGGGATGGTGTCGAGGGTGTTGGCGGTGGCGATGAAGAGCACCTGGGAGAGGTCGAAGGCCACGCCGAGGTAGTTGTCCATGAAGGTGTTGTTCTGCGCCGGGTCCAGCACCTCCAGGAGGGCAGACGACGGATCGCCGCGCCAGTCCGCGCCGATCTTGTCGATCTCGTCGAGCATGAAGACGGGATCGCGGGTCTCCGCGCGGCGGAGCGCCTGGACGATGCGACCGGGCATGGATCCGATGTACGTCCGCCGATGCCCGCGGATCTCCGCCTCGTCGCGGACGCCTCCCAGCGACATCCGCGCGAACTTCCGCCCCAGCGCGCGGGCGATGCTCTGGCCGAGGCTGGTTTTGCCCACCCCGGGCGGGCCCACGAAGCAGAGGATGGGCTCGCGCGGCGGGCCGTCTCCTGTCACGCGCGGCGCCTGGGCAGGCGCGGCGCCATCGAGACGGCCTGCGCGCTCCTCGCGGAGCTTCTTCACCGCCAGGTATTCGAGGATGCGGTCCTTGATCTTCTCGAGGTCGTAGTGATCTTCGTCGAGGACCTGCCGCGCCCGGGCCATGTCGATGGTGCCGCCCGTCAGCTTGTTCCAGGGCAAGGTCGCCATCCAGTCGAGGTACGTGACGATCATGCCGTGCTCGGGCGAGGCGGGGGGGAGGCTACCGAGACGCCCGAGCTCACGGTCCGCTTCGCGGCGCGCCTCCTCGGGCAGCCCCGCCTCCTCGAGGCGTCGGCGCAGCTCCGCCACCTCGGTGTTGCTGTCCTCCTCCTCGCCGAGCTCGCGCTGGATGGACCGGAGCTGCTCACGGAGATAGTACTCGCGCTGCTTCTTGCTCAGGCGCTCCTCGGTCTCCGAGGTGATCTTCCGGCCGAGCTCGCGCACGGCGAGCTCGCGCTGGAGGAGATCCACGAGGCGGCGGAGCTTGTCGCCCACCGCATCCATCTCGAGGATCTGCTGGCGCGCCGCCGCGTCCAGGGGCACCACCGAGGCGACGAAATACGCCACGCGGAGCGGATCGGGCACGTTGTCGGCGGCCACCGCCAGCTCGTCGGGCAGCTCTGGGGACGCCTCCACGAGTCGCCGGAAGATATCGAGGACGGCGCGGCGGAGCGCGTCGACCTCCGTCGCCCCCGGCGCTTGGTCGTGCGCGACCTCGACCCGCGCGACCAGGTAGGGGTCGGTCGAGACGAAGTCGGTGAGGCGGATGCGCTCGATGCCCTGCACCATGATGCGCACGCTGCCGTCGGGCACCCGCATGAACTGGTGGATCACACCCGCGGTGCCGAGGTGGTGGAGGTCCTCGGGCTTCGCCGACTCCACCTTCGCGTCGCGCTGGGCAACCAGGGCCAGGAGACGGTTGCCACGCATGACATCGTCCACGAGGCGGACGGACTGCGGCTGCCCCACCGCGAGGGGAACCATGGTCAGGGGGAGCACCACCGCGTCCCGCAGCGGGAGCACGGGCAACGCGTCGGGAATGACGAAGTCGCTGGGTGGGGTGTTGGTCTCTGCGGCCATCAGCGGTCGCCGTCGTCTTTGGGCAGGGTGACGCGAAGAAGGCCGCGGTCGTAGTGGGCCTCCACGCGATCGGCGTCGATAGGCCCGGGCAAGGAGAGGTTTAGCCGGAACGGTCCTTGCCGGATGCTCGCCGCGTGGTATACCGCGGACTCGCGGGGCGCGAGGAGACGGCGCTGTCCCTCGACCACGAGCGCGTCCTCGAAGAGCTGCACCTCGAAGTCATCGTCCCCCACCCCGGCTAGGTCCACCACGATCTCGAACGCGCTCGCCGTCTCGTAGATGTCGGCGTCCGGCCGCCAGCGGCTCTCCATGAGCATGCGCAGCCGCTCGCTCTGCCAGAGCTCCTCGAGCAGTCGCTCTGTCGTGACGGAGCCCGTAACCACGGTGTAGCGGTAGCTCAGCCGTCGGTAGCGCAGGGCTCGCTCCTTGTCTGGTCGCTCGTCATCACGTCATTGTTTCCCAAACCGAGTCAATCGGCCCGGATGCCGCCTGGGCAGGAGCGTACACGTCCGGCAGACCGATCGCCATACCGACCTTCAGCATGCTCCCGAGATCGCGGGCCTTCCTCTTCCCGCACCACCATCACGCACGGGATCCGATGCGAGACTCAGACCACGCGGGAGAAGCAGAAGACCGACGCCGTCGCCGCCGGGGGCGCTACTGCGTCTTGAGACGGATGTCCTCGTAGGCGGGGAAGGCATACATGGGAATGACGTTCATCGTGTGGTCCGCCACCCTCGGGCCGATGGCCACGAGCCCGCGCAGGTCCATGATCGGGGCGAACATGACCCGGTCGATCGTGAGCTGCTGGATACGATGCAGGATCACCTCGCGCTTGGCGGGATCGCGTTCCCGCGCCTGCTGCAGGAACATCTCGTCGATATCGGGATAGCCGCCGTAAGCGTAGCTGCCCTTCGAGTAGATGAACGACTCGACGCGGCTCGCCGCATTGCCCGAGTTCCCCACCGCCACCATGAAGATCCCCCGGAGCTTCTTCTCCTGCCAGGCTGAATAGAAGGTCGCGCGCTCCATGGCCCGCATGCGCACGCGGATCCCCACCGCGTTGAGGCTGTTGAGCGCGGCGTCGGCC
>Ga0318555_10000144_pt1 | contig 17947 bp, 15 predicted proteins | sample GRESIP082b2f23_FD_202529 | JGI IMG/M metagenome (GOLD analysis project Ga0318555, IMG submission 202529) | Tropical soil microbial communities from Luquillo Experimental Forest, Puerto Rico - GRE.SIPMG.082b2f23 | ecosystem: Environmental > Terrestrial > Soil > Tropical forest > Bulk soil... | reverse complement strand
CCGCGGGCGCATATCTTGATGCGATGGAAGAGAACCGGGCCCGTCACGTCACCGACGCCCTCCGCGCCCGCGGTATCAATGCCCACCTCGCCCGGGTCGGCGTCGATCAGTTCGGGGTGCGGGTGTCGCTGCCCGGCGGCCGTGAAGCGGAGTGGGACACCGATGGCACCGCCGGGCTGGAGGCCCAGGTCATGCAGGACGGCGATCTCGTCGGGTTCATCCCGGAGATCGAGGGCTCGGAAGACTTCACCGAGGAGCAGGTGATCGACGCGATCGCCCGCGCCGACTACGACGAGCCGGTCGGCCATGAGCGGGTGGAGGCACCCCCGTCCGGCCCGGCGCTCGCCCCGGAAGGCGGCGTGTTCCGCCGCTTCCGGGACGGCTTCCGCTATCGCTGACGGGTGACCCGCGCTGGCCCAGCGCCGCGCGGGCACCAGCTCAGCCCGGTGACGGCGGGCAGCCCGGCTGCCCGGCGGGCTACCCTGGCTGCCCGGCCGGCTCCGGCACACTGACCGGCGCGGCGGGGGCCGGGCTGCCATCCTCCCGGATGCCGTACCGGGCATAGAAGCGGCGCAGCGGCCGCGGCGCCCACCAGTTCGCCGGGCCCAGCAGCCGCATCGTCGCTGGCACCAGCAGCACCCGGATGATCGTCGCATCCACCACCAGTGCGATGATCATGCCCACCCCCATCAGCTTGATGAACGTGATCCCGGACGCCGAGAACGCGCCGACCACGATCACCAGCAGCAGTGCCAGGCTGGTGATGATCCCGCCGGTGCGCTGCAGCCCGCTGGCCACCGCGGTGGTGTTGTCGCCGGTCATGTCGTAGCGTTCGCGCACCCGCGACAGCAGGAACACCTCGTAGTCCATCGACAGCCCGAAGATGATCGCGAGCATGAGGATGGGCATGGTCGGGTCGATGGTCCCGGTGGGGGTGAACCGCAGCAGCCCGGACAGGTGGCCCTGCTGGAAGATCCACACGATCGCGCCGAACGTGGCGGTCAGCGACAGCGCGTTCATCACGATCGCCTTCAGCGGCAGCACCACCGAGCCGAACGCGAGGAACAGCAGCACGAAGGTGGCCAGTACCACCACCAGCGCCATCCACGGCAGGGTCTGGCCCAGGCTGGCCAGCTCATCGACCAGCTGCGCGGTCACACCGCCGACGTAGGCCCGCGCCCCGGCTGGCGGCGGCACCGCCCGCACCTGCGCCACCAGCGCCCTGGCGGCCGCGGATTCGGGTCCGGCTGCGTACCGCAGATCGATCCGCGCGACACCGCCCGCGACGCCGGTCACCTGCCCGGACTCGATCCCCGGCAGGCGGTCCAGCCGGTTCAGGTAGCCAGCCAGCGCGGCCCGCTGGGCCGGGGACGCCAGCGCCGCCGCCTGCCCGGGGTAGCTGACGGCCACCTCGATCGGCGTGGTGGCGTTGGCGGGGAAGTCCCGGGCCAGGGCCTGCGCGACCACCCGCGGCGCGGCACCCGCCGGCAGCGCGCGGGCGTCGGTGCCACCCCAGGTGATGGACCGGAACGGGGAACCGAGCGCGAGCAGCACCACGATGAGCACCGCCACGTACACGACCGGGCGGCGCATGACGCTCCGCGCGATCCGGTACCAGCCGCCGCTGGCCTCGGTGGCCGGCGGCCGGCGCAGCTGGCGGCGGCGGATGCCCAGCGCGTTGACCCGTGGGCCCAGCACGCCCAGCAGCGCGGGCATGACGGTCAGCGCGGCCAGCATGACCACCACCACGGTGGCGACGCCGCCATAACCCATCGAGCGCAGGAACATCTCCGGGAAGAGCATGAGGCTGGCCAGTGCGACCGAGACGGTGATCCCGGACACGGCGACCGTGCGGCCCGCGGTGGCGACCGTCCGCGCTACGGCGGCCTCGACAGTCGGCTGCATGCGCAGTTCCTCGCGGAACCGGGCCACCATGAACAGGCCGTAGTCGATGGCCAGGCCCAGGCCGAGGATGGTGGTGATGTTGATCGAGTAGATGGACACGTCGGTGACCAGCGTGAGCAGGCGGAGCGCAGCAAACGAGCCGAGGATGCCCAGGCCGCCGATGGCCAGCGGCAGGCTGCCGGCGGCGAGGCTGCCGAAGATCACCGCCAGCAGGATGAACAGGACCGGCATGGAGATGCCTTCCGCGCGGCCGATGTCGGCCTTGACCTCGGAGTTGATCGCCAGCTCGGTCGGGATCTGGCCACCCACGTGGTCGGTCAGCCCGGGCGCGGCGAGCTGCCCGCTGATCGCCTGGTAGGCCGTCATCTGGGCACTGTCGCTGCCACCGGCCAGCCGCAGCACCGCATAGGTCTCGTGGCCGCTGGCCCCCACGAACAAGGGCGACCGGGTGGACCAGTAGGTCTGGTAGGAGAGCACCTTGCTGTGTGGCAGCGCGGCCAGGGTCTGGCTGACCGCGGCCCGGTACCCGGGGTCACCGACGGTCAGGCCCGGGCTGCGGTAGAGCACCACCACGTCGGCCGTGTCCCGGCCGAAGGCGTGGGTGACGATGGTGCTCTCCCGCTGGCTCTGGCTGCCCGGCGCGGTGAAGCCCCCGCCCGACTGCAGGTGCGCGAACACGCCGGTCCCCCACACCACCGCCGCGGCCATGACCACCGCGCCGGCCAGCAGGACGAGGCGCCGGTAGCGGTAGACGACACGTCCCCATGCCTCGAACATCGGTTCCTCCGCCGGTAGAGTGTTACCTATTGTTCACATTCGTAAACGATGTAAACTGCAAACAGTGTTAACTTCGCATACGATGTTCACGGCTGTCAAGCCCGTTCAGGAAAGGGGGTGCGCATGGCGCAGACGTTGAGCCGCCGTGACCGGGTCCGCGCGGCGACGGCGGATGAGATCAAGCAGACCGCCCGGCACATCCTGATGACCGAGGGGCCGGAGGGGGTGTCACTGCGCGCCATCGCCCGCGAGATGGGCATGACCGCCCCCGCCCTGTACCGGTACTACGGCAGTCACGAGGACCTGATCAGGCACGTCATCGCGGACATCTTCACCGAGATCGCCGACGGCATCCAGGTCGCGATCGTCGCAGCGGGCCAGGCCAGCGGTGGCGACCTGACCGAGAAGCTGGTCGCCGCCTGCCGGGAGTTCCGGCACTGGTCGCTCACCCACCGGCAGGAGTTCGGCCTGCTCTTCGGCTCGCCGCTGCCCGGCCTGGAAGCGATACACGACGAGGTGGTGGACGACTGCGCGCAGAAGTTCGCCGGCACGTTCCTCGCCCTGTTCCTGGAACTCTGGCAGCGCCAGCCGTTCCCGGTTCCGGCCGACAGCGAGATCGAGCCCGGCCTGCGCCGGCAGCTGGCCCGTTACCAGGACGCCCTCGGCGTTGACCTGCCGCTCGGGGCGGGCCTCACTTTCCTGCGCTGCTGGGTCCGCCTGTACGGGATGGTCAGCCTGGAAGTGTTCGGCCACCTGCACTTTGCGCTGGACGACGCATCCGCCATGTTCGACTTGACCCTGGCCGAGCTGGCCGAGCTGGTTGGCCTGGCCCCACCCGCCGCTGGGCCGGCCTGACCAGCCGGGCTCAGCCGCCCCTCATGCCCGGGGGACCGGGTGGGACGGGTTACTGGTGGCCAAGGACCGGGTGGGGACGGTAGCGCTCCTCCAGCCGCCGGGTCTCGTCGGCAGTGAGCTCGAGCTTCTCGGCGGCCAGCGCGTCCTCGAGGTGGGCGCGTTTGGTGGCGCCCACGATGGGGGCGGTGACCCCCGGACGCTGGAGCAGCCAGGCGAGCGCTATCTGGGCGGGTGGCACGCCGCGTTCGGCTGCTACCTCGCCGGCCGCGTCCACCACGTCAAAGTCAGTCGGCTGCTGGTAGAGGCTGTCGCCGAACGGGTCGGAGTTGGACCTGGTGGTCCGCCGCTCGCCGGCCCGGGTCCGGTTGCCCGCCAGCACGCCGCGGGCCAGCGGGCTCCACGGAATGACCGCGACCCCCTGGTCGATGCACTGCGGGATCATCTCCCGCTCTTCCTCCCGGTAGAGCAGGTTGTAATGGTTCTGCATGGACACGAACGGGGTCCACCCATGCCGGTCAGCGGCGTGCTGTGCCTTGGCGAACTGCCAGGCGAACATGCTGCTCGCGCCGATGTACCGGGCCTTGCCCGCGCGCACCACGTCGTGCAGGGCCGCCATCGTCTCCGCGATCGGGGTCCGGTTGTCCCACCGGTGGATCTGGTACAGGTCGACGTAGTCCATGCCCAGCCGCGCCAGCGAGGCGTCGATCGCCGACATGATGTGCTTGCGGGACAGGCCGCCCGAGTTCTCCCCCGGCTCGAACTTCATGAAGACCTTGGTGGCCACGACCACCTCATCCCGCCGGAACATCTTGGCCAGCAGCCGCCCGGTGGCCACCTCACTGGCTCCTGCCGAATACACGTCGGCGGTGTCGAAGAAGATCACCCCGCCGTCGGCGGCGGCGCGGACGATGGGCTCGGCCTGGTCCTCGGACAGCACCCAGGGCCGCTCACTGTTGTTGCCGAAGCTCATCATGCCGAGGCAGACCCGCGATACCCGCAGCCCGGTGGCGCCAAGGTTGACGTACTCCATGATCACCCTCTCGATCGCCGGTCCCCGCCCCGCTAACGACCCTACGTCGGCGGCCCCCCGGGCCGGCTACGGCCGGTAGACCACGACCTGGTCGGCCTGGTAGCCGAAGTGGAAGCCCACCTGGCGGAGATAGCGGTAGACCATCTGATAGTGGTAGTCGGGGTGATAGCGCCGGCCGGCCCGGCCCAGCTTGGCCATCCAGTGCGGCCCCCAGACCAGCACCCAGCCGACGTGCAGCGAACGGGCGTCCTGCCGGGCCGCCACGATCTGGGCGGGCGTGGGCAGGTGCCCATAACGGGCGCCGACCAGCCCGGCGTAGAAGGGGTGCCGGGCGATCCCGGTGAGCGTCTGCTGGATCGTCCAGGATGTGTAGGAGACAGCCCGCGGGTGCCCATCAGCGGTGGCGAGAACCAGCGCAAGCGGCGATGGGAGATTCCCGAACCCGGATGGTATCCCGGCGACGCCGAACGGCACATCCACCACCACCGAGCCGCTGTGGTCGGCGGCGATCGGGCGGTCTACCGCGGCGAGAGTGGTGGGCACGGTGACCGGATGCGGCCAGCCCGGCCAGCCCAGCTCCAGCACGCCGAGCAGCACCACCCCGATCAGCAGCGGCGGGGCATGCTGGCGCAGCCACTGCACTGCCGCCCCGGCCAGCAGGGCAGCGCCCACCAGCCCGAGCAGAGTGAACCGTTCCGCTTCCCGGAAGGACGACAGCACGGGCAGGTGGATCATCCAGGCATAGGGCATCAGCGCGGACAGCTGGTGCCCGCGCCAATCAATGCCCAGCGGCACGTACCGGTGGCCGCCGATAATCAGGATGGGGCCGAGCGCCAGCCAGGTGGCGCCCAGCCACAGCAGGGCCAGCAGCCAGGCGCTGCGCCGGCGCCAGCTGACCACCAGGCCGAGCACGGCGAGCAGGCTGAGCACCACCCCGTAGGTGGCGAGCCCCTCGCCGGGCGCGGTGGCCCGGTAGATGGAGCCGAGCCCGGTTGCCCCGTAGGAGGCCAGCCGTGGTGATGGTGCGAACATGGACGGCAACTGCCCGGCGTACCTGATGTAGTCGCTGACAAACGGGGTGTGGCCGCCGCCGGCCCGCAGCTGCTGCACCATCGCGATGAGCTGCGGGGCGGAGATCACCAGTGCGGTGACGGCAGCTGCCGCCATCGCCCGCAGCTGGGCGCGCCCATGGTGACGCACCAGCCAGGGCAGCAGTACCAGCACGGCCAGGACCACCGCCAGCACCGCGAACTCCTGGTCGATCAGCATCGTCGCGCCCAGCACGATGCCCAGGATCACCCCACGCCGGACGGCCGGGCCGCGCCGCAGCCGCACCGCCGCCTCCACGGTCAGCGGCAGCATCGCGACACCCACCGCGGTGTGCAGGTGCGACCAGGCCTGGAACGTCACCATGCCGGATAGCCCGAAAAAAGCGCCGGCGGCCAGCGGGCCGACCAGTCCCGGCACCCACAGCCGGGCCATCCGGTACATGGCATAACCCGCGAACCCGGGCGCCAGGATCACCAGCAGGCCATACGAGACCGATGGCCCGAGCACGAGTGTGACCGGGGCCATCACCAGCCCGAGCAGCGGGGTCAGGGTGTCGAAACCCAGCTGATCGCCGAGCGGGGCGGCGAGGTACGAGGTGAACCACGGATTGCCCAGGTGGATGAGCTGATGGGCCATCCACCACATGTTCCAGACATACTCGGCCTGGTCGTTGCCGGCGGGCAGGCTGCCGGTGAGGTAGCTCGCCCGCGGCCAGGTGGCTGCCACCCCGGCGGCCAGGAAGCCAACGATGATCAGTGCTTCCCGCAGCCACGGCCGGTCCCACCACCGCCGCCGCCCGGCCGGCCCGGCCAGCTGCCCGCCGCCCGGCTGGGCCGCGCCCGGCCGCGGCTCGCGGGCAGCCGCGTCCGTGCCCGGCTGGGCGGCCCCCCGGCCGGTGGCAGCCACCGCCGACTCGTCTTCCTGCTGCTGGCTCACGTGGAATCCCTCCGTGGCGCGGGCGCACGCCTGGCTGCCGCTGGTGGCGCACCGGCCAGCCCGGGCAGGAAAAGCCCAGGGATAACTAGACACGGCAGCTGGCCGTTAGTCCACCACAATGCGGATGTCCAAGATACCGAGGAGGAAATCGTTACTGAGCCACCACCCTGGCGGCGGCAGGCCCGGCACGGCCCGGGCTGCCGGGGCCGCCGGCCAGGCGGCCCGCCGCGACCCAGCTCCCCGTTCCCTGCATTTCAGCAAGGATTTCAAACTAGACTTCGGCCCGGTCAACCTAGTGGAAGTCAACATGAAGCTGTCGATCCTGATGCCCGCCTACAACGAGGCGGCGACCGTTGGCCTGGCGATCAAGCGGGTGCTCGACGTCCGTTACCCGTGCGAGATCGAGCTCGTGGCCGTCGACGACGGCAGCAAGGACAACACCCGCGAGGTGCTGGCGGGCATCGATGACCCGCGGCTGGTGATCGGTGAGCACCCGGTGAACCGCGGCAAGGGAGCGGCCGTGCGCACCGCCGCGGCCATGGCGACCGGCGACCACATGATCGTCTTCGACGCGGATCTGGAGTACTACCCGGAGGACATCCTGAATCTGCTCGCCCCGCTGCAGCGGGGCGACGCCGAGGTGGTGTACGGGGTGCGCACTTTTGGCGCCTCCACCGCCCATTCCTTCTGGTTTGTCATTGGCAACAAGGTGAACACATTTACCGCCAATGCGGTGTTCAACACCTGGATCAGCGATCTGCACACCTGCCTCAAGCTGATGCCGCTGGATCTGTTCCGGCAACTGCCGGTACGCGAGAACGGCTTCGGGCTGGACACCGAGATCACCGCCCTGCTGCTGGCCCGCGGGTACCGCCCGTACGAGGTGCCGATCAACTACAAGGCGCGCAGCCGGGAAGAGGGCAAGAAGCTCACCTGGGGTGACGGCGTCGAATCGACCTGGATTCTATTCCGGGTCCGGGTCCGGGAAGGTCTCCGCAAGCGGCGCGCCCGCCAGCATGCCGCCCGGGGGCCGGCCTAGGCGGTCCGGCGTTTTACTGCGCCGTCGCTGCCAGTAGCGGATGTGGCCGCCGCACCGCACCAGCGCCGGCTTACCCAGCCCGGGCAGCCAGCACTTTGATCCGCAGAACTGTCAGGCCACGAATGGCTGGCCGGAATCGCTGGTCATCGGGCGGCCGGCCGCCTGCCAGCCATGCATGCCGTCGGCCACGTTATGTGCCTGCCAGCCGGCTCCGGCCAGGGCCCGTGCGGCATAACCGGACCGGTGACCGGTCCGGCAGATCACATACACCGCACGGTCCCGGGCGACCTCACCAGCCCGGGCACTGAGCTGGCCAAGCGGGATGTGCAGCGCGCCCGGCACGTGACCGGCCGCCCACTCGTCGTGCTCGCGCACATCCAGCAGGAAGGCGCCGTCCGGAACCTGGGCCGCGGGCACCTGGCTGAGCGCATCAGTCATCGCTGGCTCCCGCATGCCGGCCTGATCACGATCCGTCCCGCTGGTCCGGCGTGGCGGCGTCGGCGGATGCCGCCCCCGGGTCCGGCGCATCCTCGCGCCAGGCCGGGCCGGGGGACACCTTGCGCAGCTGCTTGTTCATCGAGCGCAGCAGGAAGAACAGGGCCAGCCCCATCCCGGCCACGACCAGGAACCCCAGTGTCCCGGACACCACGTTGCCCAGCGAACTGGCCGATCCGGCGGCCAGGTTGGTCACAGGCACACCCTCTCCCGCACCCCGGCGAACAAGTCGTCCTCTGGCAGTTCAGTATCCACCACCGACCTGGCCAGGTGATAATCCTCGGTCGGCCAGGCCGCCTGCTGCACGGGCAGCGGACAGCCGAACCAGGGTCCGTCCGGGTCGACCTGGGTGGCGTGGGCGAGCAGCGCCTGATCCCGCAGGCCGAAATACTCCCCGCACTGGACCCGGGTGGTGATCTCCAGCTCGGGCCTGGTCTCCGTCGGCTCTTCCCACCGCTTGAACCACTCCGCGTACGGTGACTCCAGCCCGCGCCGCTCCATTTCCTCGTGCAGCGCGGTGAACCTGGCCCGGTGGAAGCTGACGAAGTAGTAGAGCTTGAGCGGCTGCCACGGCTCACCAATGCCGGGGTAGCGGTCCGGGTCCGCGGCCGCCTCAAACGCCGCCACCGCCACCCGGTGGGTCATCACGTGATCGGGATGCGGATAGCCGCCATCGGTGTCATAGGTCATGATCACGTGCGGACGGAACTCCCGCACGGCGCGGACCAGCGGCTCCGCCGCGACGGACAGTTCCTGCCGCGCGAAACACCCCGCTGGCAGCGGCGGCAGCGGATCGCCTTCGGGCAGGCCGGAATCGGTGAACCCGAGGAATTGCTGCCGCACACCGAGAATCTCGCGCGCCCGGGCCATCTCCTCGCGGCGGATCCGGGGCAGGTTGGCGCGGATCTCGGGCCGGTCCATGGCCTGGTTCAGGATGTCCCCGCGCTCGCCGCCGGTCATGGTCGCGACCAGCACCTCCACCCCGGACCGGGCGTAGGCGGCCATGGTGGCGGCACCCTTGCTCGACTCGTCGTCGGGGTGCGCGTGCACGGCCATCAGCCGCAGCGGGGCAGCCGCCTGGCTGGTGGCCACGGCACCATCGTCGGGCAGGGCTGGCACAGTTCCTCCTCTGGAGCATGATCATCTGCCGGCCCACGTTCCCGGGCGCCGGCAGGCTACGGCAACAACACGCTGGTGAGGCGGCCTCATTCCCGCCCGGGGCGGCCGCCGTCACCGGGCCGGCTATTGACGGATGCGTGGCATGCGTTAAGCCTGGGTAGCCTCAATGAATTACCCAGCAGGAGCCATCCGGCTCCCCGCGGACCCTCTCGTCCGCGTTTGCCGCCAAGGAGTACCCGTGACCGAGACACGCGACGACCACGTCACCTGGCTCACCCAGGAGGCCTACGACCGGCTGAAGGCGGAGCTCGATCATCTCTCCGGGCCGGGGCGTGTGGAGATCGCGAAGAAGATCGAGGCCGCCCGGGCAGAGGGCGACCTGCGTGAGAATGGCGGCTACCACGCCGCCAAGGAGGAGCAGGGCAAGCAGGAGGCCCGGATCAACCAGATCCAGCACATCCTGCAGAACGCCAAGGTCGGCGAGCCGCCACGGACCGACGGGGTGGTCGGCCCGGGGATGACCGTGACGGTCCGGTTCGACGGCGACGACGACGAGGTCACCTTCCTGCTGGCCTCCCGCGAGGAAAGCGGCTCGCCGATCGACGTGTATTCCCCCCGCTCACCGCTGGGCAACGCCATCTCCGGCAAGAAAGTCGGCGAGACTGCCACCTACACGATGCCCAACGGCCGCGCCGCCACGGTCGAGATTCTCGAAGCCGTGCCGTACGGGGAATTCTGACCAAAGACCGGACCGGGCCCGGCGCATGCGCCGGGCCCTCCGTGTCTGGCCGGTCAGCTCACCAGCTCGGCGGTGGGCTGCTGCTCGGGTGCTGCCCGACCGCGCAGCGGCACTTCCTTGATCAGCCAGGCGAGCACGAACACCACCAGCGCGGCCGGCACAGCCCACCAGAACACGCCCTGTACCGCATAGGTGATCGCGGCGAACACCTCGTGCTGGATGGCCGCGGGCAGGTGGGTGAGCTCGACCGGGTTGAGGCTCTCCCCGCCCCCGGTGGCCAGGTGAACCCCGGGCAGGCTGGCGCTCAGCTGGCTGGTCAGCCGGTGCGCGAAGATCGCGCCAAACGCACTGACCCCGATCGACCCGCCGATCTGCTGGAAGAACGTCCGGGAACTGCTGGCCACGCCGATGTCGCGCGGCGCCACGCTGTTCTGCGCGACCAGGGTGGTGATCTGCATGAGGAAGCCCATGCCGACCCCCAGCACGACGAAGTACAGGCCGCTGGTGACCAGCGAGGTGTCCAGGCTGAGCCCGGTCAGCAGGTACATGGCGACGGCCATGACCCCGCTGCCGATGATCGGCAGCGCCTTGTAGCGGCCGGTGCGGGTGGTCACCTGCCCCGCGATCAAGGTGGTCACGGTGGAACCGAGCATCAGCGGGATCAGCATCAGCCCGCTGGCGGTCGCCGACAGGTGCTGCACCGTCTGCTGATACAGCGGCAGGAAGGTGAGCGCGCCGAACATGGCCAGGCCCAGCAGGAAGCTCATGCCGGCGATCAGCGAGAAATTTCGGTTGCGGAACACGTGCAGCGGCAGCACCGGCTCGGCGGCCCTGGTCTCGGTGTAGAGGAAGGCGGCGGTCGCGATGACCGCCAGCGCGCCCAGCCCCAGGATCGGTGCCGACCGCCACGGGTACTGGGAGCCACCCCAGGTGGTCAGCAGCACGACCGAGGCGGCGGCCACCGCGAGCAGCGCTGCCCCCAGGTAGTCGATCTTGTGCTTGACCTTGTGGCGGGGCAGGTGCAGCGTGAGGAACAGGTAGATCAGCGCGGCCCCGCCGACCGGCATGTTGATGTAGAAGATCCAGCGCCAGGACAGGCTGTCGGTGATGTAGCCGCCGACCAGCGGGCCGGCGATCATGGCCAGGCTCATCGCCGCCATCATGTAGCCCATGTACTGGCCCCGCTCCCGCGGCGAGACCAGGTCGCCGATGGTCGCGATCGCACCCACCAGCAGGCCGCCGGCACCCAGCCCCTGCAGTGCGCGGAACACGATGAGCTGGTCCATCGACTGGGCGAGCCCGGACAGCGCGGACCCGATCAGGAAGATCACGATGGCCGCCATCAGCAGCCGCTTGCGGCCGTACTGGTCGCCCAGCTTCCCGTACAGCGGGGTGGTCACGGTGGAGGCGAGCACGTAGGCGGTCACCACCCAGGACAGGTGCGTCACCCCGCCCAGGTCGCCGACGATGCGCGGCAGCGCGGTGGATACCACGAGCTGGTCGAGCATGGCGAGCATGATCGCGAGCAGCAGGCCAGGAAGGACGATCAGGACTTCCCGGCGGGGCCCGCTGGGCACCTCCGGGATGACGGCTGACGTGTCCTGTGCCATGTCGGTACTCCCCTCCGCCGGCGCTACGCCGGGAATCCGCCGGGCCGGGCGGCCGTGCTGCGGCCGTGCGCTCGTCCCGTCCGGCTGTGCCTGGATAACCGGGGCTGGCACGCTGCGCCGCTGGCGCCTTGCGCCTACTTGCCGACCGGTCAGTATGTCCCTAAGATTGAGGTTAGACCGTCAACTAACCGGTCGTCAAGTAAGTAACCGCATACGGAGGACGGGGCAGCCATGGAGGAGTCGCTGGGCCGGGGCCGGGCCCGCGGCCGGAGCCGCAGCCGGGGCGCCAGCCAGGCCCGCGGTGAGGCGCGCCAGGCCCGCGGTGAGGCGCGCCAGGCGCGCGGCGGGGCCAGGGCGCGCGGCCGTGGCCCGCTCCCGCGCGGCGGCACCCGGGAACGGATCCAGGCCATCGCGCTGGAACTGTTCGCCGAACAGGGTTACGACAAGACCTCGCTGCGGGAGATCGCGGAGGGCCTCGGCGTCACCAAGGCGGCGCTGTATTACCACTTCAACTCCAAAGAGGACATCGTCCGCAGCTTCACCGAGGACTACCGGGCCGAACTCGACGAGGTCATCAGCTGGGGGGCGGGCCAGCCACCCGGCCCGGCGACCCGGGCCGCGATCCTGGCCCGCTACGCCGACATCGTGGACCGGCGGCTGCCGGTGATCAGGTTCATGGAGCAGAACCAGGCCGCGCTGCACAGCCTGATGTCCGACGACGCGTCACGGAAGAAAATGTTCCGCGCCCAGTTCATGAGCCTGTGCGACCTGCTGTCACCGCCCGGGTCGCCGCTGGCCGACCGGGTCCGCGCGGCCATGGCGGTGGTCTCGGTCGGCATGAGCTCGCTGCTGTTCGCGCAGGAGGCGGGCAGCCCGGCGGAATTGCACGCGACCGTGCTCGGCGTCGCCTGCGAACTGGCTGGCGCGGATCCGGGTCTGGCCCCGGCCGCGGCCGGGGCCAGTGCGGGCTACTCCGCGCCCCAGTAGCGGTCGGCGGCAAACAGCAGCGCGGCGGCCCCGACCAGCCCCGCGCTCTGGCCCAGCGCGGCCGGCACCACCCGCACGTCGCGGGCGAAATCCAGCCCCACGTACCGGCGCAGCGTCTCCTCCAGCGGGTCGAGCAGCAATGAGCCGGCCTGGACCAGGCCGCCCCCCACCGCCACCACCTCCAGGTCGCACAGGTGGGTCGCGGACGCGATGCCGATGCCGAGTGCGTGCCCCGCGCGGCGCATCGCCGCCAGCGCGACCGGGTGGCCCTGCGCGGCGTCATCGGCCAGATCCCGGGCGCTGGCATCGGCCTGGCCCGGCCGCCAGCCCTGGGATTGCGCCCAGGCGGCCAGCGCCGGGCCACGGGCGATCGCCTCCACACAGCCCCGGCCGCCGCACACGCAGGCCGGCCCCTCCGGGTCGACCACCACATGCCCGACATGCCCGGCGTTCCCGGTCGCCCCGTTGATCAGCCGCCCGTCCAGCACCAGGCCGCCACCCACGCCCGTGGACACCACCATGCCGAGCAGGTTCCGGCGTCCCCGGCCGGCCCCGCGCCAGTGCTCCCCGGCGGCCAGGCAGATCGCGTCGTTATGCAGCCGGACCGGCAGCCCGGGGAACCGCTGCCGCAGCCGGTCACGCAGCGGGAAATCCCGCCAGGCGGGAATGTTCAGCGGCGACACCCGCCCGGCCGGCCATTCCATCGGGCCGCCGCACCCGCAGCCCACCCCGGCCAGCCCGGCCACCGGATCCGCATGGGCGTCCGCCAGGATGCGGGTGACCAGCGCGTCCAGGGTCCGCCAGAGCTGCTCGCCATCCAGCTCATGGGGGGTTGCCGTCTGCGACCACGAGATGACCCGGCCACCGGGTTCGACCAGCCCGGCCGCGAACTTGGTACCGCCGACGTCGATAGCCAGCGCGGGGAGCTCAGCTGCCATGTCTGTCCTCCTGTGCCGGTCCCCCACCCCGGCCAGCCCTGCGAGTCGCAAAGCCGGCCGGCCTGGACATAGTGTCGAATGGTGCACTCATACAGCCAGGCCCATAGCCACGCCAGTCCTCCCGCCCGCCCGGCGGACACCACGCTGGGCGACCTGCGCGCGAGCGGCCATGAGTATCTGACCGTCAAAGACGAGCTCCGGCGCAACCTGCTGGCCCGGATGCGGGCCGGCGAGAACCGTTTCCCCGGCATCATCGGCTTCGGCCAGACCGTGCTCCCCCATCTTGAGCGAGCCCTGCTGGCCGGGCACGACACGATCCTGCTGGGTGAACGCGGCCAGGGCAAGACTCGCCTGATCAGGACGCTGCCCGAGCTACTGGACGAATGGACGCCGGCTGTCACCGGGTGTGAGATCAACGACCATCCATTCGCGCCGGCCTGCGCCCGCTGCCGGCGGCTGTCCACCGAGCGGGGTGACGCCCTGCCGGTGAGCTGGCGGCACCGGAGTGAGCGGTACGGGGAGAAACTGGCCACCCCGGATACCAGCGTGGGCGACCTGATCGGCGATGTCGACCCGGTCAAGGTCGCCGAGGGCCGCACCCTCGGCGACCCGGAGACCATCCACTTCGGGCTGGTACCGCGCACCAACCGCGGCGTGTTCTGCCTGAATGAGCTGCCCGACCTGGCAGAGCGGATCCAGGTCTCGCTGCTGAACGTGCTGGAGGAGCGGGACATCGCGGTCCGCGGCTACGCGCTCCGGCTGCCGCTGGATCTGGTGCTGGTAGCGAGTGCGAACCCGGAGGACTACACCAACCGGGGCCGGATCATCACCCCGCTGAAGGACCGGTTCGGGGCCGAGATCCGCACTCACTACCCGATGACGCTGGACGATGAGCTCGCCCTCATCCGGCAGGAAGCCGAGCTCGCCTGGCGGGGGGCTGACCAGGGCGCGGCCCTGCCCGACCATCTGATCGAGGTCATCGCCCGGTTCACCCGGCTGGTGCGCGCCTCGCCCGCGATCGACTCCCGCTCGGGGGTGTCGGCCCGGTTCGCGATCGCTGGCGCCGAGTCCGCCGCCGCATCGGCGGTGCGCCGGGCCGCCCTGGCCGGCGAGCCGCAGCCGGTGGCCCGGATCTGCGACCTGCCCGCCACCGTGAGCACGCTGCGCGGCAAGGTCGAGTTCGAGGTCAGCGAGGAGGGCCGGGAGGATGAGGTGCTGGAGCACCTGCTGCGCCGGGCCACCAATGAGACCTTCCGCGCCCACCTGGGCAGCGCCGATCTGTCCGGCCTGCTGGCCACTTTCGAGGCAGGCGGCACGGTGGAATCCGGCGACCTGGTCCCGGCGGCTGCGCTGCTGGCCCGGGTCGGTGAGGTGCCGGGCCTGGCACGGATCATGCACCGGCTGGGCATGGACGGGAACGAGTCGCCCGGTCATGCGGCTGCGGCGATCGAGTTCGCGCTGGAAGGGCTGTACCTGATGCGGCGGCTGTCCAAGGACACGGTCGACGGCGGGACGGTTTACCGGACGTGACCGCGGCCCACCGGCGGGCGCCCCGCCTCCCCCGGGCTGGCCAGGGCGCGGGCCGCGAGCCAGCGCAGAAAGGAGGCGGGCGTGCCGGGTTACCGCTACGGCGCCTATCACGACGGGCCTGACCCGCTGGCACCGCCCTACGACGCCGGCGGGGCGCTGGACGAGCTCGGCGATGCGGTACTGGCCGGGTCCGATCCCGGCACCGCGCTGCGCGACCTGCTGCGGCGGGGCCTGCGGGGCGGGCGCGGCCTGGACGATCTGCTGCGCCAGGTGCGGGAGCAGCGGCGGGAGATCCGGCGCCGCGGCCGCCTGGACGGCATCCTCGAGCAGGCCCGGGCGCTGCTGGACACCGCGATCGGGCAGGAGCGGGCGGAGCTGTTCCCCGACCCGTCCGACGACGCCCGGATGCGGGAAGCGGAACTGGACTCGCTGCCCGATGACACCGCGCAGGCCATCCAGCGGCTGGCGGACTACGACTGGCGCTCGGCGGCCGCGGCGGCCACCTTCGGCCAGCTGCGGGATCTGCTCCGGCGGCAGGTCCTGGACAGCCAGTTCCAGGGCATGAAGGACGTGCTGGCGAACCCCGACCCGGAGGCGCTGCGCCGGGTCAGCGAGATGCTGGCCGAGCTCAACGCGATGCTGGCGGCGGATGCGCGCGGCGAGCACACTCAGGCCGACTTCGACGCGTTCATGCAGCGCTATGGCGACATGTTCCCCGATGCCCCGGCCAATCTGGAGGAACTGGTCGACGCCCTGGTCCGCCGGGCTATGGCGGCCCAGCGGCTGATGTCCTCGCTCAGCGCGGAGCAGCGGGAGGAGCTGGCCGGGCTGATGCAGCAGGCGCTGGCCGATGCCGGCCTGGCCGGGCAGATGGATGAGCTGGCCAGCGCGCTGCGGGCGCGCCGGCCGGAGCTGGATATGGGCGGCTGGCCGGGCGAGCGGATGACCGGCGATACCCCGCTCGACCTGGCTGACGCGACCACCGCCTTGGCCGATCTCGCCGACCTGGCCGAACTGGAGGCGGCGCTGGGCCAGGAGTATCCCGGCGCCCGGCTGGACGACATCGACGAGGCAGCGGTCCGGCGGGCACTTGGCCGGGCGGCGGTGGACGACATGGCGGCGCTGCGCCGGACCGAGCAGGAACTGGAGCGGCAGGGATACCTGCAGCGCAACGCGGGGAAACTGGAGCTCACACCGAAGGCGGTGCGGCGGCTCGGAGAGACCGCGCTCCGCCGGGTGTTCGCCGACCTGCCCGAGGGCGGGTCCGGGGATCACGAGCAGCCCGACGCCGGGCAGGCGGGCGAGTACACCGGTGCCACCCGGCCCTGGCAGTTCGGCGACGAGCAGTCCATCGACGCGGCCGCGACCGTGCGCAACGCGCTGCTGCGGGACGCCGCCGCGTTCGGGCGCCAGCCCGGCCAGGACCCGCATCACTGGGAGGGTGACCCGCCGCGGGTGCGGCTGGCGGCCGAGGATTTCGAGGTCGGCGAGACCGAGCGGCGGACCTGTGCCGCGGTGTGCCTGCTGGTGGACCTGTCCTACTCGATGGCGATCCGGGGTACCTGGGGCGTGGCCAAGCAAACCGCGCTGGCCCTGCACGCGCTGGTGCGCAGCCGGTTCCCGCAGGACTCCATCCAGGTGATCGGCTTCTCCAACTATGCGCGGGAACTGCGGGAGACCGATCTGGCCGGCCTGGGCTGGGACATGGTGCAGGGCACCAACCTGCACCACGCGCTGGTGCTGGCGGGGCGTTACCTGGACCGGCGGCCGGAGCATGACCCGGTGGTGCTCATCGTCACCGATGGCGAGCCCACCGCCCACCTGCGGCGGGATGGCTCGTCCTGGTTCGACTGGCCGCCGGCCCCGGAGACCCTGGAACTCACCCTGGCCGAGGTGGACAAGATGACCCGCCGCCGCGCCACGCTCAACATCTTCATGCTGGTGGACGACGAGCGGCTGACTGCCTTCGTGGATGAGGTGGCCCGCCGCAATGGCGGCCGGGTACTCCGCGCCCAGCCGGAACGGCTCGGCGAGTTTGTGGTGAAGGACTTCCTGCGCACGCGGCGGGCAGGGAAGCGATAGGGTGGGTTAAGCATTTTGCGGCATCGCCACGCGCGTTCCCTTTCTCGTAGTAGCGTTCGGCAGTCATAGCTGATGACCGGGCCGGGCCAGCGGCAGGCGGAACGAGGCCCGGCATCAATCCAAGGAGGACCACGTGAGTTCTGTCAGCGACGCTGGCGTGCAGTCCGGCAGCAGGCGCCCGATTGCCATTGTCTTGGCGATCATCGGCGCGCTGTTCATCATTCTCGGCATTGTCTACCTGGCCGTACCGGCCGGGTCGCTGCCGAGCATCCTCGGCCACACCCACCCGGTCAACGGCCACCACCAGGTGCGCATGGCCGTCTCGTTCGTGCTCGGCGTGATCCTGCTGGCGGCGGCCTGGTTCGTCAACCGCGGCGGCAAGTCCGCGCAATCCTCGCGGTAACCCGGCAACCCCGCCCGGGCGCTGACCGGCCGCAGCCGCGGCCGCCGGGACCCGCCTGCCGGAAGGCGATCCCCTGGCACTGCCGTGCCAGGGGATTTGTCGTTCCGGGCACTCCCGATCATGACCGCCGTGACCACTAAGATCGCCTCATGTCGTTCACCGACCGGCTGGTGCTCGCGGTGCACATCGCCTTCGTGATCTTCACCATCGGGCCGGTCACCGCCGCGATCATGTCCACCCCCCGGGCCATCCGGACCCGCAACGCCGGCCTGCTCCGCTACCTGGTGCGCACGACCCGCATCTTTGCCGCCGCCTCGCTGGGCATTCTGGTCTTCGGCCTCATCCTCGGGGAGAGCGAGGGGGACCTGAGCAAGGCCTGGCTGACGGTGTCGACGACGCTGTTCGCCGTCGCGCTGGTGCTGCTGGTCCTGATCATGCGGGACCAGCAGCAC
>Ga0318555_10000139_pt1 | contig 18142 bp, 15 predicted proteins | sample GRESIP082b2f23_FD_202529 | JGI IMG/M metagenome (GOLD analysis project Ga0318555, IMG submission 202529) | Tropical soil microbial communities from Luquillo Experimental Forest, Puerto Rico - GRE.SIPMG.082b2f23 | ecosystem: Environmental > Terrestrial > Soil > Tropical forest > Bulk soil... | reverse complement strand
TCCCGACACTCTCGCGACGACGGCCGCGAGGGTGTACGCCGGAGGCGACGCGGCCTTCGGCCCGAGGATCGCGATCACCGCGGTGGCCAACGGGAAGCGGGCGGCTCGCTCGATCGACGAGCACCTCCGCGGGCGCGTCTCGACGGAGGACGATCCGGTCGTCGAGATCGCGGTGGAGCAGCGCTACCGGCGCGTGCTCGACTACGAGTCGGTGCCGCGACAGAGGCCGCCGACGCGGCCGATCGCGAGGCGCATAGGCATCGCCGAGGTGGAGGAGTGCTTCGGAGAGCGGGAGGCGCGGCTGGAGGCGAGCCGCTGCCTGCACTGCTGGACCAACACGATCTTCGAGCAGCGCGCGGAGGAGGGAACCGAGTGCATTCTCTGCGGCGGCTGCCAGGACGTCTGCCCGGAGGACTGCATCGAGATCGTCCCGGCGCCGATCGTCCGGTCGTTGCCCGAGGGCGCGACGGTGCTCGCGCCGATCGTCGTGGCCGGCGGGTTGCGCGGCTCGATCATCCTGAAGGACGAGGAGACGTGCATTCGCTGCGGTCTCTGCGCGCGGCGATGCCCGGCGGGAACGATCACGATGCAGAGCTTCGCGACGAAGGAGCCCGAGCATGTCATCTCCTGACCCCGACGGCATGACGCGAAGAGACTTCCTGACGATGGCGGGCGTCGGCGCGTGCGCGTGCGCCGCGGCGGGCGCCGGCCTCGTCACGCTGGATTTCATGAAGCCCAAGGTCCTCTTCGAGCCGCCGACGCGGTTCGTCGCGGGAACACCGCTCGATTACCCCGAGGGAACCGTGCGCTTCAACCGGGAGCAGCGGGCCTACGTGATCGGGGCGGCCGGCGGCGTCTACGCGTTGACGGCGGTCTGCACGCACCTGGGCTGCATCACACGGTACCTCTCCGACGAGAACGTGATCGCCTGCCCGTGCCACGGGAGCCGGTTCGACATCGAGGGGAACGTCGTCCACGGCCCGGCGCCGCGCCCGCTGCCGTGGATCGAGATCAGGCCCGACGCCGCCGGCAATCTCGTCGTCGACACGGCGGCCATCGTGCCGGCCGGGACGATCGTGCGCGTATGAGGGCCCCGACGGTCGGCGGCGTGTCCGCGTGGCTTCGCGAGACGAGCGTGTACCGCTCGATCGTCCGCCACGGGGTCGCGGACACGAACCTCAACCGCTCGCTCGTCGTCATGGAGAACCTCTTCCTGCACGTGCATCCCGTGAAGGTCCGCGCGAAGACTCTGAGGCTGTCTCACACGCTCTGGCTCGGCGGCATCACGATTGCGTGCACGCTCATCCTTTACGCGTCCGGCATCCTCCTGATGTTCTACTACCACCCCTCGGTGCCCCAGGCGTACCGCGACATGAAGGAGCTCCAGTTCGTCGTGGACGACGGGCTCTTCCTCAGGAACCTGCACCGCTGGGGGGCGCACCTGATGGTGTTCGCGGCATTCGCCCACATGCTGCGGGTGTTCTACCACCGCGCGTACCGACCTCCGCGGCAGTTCAACTGGGTCGTCGGCGTCGTCCTGTTGCTCGCGACGCTCGGGTTGTCCTACACCGGCTACCTGCTTCCCTGGGACCAGCTCGCGTTCTGGGGCGTCTCCGTGGGGACCAACATGGTCCGCGCGGCGCCGTGGATCGGCGAGCCGTTCCGGTTCCTCCTGCTCGGCGGGCACGTCGTGTCGGAAAACGCGCTGCTGCGCTTCTACGTCCTGCACTGCGTCGTCTTGCCGGTGACGCTCATCGTCCTGGTCTCGATCCATATCTGGCGCGTGCGGAAGGACGGGGGCGTCCAGGGTCCGCCGGAGGACGACGCGTCCTCCCCGTCCGCCGGAGAGCAGCCGTGAGCGCGTTGCCGCCGATTTCGATCGAGGAGTCGAACGACCCGCTCGCGACGCCGCGCCGGGTCGCGCTCGTTCGACCGGACACGCGCCCGGCGGTCCGCCGTCGCGAGGAGACCTACGTCATGACGTTCCCGCACCTCGTCGTGCGGGAGATCATCCTTTTCCAGGTCGTCACGATCGCGCTGTCGATCGCGGCCCTCCTGTTCGATGCCCCGCTCCAGGGAATCGCCAACCCGACCGAGACGCCGAACCCTGCCAAGGCTCCGTGGTACTTCCTCGGGCTGCAAGAGCTTCTCCACTACTTCCCGCCGGTCGTCGCCGGCGTGCTCCTCCCCGGCCTGGTCGTCATTGCCTTGGTCGTGATCCCGTACGCGCGGATCAACCTGTCCGCCGGTCCGCTGTGGGCACGAGGCGGCCCGCGCCTGCTCGCGGCGATCACGACGGCGATCGTGGGCGTGGCGGCGTTCGCCGCCCTGTTCGATTGCTGGCCGGTCGCCGTCCCGACGCTCGCCGTCGGCGTCGTCATGCTCGCGGCGCGAGGCGGCGAGCGGGGAAGTCGGTTCCGGCGCGCGCTCGCCGAGGTCACGCTCCCCGAATGGATCATGACCTGGTTCGTCATCGTCGCGAGCGTGTTGACGATCATCGGCACGTTCTTCCGCGGTCCCGGCTGGTCGTTCGTCTGGCCCTGGGCCTCGTTCCGATCGTGGTGAAGGAGACGTCGTGCGCGCGCGCCATGTCTTCGCGTTGACGAGCCTCGTCTTCCTCGCGGTTCTCGCGATCTCCCCGGCGAAGAACGCGTTCCGGCCCTACAGGTCGATCCAGCAACAGTTCCGGAAGCTCGGCGCGGCGCGCGCGCGCAGCCTGAAGGAGGCGCTCCGCTTCGAGCAGATGCCGATCGCCATACAGCAGATCTGGCTGCCGGCCCTCGACGGCCGCGTGGATCGCTGCGCCACGTGCCACCTCGGGGCCGCGGACGCCGTGATGGCGGGAGCTCCGGAGCCGTATCGTCTCCACCCGTCGACCGCCCACACGCCCTCCGCGGTCGACCGGTTCGGGTGCACCTCGTGCCACGGCGGCCAGGGGCCGGCGACGAGCCTCGAGGAAGCGCACGGCACGGCGGAAGACGCCGGCCCGCCGATGCTCCCCACCGAGAACATCGAGGCCGGCTGCGGTCGCTGCCACGCCGCCGAGACGGTCCGCGAGGCGCCGGTGCTGTCGCGCGGGCGCGCGATCATGACGCGGTTCGGCTGCTACGCCTGTCATCTCGTCCGCGGCCACGAGGACTTCCGCGCCGACGCGCCGCCGCTGCGTACCGTCGCGCTCAAGACGGGTGCTATGTGGCTGCGCGCGTGGCTCAAGAACCCGAAGGCGGTCGATCCGAACACGACGATGCCCAACTTCGACCTGTCCGACGGCGAGATCGAGGAGCTCTCGCACGCGCTGTTTTCGCGGACGCCGCCGGCGGCGCTGGCCTCCGCGATCGCGGCGGCCGATCGCGAGCCCCCCGGGGATGCCGCCGCCGGGAAGAAGATCTTCTCGGAGGCCCGGTGCATCAGCTGCCATACGGTCGAGGGCAAGGGGCAGGGCAGCGCCCCCGAGCTGTCGAAGGTGGCGACCGCCGCCACGCGAGGGTGGCTGCTCGCATTCGTCCGCGACCCCCATGCGTTCAATCCCAGGACGCGCATGCCGCAGTACGGCTTCACGGAGTCCGAATCGCGCGACGTCGTCGCCTACCTCGAGGACGAGCTCCGCGACTTCGATGCTCCGAAGGACATCCTGGAGCCCTTGCGCGAGAACCAGACACTCGCCGAGAAGGGCGAGAAGACGTTCCGGGCGCGCGGCTGCTTCTCCTGCCACGGCACCGAAGGGGCGACCGTGGCCGAACGGTTCGGCCCGGATCTCGACGGCATCGGTGACAAGAAGGCCACGTCGATGGACTTCGGGCGGCGCGACGACCTGCCGCGCACGGCGCCGGCGTGGCTCGGCGAGAAGCTGGCGCACCCGCGCTCGTTCGCGCAGGGGCTGAAGATGCCGTCGTTCGATTTCTCCCCCGACGACGTGCGAGCCGTCGTGACCGCTCTCTTGGCCCTCGGGGCGCACCCGGTTCCCGAGCCGTACCGCGCCGCCGGGCGCGGATCGCCGTCGGTCATTCCGGGAGGCGACGTCGGACGTCTGGTCGATCGCTTCCGCTGTCTTTCCTGCCACCGCATCGGCGACGTGGGCGGCGACATCTCGACCGCCCCGCTGACGTTCGAGGGAAGCAAGGTCCGCCGCGCGTGGCTCTCGGACTATCTCGTGGTCTCGTACTCGCTCCGGCCGATCCTCGAGGAACGAATGCCGATCTTCCGGATGTCGCGGGCCGACGCCGATCTGCTCGCGGGCGCGATCACGAGCTTCTACGTCGATCCTCGGATTCCACAGGACCCGTTTGCCGGCCGACCGGTCTCCGACGCCGATGCGGGCGAGGGGCAGCGGCTCTACACGTCCCTCGGCTGCCGCGCATGCCACATCATCGGCCCCTCCGGCGGCTACGTGGGGCCGCCGCTGACCGACACGCAGGCGAGGCTGCAGCCGGGCTGGGTGTTCGCGTGGCTCAAGGGACCGCAGAAGTGGCGGGCGGACGTCCGCTGCCCCGACTTCGGCCTCAACGACACCGACGCGCTGAGGCTGACGGCGTATCTCGAGACGCTTCGCGCGCCCAAGGAGATCGCGGCGGGGGGGAAGCCGTGAGGGCAGGACGACCGCTCATCGCAATCGCATGCCTAGCGCTCGCCGCGTGCTCGCGGGCCAAGGCGCCTCCGCCCCCGGCGGGCGCGCCGTCGCCCGCGGAGCCGGGCTACGAGGTCCGCCTCGGGCACGATGTCTTCGTCCATTACTGCGCGACCTGCCACGGCGACGCCGGCGCGGGCGACGGCTTCAACGCGTACAACCTCGATCCCCGCCCACGCGACCTCTCCGATCCGGCCTTTCAGAAGAAGAAGACCGACGCGGAGCTTGCCGACACCGTCCGGCGCGGAGGCGCGGGCGTCGGTCTTTCCAACCTCATGCCGCCCTGGGGCAAGACGCTCTCCGAGCGCCAAGTCGACGAGGTCGTGCTCTACATGCGGGGCCTGAGGAAGAGCGCGCCCTGACCGATTCAGCGGGGGACCTGACATTGCCCGGCGCCCAGGTTCTCGTACCACACGACCGACCTGTCCTGATCGGACGTCGACACGAGGTCGGGGTCGCCGGACCCGTCGGCGGTTAGCACGACGACCTGTGGGGGCGAACCGAGGAACCTCATGGCCACCAATGCATGGACCGATTTCGGCCCCGTCGGCTGGAATCGGACGGTGACTTCGCCGGTCTGTCCGGCGGCCAGGGACGTGAAGCCCGGATCGGCGACGATGGCCGGATCGGTCGAGATCACGCCTGCGAGCGTGAACGGAGCGGGGCCGCGATTGGTCACCCAGACGTGCGCCTTTGCGGTCGTCCCGATGCGTACAGGGCCGAAATCCAGCCGGTCCGGCACCGTCGCCAGGCCCGCTGCGGACCGGCCTCGCACGGCGACCCGGATTGCCGGATGGTTGGGATCGTCGCTGTCGATCTCGATCTCCTCCGAGAACACGCCGTTCCGCGCTGGCGTGAACATCACCGGACATTCGACGAACCCGAACGGGGGCACGGTGAATGACGTTGCGGCGGGCGATCGGAACTCCGGCGGCGTCGCGACCCGCACGACGGTCAGCTGCGAGGAGCCGAGGTTCGAGATGCGCAGCGTCCGCCTTGCGGACGCGCCGATCGCGACTCGCCCGAAGTCGAGGGACGAGGGGGTCGCACCGATCCGCTGGCTCGGGGTGGCGTCCCCCGACGACGAAGGCTCTCGGTTCAGCCTGCCGAACCTCCGGGCGACGCGGGCCAGGTCGTCGCCATCGATGACCCCGTTGAGGTCGACGTCCGCATTGCGCCGATAGCCTGCGTCCCACGATCGTAGCCCGGCCAGGCGGCCCAACGCGTCGAGGTCGAACCCATCGATGCGATTCGAGCCGTTGACGTCGCTCCTCGCCTCTATCTGGTTGAGCAACACACTGACCCCGCCGCCGCCAAAGTTGGCGACGGCCAGATCCGGGTTGCCATCCGCGTCGAAATCCCCGACGGCCAAGGCTCCGGGAGCCGCGCCGACCTGGAACGCCGCCGAGATCGAGAACTCCCCGTGCCGATCTCCCGGATCACCCATGAGAAGGGTCACGTTCTTGGCTTCCGCGTCGACGATCGCGAGATCGAGTGCGCCGTCGGAGTTGAAGTCCGCGGCCATGGCGCCACGTGGTTCGTTCGATGAGAACGCCTCGAACTCTGGAGCGTACGACCCATCACCGAGTCCGCGAAGCAGGATCGCCTCCGAGTACGGGGGCGCGAGGCGAGAGACGAGCGCGAGATCGACCACACCGTCGCCGTTGAAATCTCCGGACTGCAGAGCAACCGGCCTGCCGTAAAAACTCCAGCGGCTCCTGCCCTGGAACCCGCCCCGTCCGTCTCCGCTGAGGATGGTCAAGGTCCCGTCAACGCACGCGATCGCGACGTCGAGCAACCCGTCGAGATTGAAGTCCCCGACCGCCACGTCCGCCGGATTGCATCCGAGGAAAACGCCTGGCGTCTCGAGGAACCTGCCCGACCCGTCGCCCAGGGCGACCATCACGAATCTTCCCACCCCAACGAGATCCGGGATGCCGTCGGCATTGAAATCACCGACGGCCAAGGACGACAGGATCTCGTCAGGAAACACGGAGTCTGACTGGAAGAAATTCTCCCCACCGGATTGGAGAAGGACCAGCACACCGTCGTCCGGGCTATCCGGCACGATACCCGCGAGATCGACGGCGCCGTCTCCGTTGAGATCGGCAGCGACGAGGCGTCCAGCCAGGGCCTGCGGGAATACGACCTGCGCTTGGGCGAACCCCCCGGCACCGTCCCCACGCGCGACAACCGTGCCGGAGGGGATTCCGTAGACGAGATCCAGCCTCCCGTCGCCGTCGACATCGGCCACGGCCAGGGACAGTGGTGTCTCACTATCTTGAGCGGCCGGCGCGTACGTGAACCCCCCGTGTCCGTCTCCCAGGAGGACGGTCACGATTCCGTCGCCGTCTGCGACCGCGAGGTCCTGCAGCCCGTCGAGGTTGAAATCCCCCGCGGCCACCGCGGAGGGATGGTTTCCCACCCATGGGTTGATGAAGCGAACAAACCCCCCGTGTCCGTCGCCGAGGAGCACGGTAAGCCGCCCGCCGGCCGTGCTTGGCGCGACGAGGTCCGCGATCCCGTCCCCGTTGAGGTCGGCGGCCGCGACGGTGCCGCAGCCCGCGGCGGTTTGCAGCTGGGTCGCGGAGAAGCCGCCGTGGCCGTCGCCCAGGAGCACGGTCATCCTCGGGGACCCTGAATCCGGGATGGCGAGATCGTCGACCCGATCGCCGTTGAAATCGCCGACCACGACCGAGACGGGCACGTACGGGTCGCCGACTCCGCCGATCGCAACGTCGACGCGCGAGAATCCGCCTCGGCCGTCGCCGAGCAGAATGCTCACGCTGACGTCGTCCCGATTGACGACGGCGAGGTCGGGCACGCCGTCGCGGTTGAAGTCTCCGACGCCGAGGGCGGACGGGAATCGACCGACCGCGACGGCCGCGGCCTGCGAGAAGCCTCCGAGGCCGTCACCGACCAAGATGCTGATCGCGTCGCTTCCCGAATCGGCGATGGCGAGGTCGATAGCCCCGTCGGCGTTGAAATCCGCGACCGCGACCGCACCGGGGGCCTTCCCGACCGGGAAGTCGGACGCGTGCGCGAACCCCCCCTTGCCGTCTCCCAGAAGGACGCGGACCGAGTTTCCGGTCACGCTTGTCACGGCCAGATCGACGTCCCCGTCCCCGTCGAAGTCGCCGATGGCCAGACCGGCGGGCTGGTCGCCGGCCGGAACGTCGCTCGGGAGGGAGAAGCCCCCGACGCCGTCCCCCAGCAGGATGCTCACGGTGCCCCCGCCGGCGCTGACAACGGCTAGATCGGGTACGCCGTCATCGTCGAAGTCCCCGATGGCGACTGCCCGAGGATCGCCGCCGACCGGAAAGCTCGTCGCCGCCGGACCGAAGATCTCCGCTGCGAGCGTCGACGAGAAGACGACCAGGACTGTCGTCAGCGCGAATGTCCGCGACATCGAGGCCCGTCGCTCAGGGCGTCGGAACATCGGCCCCTCGTCGTTACCGATCCGGATCTGATGGGATACGCCCGCTCGCGCGATGCGTCAATGGCAGTATCTTCGTAGCAGACCACGAGCACGCCGCTCCATGCCTCCTCACTTACAATTCCTCTTGAACGAGGGACCTGCCTCCGGCGCGCGGCGGGGGTTTCCTGCCTTTCGCCCACACCGCGAACCAGTACCTCGTATCATTCATGCTCTGGGGCGAGTGAGGGTCGGACCATGCGACATCGAGGGACCCATCGGGTAGGGGTGCTGGCTGCGCTCGTCCTTGCCGCGGGGGCGCTTGTCCCATGCAAGGGGAGCGCGGAGCTTGGCGGGGCCGGCGTAGTCGGGGTGCCCGAGTTCGTTCCCGACACCGCCACGGCGAGGACGCGCTTCGTCACCGTCGAGAAGGAGAGGGTCAACGGTAGCAGGATCGTGCTCGACGTCGTCCTCCACAACATCGATCAACCCGTCACCGGTGTGGCCCTCAAGATCACCTACCCCAACACTATCGCGCGCTTTTCGACGTGCACGGACGGGAACCTGTTCCCGCCCGGGACCTGCTACGCGTCGGAGACTCCTCCCGCCGGATCCGGCGAGGTCTTCCTGGCGCGAACGGTCGCCAGCGCAAGCCAGGCGACGACCGTGATCGGTGCCAAGATCGCGCTCCGCGTTGAATTCATCGTCTCCGGCAAGGGGAGCGGACCGATCGTATTCGAGGCGCAGAATCTCGGGGGGGGAGATGCCTCGGCCGTCCTGGACGCCAACGGGGATCCGATCCTGATGACCTGGTACTCGGGGACGCTTCTCGGTCGCTGAGAGGAGCTCACGGCATCAGGATGGTTTCCAAGTACGAGGCCAGCCTCGAGGCATTGTTCTTGCGGAATTCCGGATACTCGGCGGCCAGCTCCGCGTCGAGGAGGTGCATGAAGATGGCTTCGTCGAGGAAGCCGGCTCGCTCGGCGCGCGACATCATCGACCAGAAGGACCGCGCCCCCGCCGGAGAGCTCGCGTCGGCCTGACGCGCCACTTCGAGCGCGCTCCTGACGGCCGCGCGCTCGACGGCGAGCGCCGATCCGCCGTGCGATGCGGGGGTGCTCGCCAGGGCGGACCGGTAGGCGATCCAAGACGCTCGCTCGACACCCGGCGGCTCGGCGGTTCGACCACCGTAAACGCGGTTCCACTTCCGTCCCATCGACGTGGCGTATATCTGTAACGCCGACCATCCGGCTTCATAGCTCGGGTCCGACACCACCGTCAGGGTCAATTGATGGATCGCCGCCTCGCGGTCTCCGAGTTGAAGCTCCGTGTCGGCGAGGAACCGATGCGCCTCGCGGTTCCAGGGATCGATCGAGAGTGCTCGGCCGAAGAGCGCCTCCGCGCTTTCGAAGTCCCCCAGAACATAATGTGAATCGGCGAGATCCACCCACCAGGCGGAAGCTTGAGGGCAGCCTGCCGTCGCCTTCTCGTATTCCCCGATCGCGTCGGCGAATCGGCGCGCACCGTACAGCATATCCCCGTGCGCGTGGACCTCGATCGCCGTCTCGGGACAAGTCACCGGTTTGGGCTCGAGGAAATCTTCGCCCGCAAGACGCGCCAGGCCGTCCCGCGCCATGCCGGCGACCAGGGAGTCGGGGTCGGCGTCGGAGATGCGCTGGTAGTCGTCCTGTGCGCGCTCCCTGAACGCGGCCCTGACGTTCGGAACGACGATCCCGGAAAGGACTTCGAAGAAGTACCCTCGCTGCAGCCGGACGTCGTTGTCCTTCGGATCGGCGTCGACCGCGGCGTTGAACTTCGCGAGGGCGCCCGTGTAGTCGTTCTCGACGTACCAGAGCGCCTTCGCCTCGCGGACCAGTGACTGGGGGTCGGGCCGCTCGAGTTCCCCGGTGGGTCCGAGCGTCGGCGCGCTCGCGGGCTTCGGCAGGACCGTGAACGCACCTGCCGGGCTCGGTACGAGAAGCAGAGTGGAGGTCACAACGATCGGGAACGCGTGGCGGAACACGATGGCCGACCTCGAACGTCCCCGAGTGCCCGTGAAGGTACGAAGAGGCGATCCGATCGGCAATCAATTCGTGCGAGACGAGTGGCTCGTCTCCATTACGAATCTGCATTTCGTTCTGTGGTTGACTCCCACTCTCCGGCCGTCGTAGCCTCGCCCCGGGGAACTCCATGACAACGAAACGCTCGAGGGCGGTCACGCGTCTGGCCGTGCTCTTGATCGCGCTGGCTTCGGCCCGGCCGCTCGCCGCGGAGGAGAAAGTCGACCTCGCGACGATCCACCGCATCAAGGAGGAGGCCTTCAAGCATTCGATGGTCATGGACCACCTCTTCTACCTCACGGATGTCAACGGCCCACGGCTGACCAACTCGCCGGGGCAGCGCGCCGCCGCCGACTGGGCGGTGAAGCGCCTCGAGTCCTGGGGGATCGAAGGCGCCCATCTCGAGAAGTGGGGCACGTTCGGTCGAGGCTGGTCGCTATCGCGCTTCGTCATGAATCTCAGGGAGCCCGTCTATGCTCCCCTCGCCGGCTCCCCGCTCGCCTGGTCGTCGGGGACCAAGGGGACGGTGAGCGGCAACGCCGTTCTCGCTCCGCTCTTCACGGCGCAGGAGCTGGAGCGGAGCGAGAATCGCGACCCGGCGAAGCTCGCCGCGCGCATCGAGAGGTACTGCGCCGAGAACAAGGGAAAGCTCAGGGGGAAGTTCGTCCTTCTCACCGAGGCGCGCGAGATGGGCCCACCCACCGAAGCCCCGGCCCGGCGTCTCGACGAGAAGGATCTCGCGGGAATCCAGGAAGCGCCGGTGCCCTACGTCGCGCCGCCCATCGACTGGCCGATCATGAGCCTCCCCGACGATCCGAAGAAGCGGCAGCAGCTGGTGGCCACTGCACCGCTCGAGGTGATGGCCGACCTGCGGATGCGCGCGCTCCACGCGCGAGATCGTCTTAACGCCTTCTTCAGGGACGAGGGGGTGCTCGCCGTCGTCTCCGGCGACACTCGCGGGACGGGCGGCGTCGTCTTCGCGGAAGCAGGGGGCTCGTACGAAAACGGGGCGCCGATCCCGCCGCCCATGGTCTCGTTGGCGCCGGAGCCGTACGACCGGTTGTGCCGGCTCGTCGAGAAGAAGATTCCGGTGAAGATCGAGCTGGAGATGGAGGCGACATTCGACGAGACCTCACCCGACGGCATGGACGTGGTCGCGGAGATACCGGGCGGCGCGAAGCGAGACGAGGTGGTGATGCTCGGCGCGCATCTCGACTCGTGGCACTCCGGGACGGGCGCCACGGACAATGCCGCCGGCACCGCGGTCGTCCTCGAGGCGATGCGGATCCTGAAGGCGCTCGGACTTCCGATGGACCGGACCGTCCGCCTCGCCCTGTGGACCGGCGAGGAGCAAGGGATCCTCGGCTCGCGCGGATACGTGAAGAACCACTTTGCCGACCCGGTGACGATGCGGACTCTGCCCGAGCACGCGAAGCTGTCCGGATACTTCAACCTGGACAACGGCACGGGGAAGATCCGGGGGGTCTATCTTCAGGGGAACGACATGATGCGTCCCGTGTTCAGGGCGTGGCTCGCCCCCTTCGAGGACATGGGTACCGTGACGATCTCGATCCAGGACACCGGCGGAACCGACCACCTCTCGTTCGACGCGGTCGGTCTGCCCGGCTTCCAGTTCATCCAGGACCCGCTCGACTACGGCTCGCGAACGCACCACTCCAACATCGACGTTTACGATCACGTGCAGGAGGGCGACCTGATGCAGGCGGCGGCGATCCTGGCGTCGGTCGTCTACGACGCCGCAACGCGCCCCGAGTTGCTCCCGCGCAAGTCGCTGCCGAAGGCGTTGCCGCCGAAGAGGGCGGAGGCGAAGTAAACTCGGTTGGGTGGGCTAGAGTCGACGAGTTCGACCAATTCGACTCCGGACCAAACATGAGAGCCAACACATGTGAGCCCGCATGCGTCTATGAGGGTTGATGGGGCCCGTCGAAGCGGATGCAGGCGAAGCGTCCTTGGCGACCGTCGCGACCAAGGACGGCCTCGCAGCGTCGTTCGACGCTCACGGGGATCGACTCTTTCGCCTTGCCCTACGCCTCGGCGCCAATAGAGAGGACTCGCGAGACCTCGTTCAGGAGACCTTCGTTCGCGCGGCGAGTTCGGCGGCGTTCCCAACCGCTCCCGAGCGGGCGGCCGCATGGCTCGTGCGCACGCTCGTCAACCTCCGGACCGATCATTGGCGAAGGACCCGCGCACGTCCGGAGGTCTCAGCTTCCTCCGGCGAGATCGAGCGCGCGCCGGATATCCGCGGAGGCGATCCGGCGAGCCGCATCGCAGTGCGGTCCGCGATCATGGCCCTCCCCCCGCGGCGCCGAGCGGTGGTGGTGCTCCACGAAATCGAAGGCTGCTCGACTTCAGAGATTGCCTCGCTCCTCGGGCTCGCGCGGGCAACGGTTCGTTGGCATCTCATGCAGGGCCGAAAACAGCTGGCAGGCCGACTGCTCGGGGGGTCGTCGTGAGCGACAAGCATCGCGAATCGAAGGCGGACCGGCTCCGCTCCATTCTGCGGGAGGCCGACCTCGCCGCCGGCGTTCCCGGCCTCACGCTCGAGGAACGTGAGGTGGTGCGGCGCGCCTGGACCGCGGCTCCCTCCGCTCGGCCCCGGCGCAGTCCGAGGTTACTGCTTGGACTGGGGGCTGTGGGATGCGCCGCTGCGTTGGCCGTCGTCATCGCTGTCACGCAGCGCGAGGGTGTTCCCGCGCCACATGCAACCGGCGTCCCGCCGTCTCCTGCGGTCGTTCGACCGGACCATGTCGAATTCATTGCGCAAGACGGTGTGCGAATCGTCTGGTACTTCGAACCGCTGCAAGAACGGCATTGAGATGGAGGCTCGGATGAGACCTGCGCGTAGCCGACTGACCTTCTTCGTGGCGGCATGCGTCGCGCTTGGTGCCCGTACCACCGCGCCGGCGGCGGGAACCACCGATCCCCGCCTCGCCGTGAGCTTCGCCGCCAACCGTGTCTCGCGCGAAGACGCACTGTCGCAGTGCGACTCGGCCTGTCCCGGGCTGGGCACCGAGTGCTCGGCGTCCTACGTCGCGGCGGCCCCCGACACGATCGGGAAGGGTTCGGCCGCCGGGCACCTGACGGTGACGGCGCCATTGTCGTGCCTGAACAGAATCAAGAGCGCTCTCGAGAAGTGGGATGGTCCACAACCCGTCCGGGTCCTGCAAATTGCCTTCATCGCAGCCTCCAAGTCGGAGTCACCGGGAGCTTCGCCGCCGCCCGAGCTCGAGACGATCGTGCGTGACGTAAGGGATATCTTGCCGTTCAAGACGTTCCGGCCGATTTGCGGGGCCAACTTTCGGTTCGCCAGCGAGGGCAGGATGTCCAGCGAGTGCGGCGCCGATGGCGGCGACAGCTACAAGATCTCATTTCACGCGAGCGCTGCACTCGACGGACGGGGATATCTCGTCGTTCCCGAGTTCGTGGTCACCCGCGGAGATCGAAGGGTGTTCGACACGCAACTCCACCTTGAATTCGGGCGTCCGTTCGTCCTCGGGGCGCCACAGGGCTCCGGCTTGGAAGGCGCGATCTTCGTCGCCGCGAAGGTCATTGAAGAGCCGGTGCCGGCGTCCGTCGCGACCGGAGCATCCGCCCCTTCGAGCGCTCCTGCGGCAACCCCGCAGCTGACGCGAGCCTTCGTATTGCAGGGAATGCAGACGCGCGATGCAATCGGGCTCCTGCGGGCGAGCGCCCAGGTCCGGCGGATCGCCGGCATCGGTGACCTCAAGATCGTCGTGGTCCGGGACGACGTCAGTCGTGTAGAACGCTGCGAAAGTCTCTTACGGGAGAAAAATGCCGTGTCGCGGGTCGTCACCACGCCGGAGCCGGGAGGCGCCGAGTCGATAGAGACGCGCGTGTTCCGACTGAAGGGAGTCGGCCCTCAAGCCGTAGCTCCGGTGCTGCAGTCCATCTACGGCATGCGGGACGTGAAGGCCGCGGGATCGCCCGACAGCGTCTCCGCCACGGCGCCGCGCGACGACTTGGATGCCGTCAACGGACTCCTTCGCGACTTAGGAATACTCGTCGGGCAACCCTAAGGCGGTCGCCGGTCCAAGCGATGTGCTCCTTCGCGTGAATCGGCAGGGAAGCGGGTTCTTCCTGGTGATATCGGCACCGTCGGAAATGAGAACGGACGCGCGCTGGCCTAGAATCGTTTCGTGATCCCGCGCCACGAAGTGCTGATCGTCGGAGCCGGCGTCGTCGGCTGCAGCATCGCGTTCCACCTCGCGCGGCGCGGCGTCCGGAGCGTGGCGATCGTCGAGCGCGAGCACGTCCCCGGATCCGGGTCGACGTCCAAGGCCAACGGCGGCATCCGGGCACAGTTCACAACGAAAGTGAACGTCGAGATGTCGCTGCGCTCGATGGAGATCCTCGACGCCCTGGCCCCCGAGATCGGCGAGCCGCCCGTCTATCGCAAGGCGGGCTACTTGTTCCTCACCGCGAGCGCCGCCCGCCTCGCGGCGATGGAGCGGGCGGTGGCCTTCCAGAAGTCGCTGGGCGTGACCGTCGAGCTTCTCGACAGGAACGACGCGCTCGGGCTCGCCCCGTTCGTCGAGGGCTCCGATCTGGTCGGCGGGACGTTCGGCGCGCGCGACGGGTTCATCGATCCGGGGGCGCTGTCCGCGTTCTTCCTGCGAGAGGCCACCGGCGCCGGGGTCGAGCTCGCCTGCGGCGCCGAGGTCCTCGCGATCGATTGGACGCAGGCGGGCACGTTCGTCGTGACGACGGCGCAAGGGAAGCGTGAGGCCGGGATCGTCGTGAACGCGGCCGGAGCGTGGTCGGCCGGCATCGCCGCGCTGGCCGGTGTCGAGCTGCCCGTCGAGCCCGTGCGGCGCCATCTCCTGATGACCGGACCGTGCCGCGAGCTTCCCGCGGTGATTCCGATGACCATCGACGCGGACACCGGAGTCCTGATCCGGAAGGAAGGGAGCTGCGTCCTCGTCGCCTACTCGAATCCCGATGAGCCGGCGGGGTTCGTCACCGCGTTTGATCCGTCCTTCCCGGAGCGGATCGTCGAGCCGCTCGAGCGGCGATTCCCGCGAGCGGCCGCCGCAGGCCTCGACCTGCGGCGAAGCTGGGCCGGACTCTACGAGGTGACCCCCGATCACCACGCGGTCCTGGGAGAGGCGGCATCCGCTCCCGGGTTCTTCCTCGCCACCGGTTTTTCAGGTCACGGCATCATGCACGCGCCCGCCGCCGGGGAAGCCGTGGCCGAGCGCATCGCGGGCGGGCGCTCGGTGGCGGTCGACATCTCGCCGCTCACCCTCGAGCGTTTCGCCCGGGGCGAGACGATTCACGAGGCGATGGTCCTATGAGCCTCTCCGGCGTGTTCGCTCCGGTCACGACGCCGTTCGACGACCGCGGCGGCGTCGATGCCGGTGCGCTCGCCGAGAATCTGGCGCGCTACGAGAGCCATGGCGTGGCCGGCTATCTCCTCCTCGGTTCGACCGGTGAGGCCGCCTATCTGGAAGAGGAAGAGAAGCTCGAGGTGCTGCGCGCCGCGCGGCGGGCCGTGCCCGACGGCCGGCTTCTCCTCGCCGGCGTCGGCCTCGAGAGCACCGCCGCCACCATCCGGCTGGCAGCGCTCGCCCGCGATTGCGGCGCCGACCTGGCGCTCGTGATCACCCCGTTCTACTTCCGGTCCGGTATGAGCGAGGCGGCGCTGACGCGTCACTACGAGACGGTGGCCGACGCGTCGCCCATCCCGATCCTTCTTTACAACGTCCCGAAGTTCACGGGCCTCGTCCTCCCCGCTTCCGTCGCGGCCGCGCTCTCGATGCACCCGAACGTGGCCGGACTCAAGGACAGCGGGTCGGATCTCGCGTGGATGCTGGACGTGCTGGATCACGTGCCCGCGAGCTTCCGCGTCCTGTGCGGAAGCGTCTCGATCTTCGAGTCCGCGCTCGCGGCCGGGGCGATGGGGGGAGTGCTCGCCGCCGCGGACGTCTTCCCCGAGCCCCTCATCGCGCTTCACCGCGCGCACGTAGCGAGAGACGAGTCCCGCGCGCGGCAGCTGCAGGCAGCCTTGACGGAAGCAGGCCGCCTCATCGTGGACGCCGCGGGAGTCCCGGGGATCAAGGCGGCGATGGATGCGCGCGGGATGCGGGGAGGCGCGCCGCGACCGCCGCTCCTGCCGGCGTCGAGCGACGAGCGCGAGTCGATCCGGCGCGAGCTCGCGCGGCTCGTCGAAGCCGGCACGGTGCCCGCGATGCGGTGCTGAGCGGCGAGACTTCAAGAATACGCCTTGCCCGCGCCGCAAGCGCGACGTATCAGTGACAACAACGGGACCCGGAGAGGATGACCATGCGAATTTTCGCTGCCCTTGCGATGCTTTCGTTGGGTTCGCAGGCGTTCGCCGCCGCGGTGAACGACCCCGCTCTCACCGTCGAAACCGTCACGACCGGCCTGGTGGCCCCGACGGGAATTGCCTTCATCGGCGACGACGACATACTGGTCATCCAGCAGCTCGACGGGCGCGTGCTCAGGATCATCGGCGGCGTGCTGCAGCCGAACGCCGTGCTCGACCTGCCGGTCGACACCAGCCTCCTCGACCGTGGATTGCTCGGCATCACGCTCGATCCTGACTTCGCCCACAATGGCTTCGTCTACCTGTTCTACTGCGAGGCGACGAGCGACGGCGGCACCCCGCTCGGAATCCGGGTCACGCGGTTCCGGTGGGACGGTGCGTCGCTGGTCGAGCCGTTCATCGTGATCGCTCTCCCCATCCGGCCGAACGTCTTCCGCATCGGCGGCATCGTCCGGTTCGGCGCCGACGACTTGCTTTACACGGTGTTCGGCGACCAGCAGTTCTTCGGAAAACTGCAGAACGTCGTCAATGGGATCGACCCGAACGACACGTCCGTGATCATGCGAACGTCCGGCAACGGTTTCGTTCCCTCTGACAACCCGTTCTACGGCTCGACGGGATCGCTGGCGCCGATGAGCCGGTACTACGCCTACGGCCTCCGCAACTCCTTCGGGATGGCGTTCGACCCCGTCACCGGCGCGCTCTGGGACACCGAGAACGGCCAGGCGATCTACGACGAGATCAACCGGGTCGACCCTGGGTTCAACAGCGGGTGGGTCCAGATCCAGGGACCCGTGTCGCGCAGCCCTCACACCCCGGCGGATTTGTGGATGGCCGCCGGCGCCCACTACGCCGACCCGACGTTCTCGTGGCAGACGCCCGTCGCGCCGACATCGATCACGTTCCTCCGGAACGCGAAGCTCGGCTGCGGCCGCCTCCACGACGTGCTGACGACCGGGACGAACTGCGGTCTCCTGTATCACTTCCCCATGAACGCTTCCCGGACGGGATTCGCGCTCACTTCGCCCGAGCTCGCGGACTTGGTCGCCGACAACGGCAACGATCAGTGCGGGGGAGAGCAGGAGGAGATCATCTTCGGGACCGACTTCGGCATCATCACCGACCTCGAAACGGGTCCCGACGCGCTGGTCTACGTCCTCTCGGCCGACCAGGGCGTGCTCTACCGCATCGTGCCCAACCGCCCCGCCACGGAGGACGCCGACGGAGACGGCGTGGAGGATGCCTGCGATTGCGCGCCGGGGGATGCGGGCTCGTTCTCGATGCCCGACGAGATGGCGCGGATCCGGCTCTCGGGCGCGGGGCCGACGCACCTCGGATGGAACGACCGCCGCCCGGATCTCGGAAGCGCAGTCGGGTACGACCTCGTCACCGGCAGGCTCTCGGATCTTCACAGCTCCGGCGGATTCGGCGCGACCTGCACGCTCGGCGCGTCGCTCGCGTCCCCCGCGTTCGACGACGCGCGCGGGGCCCCGCCCGCCGGGGATGGCTTCTACTACCTCCTTCGCGCCGCCAACGGCTGCGGCACCGGCACGTTCGGCGACTCGAGTCTCGTCCCGGATCCGCGAGATCTGCTTGACGCGACCCTCCCGAACGCGTGCGAACAGGGACGCCGTCCCGACCGAGCGCGAGTCGATGAGACGAGATCTCGCGCGGCTCGTTGAAATGGGTATCGTGCCTCACCTTTAGTTGCGGAT
>Ga0318555_10000138_pt1 | contig 18155 bp, 16 predicted proteins | sample GRESIP082b2f23_FD_202529 | JGI IMG/M metagenome (GOLD analysis project Ga0318555, IMG submission 202529) | Tropical soil microbial communities from Luquillo Experimental Forest, Puerto Rico - GRE.SIPMG.082b2f23 | ecosystem: Environmental > Terrestrial > Soil > Tropical forest > Bulk soil... | reverse complement strand
CGCCGCAGCTGCTCGATGTCCACGGCGGCCTGATCGAAGTTGACGTAGATCGGATCGATCTGCTCGACCGTGGTGAGAAGCGTCGCGGTGCCCTGGCCGACCAGCGCCCCCTCGGTCACGCCCTGTTGCCCGGCGCGCCCGCCAATCGGCGCGGTCACCGTCGCGTAGCCGAAGTTGATGCGCGCGGTGCCGACGGCGGCCTTGGCCTGGCCCACGGCCGCGGCGGTCGAGCGCTCGGCGGCCTCGGCGTTGTCGAGGTCCGAGCGTGACACCAGGCCGCTCGGCAGCAGCTCGCGCGAGCGCTGCGCCGTGACGTGCGCATTGGCGGCGTTGGCCTCGGCCTGCGCGAGCGAGGCCAGTGCGCCATCGAGCGCAGCGCGCAGCGGCGCCGGATCGATCTGGAAGAGTGCCTGCCCGGCCTTGACGTCCGAGCCTTCGACGTAGAGCCGCTTCAGCAGCACCCCGGCGACGCGCGCCCGCACATCCGCCGAGCGCGTGGCGGAGAGTCGCCCCACGAGATTGCGGGTGAGCGGCACCGGTTGGACGTGTACTGCCACGACACCCACCTGTGGCGGTGGCGGCGCCGACGGCGGAGCTGAATGTCCGCAAGCTGCCAGCAGCAGCGGCGCGGTGAAGCAGGGGGAGAGTAGCCGGCGGGCCAATGAGGTCACTGGACAAATAGCTGCCAAGGCAGTAATCTCACTGGCAGTAATTTTGCCAGCAGTGACTAGGATAGCAGGGCGCGCCCATGAGCCGCAGGGAGCTGAGCCGAGCTGAGGCACGCTCGTCCGCGCCACCCGAACCAGCGGGACTCGGTGTGGGTCAGCTGATGGGCCGCGCGCGCGCCTCGCTCCTCACCAGCCTCGATGCGGAGCTCGAGCGATTCGGGCTCAACAGCACGCAGTACGTCGTGCTCAAGCATCTCGGTGAAGGTGCCGCGCACACCGCCGCCGACCTGTGCCGCCTCAATCGCTATGACACGGGCGCCATGACCCGCATTCTCGACCGGCTCGAGGAGAAGGGCCTGGTGCGGCGGGAGCGCGGCCGCGAGGACCGCCGCGTGGTGTTCCTGCGGCTCGCGCCGGCGGGAAAGGCGCTGCTGCCGCGGCTGATGGCCGTGGGAACGCGCGTCGTGGACGCGCACCTCGCCGGCTTCGGCAGCGAGGAGATCGAGGCGTTCAAGGGCTACCTCCAGCGGATGATCGACAACGGGCAGGCGCAGGGGAATAGCTCTTGACCCGACTGCGCCACTCAGAGGGTTACCTCGTGCGTGGGCTCGGCGGCGGCTATGTGCCGCCCGCAGGTTGAAGCGTGGATGTCTCGGTTCAAACCGCCACGACTCGCGCTGCGCGCCTGCTGCGAGATCGGCGTCACCGCTGGTTTGTGCTGCTCGGTGCAACGCTGGGCGTCATAGCGCTGATCGCGCTCGCCTGGTGGCTGCTGGTCGGGAGGTTCTACGAGGGCACCGATGACGCCTACGTAGCCGGCGATCGCGTGAATGTCATGTCGCAGGTGAGCGGCACGGTGGTTTCCATCGGCGCCGACGAGACCGACCGCGTGGTGGCGGGACAGGAGCTCGTGGGGCTCGATGCCACCGACGCGCGCATTGCGTTGCAGGACGCCGAGGAGCAGTTGGCGCGCACGGTGCGCCAGACACGCACCGTGTTCGCCACGCGCGATCAGCTGCTGGCGGTCGTCGACCAGCGCCAGGTGGAGATTGCGCGCGCCCAGGCAGACGTCATGCGCCGCCGCAACCTCGCCGCAAGCGGCGCCGTGTCGGGCGAGGAGCTGGGACATGCGCAGGACGACCTCAAGGCCGCTCGCGATGCGCTCGTCGTGGCGCAGAAGAATCTCGCCGCCAGCAGCGCGCTGGTGGGCCGCACCGGTGTCGCCGACCACCCGGACGTTCGCGCTGCGGCGACACAGGTGGAGCGGGCCTGGCTCGCGCTCGTGCGCATCAGCGTACGGGCGCCGGTGAGCGGTTATGTGGCGCGTCGGAGCGTACAGCTCGGCGAGCGCATTGCTCCCGGTGCTGCGCTCATGTCCATCGTGCCGCTCGGGCGGCTGTGGATCGAAGCCAACTTCAGGGAAGTACAGCTGCGGCGCATGCGCATCGGCCAGCCGGCGAAAGTCGTAGCCGACCTGTATGGCGGTCGCGTCACCTTCCACGGGCGGGTCGAGGGTCTTGGCCTGGGGACCGGCGCGGCGTTCGCGCTGCTGCCTGCGCAGAATGCGACCGGCAACTGGATCAAGGTGGTGCAGCGCGTGCCGGTGCGCATTGCACTCGATCCCCGCGAGCTCGCGGCTCATCCGCTGCGCATCGGGCTTTCCACGGTGGTCACGACCGAGGTACGCGACGACTCGGGGCCGCAGCTCGCGCCGAACCCACCCGCCAAGCCGGTGCTCGCCACGGCCGCCTTCGACATCGATCGCAGCGAGATCCGTGCGCGCATCGCGCAGATCATCAAGGACAACATGGGGGAAGGTGCCGCGCAGCCTGCGCAGTGAGCTCACCCTCAACCGGGTTTCAGGTAGGTGAGCGGCAACGCGGTGGTGTATTTGAGCGTCTCGAGGGCGAAGCTGGCACTCACGTCCTGGAAGTCGACCGCCGCGATCAGGCGCTTGTAGACCACATCGTAGGCGTCGATGTCCGGCACCACGATGCGGATCAGGTAATCGACATCGCCGCTCATACGGTGAATCTCGGTGACCTCGGGAATCTCGCGCACCGCCCGCACGAACTTCTGGAACCACGCCTCGCTGTGATTGCCGGTCTTCAGCGTCACGAACACGGTCGTGCCCACATTCAGCGCGCGCGCATCGAGGAGCGTGACCGTCTGCCGGATGATGCCCGCCTCGCGCAGCTTCTGGATGCGCCGCCAGCAGGGCGCCTTCGAGAGGCCCACCCGCTCGGCGATCTCGGCGGCAGTCAGCTCGCCGTTGTGCTGCAGGAGGTCCAGGATTTTCGCATCCAGCTTGTCCATTGAGACGAAGGTTCGGCCCAGTGGCTGAAGACGCAACATTGTTGCGCAGACCGTTCCCCTTTACCATGACTTTGCAACCATGTAGCGCGGCGGGAACGGTAAATTGTTCGGGTGAACCTCATCCGTGCCTTCACCGAACACCCCGCATCAGTCGGTGAGAGCTACACCCAGCACCTCTTCCGGGCGTTCTATTTCGGCATACGCATGGTATTCGCCGGAATTGCCTGTCTGGTGCACGGTGTGTTGCCGTTTCTGTTCGTTCGCACCGGCAGTCGTGCCATCGCCGAGCTCAATGACCGCATGGTCGTGAACCGGCACATCGGGCTGCCCGCGATTTCCGCCGACAAGCGGCTGCCGCTGTAACCGTGCTCGGCCTGCGACGGGCGCTCGCTCCCGGTTGGGCGGCAGTGCGTCAGGCAGCGCCCGGTCTTGCGCTCGCGGTGGCGCTCGCCGCGGCCGCCCGCGGCGTAGCGCAGGCGCTCGCGGTCGGCGCCGTCGGATTGCCGAAATTTCCCCTGAGCCCTGTCATGTGCGCCGTGGTGCTCGGCATGGCGTGGCGCAACAGCCTCGGTGTGCCCGCGTGGGCCAAACGCGGACTCGACTGGACGATGCATCGCCTGCTGCGCGTCGGCATTGCGCTGGTCGGGCTGCGCCTGACACTCGCAGGGGCCACGGCAATTGCGGCCACCGCGGTGCCCGTGGCGCTCAGCTGCCTCGCGGTGGCACTCGTTGCCGGGCTGTTCATCGCACGGGCGCTGGCGGTGCCACGCCGCCTCGGGCTGCTGCTCGCGATCGGCACGGCGGTGTGCGGCTGCACGGCGGTGGTGGCCGTGTCGCCGGTCATTCGGGCGCGCCACGCGGAGACCGCCTTCGCGGTGACCTGCGTGGTGCTCTTCGGCTGCATCGCGATGCTCGGCTATCCGTGGGTGGCCGGTCACTTCCTCGGCGCCTCGCCGGTGCACGCCGGGATCTTTCTCGGTACTGCGATCCACGACACCTCGCAGGTGATCGGTGCGGCTCTCATCTATTCACAGCAGGCGGGCGCTCCGGCGGCGCTGGCGGCCGCGAGCGTCGCGAAGCTGCTGCGCAATCTCTCGATCGCCGTGCTGCTGCCCGCCGCGGCCTGGCTGGTGCGCCGCCAGGAAGCGAGCGACGGCGCAGCGCCGCCGCAGGACCCTGGCGGCATCGCCGGCGGGGCGCGCCGCCCGCCGCTCGTGCCTTTTTTCGTGCTCGCGTTCATCGGTTTCATCCTGGTGCGCACCGCGGGCGATGCGCTCTACGGTGCCGCGACGCCGCTCTGGTCGGCGCTCACCAACACCGGTTACACCGCCTCGGACATGTTCCTCACCTGCGGCATGAGCGCCGTCGGACTGTCGGTGTCCTTTACCGACATGTGGCGCATAGGCTGGCGCCCGCTCGCCGCGGGTTTCGTGGTCGCAACGCTGGTGGGTTCCTGCAGCCTGCTGCTCACCTGCGGCATGACGCGCTGGTGAGCTGAGGCGTCGGCTGACGCTGCACGCGCAGCGCGCGGCCAAGCTACACTCACGGTGCGCGCAGGTGCGCCGGGAGAAACGTGGCGATGGCGAAAGCACGATCGAAGACATCACGGCGTGCGGCCGAAGAGGCGGTGCGCACGCTGCTCGCCTGGGCGGGCGAGGATCCGCGGCGTGAGGGATTGCTCGACACCCCGCAACGCGTGGTCGACGCGTATCGCGACTGGTTCTCCGGCTACCAGATCGATCCGGCCGCCTATCTGCGCCGCACCTTCGAGGAGGTGGGCGGCTACGACGAGATGATCGTGCTACGCGACATCTCCTTCGAGTCGCACTGCGAGCATCACATGGCGCCGATCATCGGCCGCGTTCACATCGGCTACCTGCCCGCCGACAAGGTGGTCGGCATCAGCAAGCTGGTGCGGGTAGTTGATGGCTACGCGCGGCGCTTCCAGGTGCAGGAAAAGCTCACCGCCCAGATCGCCGACTGCATCACGCAGGTGCTGCGGCCGAGGGGAGTGGGCGTGGTGGTGGATGCCGTGCACCAGTGCATGACCACCCGCGGAGTGCACAAGCGCGGGGTCTCCATGGTTACGAGCCGCATGACCGGCACTTTTCGCAGCGACGCGCGCACCCGCACCGAGTTCCTGACCTTCATCGGCATCGCGCACCCGCACGAGGTTTAGGTATTCCGCCGCGCGCGCTGCAAGGACCTTTCGGGGTCGCCGCAAGTACGGCCCTGTAGGATCACTCCCAGCGATTGGCGTTCTTCGGGAAACCGGGGCGCTGTACCCGGACCACGCAGAAGCGCTGCCCCGTGGGCGCCTGCATGACGACCCAGCGCTCCAATCGCTCGGCCACGCGGGCGCCGAGCTTCTCCAGGCGCGCCACCTCGGCGGGTATGTCATCGGTTTCGATGTCGATGTGGACGCGACTCTCGTGGTCCACGCGTTGGATCTGCACCAGCGGCTCATCGGGTGGGGTCTCGAGCATGCGGTAGTTGCCGCGCGTGCCGGGATGCTGTGGATCCACCGCTCGACCCAGCGCCTCCGCCCAGAAACGGGCGCCTTCGTCGATGTTGGCGACCCGGCAGTCGATCAACAGGGCGCAGAGACGGGAATGATGCATGGCGCTTCTCCGTTGAATGGTCAGATGAGCGCTGCGAGCGGCGTCCACCGCTGCGCGCGCCGTGCGAGGCGCTGCGTCGCGTCCTCGGAGCCATAATCGGCCGCGACGGCGAGCGGCAACTCCGCGGGAAGCGGTGTCAGGGCGCGCGTATTGACGATGCCGAAGGCGCCGCGAGCGGTCTGCGCCTGAGCGCCGAGGTAGACCCCGCACGCGCGGCACACGAGGAAATCTGCGGTCGCGAGGCCGAAGCGATAGCGCTGCACACTCGCCTTCTGCCTGACATGGAAGCTGAGCCGGCCCGAGGGATCGGAAGTGGTCGCGGCCGCGTGGGCGCGACAGAACCCGCACTGGCAGGCGCGCACGCTCCAGCGGGCGGGCGGCACTGCCGTCTGATAGGCGAACGAGAGCGCTCCGCAATGACAGCAACCCTCGAAGGTGCGCACGGCACGCGGCCTACGCGGTGGCGGCGGCGTCGCTGCGCGCCGCGCGCTTGCGCTCCTGCTCCTTGAGGAAGCGCTTGCGGATGCGGATCGAGGCGGGTGTCACCTCGACGAGCTCGTCGTCGGCGATGAATTCCACCGCGTATTCGAGCGTCAGCTGTATGGGAGGCGTCAGCAGAATGGCCTCGTCCTTGCCCGCGGCACGGATGTTGGTGAGCTTCTTGGTCCTGATCGGATTGACCACCAGGTCGTTGTCGCGGTTGTGAATGCCGATGATCATGCCCTCGTAGAGCTTCTCGCCCGGTCCGACGAACAACCGTCCGCGTTCCTGCAGGTTGAACAGTGCATAGGCCACCGCCTCGCCGTTCTCGTTGCTCACCAGCACGCCGTTGTGCCGTTCGGGGATCTCGCCGGTCACCCCGGAGAAACCATCGAAAATGTGACTCATGAGGCCGGTGCCGCGGGTGAGGGTGAGGAACTCCCCCTGGAAGCCGATCAGGCCGCGCGCCGGCACGCGATACTCGAGCCGCACGCGGCCCTGCGCATCGTGGCTCATATGGACGAGCTCGGCGCGGCGCTCGCCGAGCGCGGCCATGACCGCGCCCTGATGCGAGTCCTCGACATCGATCGTGAGCGCCTCGTAAGGCTCGTGCACCTCGCCGTTCACGATCCGCGTCAGCACTTGCGGGCGCGATACTGCGAGCTCGTAGCCCTCGCGACGCATGTTCTCGATGAGTATGGTGAGGTGCAGCTCGCCGCGCCCGGAGACGCGCAGCACATCGGTCTCGTCGGTGTCCTCGACCCGCAGTGCCACGTTGCTCTGCAGCTCGCGGTACAGACGCTCGCGCAGCTGCCGGCTGGTGACGAATTTGCCTTCGCGGCCGGCGAGCGGCGAGGTATTCACCTGGAAGTTCATGGCGAGGGTCGGCTCATCGACGCTGATCGGCGGCAGGCCGTAAGGATGCTCGGCATCGCACAGCGTGAGCCCGATGTTGACCTCATCGATGCCGGTGACTGCGACGATGTCGCCGGCAGCGGCCTCATCGACCGGCTGACGCTCGAGCCCCGTGAAGGTGAGCACCTGTCCGACCCTGGCGGTGCCCCGATCCTCGCTACCGAAGCGCAGCGCCACGTTCTGACCCGGGCGCAGCGCGCCGCAGCGGATGCGGCCGATGCCGATGCGACCGACGTACGAGTTGTAATCGAGCGTCGAGATCTGCAGCTGCAGCGGGCGGTCGGCGTGCGCCGCCGGCGGCGGCACGTGGGTGAGGATCGCCTCGAACAGCGCCGACATGTCCGGGCGGCGCTCGGTGTAGTCGGTGCTCGCCCAGCCCTGCAGCGCCGAGGCGTAGATGACCGGGAAGTCCAGCTGCGCGTCGCTCGCGCCGAGCTTGTCGAACAGGTCGAAGGTCTGGTCGATCACCCAGGCGGGGCGGCTGCCCGGGCGGTCGATCTTGTTGACTACGACGATCGCCTTCAGTCCCTGCGCCAGCGCCTTGCGCGTCACGAAGCGCGTCTGCGGCATCGGCCCTTCGACCGCATCCACCAGCAATAGCACGCCATCGACCATCGACAGCACACGCTCGACCTCGCCGCCGAAATCGGCGTGACCGGGCGTGTCGACGATGTTGATGCGCGTACCACCGTATTCGATGGCACAGTTCTTCGCGAGGATGGTAATGCCACGCTCGCGCTCGATATCGTTGGAATCCATGATGCGCTCGCCGAGCCGCTCGTGGGCCGCGAACGTGCCGGACTGCTTCAGCAGACAGTCGACCAGCGTGGTCTTGCCGTGGTCGACGTGCGCGATGATGGCGATGTTACGGATCGGGCGATTCATGAGCGGCGGGAACCGCAGCGGCGCCCACCGTCGAGGTCCGGGGCGCCGCCTGGCTGGGCCGTGAAAAAAAGGGTGCGCAGGGTAGCAGATTCCCGCCGCGGCCGCCTCCCGGCGCCGCCGGGCTGTACGGGCGGCAGCGCACGCCGCCGCGCCCCGCGGGACCTCAGGTCGGGCGCACGCCCATGCCGATGCGCAGTGCCGCCACTGCCACGCGCACCTCGATGAAGAAGGCGACGTAGGCCGCGCTCAGGCACACCATGGAGCCGACGAACAGCAGCGCGATCAGCGCGGCGAGCTCGGAGCCGAGGAACGCGTTGGCGAACAGCGTCACCACCACGAGCGCGACCAACAGCGCCGCGATCGTGGAGAGCGAGATTGCGACGTTGATGTAGTGCGCGCGCCGGGCGAGCACCGCCAGATCCTGGCGCACATGTGGGGCCTCGCCGGGATGGCCTGCGAGCTGCTCCTCGAGTACCCGTGCCCGATCGACGATACGCGAGAGGCGATTGGTCAGCACTCCGAGCGTCGCCGCCACGCCGGACAGCAGGAACACCGGCGCAACCGATGACTGGATGAGATGGGCGATATCAATCACGTGGCACCGTTGGTCTTGTCGAGCCGGGCCGCGCGGCGAGCCGTGCAGGCGTGCTTTTGTACCATAAACCGCGGCGCCGGCAGCTGCTGCGACGTACGCACCCCCAAGGTGTGCGGTTGCGGCTGGCGCTCCCCTTGTTGTACGATCGTTCAACAAGGTTCCATCTGCCTGGATCTGCCCATGAATGCCGCCGTGCTCCGCCGCAGCGCGCCTGCCGCGCCCGCCGAGGCCGAGGGACACAGTCTGCCCGCGTGGATCTACCGCGACCCGGAGTTCTTCGAGCGCGAGCGGCAAGCGATCTTTCGCCACAGCTGGCAGCTGGTCTGTCACCTGAGCGATGTGCCGCGCCCCGGGGACTTTCACACCTTCGACTTCCTCGGCGAGTCGCTCGTGGTGGTGCGCGCCGAAGAGGGCGTGCGCGCGTTTCACAACGTCTGCCGGCACCGCGCCGCGCGCCTGCTCGATGGCCCACGCGGCTCGTGCGGGCGGCGCATCACCTGTCCGTACCACGCCTGGACGTACGCGCTCGATGGGCGTCTGATCGGTGTGCCGCAGCGCGAGGCCTTCACGGGGCTGGAACCGGCGCGCCACGGGCTGGTCGCCCTCGAGCACGAGGTCTTCATGGGGTTCGTGTTCGTGCGACTCGCGCCGGGCCTGCCGAGCGTGCGCGAGATGGCCGCCCCCTATGCCGCGGAGATGGCCGCCTATCGCCTGGAAGAGCTCGTTCCGTTCGGGCGCACGAACCTGCGGCCCCGGGCGGTGAACTGGAAGAACGTCGCCGACAACTTCTCCGATGGCCTGCACATCAACGTGGCGCACCCCGGCCTCGCGCGCCTCTTCGGCCGCGGCTATGGCATCGAGGCGCATGCGTGGATCGACAAGATGTGGGGAGTGCTGCGCGATACGCCCTCCCGCAACTGGTCCGAGCGGGCCTATCAGCGGCTGTTGCCGCCCGTGCCGCACCTGCCGCCCGAGCGGCAGCGGCTGTGGATTTACTTCAAGCTCTGGCCGAACATTGCTTTCGACATCTATCCTGACCAGGTCGATTTCATGCAGTTCGTGCCGGTGTCAGCGACCGAGACACTGATCCGCGAGGTGGTGTACGTTCATGCGGATGCGCGCCGCGAGATGCGTGCGGCGCGCTATCTCAACTGGCGTGTCAATCGGCGCGTCAGCCTCGAGGACAAGGCGCTGATCGAGCGCGTGCAGGCGGGAATGGCCTCGAGCAGCTACTCTTCAGGACCGCTCAGCGAGGGCGAGGTGTGCCTGCGCAGCTTCGCCCGCCGCATGCGCGCGCTGATTCCCGAGAGCGCCCTGCCGCAACCCCCCGGCCGCGGCTGGAGTCATGGCTGAGGGCACGGGCGCTGGCGCACGATGCGACGCGCTGATCATCGGCGGCGGTCACAACGGCCTGGTGTGCGCGGCGTATCTCGCCGCCGCCGGGCTCAAGGTGACCGTGCTCGAGCGGCGCGCCGTCGTCGGCGGTGCGGCGGTTACCGAGGAGTTTCACCCCGGATTTCGTAACTCGGTCGCCGCGTACACGGTCTCACTTCTCAACCCCAAGGTCATTCGGGATCTCGACCTGGCGCGCCACGGGTTGCGCATCGTCGAGCGGCGCTGTGCCAACTTCCTGCCGACCGCGGATGGCGGCTACCTCATCACCGGCGCCGGGCGCACCGAGGCGGAGGTCGCGCGCTTCTCGCGGCGCGACGCGGCACGCATCGCCGACTACGGCGCGCAGCTCGATGCAATCGCGGACGTGCTGCGGGACCTGGTGCTCACCACACCCCCGAACGCGCTCGAGGGCGGTTGGAGCGCTGCGCTCCCGGAGCTGGTGCGTGCCGCCCGCGTCGCGGGGCGACTGCGGCGGCTCGACATGAGGCTGCGGCGCGAGCTGCTCGCGCTCTTTGCCATGTCGGCGGGCGATTACCTCGACAACTGGTTCGAGAGCGACCCGATCAAGGCGGCCTACGGCTTCGATGGCATCGTCGGCAACTATGCGAGTCCCTACTCGCCCGGCTCCGCCTACTACCTGCTGCATCACGTGTTCGGCGAGGTGAACGGCAAACACGGCGCATGGGGACACGCCATCGGTGGCATGGGCGCCATCACCCAGGCCATGGCGCGGGCGGCACGCGAGCGCGGGGTGCTCATCCGTCTCGCCACGCCGGTGCGCGAAGTGCTGGTGGAGGGCGAGCGCGCGGTGGGAGTGGTCACCGAGACGGGGGAAACGCTGCGCGCTGCCGCAGTGATCTCCAACCTCAACCCCAGACTCCTGTATCTCAATATGTTCGCGCCCGCGGCGCTGCCGCCGGAGGTGCGCGAGCACATGAGCCACTGGCGTTGCGGCTCGGGGACCTTCCGCATGAACGTCGCGCTCGCAGAGCTGCCGGATTTCACCTGCCTGCCCGGCAAGGCGAGCGCCGATCATCACACTTCGGGCATCATCCTCGCACCGACGCTCGGCTACATGGAGCAGGCCTATTTCGACGCACGCTCCTTCGGCTGGTCGCGCCGTCCGATCGTGGAGCTGGTGATTCCCTCGACCCTCGATGACACGCTCGCGCCCCCCGGACAGCATGTCGCGAGTCTGTTCTGCCAGCACGCCGCGCCGCAGCTGCCCGACGGCGCCTCCTGGGACACGCATCGCGAGGCCGTCGCGGACCTCATGGTCGACACCGTGAATGCCTACGCGCCCAACTTCAAGGCGGCGGTGCTCGGCCGCCAGATCATGAGCCCGCTCGACCTCGAGCGCACCTTCGGTCTGCTCGGCGGGGACATCTCGCACGGCGCGATGAGCCTCGATCAGCTGTTTTCGGCCCGTCCGATGCTCGGCTACGGCGACTACCGCGGACCGCTGCGCGGCTTGTACATGTGCAGCGCCGGCACGCATCCCGGTGGCGGAGTCACCGGCGCGCCGGGGCACAATGCGGCGCGCGAGGTGCTCGCCGACTTCCGCCGCGGCCGGCTGCGGCGTGTCTCCTGAATGCCCCGGTCTGCGGCCAAACCGCGCTTCGCGCGCAAGCCCCCGGAGGTGCGCCGGCAGGCGCTCATCGACGCCACCATCGAGTGCCTCAAGCGCTACGGACACGAGGGGCTCTCGATCCGCACCATCAGCGCGCAGGCGGGTGTGTCGGTAGGGCTCATCAACCATCACTTTCCGAACAAGGACGAGCTGGTCGCGGCCGCCTACCGCTACATCAACGCCGAACTCATCGCCGGGATGCAGGCCGCCGTGGCACGCGCCGGGAATTCACCGCGGGCGCGCATGCGCGCCTTCCTCGAGGCCTGGTTCTCGGCGCCAAGTCTCGACGCCGATGCGCTTGCCGTGTGGGTGGTGTTCTGGGGGCTGTATCGGCATTCGCGCCTGATACAACGTGCTCACCGCGAAACCTACCAGGGCTATGTCGGCCTGCTGCGCGGCATGCTGGCGGAGCTCCTGCCGCAGGCGCGCGCCTCACGCTCACGCGGGCGCCGCGCCGCTCGTAGCGCCGGCGCCCAGCCGGTGGATCTACGGCTCGCCGCCATCGGTTTCACTGCGCTCCTCGATGGCCTGTGGCTCGAGTGGTGCCTCGAGCCCGGCACCTTCCGCCCGGCGGAGGCGGTGGAGCTGTGTGAGGCGTGGATCGCGAGCCTCGGTGGCTGATTCCTGTGAGCCGTCGCTTGCCGCGCGCCGCCGCCACGCCATATGGCTCAGTTCAGGCTACCGTTTGGATCGCCAGGCACCGGCGCGCACCACATAACAGGCAAGCGCCGCCGATGCGCACAGCGAGACGATGAGTGCGGCGAGCGAGGCTTCCGGACCGAACGCGCCGCCGGTGGCCAACGAAGACCCGGATAACGGAGCGATGATCAGCCCGGTGTTTAGTCCGCCCGAGACCGCCGCGCCAAAAATCCCGCCCTCGGTAAAATTCCAGCCGAAGTGCAGCCCGATCGGCAGCCACAGACTGCGCGTGGCGGTGTAGACGAGCCCGAGCAGAACGCCGCTCTCGAGCACGATGGCGAGCGTCGATATCCAGGTGGCGCCCCGGTTGCCGGCATGCACCAGCCCGAAGAGCACGGCCGAAATCACCAGCGCGATCGTCGTCCCGAGGCCCTCCTCGAGACGCCGGAAGACTACGCCACGGAACACGATCTCTTCGCCGACCGCCGAAGCGATGGCAACGGCCAGTGCACTGCCGAGCCCTGAGAGCCCGCCGTACCCGGCGAAAGTGACCACACTGCACCCCCACAGAATTGCGTACACGAGTGCGAAGAGCGCCGCGCCCGCCACGATGCCCTGTGCGAGTCCGCGGGCCGCGTTCGCGGCCTGCAACTCAGTCGCCGTGCGCCGCTCGAGCCAGCGCACCAGAGAGCGGTACGCCACAATCATCGCGGCCGACAGGAAGAGTGCGGCGCACAGGCCGGCCGCGTCGCGCAGCACTGCCGGCACCGCGTGCACCAGATGCGCTCCGAGCAGCTGACAGGCGAGATCGATCGCAGCGAGGACGAGGAACAGCAACAGCAGCTGTACCGGCATCCAGCGCCATGGGGCGGGGAGCGGAGCGGCTGCAGGTGGGGCGCTCGCGCCCGCGTCGCTTTCGGGCATGTTGTTATTCCCCCTGGGATGGTGCCCCGGAGGATTATGCGGGATTCGGCGCTGACACCCTAGCGCAGGCTCAGCTCGTTGCGCGCCACCCGCCGGGCCCGGGCTTGCGGCCATCGCTGATTGCCCCCACATAATGAGGGGAGTTGTGCGCGGAGGGCGTGTTGGAACGAGCCCGGATCGTAATTGTCGGCTGCGGCTTCGGCGGTCTGTTCGCAGCGCGCGCACTGCGGCACACACCCGCCGACCTGCTGGTGATCGACCGCAACAACTATCATCTGTTTCAGCCGCTGCTCTACCAGGTGGCGTGCGCGGCGCTGGCGCCGGCAGACATCGCCCAGCCCATCCGCACCATCCTGCGCTATCAGCCGAATGCGCATGTGATGCTCGCGCAGGTGGACGAGGTCGATGTCGAGGCGCGCCGGGTGATCGCCGCCGGTAGAGCCGTGAGCTACGACTACCTGGTGCTCGCGCCCGGCGCGATCGACAACTACTTCGGCCACGAGGACTGGCGGCAGTTCGCGCCCGGCATGAAAGCGGTGGAGGAAGCGACCTTCATCCGCTCGCGCCTGCTACGCTCGTTCGAGGCCGCGGAGATCGAAACGGACCCGGCCGAGCGTGCGGCACACCTCACTTTCATCATCGTGGGCGGTGGTCCCACGGGCGTGGAGCTCGCCGGCGCCATCAAGGAGCTGGCAGTCGATGTTATTCCGAGGGACTACCGGGTCGCGGATACGCGCCACGCGCGCGTCATCCTCATCGAAGCGGGCCCACGCGTGCTGCCGGCGTTGCACGTCGATTCCTCGGCGCGCGCACTCAGCCAGCTGCACACACTCAACGTGGAGGTGCGGCTCGGCGCACCGGTGACGCGCGTGCTGGCCGACGGCGTCGAGGCGGGCGGTGAGCGGCTGCACAGCTACAACGTCATCTGGACGGCGGGGGTGCGCGCGGCGCCGCTGGCGGCATCACTCGGCGCGCCGCTCGGGCCCGGCGGGCGCGTGAAGGTGGCCGCCGACTGCTCGCTGCCGGGCCATCCGGAGGTATTCGTCATCGGTGATGCCGCCTGGCTCCTCGATCCGGCGAGCGGCGCTCCGGTGCCCGGAGTCTCACAGGGAGCGCTGCAGATGGGCCGCTATGTCGCGCGCATCATCGACGCAGAGCTGCGCGGCAAGCGCAGCCCGCGCGCACAAGCTTTCCACTATCGTGACCGCGGCTCGATGGCGACGGTCGGCAAATCCCGTGCCGTGGTGGAGCTCGGGCGGCTGCGGTTCGGCGGATTGTTGGCCTGGCTCGCGTGGATGGCGCTGCACATCACCGTGCTCATCGGCTTCCGCAACCGCCTCGCCGTGCTGTCATCCTGGATCTACAGCTACGTTTTCTTCCGCCGCGGCTCGCGGCTCATCACCCGCGTCGGACCTCCGGAGCCGCTCTGATGGCCACCGCCGTTCACCCGCCCCGTGGTGCGCGCGCCCCCGGTGGTGCGCCGGCGGCGGAAGCGCTCACGTTGCGCGGCTTCTTCGGTGTGTTTCGCTACAGCCGTCGTGCGCTCGAGCTGGTGTGGACCACCAACCGTGGGCTGACTGTGGCGCTCGCGCTCTTGACGCTGCTGGCCGGCGCGCTGCCGGCCTCGGTGGTTTATGTGGGGTCGCTGATCGTAGATGCCGTGCTTGCGGCCATGGGCACGGGCAGCCCCGGGCGCGTGGTGGAGCTCGTCATCCTCGAGGGCGCACTGGTCGCGGCCATCGCGGGCGCGCAGCGCGGGCTGTCCCTGTGCCAGTCGCTGCTGCGCGCGCAGCTCGGGCAGCGGGTCAACGTCATGATCCTCGAGAAGGCACTGACCCTCGAGCTGCAGCACTTCGAGGACTCGGAGTTCTACGACAAGCTGACGCGCGCGCGTCGCGAGGCCTCGACGCGCCCGCTGAGCCTCGTGATGCGTACCTTCGGTCTGGTGCAGAACGCCATCTCGCTGGTCAGCTACGGGGCGCTGCTGGTGCGCTTCTCGCCCTGGGCGGTGCTGGTGCTGCTGGTGGCGGGCCTGCCGGCGTTCGTGGCCGAGGCCAAATTCTCCGGCGATGCCTTCCGTCTGTTCCGCTGGCGCTCGCCCGAGACGCGCATGCAGATCTACCTCGAGACCGTGATCGCCCGCGAGGATCACGCCAAGGAGGTCATGCTGTACGGCCTGGGGCCGCGCCTGCTCGAGCGTTATCGCGACATCTTCCGGCGCCTGTACCGCGAGGACCGCGACCTGACGGTGCGCCGTGACAGCTGGGGCTTCGCGCTCGGACTGATCGGCACCGCCGTCTTGTACGGCGCCTACGCCTGGATCGCCGTCAGCGCGGTGCGCCGGCTGATCACGCTCGGGCAGATGACCCGCTACGTGGCGCTGTTCCGCCAGGGACAGGCGGCGGTGTCGGCGATGCTGGCGGCGGTCGGCGGCATGTACGAGGACAACCTCTACCTCTCGACCCTGTACGAGTACCTCGAGACGCACGTGCCGCGTCCCTCCGGCAGCGTCGTGCACGGACCGCTACCCGAGGACGGGGTACGCTTCGAGGATGTGAGCTTCACTTACCCGGGCGCGGAGGAACCGGCGCTCGAGCACATCACGCTGCATCTCACGCCCGGAACGAGCCTGGCGCTGGTCGGTGAGAATGGCTCGGGCAAGACCACGCTGATCAAACTGCTGACGCGGCTGTACGCGCCCAGTTCGGGCCGGATCCTGCTCGATGGCCAGGACCTCGCCGAGTGGGAGGAAGCGGCGCTGCGCGAGCGCATCGGCGTCATCTTCCAGGATTTCGCGCGCTACCAGATGCTGGTCGGGGAGAACGTCGGCGCGGGCGATGAGCGCTACTTCGAGGACGAGCAGCGCTGGCGCGCCGCCGCCGTCAAAGGGCGCGCGGACGAGTTCATCGACACGCTGCCCGCGGGCTACCAGACACAACTCGGTAAATGGTTCCGCGACGGGCGGGAGCTCTCCGGCGGGCAGTGGCAGAAGATCGCGCTGTCGCGCGCCTTCATGCGCACGCGTGCCGATATCCTGGTGCTCGATGAGCCGACCGCCGCCATGGATGCACAGGCGGAGGCCGAAGTGTTCGAGCATTTCCGCCAGCTCGCGCGCGATCGCATCACCATCCTCATCTCGCACCGCTTCTCCACGGTGCGGATGGCGGATCAGATCCTGGTGCTCAACCGCGGCCGCATCGTCGAGCGGGGCAGCCACGAGGAGCTGATGCGGCTGAACGGTCGCTACGCGCACCTGTTCGCGCTGCAGGCGCGCGGTTACCGATAAAAGCACCCCACAAAATCGCGCTCGTCACCTCTCCACATCGGCAGAGGCGGCGGTGTCGTCCCCGGCAGTGAGCAGGGCCACCGGGAAGCGCGCCAGCGCCTGCGCCGCGGGGATGCCGGTGCCGTTGCCGTGGCTGATTGGCTGCAGTTCCGTGCCGTCGAGGACGTTGTGCAGGAGTCGCCGCGAGCCCTCGTAGGCGGGCAGCTCGATCAGGGTATTTTCCCACACCGCGCTGCCGAGCGGCAGCCGCGCGGGATCATCGAGCAGCCGCCGGTAGAGCCGCGGCGCGATGACGATCACCGAGCGTCGCGCGCAGCGCCGCGCGAAGGCGCACAGATGATGGGCACGGCTGCCGCGCACGGGCAGCCGCCGATAGTCGCCGTGGCTGAACAGCTGCGGCTGCGCGCGTCGCAGCTGCAGCGCGCGCCACAGGAGCAGCAGCTTACAGCGCCCATCCTCCAGGTGAGCGACCACGTCCTCCACCGCCAGCTCGCCCGCGTCGTGCTCGAGCTGTGCCAGCAGCAGGCCGCGTCGCTGGTAATCGACCGGGCGGCGGTTGTCGGGATCGACCAGCGAGAAATCCCACAGCTCATTGCCCTGGTAGATATCGGGCACGCCCGGCGCGGTCAGCTTGCACAGCGTCTGCGACAGGCTGTTGAGCATCCCGAAGCGTGCCACCGGCCGCCAGAATGCCAGGAAGTCGGCGAGGAACAGGTTGTTGTCGCGCGGCTCGAGCGCGCTGCGCACGAACTGCAGCAACGCATCTTCGTAGGCGGCCCCCGTCTCGGTCCAGCTGGTATGCACTTTCGCTTCGCGCACCGCCTTGATCATGTAGGCCTCGATGCGCGCGCGATACTCGGCGCTCGCCGCCGCATCAGGCTCGGCGAGCGGCCAGCTGCCGAGCAGCGTCTGGTAGAGGTGATATTCATCGTTGCTGCTGGGCGCCGCAGCGCCGTCGACCTCGCGCTTGCGGGTGCGATTGATGCGCATCCAGCGCCGCACCGCATCGCGCCACGGCGTGGTCATCTCGGACAGCACCGCGAGACGGGCGCGCACATCCTCGGAGCGTTTGGTGTCGTGCGTGGAGGTGGCGAGCATCTCGTGCGGCCAGTGCCGCATGCGGTATTCGGCATCGGCGTGGAAGGCGCGCACGCCGCCGCCCGCGTAGTTGCCCGGCTCACCGCCCACCTCGTTGAGCGCGAGCAGCCGGTTGTAGCGGTAGAGCGCGGTGTCTTCGATGCCCTTGGCGGTGATCGGCGCGGTGATCTGCTGGAACTTCATCACGAAGGCGCGGTGCGCGCGCAGCTGGGCGTCGGTGGCCGCCGGCAGCTGCAGCAGCAGCGCGGACCGCACGAAATCGAACACCGGCGCCTCGCTGGCGGCGCGCCGGCGCCGGGCTGCGGCGATGGCCCACTCGATGTAACGCCGGTCGGTGTCGGCCACCGCATCGGCCACGTAGGTCCGATAGACCGGAAAGCAGGCGATCACCTCGGCGAGCGCCTGACGAATGTTGTTGAAGGTGAAGTCGCGCGTGCTGCGGTCGGAGCGGGCGATGCGCGCCAGCTGATTGGTGGCGACGTTGAGCTCCGAGGCGAGCGAGCGGCGCAGCACCAGCTGCTGGCATTCGTAGGCGACGTCGCGCCACTCGAGCGACTCGCCGCTGAGAGCGCGGTAGACGCGGTCCATGCGCGTACGCGTGGCCGCATCGATCAGCATGCGGGTGATGACATTGGCGAAGTGGTAGCCGGTCTCGCCGTGCACCGGCCAGTCATCGGGCAGGTGCTCGAACGACAGGCTGATC
>Ga0318555_10000130_pt1 | contig 18475 bp, 15 predicted proteins | sample GRESIP082b2f23_FD_202529 | JGI IMG/M metagenome (GOLD analysis project Ga0318555, IMG submission 202529) | Tropical soil microbial communities from Luquillo Experimental Forest, Puerto Rico - GRE.SIPMG.082b2f23 | ecosystem: Environmental > Terrestrial > Soil > Tropical forest > Bulk soil... | reverse complement strand
CAGTCGAACACTCGATTCCGTTGGCGTCCAACAGCATCAACAACGCATCGCCTTCGCAGCCGCGGAACGTGAAGTGCGCGTTGCCGGGCAGTCGCAGCGGGTCGCGAGCACCGTTGAAGCCGACGTCGTCGATGCCGGCCAGCACCCCTTCGACCAGGCGATCCCGCAACGCCCGCAACCGCGCGCTGTTGGGCTCCAGTCCGTCCACCGCAATTCGGGCCGCCGCTGCCATCCCGACAGCGCCCGCGACATCGGGTGTCCCGGAACGAATGTCGCGCTCCTGCCCGCCGCCGTGCGACAGCGGTACGCAGGTGACGTCGCGGCGCAGCAGCAGCGCACCCACAGCAGGCGGACCCCCGAACTTGTGCGCGGCCACACTCATCGCCGACAGCCCGCTGGCGGCGAAGCCGACGGGCAACTGGCCCACCGCCTGAACGGCGTCACTGTGCATCGGAACCCCGAATTCGGCGGAAATGGCGGCGAGCTCGGCGACCGGCATGACGGTTCCGACCTCGTTGTTGGCCCACATCACCGACACCAGCGCAACCTCGTCGTGGCTTTGCAGCGCCTCGCGCAGCCCGGCCGCCGACACCGAGCCGTCGGCCGCGGTCGGCAGCCACGTCACCTGGGCGCCTTCGTGCTCGACGAGCCAGTCCACCGAGTCCAGCACGGCGTGGTGCTCGACCTCACTGGTGACGATGCGCCGGCGACGCGGCTCGGCTCCTCGTCGGGCCCAATAGATGCCCTTGACGGCCAGGTTGTCGCTCTCGGTGCCGCCGGCGGTGAAGATCACCTCCGACGGACGCGCGCCCAGTTTGTCGGCGATCAGCTCGCGGGATTCCTCGATTCGACGCCGTGCCGCCCGGCCGCTGGTGTGCAGCGAGGAGGCGTTGCCGACCGTGCCGAGCACAGCCGTCATCGCCTCGACGGCGGCGGGGTGCATCGGGGTGGTGGCGGCGTGATCGAGGTACACCATGACGCGCCCCACGATACCGGCCCAGCGGTGCGCCGATGGGGCGGCCGCATAGTCCGCCACTCAGACAACGGCTCTAGTCACCTCGGACACCTCAAGCAAATCCTCCGAAAACCTTTTGTGCCACCTTAAAAAGGCGTACCAATAAGGTCGAAACGCTTCGTGGAGGTGCCGCGAAATGATCTTCTCACAGCACTATCTGGCCTGCTTGTCACACGCCTCCTATCTGATCGGCGATGACACCACCGGCCGCGCGGTCGTCGTCGATCCCCGGCGCGATGTGGACGTCTACCTGGGCGAAGCGGCAGCTAACGGATTGGATATCGAGCGAGTCATCGAAACGCATGTTCATGCCGACTTTCTGAGCGGCCACCTCGAATTGGCCGCAGCCAGCGGCGCGGCAATTTCGTACGGCGAAGGTGCGCACGTGCAGTTCCCCGTCGACGAGTTGCGAGACGGCCAGCGGTTGTCGCTGGGTGACGTGACACTCGAGATTCTCGCGACGCCCGGTCACACGCCCGAGTCGATCTGCATTGTTGTATACGAGCACGCCGACGACGAGATGCCTTACGGCGTCCTCACCGGAGACACTTTGTTCGTCGGAGACGTGGGACGGCCCGACCTCTATGCCTCAGCTGGCCTGTCGGCCGACACCCTTGCCCGGGAGCTGTACCACTCATTGCACGACAAGCTCCTGCGGCTGCCCGATTCCGCTCGGGTGTTTCCCGCGCACGGCGCCGGGTCTTCCTGCGGCAAGCAGCTCTCGAGCGAGACGAGTTCCACCATTGGCGAGCAGCGCCAGGCCAACTACGCGCTGCAGTGCACTGACGAGGACCAGTTCGTCGCCGCCGTCACCGAAGGCCAGCCGGTGCGCCCCCACTACTTCGAATTTGACGCGCTACGCAACCGTGAACTGCGGCCGCTGCTCGACGAACAGGCACCGCCGTTGCTCGACATCGACGATGTGTGCGCGTGCCGCGACGCCGGCGCGATCCTGCTGGACAGCCGTGAGCCGGCGGACTATGCGTGCGGACACCTGCGCGGCGCGGTGAACGTCGGCCTGCAGGGTCGTTTCGCCGAGTGGGCCGGCGATGTCCTGTCTCCAGACAGCGACATTGTGCTCGTCGGCGACCCAGCGGCTGCCTTGGAGTCGAAGCTCCGCCTGGCCCGAGTGGGCTACGACAGGGTTCTCGGTCAGCTCCGCGACCTTGCCACGATCTTCGCGCACCGGCCCGACCTGGTCGAAACCAGTTCGCGGTTGAACATCGAACAGTTGGCTGAACTGCGCGGCCTTGAGCCCGACCTCCAAATCGTCGACGTCCGCGGCCCAGGCGAGACAGCGGCCGGGACGATTCCGATGGCGCGCGAGATCCCACTCGCGGTGTTCGCCGACTCGATCGCAGCTCTCGACCCGACCACACCAGTTGTCCTGTACTGCGGTAGTGGGTACCGATCGGTGGTGGCCGCGAGCGTGCTTCGGGCGGCCGGCTTCGAGGACGTATCCGACCTTATCGGCGGATACGGAGCGTGGAAGAGCGCCGGCCTGCCGTCATCGAAGGGCGATAAGGCGGACATCATCGGCGACGCGCCCCACGTCGGAGCGAGGGCGGCGAAGAAGATGATGGACCGCGGCGCCCTCTTGCTCGACGTGCGAGAGCCCGACGAGTGGTGCGTCGAGCACGCGCCCCACGCCATGCTCCTCCCGATGGGTCGCGTGCACGCTCGCCACAGCGAGTTGCCCCGCGACCGCCCGATCGTGGTGGTGTGTCGGTCCGGTGGGCGTTCGGCGGCGGTGACCGCGTCACTTCGCCAACTGGGCTTCGACGCCGTGAACCTCGCCGGCGGGATGTGCGCTTGGGCGTCCGCCGGACTGCCGGTCGTGTCCGGTGGCGGCGACCCCGGTCTGATCGTGTACCGGGAGGAGCCGCTCAACTGCGAAACCTCGATCGCTGCGCTGATCGGCGGGGTGGTGATGCCCAACGCCCGCTTCTACGTCCGCAACCACTTCGCCACGCCGGCACTTGATCCGGAGTTGTTCGAGCTGTCGGTGACGGGGCTCGTCGAGCGACCGCTGCACCTTTCGTTGCGAGATCTGCGCAACATGCCATCACAGTCGCAAGTGGCCACCCTGGAATGCGCGGGTAACGGCCGATCTATGTTCGACCCGCCGGTTGACGGTGAGCAGTGGCGCTTCAGCGCGGCGAGCACGGCGGAATGGACGGGTGTGCCGCTGGTGGAGATCCTCGACCGGGCCGGGCTGACGCCGGACGCACGAGAAGTCGTATTCCGTGGGGCTGACTCCGGATTGGTCGGCGGCGTAACAGCACCGGTGCGATTCGAGCGCAGTCTGTCGGTGGACGATGCGCGTGGCTCGGGTGCGCTCGTCGCCTATGCGATGAACGGCGAGTCGCTGCCGTTGCAGCACGGCCGCCCGCTCCGGCTCGTCGTTCCCGGCTGGTACGCGGTGGCATCGGTTAAGTGGCTCACCGAGATGGAGGCGATCGGCGAACCATTCCAGGCCTTCTTCCAAACGGACCGCTACTTCTACGAACACGAGCGCGACGGCCAAATCGTCCGTGAACCCGTTCGGCTGCAACGGGTTAGGGCGTTGATCACCGAACCGACCGACAACGCGTCGGTGACCGCAGGCGAACTCGTGGTGCGCGGTGTCGCATGGTCGGGCGCAGCGGCGATCGACCGCGTCGACGTGTCCGTCGGGGGTGGCGCGTGGCAACCCGCTCGACTGATCGGCGAACGCCGCCGGCACAGCTGGCAGTGGTGGGAGCTGTTTACACGATGTGACACCCGCGGCCCCACCACAGTACGGGCGAGGGCCACTGACCTCGCCGGCTGCACTCAGCCCGATCGACCCGCGTGGAACCGACTCGGCTACGGCGGCAACGCGATCCAGACGGTCTCAGTCATGATCGGCTGACTGTTTGCGGCGCTTCCAAGGATAAGTTGATGCCCGACAATCATGCGCCGGCGCGGACGGGCCGCCCGGCCGACACGAAGTCGCACGCATCGCCTGGGCGCTGAGATAGTCAACCCGTGACCGCGGTCTTGGCGGGCTGAGCTTAGGCGACTAGCGCGTGTCTGCGACCTGGGTGCCGTCCTAACGGGGCTCCCGAGTGCACCGCGGACTGGCAGCGGCGGGCCAGGGCCCGCCTATCGGTACCCGGCAGCTGCAGAGATTCGACGTGCACGTGGGCCTGAGTGCGGCGCACGGTGAGCAATCGGCAGATCGCTCGCCCCAAGGTGTCGTCGCCGACGAAAGCCGGAGCGGTCGAAAGGGTGCCGTCGACGTGGTGGTAGGTCAGCCGAAGTGGCTGCACCGGACGGCCGGCATCGATCGCGGCCTGGAACATCGCCGGATTGAACGACCCACATGCCACCCCGCACCAGGTGGTGCCCTCGGGAAAGGCCACCACGGTCTGACCCTCGCGCAGCCGACGCGCGACGGTCTCCACCACCCTGGGCAGCCGTCGCAAACTGGTCCGCTCGATTGGGATGACCCTCAGGATGCGGCCCAAGGTGCCGACCGCCGGCCCGGCGAACAAATCCGCGCGGGCGACGAACGACCCCGGCAGCACCGCACCAATGGCGAAGGCATCCAACCAGGACATGTGGGGACTGACGACCAGGACTCCGCGCAGGTTCCGGATCGGGCCACCCGACACGGTGATCCGCACACCGAAGCAGCGGAGCACCAGATGGCAATAGAAGCGTTGCGCCCGTACCTGGCCCGGCAGCGGCACCACTGCTAGTGGTATCCCCGGTGCCAATAGCAGCACCAACATGATCCGAAGCGTTACCCGCAGCACCACCCGCCACCGCGACAACGTGGCGCCGGTACCCACACAACTGCTGTCGCACGTCGCGACAGGCAGCCAGGAGTGGGCGGTGACTGCGGGAGCGCTCATCGTTCCCCGCCTGCCATAACGGTCGCGGCCGACACCGACCGCAGTCTCTTGAGATATCGGGTATCAGCGCGTCGTTTGTCCAGCAGCACGCAGAAGTCGCCCACACCGAAGTCCGGGTCGTGCGCCGGCTCGCCGCAGACCTGGGCCCCCAGCCTCAGGTAGCCGCGCATGAGGGGCGGAACCGACGGCCGCGGCGGCGCAGGAATGTCGTCGAGGCCCCGCCCGTCCACCCGAACCGGCCGGTGCGGGTGCACCCGGTACTGCGGCGGCGCGGCGTGACGGCTGACGATGAAGTCGCGCACTCCGCGCAGCTGGCTGCCCGGCACGTCACCGTCCGATTCGTCACCGATCGGCACCGACACGCAGCCGGTCACGTAGTCGTAGCCGTAGCGGTCCAGGTAGGCCAGGATGCCGGCCCACATCAGCAGCACCACGCCGCCGTTGCGGTGACCGTCGCGGACCACCGCGCGTCCCATCTCGACCAGTGACGGCCGTAGCGAGTCGAAGGCGCGAACATCGAATTCGGTCTCGGTATAGAGGCCGCCGGCCGCGATGGCACCGGCCGGCGCCAGCATCCGGTAACAACCCACGAGCTCACCGGTGTCGTCATCACGAACCAGCAGGTGGTCGCAGTACTCGTCAAACCTGTCCCTATCAAGACAGTCGATTTGGTCCGTACCGGTGGCCGGCAGCGCGAAGCCGGGTGTGCTGGTGAACACGTCGTACCGGAGCCGCTGCGCCGCCTCGATCAGGCTGGGGTCGGTGGATAGCAACAGCGAATAGCGCGGCCCGCACGAACTGGTCGCCGCGGCGTCCGGCTTGTCGCTGGGTATCAGGACAGAAGCAATGCTCATGGGAAACAACGTGTCGCAATCGATGTGCTATTCGGCATCGATGCTGTGACATGTCGGTGCACGTCAGATGACGAAATGTTGTGAAAATCGCCTGAGCACCCGTAAACGAGTTGCGGGTGCGACGTATGTCACTTAACCGCGGTTAGGCGGCGCGATGCTATCGCATGCGATAGCGCGTTCGCGGATCGTGTGGTCGTTCCCGCATGGTGCTCATGTGGCGGATGTGACGGCCACGCAGCACCCTGCGGGCACCCCGCGGAAAATCAGCCCTTGCGCGCCTTGATCGCGTCGGTCAGCTGCGGCGCGACCTTGAACAGGTCGCCCACCACGCCGTAGTCGGCGATTTCGAAGATGGGCGCCTCTTCGTCCTTGTTGACCGCGACGATGGTCTTCGAGGTCTGCATGCCGGCGCGGTGCTGGATCGCGCCGGAGATGCCCAGCGCGATGTAGAGCTGGGGCGACACCGTCTTACCGGTCTGGCCGACCTGGAACTGGCCCGGGTAGTAGCCGGAGTCGACCGCGGCGCGGGAGGCCCCGACGGCCGCACCCAGCGAGTCGGCCAGCGCCTCAACCACGCTGAAGTTCTCCGCGCTGCCGACGCCGCGACCGCCGGACACCACGACGGTGGCCTCGGTCAGCTCCGGACGATCACCGGCGACCGCCGGCTCGCGGGCCATGATCTTGGTGGCGTTCTCGGCGGGAGCGGGCACGGCCACGCTGACCTGCTCGCCAGCGCCGGCGGCCGGCTCGGCGTCGACGGCGCCGGCCCGCACCGTGATCACCGGGGTGTCGCCGTTTGCCTGCGCCTCGACGGTGAACGCGCCACCGAAGATGGAGTGCACGCCCTTGGCGCCTTCCTTGACCTCCACCACGTCGACCAGCAGCCCGGATCCAAGCCGGGCCGCGAGCCGGCCCGCGATCTCCTTGCCGTCGGCGCTGGCGGCCAGCAACACGGCGGCGGGCCCGTTCGACTCGGCGAGCGCGGCCAACACGTCGACCACCGGGGTGATCAGGTATTTGTCGACGTCGTCGGACTCGGCGACGTAGATCTTGGCGGCGCCGGCCTCCTTCAGCCCGTCTACCAGCGGCGCGGCCGTTCCCGGCGCGCCGACCACGACGGCGGCCGGCTCGCCCAGCGCCCGGGCGGCGGTGATCAATTCGGAGGTGACCTTCTTCAACGCGCCTTCAGCGTGCTCGACGAGCACCAAAACTTCAGCCATGGGTTATTTCGCTCTTCTCGTCTGTGGGTTTGTGCTCGTCTAGATCAGTTTCTGGGCGACCAGGTACTGCGCGATCTGGTTGCCGCCCTCGCCTTCGTCGGAGACCTTCTCACCCGCGGTCTTGGCCGGCTTCGGCGTCGACGAAAGCACCGTCGACCCGGCATTTCCGAGCCCGACCTCGTCGGGCTCGACCCCGATCTCGGCCAGGGTTAACACCGTGACCTCTTTCTTCTTGGCGGCCATGATGCCCTTGAAGGAGGGAAAGCGCGGCTCGTTGATCTTCTCGTTCACACTCACGACCGCGGGCAGGCTGGCCTCGAGGGTGAATAAGCCCTCGTCGGTCTCCCGCTCGCCGGTGACCTTGCCGCCCTCGACCAACAGTTTGCGCAGGTGAGTGAGCTGCGGCAGGCCCAAGTATTCAGCGATGATGGCCGGCACCGCCCCGCCGACGCCGTCGGTGGCCTCGTTGCCGGCGATGACCAGCTCGGTGCCCTCGATGGTGCCCAGCGCACGCGCGAGCGCCCACCCGGTCTGGATCACATCCGAGCCGTGCATGCCGTCGTCCTTGAGGTGGACGGCCTTGTCGGCGCCCATGGACAGGGCCTTGCGGATCGCCTCGGTGGCGCGCTCGGGGCCCGCGGTGAGCACGGTCACCGACCCGTCGACGCCGTCGGCGGCCTCTTTCTCCCGGATCTGCAGCGCCTCTTCGACGGCGCGCTCGTTGATCTCGTCCAGCACCGCGTCGGCGGCCTCGCGGTCCAGCGTGTAATCGCCGTCGGTCAGCTTGCGCTCCGACCAGGTGTCTGGGACCTGCTTGATCAGGACCACGATGTTCGTCATGAGTTTGCTTCGTCCTCCTCGAAGGGGTCCGACAGCGGTCGACTGCGGGACCTCGGTGCCCTCACACCATAGCGGGTCGTAATGCGGGTTCTGTCGGCCCGGTTCGCGAATCAGACACTTCGCGTTAGCCTGCCTATGCAATGAGCGCATTCCTGTCCCACGGTCCCGAGCACAGGTCCGGCGACCGCTCGCCCGCGGTTGACGCGGCGTTGACGCTGACGGGCGAGCGCACCATCCCCGATTTGGACATCGAGAACTATTGGTTTCGGCGCCACCAGGTGGTTTACCAGCGACTGACACCCCGCTGCGCGGGCCGTGAGGTGCTCGAGGCCGGCTGTGGAGAGGGCTACGGCGCCGACATGATCGCCGGCGTCGCCCGCCGCGTCGTCGCGGTGGACTACGACGACGCCGCGGTGGCCCACGTCCGCATCCGCTACCCAAAAGTGGAGGTCATGCGGGCAAACCTGGCCCAGCTGCCGCTGCCCGACTCGTCGGTGGATGTCGTGGTGAACTTCCAGGTCATCGAGCACCTGTGGGACCAGGCGCAGTTCGTGGCCGAGTGCGCCCGGGTGCTGCGTCCCTCCGGGTTGCTGATGGTGTCCACCCCCAACCGAATCACCTTCTCACCGGGCCGGGACACCCCGATCAACCCGTTCCACACCCGCGAACTCAACGCCGACGAGCTGACCGAGCTGCTGGTCGACGCTGGTTTGTGTCAGGTGTCGATCAGCGGCCTGTTCCATGGGCCGCGCCTGCGGGAGATGGATGCCCGCCATGGCGGCTCCATCATCGACGCGCAGATCGCGCGGGCGGTGGCCGACGCGCCTTGGCCGCCCGAGCTGGCCGCAGACGTCGCCGCGGTCACCACCGACGACTTCGAATTGATCGAGGCGAACGACGGCCGTGACATTAATGACAGCCTGGATCTGATCGCAGTCGCGGTGCGCCCGTGAGCACGCTCGGCGACCGCGTGCCCGGTCTGTTCACCCTGGTGCTGCACACCCACCTGCCGTGGCTGGCCCACCACGGCCGCTGGCCGGTCGGCGAGGAGTGGCTTTACCAGTCCTGGGCGGCGGCCTACCTGCCGCTGCTGCGGGTGGTGAAAACGCTGGCCGACGAGGATCGGCACCGGCTTATCACCCTCGGCGTCACACCCGTGGTCAACGCGCAGCTCGACGACCCATACTGCCTCGACGGGATGCATCACTGGCTGGCCAACTGGCGGCTGCGGGCGGCCGAAGCCGCCAGCGTGCGGTCCGCCCCCCGATCGAAGTCGGCCAACTACCAGTCGTGCGCACCGGAAGCGTTGCGTGCCTTCGGAATTCGCGAGTGCGCTGAGGCGGACGCGGCGCTCGACGACTTCGCCACCCTCTGGCGGCACGGCGGCAGCCCGCTGCTGCGCAGCCTGCTGGACGCCGGCACGGTGGAGTTGCTCGGCGGCCCGCTGGCCCACCCGTTCCAGCCGCTGCTCGCGCCGCGGCTGCGCGAGTTCGCGCTGCGCGAAGGCCTGGCCGACGCGCAGCTGCGGCTGGGGCAGCGCCCGACCGGGATCTGGGCGCCCGAGTGCGCCTACGCCCCGGGGATGGAACACGACTACGCCGCAGCGGGAGTCACCCACTTCATGGTCGACGGCCCATCGCTGCACGGCGACACCGCCCTGGGCCGGCCGGTGGGCGACACCGACGTGGTCGCGTTCGGGCGCGACTTGCAGGTCAGCTACCGGGTGTGGTCGCCGAAATCCGGCTACCCCGGGCATGCCGCTTACCGCGATTTCCATACCTACGACCACCTGACCGGGCTCAAGCCGGCGAGGGTCACCGGCCGCAATGTGCCATCGCAGGCCAAGGCGGCGTATGACCCCGAGCGCGCCGACCACGCGGTTCACGTCCATGTCGACGACTTCGTCGACGTGGTCCGAAACCGGTTGCTGTCCGAGTCGGAGCGCATCGGGCGGCCAGCCCACGTGGTCGCCGCCTTCGACACCGAGCTGTTCGGCCACTGGTGGTACGAGGGCCCGACGTGGCTGCAGCGCGTGCTGCGGGCCCTACCCGCGGCCGGCGTCCGGGTGGGCACGCTGCGCGACGCGACCGCCGACGGATTCGTCGGCGACCCGGTCGCCTTGCCGCCCAGCTCATGGGGTTCGGGCAAGGACTGGCAGGTGTGGGCCGGTGACAAGGTGGCCGATTTGGTCCAGCTCAACACCGAAGTGGTCGACACGGCGCTGACCACGGTCGACAAGGCGCTCTCGCAGACGGCGTCGCTGGACGGGCCGATCCCCCGCGATCACGTCGCCGATCAGATCCTGCGCGAGACGCTGCTCACCGTCTCCAGCGACTGGCCGTTCATGGTGAGTAAGGACTCGGCGGCCGACTACGCCCGCTACCGCGCTCACCTGCACGCACACGCCACCCGGGAGATCGCCGGGGCACTGGCGTCGGGCCGGCGCGACAGCGCGCACCGCCTGGCCGACGGGTGGAACCGCGCGGACGGTCTGTTCGGCGCGCTGGATGCGCGTAGGCTGCCCCGGTGAAAGCCAGGTTGCCGTTGCCCACGCGAGACTGCATTGGTGGCGCCCATCCTGCGACCAGCGCGTGGTCCGGACGCGAATCCGCGCCGTGGCCGCAGTCTCGGCGACAAAGAGGTTGCGCGTGAGAATCCTCATGGTGTCGTGGGAGTACCCGCCGGTGGTGATCGGCGGCCTCGGCCGGCACGTGCATCACCTGTCGACCGCACTGGCCGCGGCCGGTCACGACGTCGTCGTCCTGTCCCGCCATCCCTCCGGTACCGATCCCAGCACGCACCCGTCCTCCGATGAGGTCAGCGAGGGCGTCCGGGTCATCGCCGCCGCGCATGATCCGCACGAATTCACCTTCAGCGACGACATGATGGCCTGGACCCTGGCGATGGGTCACTCGATGATCCGCGCCGGGCTCACCCTGAAGAAACCGGGCACCGAGCGACCGTGGCGTCCCGAGGTCGTGCACGCACACGACTGGCTGGTGGCCCACCCGGCCATTGCCCTCGCCCAGTTTTATGACGTGCCAATGGTTTCCACGATTCACGCGACAGAAGCCGGCCGGCATTCCGGCTGGGTCAGTGGAGCGATCAGCCGTCAAGTGCACGCGGTCGAGTCGTGGCTGGTGCGCGAATCCGATTCCCTGATCACGTGTTCGGCGTCGATGTCCGACGAGATCACCGAGCTGTTCGGTCCCGGCCTGGCCGAGATCACCGTGATCCGCAACGGCATTGACGCGGCGCGCTGGCCCTTCGCGGCCCGCCGGCCACGCACCGGGCCGGCCGAGCTGCTATACCTCGGGCGGTTGGAGTACGAGAAGGGTGTGCACGACGCCATCGCCGCGCTACCGCGGATCAGGCGCACACACCCGGGTACCACACTGACCATTGCCGGGGAGGGCACCCAGCAGGACTGGCTCATCGAGCAGGCCCGTAAACATAAGGTAATCAAGGCAACTCGCTTCGTCGGGCACTTGAATCACGCCGAGCTGCTGGATCTACTGCATCGGTCCGACGCCGCCGTGCTGCCCAGCCATTACGAGCCATTCGGGCTCGTGGCTTTGGAGGCCGCCGCGGCCGGCACGCCGCTGGTGACCTCGAACATCGGCGGTCTGGGCGAGGCGGTTATCAACGGGCAGACCGGAATGTCTTGTTCGCCACGCGATGTGGCGGCGCTGGCCGCGGCGGTACGCACCGTACTCGACGATCCGGACGCCGCGCAGCGGCGCGCCCGCGCCGCCCGCGAACGGCTCACCTCAGACTTCGATTGGCAGACCGTGGCCAGGGAAACCGCGCAGGTCTATCTGGCGGCCAAGCGCCGCGAGCGGCAGCCACAGGCGCGCCTGCCGGTCGTCGAGCACGCGCTGCCGGATCGTTAGATGTCTGGCGGTTCAACCGCTGACGCAAACATCGAATCATGCCGACCCTGTTATGGTTTCGTCGCGACCTGCGGTTACGCGATCACCCTGCGCTGGCCGCCGCCGCTGAAAACGCCGAAGTCCTCGCCTGCTTTGTCCTCGATCCGCGGCTAGAGGCCTCGTCGGGCCCGCGCCGGCTGCAATTCTTGGGTGACACGCTGCGGCAACTGCGAGACGACCTGGGTGGTCGGCTACTCGTTACCCGCGGGCTCCCCGAGAGGCAGATTCCGGGCATTGCCAAGGAAATCAATGCCTCGTCGGTGCATATCTCCGAAGATTTCGCGCCGTTCGGAAAGCGCCGTGACGAACGGGTGCGTGCGGCGCTCGGTCCGGTGCCGTTGGTTGCGACGGGCTCGCCGTACCTGGTTTCGCCGGGCCGCGTGACAAAGAAGGACGGCTCCCCCTACCTCGTGTTCACACCGTTTCTCCGCCAGTGGCGCGAGGTCGGCTGGCGGTCGTCGGCGAAATCGAGCGCCGAGTCCGCACGCTGGCTCGATCCAGCGCCGCTGCGGATCAAACAGTGCAGGATCCCGGATCCCGGTCCCGCGCTCGATGTTGTAGCCGGTGAGGGCGCGGCGCGCGAGCTTTGGAAGTCGTTCGTGGACAACGGATTGACACGCTACGACGAAGACCGCAACAGGCCCGACCTGAAGGGCACCAGCCGGATGTCGGCGCACCTGAAGTTCGGCACCATCCATCCGCGCACCATGGTCGCCGGTCTCGACTTGGGTGGCACCGGGGCGCGAGCGTATTTGCGGGAGTTGGCTTTTCGAGACTTCTACGCCGACGTGCTGCACCACCGGCCGGCCAGTGCCTGGCGCAACTGGAACAGCGAGTTCGACGGTATCCAGACCGACACCGGAGCCGAAGCCAAACGCCGCTTCGAGGCATGGAAGGCCGGCGAGACCGGGTTTCCCTTCGTCGATGCCGGGATGCGTCAGCTCCGCGAGACCGGCTTCATGCACAACCGGTTGCGAATGGTCGTTGCATCGTTTCTGGTCAAGGACCTTCATCTGCCGTGGCAGTGGGGCGCCGAATGGTTTCTGGATCAACTCGTGGACGGCGACATCGCCAACAACCAGCACGGGTGGCAGTGGTGCGCGGGGTGCGGCACCGACGCCGCGCCATATTTCCGGGTGTTCAACCCGGCCAAGCAGGGCGAGAAATTCGATCCGGCGGGCGATTAGGTCCGGCGCTGGGTTCCCGAACTGCGCTCGGTTGACGACGCGCACCTTCGTAAAGGTGGACGGCCACAAGGCTACCCGGAGCCGATCGTCGACCATGGTGCCGAGCGCGCCGAGGCGCTGCGCCGCTATCGGAGCATCTGAGCAGCCCATCAGTACATCACCGACGTTCGGTGCACGTTTAGCGATTCCTCGTACCCTAAAGCTGTTTGCCATGTAATTATCAGCGCACTCACAGTCGCTGATTGCCGGGAGGCGCCATGGCTCACTCGATCGTTCGGACCTTGCTTGTTTCAGGCGCAGCTGTCGGGCTGATGGCCAGCGCGGGCGCCTGTTCGTGTTCGGTCGGAACATCGTCGCCCGCGGTGGGCAAGAGCGACGTCGCCAGCCAAATCACCTCGAAGATGACCGACGCCGCCGGCAACAAGCCCGATTCGGTGACATGTCCGAGCGACCTGCCGGCAAAGGTTGGGGCGCAACTGAATTGCGAGATGAAGGTGAAAAACCAGACCTTCAACGTCAACGTGACAGTGACCAGCGTCAATGGCAACGACGTCAAGTTCGACATGGTGGAGACCGTCGACAAGAACCAGGTCGCCAGCGTGATCAGCGCCAAGCTGACTCAGCAGGTGGGCAAGAAGCCCGATGCGGTGACCTGCCCCGACAACTTGAAGGGCGTCGAGGGCGCGACGCTACGGTGCCAGCTCACCGACGGCAACGAGAAGTACGGCATCTCGGTGACCGTCACCAGCGTCGACGCCGGCGATGTCAACTTCGATTTCAAGGTCGACGACCACGCACAATAGGCCCGAATAGTCCGAAAAGTCGGGGCTATCTGGCCGCCTTCTTGCGTTCGATGTCGGCCAGAGCGGCGGCCAGCTCGGCGCGCTGCGCGGCCGAGGTCTCCCAGGACAGTTGCCGGTTCTTTACCACCTTGGCCGGTGCGCCGACCGCGATCGAGTAGTCGGGAATCACGCCGCGGACCACCGCGTGCGACCCCAACACGCAGCCGCGCCCGATGGAAGTGCCGCGCAGTATGGTCGCCTTGACCCCAATCCAGGTGTCCGGCCCGATCCGGACCGGGGACTTGACGATGCCCTGATCCTTGATCGGCATATGGATGTCGTCCATGCGGTGGTCGAAATCGCAGACGTAGCACCAGTCGGACATCAGCGCCGCATCCCCGAACTCGATGTCGAGATAGGTGTTGATCACGTTGTCGCGGCCCAGCACCACCTTGTCGCCGAACCGCAGCGAGCCCTCGTGCGCGCGGATGGTGTTCTTGTCCCCGATGTGCACCCAGCGGCCGATCACCAGCTCCGACAGTTCGGGCGTCGCGTGGATCTCCACGCCCTTACCCAGAAACACCATCCCGCGGGTGATAATGTGCGGGTTGGCCAGCTTGAACTTCAGCAGCCGCCAGTAGCGCACCAGGTACCACGGGGTGTACGCGCGGTTGGCCAGCACCCACTTCAGCGAGGCCAGCGTGAGGAACTTGGCCTGCCGTGGGTCGCGCAGCCGCTGTCCACGCCAACGGCGGTGGAGCGGAGCATTCCACATGCTCGTCATGGCCAAAAAGCCTATCGGAGCCGCCACGCGTTACCCTCACCTGTACTCGATCGCTGCTCATGCCGAACCCGCGGAAGGATTTGGAAACCCGAGGTGCTTGCCCGACATCTCCTGCGTGGGCTTCGGCGTTGGTCGGCTGCGGTGCTGGCGGCCGGGCTCGTGGCCGGGCTCGGTGGCTGCGGCAACACCGACTCGTGGGTCGAGGCGTCACCCGCGCAAGCCTGGCCGGCACAGTACGCCGACGCCGCCAACAGCAGCTACACCGCGACCACCGGCGCTAGCAAGCTGTCGCTGCAGTGGACGCGGTCGGTCAAAGGCAGTCTGGCGACCGGGCCGGCGCTGAGCGCGCGCGGTTATCTCGCCCTGAACGCGCAGACCCCGGGCGGATGTTCGCTGATGGAATGGCAGAACGACGACAACGGCCGGCAACGCTGGTGCGTTCGACTGATGCAGGGCGGCGGCTTCGCCGGCCCGTTGTTCGACGGCTTCGACAACCTCTACGTCGGTCAACCGGGCGCGTTCCTTTCCTTTCCGGTGACGCAGTGGACGCGGTGGCGGCGACCGGTGATCGGCATGCCCACCACCCCGCGATTTCTCGGCGGCGGCCAACTGCTCGTCACCACCCACCTGGGCCAGGTGCTGGTCTTCGACTCGCACCGTGGCGAGGTGGTCGGCACCCCGCTGGACCTGGTGGAGGGCGTCGACCCCACCGATGCGACGCGCGGGCTGGCCGATTGCGCACCCGCCCGGCAGGGCTGCCCGGTCGCGGCCGCGCCCGCCTTCTCGACCGCCAACGGGACGGTGGTGGTGGGCATCTGGCAGCCCGGCGCTCCGGCCGCGGGGCTCGTCGCGCTGAAATACCACCCGGGGCAGAACCCGTCGCTTGTCCGGGAGTGGACCAGCGATGCCGTCGGCGCCGGTGTCATCGCCAGCCCGGTGTTGTCCGCGAACGGGTCGACGGTTTACGTCAACGGCCGCGACCAACGGCTGTGGGCGCTGGGCGCCGCCGACGGGAAGGTGAAATGGTCGGTGCCGCTGGGCTTTCTGGCGCAGACGCCGCCCGCGGTCACCCCACAGGGGCTGATCGTGTCGGGCGGCGGGCCCGACACCCGGCTGGCGGCGTTCAAGGATGCCAGCGATCACGCCGATCCGGTCTGGCGCCGTGACGACGTCGTTCCGCTGTCGTCGGCGAGCCTGGCCGGGGCAGGCGTCAGTTACGCGGTGGTCAGCGGCCCATCCGCCGACGGCGCACCCGGCATGTCGATGCTCGTGTTCGATCCCGCCAACGGCCACACGCTGAGCAGCTATCCGCTTCCGGCCGCCACGGGCTATCCCGTCGGGGTGTCGGTCGGGAACGATCGCCGAGTGGTGGCCGCCACCAGCGACGGTCAGGTCTTTAGTTTTGCACCAGCATGAAGCCCGGCCTAAAAATCAATGAGCGCACGCAGCCAGCCGGCGAACATCGCCGCCACCCTCGTCCTGCTGATAGTCCACGGACTCTTGTTGGGGGCGACCGTTGTGCTGCTGGGCCTGTTCGTCATGGCCACCGACCCCTGCGGTTCCGTGAAGTGCGGCGATCCCGAGTGGATCGACCGGGCCATGAAGTTGGGGATCTGGTTCGGCGCCGCCATCTTTTTCATCGACTTCGTCGTCGCCGTCTATCTCCTCACACGGCGCAAAGCGGCCTTCTTCGTCCCGATCATCGGTTGTGTGACGCAGGTCGGGCTGGCGATCGGCGCTGCGGCGATGGAGTCGTTGGCCGGCCCGGTTTAGACAGCCAACGGCGGAATGGCGTTGCGGGGAACCTGGGCCTGGACCGCGCCGGCGAACGCGGCCAGCATCTCACCCGGGGCGAAGTAGAAGATCAGCTGATCGTCGGTGATCGCAAAGTTCTGATAGTGCGACGGGTCCAGCCCCGTCGAAGGCAATATCGCTGCGCCCAAAGCGCTTTGACGTTGCAGCTCGCGCTGGACGATCGGAAAGATGCTGTCCAGTGGGGTAGTGCCGGGCGCAAACAGATTGTCGAAAGTGATGGGCTGTTTGGCCCCGAGGTTGTAGTTGAACGCCTTGTACCAGGTCGTCGGCGCTGTCCCGCCCAGATCCTGGAAGAACTTGAGCACAACGCTGCGGGTGTTGTGGGGCGGCTGGCCCGCGGTGTGTTGCTCGGTGGTGGCTTGCATCTGGTAGGGCTGGTCGCGTCCCCGCGAACTCTGTGCGACGTTGACGAAGCCGTCGCGGTTCTGCGTGATGTAGTCCGTCAGCGCCTGCTCGTCGGGATAGTCGGCGGGAAACGTCATGTTGAGCGTGTACGTGGGCCCGCTGGCTTGCAGGTGACACATTTGTCCGGCGTCGAGGGTGCCGCCCAAGCCGACGCACGACGGCGGCTCGGCGGCCGCCGGCCAGCCCAGCAAGACCGGAGCGGCCAGCACGGCGGCCGCCATCAGGTAACGCATCGTCGAATTGTCCTCGCAGACTAAATGGGCTGGGCGGCTGTAAGAGTGACCGCCGCCAGCCTACCTGCGCACTACCGGGAGGCGCGGCAAACGAAGGCCGTCGCACGACCGGCGGGCCCGGAGCCGATGCGGGTGATGACCACCGACAGCGGTCGGCTGCCGCGCGGCCGCAGCCGTCGCCGCAGCGCATCGGGGTCGACCCGCACACCGCGGACCAGGATCTCCAGCGGCCCGCAGTCCAGCGCCGACAATGCCTGCCGGAGCCGGCGCTCCTCGAACGCCACCTGCTCGAGCACCTCGAATCCCCGGATCCCGGGCGGCAGCCGATCACCCGACAAGTAGGCGATGTCGGGGTCGAGTTGCCAGAGCCCGTGCCGCGCACCGTAGTGGCGCACCAGGCCGGCCCGCACCACGGCGCCGTCCGGATCGACGATCCAGCGCCCGGCCGGCCGCACCGGGCACTCGTCGGGTTCGGTGTCGGTGATCTCTTCGTCGCGATCAAGGACGCTCGCCCGTCGGCGAACATCCGGGCTCGCCAAGCCGGCCGACCACAGGCAGGCTTCCCGGACCGAGCCGAGGTAGGACGTCACCTCGATTTCGCCGTCGAAACCGAGGCGCCGTAGATGATCGAAATCCATTCCGGGAGCGCACTTTACGACGAGATCGCGGCCACGGTAGGTGTCGATCAGCTGGCCCAGGCCGGGCCGGTGCTCGTCGAGGCGCAGGCGCCGCCGCCCGCCAACACCACGCGCCGGATCAACGACCACCACGGCGCCGCGGGTCACCGGATGCAGCGCGTCGGCCCGGCAGAGGTCGGCGGCCCCGCCGAGGTTGTGGCGCGCCATGGCCAGCCGCAGCGGGTCGATATCGCTGCCCACCGCGCGAATCCCCGAGCGGTGCAGCGCGGCCAATTCGGTGCCGATCGAACAGGTCGCGTCGTGCACCAGATGCCCGGCAAGCCGCCTGGCACGGTGCAGGGCAACCGGCGCCGCGGTGGCCTGCTGCAATGCCTCGTCGGTGAACAGCCAGTTGGACACCTCGAAATCTGGACCCAGCTGGTCCAGCTTGTCTCTGGCGCGGCGGCGCAGCAGCGTCGTCTCGACCAGCACCGGGGCCCGGTCACCGAACCGGGCACGCACCGCCGCGATATCGGCAATCCGGGTAGCGTCCGTCAGCTCGAGTTCAGCGACCGCGGCGAGCGCCACGGCACCCGATTCCGACCGCAGGTAACTGACGTCGTCGATGCCGAAGCGCAGCCCACTAAAACCACGGTTCAGGAGGGTTTGACCCCGGTGATCATCACGTTGTAGAACCAGGCTTTCGGCAGCACGTGCTGCCAGACATTAGCGTCCACCCAGCTCAGCGCCTTCCAGCTGGTGAACGCGAACTTCGCCCAGCCCCAGCCCAGGCGCCCCGGGGGTACCGCGCATTCAAACGTGCGAAGCGGCCAGCCCAGCATCGCGGCGGTGAACTCCACGGTGGCGGTCTCGACCTCCACGGCGCCGGCGTTGGTGGCCATCCGCTCCA
>Ga0318555_10000123_pt1 | contig 18990 bp, 19 predicted proteins | sample GRESIP082b2f23_FD_202529 | JGI IMG/M metagenome (GOLD analysis project Ga0318555, IMG submission 202529) | Tropical soil microbial communities from Luquillo Experimental Forest, Puerto Rico - GRE.SIPMG.082b2f23 | ecosystem: Environmental > Terrestrial > Soil > Tropical forest > Bulk soil... | reverse complement strand
GGCCAGATCCAGGCTGTCCACCCCGGTGATCTCCAGGTCGGCGGCATCCACCGCCACCCAGATCTGCTCCCGCCCGCGGGCCGCCGGCAGGATGAGCAGCCCGGCCTGGCCGGCGCCGAGCACCGGTCCGCAGCTGCCGTCAATGACCAGCTCACCCGGTCCGCCCGGCGGCCCGGCCCCGTCCGCGCGGAGTCCGGTGGCCAGCCCCACCGCCCCGGTGAGCGTGCCGGCGGCCAGGTCCTTGACCAGCCCGGTCAGCTCATCGCCGCCGGCCTGGGCCAGCACCGCGCTGGCCAGCACCGTGGGCAGGAACCCGCCCGGCAGCAGGGCGCGCCCCAGTTCCTCGGCCGCGATGGCCAGCTCGGGCAGCCCGAAGCCCTGCCCGCCGAGCGGCTCGGGCAGATGCAGCCCGAGCAGGCCCTGACCGGCCAGGCCGGCCCGCAGCGACGAGTCATAACGGGCCGCGCCGCCGTCCCCGTCCGCCACCGCCGCCCGGATCACTTCGCGGGGCGCCGCCCGGCCAGCCCAGCCGCGGACCGACTCCGCCAGTGCCAGATGTTCCTCGGTCAGGGCCAGAGCCATCGCCCACCTCGCCAGCTGCGCCTGTCCGGGGGTTCCGGGCCGCTGCGGCTCACTGTAGGTTGCCCTTCGCCCGGGTGGAACCCTGGCTTGAAATTTAGTTACCAGCGGGTAGCATACGACTAGTTACCCACGAGTAGGATGCGGCTGGCCGGCACCGGCCCGCCTCGGCAGAAGCGGGATGGCAATGGGCCACTACAAGAGCAACCTGCGCGACATCGAGTTCAATCTGTTCGAACTGCTGCGGCGCCAGGATGTGCTCGGCACCGGGCCGTTCGCGGACATGGACACCGATACCGCCCGGAGCATCCTGGCCGAGGTGAACCGGCTCGCCATCGGCCCGCTGGCCGACTCCTTCACCGAGGGGGACCGGAATCCCCCGGTGTTCGACCCGGCCACCGGCACGGTCACGCTGCCGGCCGGCTTCAAGCGCTCCTACCAGGCGTTTCTGGACTCCGAGTGGTTCCGGCTTGACCTGCCCCCCGAGCTCGGCGGCATCAGCGCCCCCCGCTCGCTCGGCTGGGCGGTCGCCGAGCTGGTGCTCGGCTCCAACCCGGGAGTCTGGATGTATTCCAGCGGCCCGCTGTTCGCCTACGTGCTGTGGTGGCTCGGCACCGAGGAGCAGAAGCAGTTCGCGCAGTGGGCGATCGACCGGCACTGGACCGCAACGATGGTGCTGACCGAGCCGGACGCCGGCTCGGACGTGGGCGCGGGCCGGACCCGCGCGGTGCCGCAGCCGGATGGCAGCTGGCACATCGAGGGCGTGAAGCGGTTCATCACCAGCGGCGAGCACGACCTGTCCGAGAACATCTTCCACCTGGTACTGGCCCGGCCGGAGGGCCATGGCCCGGGCACCAAGGGGCTGTCCATGTTCCTGGTGCCCAAGTACCTGGTAGACGCCGACGGCAACCTGGGTGAGCGGAACGGGGTGGAGGTCACCGGCGTCGAGCACAAGATGGGCCTGAAGGTCTCGACCACCTGCGAGCTGACGTTCGGCGCGCACCGCCCGGCGGTGGGCACCCTGGTCGGGAACGTGCACGATGGCATCCGGCAGATGTTCATGATCATCGAGCATGCCCGGATGCTGGTCGGCACCAAGGCCATCGCCACCTTGTCGGCCGGTTACCTGACCGCGCTGGACTTCGCCCGGACCCGGGTCCAGGGCGCCGACCTCACCCAGCAGGCGGATAAGGCCGCGCCGCGGGTGACGATCATCCACCACCCGGACGTGCGCCGGATGCTGATGATGCAGAAGGCCTACGCCGAGGGCATGCGGGCGCTGATGCTCTATACCGCGTGCCAGCAGGACGCGTTGCGGATCGCGGCCGCCCGCGGGGAGACCGACGAGGCCGCGGCCGGGCTGAACGACCTGCTGCTGCCGGTGGTCAAGGGGGTGGGCTCGGAGCGCGCCTACGAGATGCTGACGCTGTCCCTGCAGACGCTGGGCGGCTCGGGGTTCCTGCAGGATTACCCGATCGAGCAGTACATCCGCGACGCCAAGATCGACAGCCTGTACGAGGGCACCACCGGCATCCAGGGGCTGGATCTCTTCTTCCGGAAGATCATCCGCAACGACGGCAGCGCCCTGCGGGCGCTGCTCGGTGCGATCACCGAATTCGCCGCGAGTGACTCGGGGAACGGGCGCCTGAAGCCGGAACGCAGCGCCCTGGCCCGGGCGGCCGCCGACATCGAGGCGATGGTGGCGGCCATGACCGGGTACGCGGTCGCCTCGCTGGAGCGGCCGGAGGAGATCTACCGGGCCGGCCTCAACACCACCCGGCTGCTGCTGGCGCTGGGCGACCTGGTGATCGGCTGGTTGCTGGCCCGGCAGGCCGAGATCGCGCTGGCCGTGCTGGACGGCGACCAGCAGTCCGCCCTGACCGGCCGCGACCGTGCCTTCTACCAGGGCAAGCTGGCCACCGCACGGTTCTTCGCGCAGACCGTGCTGCCGCGGCTGGCAGTGGACCGGCGGCTGGCCGAAGAGACCACGCTCGACCTGATGGAACTGCCCGAAGAGGCATTCTGACGCCAGGCCGGGCGGCGCCGGGCTGGCCAGCCCGGCCGGCCGCGCGGGGTCAGACCTCGAACTGGACGCGGCTGCGGCTGGCCACGATCGGGTTGAGGTAGTTCTCGACCACCTTCCGGTGTGCCGGATGATCGCGGTAAACCAGGTAGCCGCCGGCGTCCTCGAACGCCGCGACGACCGCGAAGTCCGCGTTGGCCGGATCCAGCCCGGCGTCCGGGCCGAACTCGTACCGGCGGATCGCCGGAACCTCTTCCGGCAGCTTGGCAAGTTCCGCCGCCACCGCCGCCACCTGCTCCTCGGTCGTGCCGTCCCGCCAGGTGAACACCACCGCGTGATGGAACATCGCCGTCCTTTCCGGTCAGCTCCAGGCCAGCATGGCGACCGGGTCGGCCAGCATCGCACCGACGTCCCGCAGGAACGCCGACCCGAGGTCGCCGTCCACGATCCGGTGGTCGAAGGACAGCGAGAGAGTGGTCACCTGCCGCACCGCGACCTGCCCCTGATGGACCCAGGGCATCTCCCGCACCTGCCCGAACGCGAGGATCGCGGCCTCACCCGGGGTCAGGATCGGTGTCCCCGCGTCGACCCCGAACACTCCCACGTTGGTGATGGTGATCGTCCCGCCGGTCAGGTCGGCCGGCTGTGCCTTGCCCGCGCGGGCCGTGGCGGTCAGGTCCGCCAGCGCCCGGGCCAGCCCGGGCAGTGACAGCAGGTGGGCGTCCTTGATGTTCGGCACGATCAGCCCGCGCTCGGTGGCGGCCGCGATGCCCAGGTTCACGTAGTGCTTCACCACGATCTCCTGCGCCTGCTCGTCCCACGACGAATTGATCATCGGATGCCGGGACACGGCCACCAGCAGTGCCTTCGCCACCAGCAGCAATGGCGACACCCGGAGCCCGTCGAACTCCGCCAGGTCCCGCAGCCGCCGCACCGCCGCCATCGACGCGGTCACGTCCACCTGCAGGAACTCCGTCACATGCGGCGCCGTGAACGCGCTGGCACTGACCGCCGCCGCGGTGTGCCTGCGCACCCCCCGGACCGCGATTCGCTCCTCGCGCAGCACCGCCCCGCCCGCCGGCCAGGCCGGGGGCTGCGCTGCGCCCTGCGCCGCGCCCTGCACGTCCTCCCGGGTGATCGATCCGCCCGGCCCGGTCCCGGCTATCCCGGCCAGATCGACCCCCAGTTCCTTGGCCAGCTTCCGCACCGGCGGCTTTGCCAGCACCTGCCCATTCCCGGTCCCGGCGGGGACCGTGGCAGGCGTGGATTCCGTCCCCGGCGCCTGCCCGCCCGATGGCTGGACCGGCGGCGGGGACACCCGGGCCTCCGCCGGAGCAGGCGCGGGCGGTGCCGGATCCGGCGGCGGCGCGGCGGTGCTCTTGCGCTGCCGCCGCTTGGTGGTCCCGAGCTTCACGCCGTACCCGACCAGCACCGCCTGCCGCTCCGCCTTCGGTGCCGGGCTCCCGTGGATCCCCGGCTCGATCGCCGTCTCGGCAGGTGGTGGTGGGATGAGGTCATCGACCCGGGTGCCGGTGGCCGTGCCGTCCCCAGCTGGCGCGACATCCACCGCGAGCCGACCGGGACGTTGGCGCCTTCCTCGACCAGCAGGCCGGTAACGATCCCCTCATACGGGGACGGCAGCTCGACCACGGCCTTGGCGGTCTCGATCTCCACGATGATCTGGTTCACCTTTACCGCGTCACCCGGCTTGACGTGCCAGGAGACGATGTCGGCCTCGGTCAGCCCCTCCCCGACATCTGGCAGCCGGAACTGCTTCACCTCAGACATATGAGTCCGGCCTCCTTCAGTACCCGAACGTCCGGTCGACCGCGTCGAGCACCCGGTCCAGGTCGGGCAGGTAATGCTCCTCCAGCCGCGATGGCGGGTAGGGCACGGAGAAGGCGCCCACCCGCAGCACCGGCGCCTCCAGCTGGTAGAAGCACTGCTCGGTCACCCGGGCCGCGACCTCGGCCGCCAGGCCCCCGGTCACTGGTGCCTCGTGGATCACGATGCAGCGGCCGGTCTTGCGCACCGAGGCGAAGATGGTGGGCAGGTCGAGCGGCGACAGTGAGCGCAGGTCGATGACCTCCAGCGACCGGCCGTCCTCGCGGGCGGCGACCTCGGCTTCCAGGCAGGTCCGCACCATCGGCCCGTATGCCAGCACGGTCACGTCGGTGCCCTCGGTCACCCGCCGGGCCGACTCCAGCGGCAGGGCCGTGGCCAGGCCCGCCCCGGTGTCCACCTCCGCCTTGTCCCAGTACCGGCGCTTGGGCTCGAAGAAGATCACCGGATCCTCGGACCGGATGGACTGCTGGATCATGGTAAAGGCGTCGGCCGGGCCGGAGCAGGCGACCACCTTCAGCCCTGGCACGTGCGCGAACAGCGCCTCGGGCGACTCGCTGTGGTGCTCCACCGCGCCGATCCCGCCGCCAAACGGGATCCGGACCACCACCGGCACCGACAAGCGGCCGAGCGACCGCAGCCGCATATGCGCCAGCTGGCTCACGATCTGGTCGAACGCAGGAAAGACGAACCCGTCGAACTGGATCTCACAGACCGGCCGGTAGCCGCGCAGCGCCAGCCCGATGGCGGTGCCAATGATGCCGGACTCGGCCAGCGGGGTGTCCACCACCCGGGATTCGCCGAAGTCCTTCTGCAGGCCGTCGGTGACCCGGAAGACGCCCCCCAGCTTGCCGACGTCCTCGCCCATTACGACCACCTTGGGGTCGTCTTCCAGGGCCTTGCGCAGGCCCTCGTTCAGGGCCTTGGACAGTGTCAGGGTGGTCATCTGGTGGCCTCCTCGCTGACGAACGAGTCCAGGTAGGCGGCGTAGGCATCGCGCTCTTCCAGCAGCAGGGCGGTCGGCTGGGCATACACGTGCTCGAACATCGCAGGCGGCACCGGATCCGGCATGTCCAGGCAGGCCTGCCGGATGTGCCGGCCGACCTGGTCCGCCTCTGCCTCGATGCCCTCGAAGAAGGCCGCGTCGGCGGATCCGGTGCGGACCAGGAAGGCCTTCACCCGCTCCACCGGATCTTTCAGCTTCCACGCCTCCAGCTCGCTGGCCAGCCGGTATCTGGTCGGGTCGTCGGTGGTGGTGTGCGCACCCATCCGGTAGGTGTAAGCCTCGATCAGGGTCGGCCCCTGGCCGTCCCTCGCCGCCTGCAGCGCGGCGCGGGTGACGGCCAGGCAGGCGAACAGGTCGTTGCCGTCCACCCGCAGGCCGGGGAACCCGAACCCGCTGGCCCGCTGGTAGAGCGGAATCCGGCTCTGCCGCTCCAGCGGCTCGGAAATGGCCCACTGGTTGTTCTGGCAGAAGAACACCACCGGGGCGTTGAACACCGACGCCCAGATGAAGGCCTCGTTCACGTCGCCCTCGCTGGTCGCGCCGTCACCGAAGTAGACGATAACCGCCTCGCCGTCCTCGCCGACCAGCCCATCCCGCTGGATGCCCATCGCGTAGCCGGTGGCGTGCAGCGTCTGCGCGCCGATGACGATTGTGTAGAGGTGGAAGTTGTGGTCGGCCGGGTCCCAGCCGCCGTGGCTGACGCCCCGGAACAGTTCCAGCAGCTTCACCGGGTCCACCCCGCGGCACCAGGCCACGCCATGCTCGCGGTAGGTCGGGAAGGCCATGTCGCGTGGCCCGAGCGCCCGGCCGGAGCCGACCTGGGCGGCCTCCTGGCCCAGCAGCGAGGCCCAGATCCCCAGTTCCCCCTGCCGCTGCAGGGCAATGGCCTCGGTGTCGATCCGGCGGACCATGACCAGGTCCCGGTAGAGGGCCTTGATCTCGTCGGTGGTCAGGTCGAGCGGGTAGTCGGGGTGGTCGGCCCGTTCGCCTTCCGGGGTGAGGAGCTGGATAAGTTCTGCGCGCGAACCGGGCGGCCCGTCCAGGCTCTCCGGTTCCGGTGCGGTGACCGCACCGTCAGCGTCGACGGCCACGTGCCACTCCTTGGGTCAGGGGCCGGCCCCAGGATCACCGCGACCGGCCGGATGTGCTCTACCCGCCATCGTGACAGACGGGGGTCGGTTGAGCTAACTGCCGGTGCCCAGGGCTGGCCGGCCCGCGGGCGGCACCTCGGTGGGTTACGCTGCGTGCCCGTAGCGGCATCGAGGAAAGGCAGCGCCATGGCCCGGGTCATCGTCGAGGTCATGCTCAAACCGGACATTCACGACCCGCAGGGCGAGGCCATCCGGGGTGCCTGCCAGCGGCTGGGCTTCGCCGAGGTGGTGGGCGTCCGGCAGGGGAAGCGGTTCGAGCTGGATCTGGCCGGGCCGGCCGGTGAGGCCGCCCTCGCGCGGATGAGCGAACTGGCTGGTGAATTGCTGGCTAACCCGGTGATCGAGGAATTCACGCTGCGGCCCGGGTGATTGGCTGCTGTGGCCGCGGGAACATTGGCTGAACTGACGATTATTGCGGTGCGGACGGGGAAGGCAGATAACAGGCAAGGGGAAAGGTTGGAGGCAGGCACTGAGGAACGGATGCGTACTCGGGTGAGATGTGCCGAGGAGGCGCCGTGGACGTGAGGTTCTGCCTGGTGTTCCCGCGGGAGGCGCTCAGCGTTCCGGTGATGCGCCATGTGCTGGGCGACACGCTGCGGGATCTTGGGGCGGATGACGAGGGCGTGGCCGATCTGCTGCTCGCGGTCACCGAGGCATGCACCAACGTGGTCAAGCACGGCGGCCCCGGCCGCCGGTACGAAGTCATGGCGAGTGTCGGCCGCGGCGGCTGCCTGGTCGAGGTGCAGAACGCTGGCCGCACGTTCGGCACGGTCCGGCTGCCCGGGCTGCGCCGCCGGGTGGCGCTGCCGCAGGTGCCCGCCCTCCGGATGCGCCGCCGTCCGGCCCGGCCGGTCACTTCTGGCCGCTTCCACCGGCGGCTTGGCGAAGCCGGGAAAATGGTCTCGGATGAGGCCATCGCGGCACTTCCGGAATCGGGCCGCGGACTGGCCATCATGCGGGCATGTGTGGACGATGTGACACTTACCAGTAGCCCGGAAAGCCGGACCGTGGTGAGCCTGCAGAAACGGATTGCCTGGCGGGACGGCGCGCCGGTGACCGCTGAGCTGGATGAGCAGCTGCGCGACGCCGGCTGACCGGATGGGGCAGCCAGGCTGGCTGCCAAGGCTGGCCGTGAACCGGTAGCCTGCCAGGGTATCCCGGACACCCAAAGTGACCGTTGCCGGGGCCGTGGCCTGCGAGGACGCCGATGACCGCGCGCGTGGGGATCGTGACCTTCCCGGGATCCCTGGATGATCGCGACGCGGCCCGCGCTGTCACCCGGGCCGGTGGCGAGGCGATCCCGCTCTGGCATGCCGACCGCGGGCTGCGCGGGGTCGATGCGGTGATCCTGCCGGGCGGTTTCTCCTACGGCGACTACCTGCGCTGCGGCGCCATCGCCCGGTTCGCTCCGATCATGACCGATCTGGTGCCGGCCGCCGCCGCGGGCCTGCCGGTGCTGGGCATCTGCAACGGTTTCCAGATCCTGTGCGAGGCGCATCTACTGCCCGGCGTGCTCATGCGCAACCACCACCGGAAGTTCATCGACCGCCGGCTGCTGGTCCGGATCGAGGACACCAGTACCCTGTGGACCCGCGGCTACCAGCCGGGCCAGGAGATCACCCTGGTGCTCAAGAGCGGGGAGGGCGCCTACCTTGCCGACCCGGCCATGCTGGACACGCTGGGGAAACGCGGCCAGGTGGTGGCCAGGTACGCCGACGGCGACCCGAACGGGTCTGCCCAGCTGATCGCCGCGGTCCGGAACGAGGCGGGAAACGTGGTGGGCATCATGCCCCACCCCGAGCATGCGATCGACCCGCTGACCGGGCCGGGTGACGAAGGCTTGCTGTTCTTCACCTCGGTAATCCGGCAGGTGGTGGCCGGGTGAGCGCGGCGGCGCTGGACACGGTCGCGGCGGCGGCCGCTGCCGACCGGCCGCAGCCGTACGCCGAGCTGGGCCTGACCGGCGAGGAATACCAGCGGGTCCGGGAGCTGCTCGGCCGCCGCCCGACCGACTGCGAGCTGGCCATCTACTCGGTCATGTGGAGCGAGCACTGCTCCTACAAGTCCTCCCGGGTGTACCTGCGCCAGTTCGCCGAGAAGGCGCCCGCCACCACAGCGCTGCTGGCCGGCATGGGGCAGAACGCCGGTGTGGTGGACATCGGCCAGGGCTACGCGGTCACCTTCAAGATCGAGTCGCACAACCACCCCTCCTATGTGGAGCCGTTCCAGGGCGCCGCCACCGGCGTCGGCGGGATCGTCCGCGACATCCTGGCCATGGGTGCCCGCCCGGTGGCGGTGATGGATGCCCTGCGGTTTGGCCCGGCGGGCGCGCCGGACACCGCCCGGGTGCTGCCCGGGGTGGTGGCCGGGATTTCGTTCTACGGCAACTGCCTGGGCCTGCCGAACATCGGCGGCGAGCTCGGCTTCGATCCCTGCTACGCCGGCAATCCGCTGGTCAACGCGCTGTGCGTGGGCGTGATGCGGCACGCCGACCTGCAGGCCGCCGCCGCCGCCGGTGAGGGCAATCAGGTGATCCTGTTCGGCTCCCGGACCGGCCCGGATGGCATCGGCGGCGCGTCGGTGCTGGCCAGCGCCTCGTTTGAGGGTGGTGAGGCGGCCAAACGCCCGAGCGTCCAGGTCGGCGATCCGTTCATGGAGAAGCTGCTGGTGGAGTGCTGCCTGGAACTGGGCGCGGCCGGGCTGCTGGCCGGGCTGGGCGACCTCGGGGCGGCCGGGCTGTCCTGCGCCACCGCCGAGATGGCCGCGGCCGCCGGCACCGGCATGCGGATCCGGCTGGACGCGGTGCCGCTGCGCGATCCGGCGCTCGGCCCGGCCGAGATTCTGATGAGCGAGTCACAGGAACGGATGATGGCGATCGCCGCACCCGCCGACGTGGCCGCTTTCCTGGCTATCTGCGCCCGCTGGGACGTGCCCGCCACGGTGATCGGCGAGGTGACCGGCACCGGCCGGCTCCAGATCAGCTGGCACGGCGAGCTGGTGGTGGACATTGCGCCGCAGACGGCCGCCGACGGCCCGGTTTACCGGCGGCCTGCCGCCCGCCCGGCCAGCCAGGACGCGCTGGCCGCGGACGGCCCGGACCGGCTGCCCCGGCCGTCGTCCGGCCCGGAGCTGCGGGCCACCCTGCTGGACCTGCTGGCCAGCCCGGGGCTGGCCGACAAGACCTGGGTGACCCAGCAGTACGACCGGCACGTGCGCGGCGACACGGTGCTGGCCATGCCGGAGGACGCGGGCGCGATCCGGATCGACGAGCAGACCGGGCTGGGGGTGGCGCTGGCCACCGACGGCAACGGCCGGTACGGCTGGCTCGACCCGTACCTGGGTGCGCAGCTGGCGCTGGCCGAGGCGTACCGGAACGTGGCCGCCACCGGGGCCCGCCCGGTCGCGGTCACCGACTGCCTCAACTTCGGCTCGCCGGAGGATCCGGCCGTGATGTGGCAGTTCGCGGAGGCGGTGCGGGGCCTCGCGGACGGCTGCCAGTTCCTTGGCATCCCGGTCACCGGCGGCAATGTCAGCTTCTACAACCAGACGCAGGACGTGGCCATCCACCCGACCCCGGTGGTGGGTGTGCTCGGCGTGCTGGACGACGTGCGGCGCCGGGTGCCGATCGGGTTCGCAGCGCCCGGCGGGCAGGTAGTGCTGCTTGGCACGACCGCCGCCGAGTTTGGCGGCTCGGCCTGGGCGCAGGTGGCGCACGGTCACCTCGGTGGCCGCCCGCCATCGGCCGATCTGGCGGCGGAACGGGCGGCCGCGTCGCTGCTCGCCGCCGCGGCCGGGGCCGGGCTGCTGGCCGCGGCCCATGACCTGTCCGACGGCGGGCTCGCGATCGCGCTGGCCGAATGCTGCCTGGCCGGCCGGACTGGCTGCCGGGTGGAGCTGCCCGGGGATCCCTTCACGCTGCTGTTCAGCGAGTCGGCGGCCCGGCTGGTGGTGGCGGTGGCACCGGGCGCGGAGGCGACGTTCGCGGCGCTGTGCCGGCGGCACGCGGTGCCGGCCACGGTGCTGGGCGAGACCGGCGGGGACAGCCTGGAGGTGGCCGGCCAGTTCGCCGTGCCGCTCGCCGAACTGGCCGGGATCCATCAGCGGGTGCTGCCCGCCCTGTTCGGCTGACCGCCATGCCGGCCAGGGCGATCAGCGCCGAGCGGCTGCTGGCCGCTGTCACCGAGCAGCGCGCGGCACTGGCCGAGCCGGCCTGGCCGGGCCCGGTCACGGCGGCCGAGCTCAACCGCGAGTGCGTGCGCGGGGCGCTGGCCGCGGTGGACCGCGGGCTGGCGCCCACGCCGGGGGCGCTGCGGGCGGCCGTGACCTACCTGCTGGGAGCGCTGGCCGAGCGGGCGCCGGGCCGGGCGGTGGAGGTCCGGGTGCCGCCCTATGCGGCGGTGCAGTGCGTGGCAGGCCCGCGGCACACCCGTGGCACCCCGCCGAACGTGGTCGAGACCGACCCGCTGACCTGGCTGGCGCTGGCCGCGGGCCAGGCCGGCTGGGCGGCGGCGGTGACCGCCGGGAAGGTCTGGGCCAGCGGCCCCCGCGCCGATCTGTCGCCGTGGCTCCCGCTGTGGCCGGGGTGATGGTGGCCGGGCTTTCCGGTGCCGGGCGCGTTGAGGTATTCGCCAGTGCACCGGCGGCGGCAGGCAACCAGGGAACCGCCTGGGCGTCTCTGATATGTGGGCAGTAACACGGCGCGGGAATCGGTCCAGGCCGGTGCGGCGGACCAGCGGGGGCCCGCGCGCGAGGCGGTGACAGACCTGTACCAGGCACACGCGCTCGGCCTGATCCGGCTGGGCGTGGTGATGCTCGGCGACCGGGCCGCCGCCGAGGACGTGGTGCAGGAGGCGTTTTACGGGCTGTTCCGGCACTGGGCGAACCTGGCCGACCCGGCCAAGGCACTGCCCTACCTGCGGTCCGCCGTGCTGAACGGCTGCCGTTCGGCGTGGCGCCGGCAGCGCAGGAGGCCTGATCGTGCGGCCACGGAAACCGGGCCCTGGGAGACAGCCGAGTCGGCGGAGGCCGCGGTGCTGGTGGGCGAGGAGCACCGGCAGGTGCTCGCAGCGCTGCAGCGCCTGCCGCAGCGGCAGCGGGAAGCGCTGGTGCTCCGCTTCTACCTCGGGCTCGCCGAGCAGGAGATCGCCGCCTGCATGGGTATCAGCCAGGGCACCGTCAAGTCCACCACCTCCCGGGCACTGGCTGCGCTCGGCCGTCTGATCAAGGAAGTGTCATGAGCACCGTCGAGGACCGCATCCGCGCAGCCACCCAAGCAGCAGCCGACACGGTGACGCCGGGCAGCGTGCCGCCGCTGCGGCTGCCAGCAGGCCCGGACGGGGCCCGGGGCCCTTACCGCTGGCCGCTCCGGCCGGCCCCGCGCAGGTGGTCTGGCCTGTTCGTGCCGCTGGCTGCCGCCGCGGCGGTCGTCGGCGTGGTCGCCGCCGCGCTGGCCATCGGTGCCGCCTTCCACGGCCGGGCCGCCGGCCCTGGCCCGGCCGTCCAGTCCCACCCCTCGCCGGCGCCCATGCGCCCAGCGGCACAGCGCCCGGCTGCGCTGGATCAGGTGCCCCGCTACTTCGCCGCGCTGACCGGCCGGGTTCAGGAGCAGGCCCAGGCGGTGGAAGTGCGCTCGACTCGCACCGGGCAGGTGCTGGCCACGGTCGCCCCGCCCCGCCCATACAACGTCTTCACCTGGGTGAGCGGCGCCGCCGATGACCGCACATTCGTGCTCGCCGCCCAGCAGTGGTGGCACATCGGCTCCGGGCAGGCCGGGATGCCCGCCCAGAACCGGGACATCAGCGCCCCGGTGGTGTTCTTCCGGATGGCCTTCGACCCGCGCACCCGTTCCGCGCAGCTCACCAGGCTGGCCGTCCCGGAAACCATCCAGCACGTCCAGCTCGCTGGGATGGCCGTGTCCCCCGACGGCACCAGGCTCGCCCTGGACATCAGCCGGTCCAGCCAGTCCATCCAGGTCGTCACCCTCGCCACCGGGGCGATCCGGTCCTGGGCCTGGCCTGGCGGCGGCTGGATCGGCAACTTCAAGCCGTCCGGCCAGGTCATCTCCTGGACCGCGGACGGGACGGCGCTGGAGTTCCAGCAGTGGGGCAGCGGGCAGCCCAGGCCCATCTACATCCGGCTGCTGGACACCACCGCGGCGGGCACCAGCCTGGCGTCATCCAGGATCGTCCTCACCTTCCCGGACGCAGCCGCGCTCGGCACCAACACGCTGCTCACCCCCGACGGCAGCAGGATCGTCACCGCCACCCCCCAGGGGATCACCGAGTTCTCCGCCCGCACCGGGCAGCCCCTGCTGTCCCAGGACCAGTTCCACTTCGACTGGCAGGCGCGGGGGTGGGCAGGCCCGCCCTGGCAGGAGGTGCTGTGGGCAGGCCCCGGCGGCCGGGCGCTCGTCGTCTTTGACCCCCGCGGCAAAGCGGATCGCTACGGCCCGGGCAGCGTCCTCGGCGTCCTCACCGGGAACACGTTCACCCCGATCCCGCGCGGCCCCTACGATGTCACGTTCCTCCAGATCACCTGGTAGACGCTCGCCTGACATCGGATAGCTAGCCAGGTCGTGTGCCGGTGCGTCCGGGTGCCGGGCTGGGCCGGGCTAGCTCAGTACACTGACCACGTGATCGAGCCCGACGGCCGGCCAGCCGATGACACCGATCGGGCCGACCCGCCCCCCCGGGACGCATGCGGGGTGTTCGGGGTCTGGTCGCCCGGCGAGGACGTCGCCAAGCTGACCTATTTCGGCCTCTACGCGCTCCAGCACCGCGGCCAGGAGTCGGCGGGCATCGCGGTCAGCGACGGCAGCAGAATCATGGTGTTCAAGGACATGGGCCTGGTCGCCCAGGTGTTCAGCGAGTCGGTGCTGTCCACGCTGACCGGCCACATCGCGGTCGGGCACTGCCGGTACTCCACCACCGGCGCCTCGACCTGGGAGAACGCGCAGCCGACGTTCCGGTCGACGGCATCGGGCAGCCTCGCGCTCGGCCACAACGGCAATCTGATCAACACCCTGGAACTGGCCGCGATGGTCGAGGGAGCGGCCGGGGCCTGGCGCGGGCCGGTCAGCACCTCCGACACCGACGTGCTGACCGCGCTGTTCGCCGACTCAGCCGCCGCCAGCGTCGCCGACGGCGCGCTGGCCGCGCTGCCGCTGGTGCGCGGCGCGTTCTCGCTGGTGTTCATGGACGAGAAGATGCTGTATGCGGCCCGGGACCCGCAGGGGTTCCGGCCGCTGGTGCTCGGCCGGCTGGCCCGGGGCTGGGCGGTGGCCAGCGAGACCGCGGCACTGGACATCGTCGGTGCCACCTTCGTGCGCGAGGTGGAACCCGGTGAGCTGATCGCGATCGGCGAGCAGGGACTGTCCTCGTCGCGGTTCGCGCCGGCCCAGCCGCGCGGGTGCCTGTTCGAGTACGTCTACCTGGCCCGGCCGGACACCACCATCTCCGGGCGCAGCGTGCAGGCGACCCGGGTAGAGGTCGGCCGCCGGCTGGCCATCGAGCATCCGGCAGACGCCGATCTGGTCATCCCGGTCCCCGAGTCCGGCACCCCGGCGGCGATCGGGTACGCGCAGGCCAGCGGCATCCCCTATGGCCAGGGCCTGGTCAAGAACTCGTACGTGGGCCGGACCTTCATCCAGCCCAGCCAGACCATCCGGGAACGGGGCATCCGGCTCAAGCTGAACCCGCTGCGCAGTGTGATCGCAGGCCAGCGGGTGGTGGTCGTCGACGACTCGATCGTGCGCGGCAACACCCAGCGGGCCATCGTCGCCATGCTCCGGGAGGCGGGCGCGGCCCAGGTGCACGTGCGGATCTCCAGCCCGCCGGTGTCCTGGCCGTGCTTCTACGGCATCGACTTCGCCACCCGGGCCGAACTGATTGCCGGCAGCCTGTCGGTGGCCGAGATCCAGGCCTCGATCGGGGCGGACTCGCTCGGCTTCATCTCGCTCGCCGGGCTGATCGGTGCGACCACACGGCCGGCCGCGAGCCTGTGCCGGGCGTGTTTTGACGGCGACTACCCGATCCCGGTCAGCGAGCGTGAGCAGGGCAAGCACCTGCTGGAGGAATCCGCCAGCGGCGAGATGGTCACGGGACTGCTATGAGGCCCGGCGGCGACTATGCGGCCGCGGGGGTCAGCATCGAGGCGGGCGAGCGGGCCGTGACGCTGATGAAGGCGGCGGTGGCGCGGGCCGGCCGGCCCGAGGTGGTCGGCGGCATCGGCGGTTTCGCCGGCCTGTTCGACGCCAGCGCGCTGGCCCGCTACCGGCGGCCGCTGCTGGCCACCTCCACCGACGGGGTGGGCACCAAGGTGGTGATCGCGCAGCGGCTCGGCCGCTACGACACGGTCGGCATCGACCTGGTCGCGATGGTGGTGGATGACCTGGCCGCCTGCGGGGCGGAGCCGCTGTTCCTGACCGACTACCTGGTGTTCGGCCGGCTCCGGCCGGAGCGGGCGGCGGCGGTGGTGGCGGGGGTGGCGCAAGGCTGCGTGCAGGCGGGCTGCGCGCTGCTGGGCGGCGAGACGGCCGAGCATCCGGGGCATCTCGGGCCCGATGACTTCGACCTGGCCGGCGCGGCCACCGGGGTGGTGGAGGCCGAAGCCCTGCTCGGCCCGGACCGGGTCCGGGCCGGCGACGTGGTGCTCGGGCTGGCCTCGTCCGGGCTGCACGCCAACGGGTATTCGCTGGTCCGGCGCATCCTCGACAGCAGCGGGCTGGATCTCGCCGCTGAGCCGCCGGAGCTGGGCCGGCCGCTGGGGGAGGAACTGCTCACCCCGACCGCCATTTACGCCCGGGACTGCCTGGCGCTGGCGGCGGGCTGCGAGGTGCACGCGCTGGCACACATCACCGGCGGCGGGCTGGCGGCGAACCTGGCCCGGGTGGTGCCACCGGGCCTGGGCGCCGTGCTCGACCGCGGCAGCTGGCGGCCACCGCCGGTGTTCGGCCTGCTGGCGGCGCGGGGCAAGATCCCCGCGCCGGAAATGGAGCGGGTGTTCAACCTGGGGGTGGGCATGGCCGCGGTGGTCGCCGCCAGCCACGCTGACCGTGCGCTGCGGCTGCTCGCCGGGCGCGGCATCGGTGCCTGGGTGCTAGGGCAGATCACCGCCGACGGCAACGGCGTCCGGCTGGCCGGCTCACATCCGTAGCCCAGTGGCGGCGGGCCCGGCGGCGGGCCGCGGGCACGCGCAGGCTACTCGCCGCTCTCGCCTTCGCCGTTGGCCTCGGCGATGTCGCGGTAGCGTTCCATGAGGTCTGCGTAGCCAGGGTCGTCCTCGTCGTCGTCGCCCCTGCCTACGCCCAATTCGGTCCGCAGCCGGTCAAGGTCGGTGCCGCCGCTGTTGTACTTCAGCTGGCGGGCCACCTTCACCTGCTTGGCCTTGGCTCGGCCGCGCCCCATTGGCTCGACCCCCTCGAACATGCGGAGCCCGGGCCGGGCTCCTCTCCCTGCACTGAATTATGACCGGCTCTGCCGCACGGCGCGCAAACGCGCCGTGACTCCACCGCCAGGAGCACGGCGTGCATTCGAGCCTGCATACGCATACAACCGTACCTGCTTTGCGCCGCGAGCGCTGCCCTCGCGCACTGGTGCCGCGCCCGGGATCACCGGGCGGGCGGTCAGGGGCCGAGCCAGATGCCGCGCAGCCGGCCGACTTCCGCCATCCGGCGCTCGGCCAGCCGGTCCGCCGCGACCGCCGGCGGTACCCCTTCCTCGTCAGCCAGCGCGAAGATCTTCCTGGTGGTGGTGAAGATCCCGGCCGCCCGGGCCTTGGCCCGCTCGAAATTGAACCCGGCCAGCTCGTCCGCCACCTGGATCACGCCGCCGGCGTTGACCAGGTAATCGGGCGCGTACAGGATGCCCCGGTCGGCCAGCATCTTCTCGATCCCGGGGTGAGCGAGCTGGTTGTTGGCCCCACCGCAGACGATCTTGGCGGTCAGCACGGCCACCGTGTCATCGTCCAGCGTGCCGCCCATCGCACACGGCGCGAGCACATCCAGCGGCCTGGCCAGCAGCGCGGCCCGGTCGCCCGCGGCCTCCACCTCAGGGTGCCTGGCCAGCACGGCGCGGGTGGCGTCGCCGTTCACGTCGCAGATCACCACCCGGGCCCGGGCCTCGACCAGGTGGCCGACCAGCCGGTGGCCGACCTTGCCGACACCTTCCACCCCGACCAGCCGGCCAGCCAGGCTGGCGTCGCCCCAGGCGTGGGTGGCCGCCGCGCGCATGCCCTCGAACACACCAGCCGCGGTGAGGACAGACGAGTCGCCGGCCCCGCCGTTGGGTACCGTCCGGCCGGTGACGTGGCGGCACTCACGCGCCACGACGTCCATGTCCTCGCTGTAGGTGCCGATGTCGCAGGCGGTGATGTAGCGGCCGCCCAGCGATTCCACGAATCTGCCGTAGGCACGCAGCAGCGCCTCGGACTTGTCCCGGTCCGGGTCGCCGATGATGACCGCCTTGCCGCCACCCAGATCCAGCCCGGCCAGCGCGTTCTTGTAGGCCATCGCGCGGGAGAGGTTGAGCACGTCGGCCAGGGCCGCGCTCTCGCTCGGGTAGGGGTAGAACCTGGTGCCGCCCAGGGCCGGACCGAGCGCGGTGGAGTAGATGGCAATAATCGCCCGCAGCCCAGACTGGCTGTCCTGGCAGAAGATGACCTGCTCGTGCCCGGCCTGGCTGGTGGTGACGCCAGAAGATCTCACGAACACATCCGTCACGGTGGTGACTCCTGAATCTGTCCCGCGTCCTCGTTGATGCGGATCGAACCAAGCGTATTCCGTCGCCGGGGTGCTGTCCGGCGCCCGCCGCTGCCGCCCGGGCGGCCCGGCGGCGGTGGTGATGATCTCGTTACGTGTCGTACCGCGGTGCCGGGCCGGCGCCGTGTCACCATGCGTTCGTGCTCCCCTACGCCGCATATCTGCGCGTCTATGAGCCGCTGTCGGCTTTTGCCGAGCCGGACGGCACGCGCTGGGCGGCGTATGCGGCATCGGCTGACCGGCCGCGCCGGGCAGGCGCGCTGGCTGCCGAGCATGCGGACGCGCTGCGGCGGCTCACCGCGGTGACGCCGGTCGCGGCGCCGAAGTGGGAGAGCGGCGACGCGTACGTGCGCTGGGTGGACGGTGTCACCTATATCTGCCCCTGGCAGACGCGGCTGCGCTCGTGGCTGGGCCTGTCCCGGCTGCGGGTGACCGCGCCGCAGCTGCGGCTGGCCGCGTTCCCGGCGGCCGCGGTGGACGCGGCCATCACCGGCTTCGCCAGCTGCCAGGGACAGTACGGCACGCTCCGGATCCACATCCAGGCCCGGGCCTGGTCGGTGCCGCCGGCCTGGTTCACGCCGTTCGCGCCGGACGAGCGCTGGCAGGTGCCCGGCCGGGCGGCGCCGTCCCGCGCGCTGGTGTACACCGCCCTCATGCCGCAGGCGCGGGACCGGGTGCGGGCGGCCCTGGACAGCTACCGGGGTGCGGCTGGCGCCGGCCCCGGTCCCGGCACGCTGGCCGAGCTGGCCCAGATCTCGTCCTGGCTGGCCGAGTTCGACCCGCGGTCGCTGGTCGAGCTGGACTACGGCGGACTGGTCCAGCTGCTGAGCGATGAGGAGCTGCGCGCCGACCAGTCGGTGGCGGAGATGGCCGCGGCGGTGCGCGCACTGGCGCGCGGGGAGCTGGAACTGGCCTGCGCCATGTACCGCCGGGTGTCCCAGCGCTGGTGGCCGCTGGCGGCCCTGGAGCGTGCGAGCTGACCGGCCGCCGCGGAAGTATCTTGCGCATGGTGGTCGATTTGTTACCGCTGGTGATGGCAAAATGGTCTGAGTGGGCCATATAGGACATCCACGGCAGGCCCCGCCGGGAGCCGGGGAAGCAACGACGCAGGATCGCCGCAGTTGGTCCAGCGGGAGAGGCCGTACCTATGTCTGCACGCATGCCGGAGGCTGAGTCCCTGCTCACGCCCGCGGAAGTCGCCACGATGTTCCGGGTGGACCCCAAGACCGTCACCCGCTGGGCCAAGGCCGGCAAGCTGTCGTCCATCCGCACGCTGGGCGGTCATCGCCGCTACCGGGAGACCGAGGTTCGCGCCCTGCTCGCGGGCATGCCGCCGACCCGCGGCCAGTAAGCAGGCCCGGCACCCAGGTCACCGACCGGGCCGCCCCGGGGGAGCCGGCTAGCCGAGGGCACCAGCGGCCGGGCGGCTCACCCATTTCTCAGCGTTCCTTCAGCCACGGCCAAGAATGGCGGGCCAGGATTTCTCCAGCGCCGGCCCGCGGGCCAGCCGGTCAGGAGGTCGCTCGTACATGCTGGGCAATCGCAGGCTGCCAGGCCACTCCCTGCTGCTGATCGTGGTGGCCGCCGTCGCCCTGTTCGCCGGCGCGGGCGTGGCCATGGCCGCGACCGGCGA